>Ga0307513_10000393_pt1 | contig 63722 bp, 71 predicted proteins | sample 15_EM_MG_FD_202174 | JGI IMG/M metagenome (GOLD analysis project Ga0307513, IMG submission 202174) | Populus trichocarpa ectomycorrhiza microbial communities from riparian zone in the Pacific Northwest, United States - 15_EM | ecosystem: Host-associated > Plants > Roots > Unclassified | place...
ATTGCGAATTCAGAGCAAGAGAAGTCCAAAGGATTGGATAGCCACATACCCAAATGAGGTCAATCTGAACAGAGGTGAGCAACAGGTTGGGAAGTTAAAAGCTTCTTACCTCCCGATCCATGTTGAGGATCCAATCGTATGTACAAAAGAGCCACTGTAAGATGGTGAAATGAGCGACCTCGGCATTCATGGGTGGTTGATAGCCGACTAACAGATGCAAGGTTAACATATCGAACGATTTTGGCTCCATCTACGACCTCTATCAACAGCTCCTGAAAAGCTGCTTGTTGGTCCGGGGTCATAGAGCCAGCCATATCGCAAGCTGCTGAACGGGGGGTGGGACTGGTGGATCTAGCAAGGCTCCCTTAACGTCAAGGGGTCGCTTCGTCTCTCATGACTATTAATATTGGGAAAATTCCGGCCAACAATCAGGGTGGAAAATAAATTAATAGTGAAAGGCCTAGGCGCTATGATCCGGTTGGTGGGATAGAAGCGGCCGTGCTTGTTTCGGTGAGCACGAGCCCAGGCACCTCCCTGCGGTGTATAATAATATACCCCGATGATAGATTGCTAGGAAATCGACATCCGTTTGCGTCCGAATTAATCCCACGACCAAATTCCATCTCAACCACGATCACTCAGTGTACACCCACTATCCCTCTCCCCGTAATCGACCTCGAGCACATGTTTCGGTTGTGCGGGTCGTGGGCGATCGATCGGGTAACCTTGCTGGCAGACGCCTGCACCATTCAAACTAGGTGCGCATTGAAGAGCTTGTAGGTAGTCAATCATCGCTCAAACCCACCCCTGCATCTTCTCACTCTTGTCCTGTCCCACTCTTGACCGAAACGTAAGTACCGGTCTCGGAGCTGGCGCCTTTGGGAATCTGAGCCAAAATTAAATTCTTCTCCCGAGTCTCGATAGGCTGAAAGCTCATACCCGACTCTTCTAGATCTTCTTGTGATAGGTGACTTGTTTAGATCACCCGCTGCGATTACTCCTGGATGCAACAGTCTTGTCGCGTCCAACTCTCATCATGCCTTGGACTGAGAGCCTAGCGCGCAAATGACCAAAGGTCTTGGGGTTTGCACCACCGACTCAACCGAGTCGGGAAGCTGATCATCTAATCAGGTAGAGGGTGAGACCTCGACTCTCTCGGAGAATTTCGGAGTCGGAGGCTCCAGGGTATTTGGGCATGGGAAGCCTCCTGACTCAAGAACCCTTCGACGTATCGTTTGGGAACGTCATATAGTAGCCTAAAGGATTAATTAATACCCAGTGACGGCGTATCGTGAATGACATTCGAAACGACAATGTACAGAACAGACAAATATGCACAAATATGCACAGATCATTCATACAAGTCAGCAACTTCGGCGCAGGCATCGACCAGAGTCCCATAATGCTCTGCTAGGGTAGCCTGTGTGATCCGATCACGAGCGGTTCGATCAACATCTTCCATACTATGAAAGGTTAATGACCTGTGTGCGTTGTGTGTATGGATAATTTACTCACTTAATATCCTTCCCGTCCAATGTGTAGCCCAGACGCGCTTCGAAACGAATTGTGGGCAATGTGAGAGGCCATTGTCGGATGCATTTCTCATCGATGGTAAAGTCAAGCATGACCTTGGCCATGGTTTTCATATAGAGCAAGGGAACTTCCATGCGGAGTGCATTGCCCTCAGTGTGGAACCCAACGTTGTACTTGCACTGCAGCATCAGGACCTCTTCCCTGATCTCCGCACAAGCCGTCCAGAAGTTGGTGAGATTCTTGACGATCCTTTTGGTTGTGGAGCCGAAGCGACCCGCGACGAGAGCCCGCCGAGCACAATCCATAGTGTACGCGGTGAACTCGGGAATTGGACAGTAGGCAACGTGAAGCTTGCCCTTGACATAGACTGGTCTGTTAGAAAGTGTGCAAGATGAAAGAATTGGCTTGAATCTTGAACAGGGCATGTTAAGGATAATCCTGCGGTCATATTCAAACACAACACATTCAGGAGATATCTTGGTGGCCTCCCATCTCCCGACCAAATGCAGGAGGTCGACATGGTCTATTGAATCTTCTTCAGCGTCAATGGTTCTGCGCAATGCGACCAACAACTTACGCTGTGCACGAGCCAATTCCTCTTCAGGATCGATCTCTTGCATACTGAGAATCCGGTTAGCAGTCTCTTCGCGATGATGGAGATTGCTCTCTTCAGCCTTGGCTGTCGCGAGCTGTTGCTCAAGCTCGGCAAGTTCCTTCTCCATCTGGGCGACCTCGGCGCAGAGCGCATCAACCTCGATTCTGCAATGAACAAGTGAGAGGGTGACCATATAGAATTCAGTAGAGCGTGCTTACTGTTGCTCAGTAACGGTCCCTCTGACCTCATCGAGAACACCAGGGTCGCAGTTCGCAATCTCTGCCACGTCCTTTTTCTCCTCTGCAAGGGATGTAGTGAGGGTTGCATGTCTTTCCTCGAAGACCTTCAGGAGGGGATCAACCTCCTCATGAGTGGAAGCCAGGAGTTGCAAGTCCTAGGCACTCCTTCAGCTCGATCGCCATGGTGTAGATGAAGGGTAACGTACAGCGGCAACCTTCTCCTTCTTGCCGGTAAGCTCGTCATGCAGCTGCTCAACACAAGAATGTTTGAATTTGTACCAACTGGTCTTGACTTGGGTACGTGAGAGAGTCTTGCATCGGTGAAGTACATCCTATCGATGCATTAGCAGTTTGAGATAAATGACGATTCGTAGTACTCACGCGGATCTCTACTTGCGACTCGGGATCAGCCAAGTGATACTCGGTGAAGACGACCGGGGTATTCCCCCGGACGTCATCATCAATCTCTTGTAGTAGATCTTCAAGCACGGCGGTCTGATCTTGCAAATGCTTGGCAAGCTACAGGAAACATCATTAGCACGAGCCTCATTGATTGGTCGTAACCTACCGAATCGTAATGCATTAAGAGAGGGTACTCAATCGCAATAGCCTCGGCGAAATCAGCAACGGTCGCTGCAAAGCAAGTCCTTCATGAGCATCAAGTTCTGGCAATGTTAAAAACTAAACGTACGCGGACCAGCATTGGGATCTCTAGATGACTGCAACGCCATCGTACTCCTGCGATGGGCAGTCATATTATCCATGAAAGTCACGCCGGTCATCTCCAAAAACTCCTCGAGGCTCAGCTTCGGCACGTCAACCTCCTCATCGCTCTCGCTGATTGTGTAGACCCCAGTATCGCGGCCCATGTAGGTATTCTCATCGGCTTGAGACGGGCCATACGAGCTGGTGCGGGCACGGGAAAACTTGGACCATGGGGAGGCATGGACGAGAGGAGGGGCCGGCGAGACGGGAGCACTGCTTGGCGGAAGCTCTGCCAGAGGTGGACGAACAGGAGAACGAGCGGGCGATGTTGCGGGTATGACTGGTGCGGTGGCTTGGTTGGCCTCTTCACGTGCATACGCACGAGGGGTTACCTCGACAGCGGGTGGAGGCGGTGCTGGGGTGACAACACTCGCACGTCTCGGAGATGGAGTCCTCAGTTCGTTACGGGATGGAGCAGTGGATACATTCGCCTGAATATTCGGTGACGCGGGTGGAGGGAAGATGAGTGAGGCCGGGGCAAAGACCGGAGCAGGTTCCTCCACTGGTGGGTGTGCCTTGGGGGTTGACAGTGATGCACGCCTCAGGCTTGCTCTCCTCGCAGTCGCCGAGCCACCTGGGGCAATAGTGGAAAGTCGCTTCAGAGGACCACCAACCTTCCGGCTCGGGGTCTTAGTCGGAGATTTGATTGGCGACCGAATAGCCCGAGGAATCTTTGTAGGTGACTTGGGCACAACGGGTACTCCCTTGGTTCCAACACCGCCCTCTCCGGGGACAACAATCTTCTTCGCAGGGGAATCCACCGCCTTCTCTCCATCTTCCACCGAAAACGGACGCTTCAGATTCGCGCGTCCAGTCGACTTGGGGGTCGAAGGAGGAGCAAACTTTGCGGTGAACTCTGGAGGGGGTTTAGGCTTGCCGGTGTTTTCTGAAGGCAGGGCCGGTGATTCAGCATCAGCACGGATGGGGGTCTTGTTAAGGACCGGAAGCCTCGACTGTGCTTTGAGGGCTGACACCGAACCTGGTGTAATCGTGACAGAGGCCCCAGCAGGTGTAACCGGGTTGAGTGGGGCCCGGAAGGCAGAAGTAGATGCCTGATGCTTAGGTGTGAAGAGTGCGTTGCGGGGTAGCGTGGCCTGAGAGGTGGAGGTGGACAGAACAGGTTTAGGAAGGGATGAATCCGGAGGAAGGTGGGATTCAGAGAGAAGACTTTGCGTGGTAGACGCACGTCGAATGCCACCGGTGAACTTGGTGATATCCATCGTCTTGTCGCCCATGTCCATTGATTCCTCTCCGCTGCTCGTCGAATCGTCAGTCGCATGAGGACTGTGTTGGATGATCTCAGCTCCAGCAGCTAACATACGCTGCATAGCACTTTGAATGTCCATGTCATTGGGATTGCAGCTCTCAGCATCGGCCTCGGGTGGGGGAGGGTCATCCCTGTCGTTCCTGCCCAAGATGAGCTGTTGGAGAGCAAACCATGCAGGTGCTGGTTTAACCTCGCCCTTGACACGGTCCCCCAGAGCGATCGTAAACTCTACAGGCTCCCCAGAGGTATCAGCACGTGAAGGTGCAGCGGACAGGCCACGAGAGGAGCGCCTCCTAACGGCAGCAGACGCCCGGGATTGGCGGCGAGAAGAGGGGCTGATGTTCATTGTAATATCCATATCAACAGATCCGTCTTCGTCTTCGTCCGCTTCTTCATCTTGTTCCACTGCACATTCATTTTGTGGTGATACCCGGCTATCTTCCTCAGGTGTAGTGATACTGTTATTGGTGAGATCCATGCTTTGGTCCTCCGTATGAGAGACGTCGGATTCGATCTCCATGTCCACAGCATCGTCGCTCCCCCCAACACTGTTTCGGAGAGATGAACGGCGAGAAGGTTGATGGCGTTTGTTAGGAGAGACTTGAGAGGATGATGACTGCACATGGGCATGAGGGACATCGGGTGACTCTATCTCGACAGACGGCGAGGACGGCGGGGTCGCAGAGCCGTTTGTGTTTTGCTCTCTGACCTCGAAGACACTGTGAAGACGCGTCAGACACTGAACCAATTCGATAGGCGAAATGAGATGCGAGGACGCGGGCCGCACACTTACCGCACGTGAGCATTGGGAGCAAAGCTGACGCGACGATCAAGGCCGGCGCTCGACGCGCGCGTCATATTGATGGTAAACTCGTCAGTACCTCCATGCGGTACTATATTGAACGCAGTGTTATTTGTACTCCCATCCTCGCCAGGAAAATTCGACTGCTTGAGGATGCTGCGCTTTGGTTGCTGTGAGCAAATCAGTGCTCGTTCACGGTAATTCGACGCGTTAAATACGCACCATACTACGCCTGAGCTTCTTACGAGGCGTAAGATCGTCCTCTGGGTTCGCGGTTGCGATGCTCTTTGCACGTTTGCGAGCGCGCGGCGCGCCAGACGATGACTGGGCGACGCTCAGCGATTTGCGAGAGCGTGGAGAGCGAGACATAAGGTTCGGAGCGTCTTGTCTTGACGGCATAAGCGGTAGAGAGGGGACGCGTCGGAATTAGGGAATTGGATGGGATCAAGGTTCACGGGGTCTCGAGGCGGAGTTTGTCGCCCGCTTGTCACTTCAACATCGGTCCAATCTCGCCTTCAATTTTGCAACTTTAGACGTATTATATACAAACTGAGGATAATCTGACCTTTTTTTCCCTCAAACGATTTATTGGGACTTTTTTACACATAGACCTGAAATGGCTAAAGAACCAAGCAACCTAGTCCATCAAAAATCATACAAGCATTCCTACATCTTATCAGGTTATTTCTCAGTCATTATACGCAGGAGGGGCATCCCCCGAGGCCTTCTCTTTATCGAGAGTATTCCCCCTTAAGACCTTCTCCCTCTCCTCTCTCTCGAGCCTCCTCTTCTCCTCTTCAGCGGTCTCGTGGTGCGTCTCAGCAGGACGTCTGATGCTCCCAGCTGCTTGAAGGTTTACCTCTTGCGAGGCGGCGGTGGGACTGACATACGATGGCGGGAAGGGCTCAGCTTCACCAGTTCCCACACCGTACCCTACCGCCGGACGAGGGACACTCTCATCCTTCTCCCCATCGTGGGAGAGCGAGCCGTGCGCGGGCCCTGGTCCTTCTGCCCCTGCGGAGACGGGGACACCAGTCTCTGCGACGGTTGGAGCACGCGGGACATCGTTGTGTGAGGTTGGGGCTGCTACAGGTGCGGCGTACGGAATTGGCTCGCCCGGCGGTGGAGCGCTGGGAGGAGCATACGACTTGGGTGCGTCTGCGGGAGGAGGATAGGACTGCGGCTGAGATGGAGGGAGAGGAGGGGAAGTGGCGGGAGGGCTGTACGTGTTCAGGTTCATAGTCGGAGGAGGGATCGATGCAGGTGCGTTGTTCAAAGTCGCTGGGTCGATAGGGTGTGCACCAGGATGAGTGTAAGTGGACGGATTGGGAGTTTGTGGACGAGAATTGGCATTATTGTGGCCGCTATTAGCAGTGGTGGAGATCTGGCTAAGCTCATGGGCATGCGTCTCGCCAAAGCTCTTCGTATCGTCCGCAGAAACGGCACCAATGTTGACAGGGAGGTGTTCTGTCGGTGGAGCATACCCGCTATCCATTGCGCGCTGGAGAGCGGCGCGGACAGCGGCCGTCTGCTGCTGGCCATGATACGGTCCTGGAGCGGAAGGGAGAACATTGAGCAGTTGTTCTGCTGCACCTGCAAGGAGAACGAGCTTGTTGCCATACTAGTCAAGTCCTGTTAGTTGTTTACAGGCCAATCATGAGCCCTCTTCACTTACATCACGGAAGGCCTTCCACTTGACTGCCTCACTCTCTTTGATAGCGGCCCTCCTAAGTAGATCCACCTCCTTCTCGAGCGGTGCATCATCCGTTTCGGCCTTCTTGAGCTGCGCCTCCAGCTGTTGAAGCTTGGCATCGAGGTTCCCAGTGCGACCAGCTGGATTTTGAATCCTGGCTATATCGTTCTTGAAGTTCTGACGAATGGTGCGACGGGGTACGAGTTCGGCCTCTGCATCGCGGACGTGTTTCCAGGCAGTACGACTCCTAGTAAACAATCAGTACCCATGTTATGGACGTAATTAAGTAAATTCTCAGAGCGTGTACGCACTTCTCAATCTCCGTAGCAAGCGTATATGAAAGTGCACCCTGGACGTAGTTCACGTATGCCAGACGATCGGTAACATCTCCATGTCCAACAAAAGCCTAATTAGCACAACTACTATCATCCAAAACCAACGGAATAGGCCTACCCTTGATGCCATCATCCTGCGTTTGTCCCCAAAGATACAATTCCTTACTCTGGGTTTTGGCATCACGCCCAGCAGCGTCAAAGTCGAGTGAAACACCCTTCTGAGCAGTGATAATCAACTGTAGTTTATGGTTTTCTTGCGATACCCCCGAGCTGTATAGCCAAATTGTGTACGGTCAATACGAACCCATCCCGATGCCACCTACGCGAGATCGGGCAAGTGGTCTGAAAGAAGACTCACGAATACTGAGCCTTGACGCTCCTGATCTGGTGGGAGAGCGCCTCGAGCCCGTGGCGTCGTCCGCTGAGCGTGCCGCTCTGTTCCTGGGTGGGTGCAGCGTACTGCCCTTGAGCGTTTCCGTGGGCTGTTGATTGTCCTTCCGCTGGCGGGGCACCAGTGGACCCAGCGAGGAATCCCTGGGCCTTGTCCGCGAGGGAAGAGAGCAGTCCGTAGGCCTTGCCTGATGACATTGTTCGTTCGTGAGTTATCTGTGGCGATTGTGAAAAGCAAGAGGAGATGGTGGAGACCAAGAGTTGTGGCTAGCCTTTATGCGTGCCGATGACGACAGAGCGGGATCTAGCCGGGTTACGTAGCGCACGGCTTTCTTTTCGCAAGCACCGTCGTGTATGATGAAAAGCTTTTCCGTGTTTGTGGCACTGCTAGAAGCTGCCTGCCTGCGGCCTGCGGCTTGACGCGAGGGCTCGGATTTTGAAGAAGAATCGGTCGATAGGCTCCTCGGATGCAGAGCCAATAAGTGAATTTCAAGAGCAATCCCGAAACATGACACGAGTGGGCAAAAGACTTCTGATAGCTCTTCCTCTCCCTCGCTTCCGACCTCCCTTGCCCTCAAACAACAATCTTCTTTCCTTTTCCCTTCTTCTCCGAGTCCTTGTGGCTCATGAACTCGACGTCAGTTGCTAACGGTCCACCAAGCTTCTGGGACTCGCCATATCCCAACACCTGCATCTTGAAGTGCTTGCCGATCGCCTCGATCCGCGCCCGAAGCTTATCGTCTTCAGATGCGTTGTTCCCCTGGGGGGCTGCGCGCGTCCAGATCGAAAGACGGTAAAATTGCGGGCGGGTCGAGACGATGACACCCGTGATCAACGACTGAGGGGGTAGGTTGCCTTCTTCTTGAGCTGCTGACAGGAAAGGATCGAACGTCTCGCCGATGGCGGTTAACATCTGCTCCCACGAGGAACTGTTAGAGGGTAGCAATAGGGGTTCAAAGTGTGGAACGAACGGTATAGAGCCACATCTTGTCAATGTTTCCCCTGTTCTTGTCTTTTGGCAGCTGGATACTCCACTTCCCACCATCCTTATTCGCGGCGTCTTCCCATGCGGGGATAATGTCATCCTGCGGACCGAGAGTCCATCGTCAACGTCAAGCACTACTCGACGGTTGTATCGGAGCCCCTACGCACTTTGAACAGGTAGTAATTAGCCTTTTGAGGTAGTTGCGATGGTGGAACAATGTTGTTATACAGTCTAGGGTGGGGCAGGGTCAGCACCACGACCACGACCACACAGAAGCGGTGGCAATGGTGACGAACGCAGAGGACTCACCCCCAGAACTCTTCGACACTGTCGAAAGTGATTACCTTTTTGATATCGTCCATCCAACCCGAGGCGCCCGAGGGCGTTGGAGGGACCGCCGGGGTACCGGGTGTGGTGGGAAGGTTACGACCCTTGGTTGCAGGGGAATCGAACCAGAGCGTCCAGGGAGAGTAGAGTGGGTGCTGGAGGTGATGTCAGCGGACGGGGATCTCCGTCGTTTGAGGAGCAGTCTGAGCAGGCAGGCGCGGCGATCCTTCTGGAAAGGAGGACCACCGCGACGTGGCAGAAATGCTGGTGAGTGATAATATACGCACTTTGACGTTGAAGGTGGTTGGGTCATTGAAGACGGTGCGCATCTCCTCCTCTGGACGGTCGTCGAGGGTCAATTCTTGACCCTCCCCATCATCAAGCTGGGTGTCCTTGCGCGCAAATTCCGCGTTTACGGCATTTATTGCGTTGCGGGCTGCATTTGCAGCCGAGGGCGGGAGCGCGGACATGGTGGTGAAGGAAGGGCAGTCGATCTAGCGACTGGGCTGGCCGTAGTAAAAATGTACAAGCAGAATGGGTGTAAACAATGCTAGTTGAGTTTAGTCAGACTGGTTTGGAGAGTAGGGTTTGCTCGATGAGCTTTGCTGGTTGGGAATGGAGGAGTTCAACTTTTGCCTTTGGATTGACCTGCTTCGACTCTACAACACCCGACAGTTATTCAACATGCCGTTTGGTGTCGGAGGCTCGACACAACCACAGGGTAACATGAACATGGATCAGATGGAGGCTGCAACCCAGGAGTATGCCGTCCAGTCCGCACCCTGCTACCAATTTACGGCGACTGACGGCCGCTTGCGTCTCTTTTTCGTAGGCTGGACATGATCACAGACGTCTTCAACCGCATGGTCGCGTACGTCTTATTTGCTCTGACTCGTTTCCTCTCTCGCTGACCCGCGCGACACGAAAATTGCAGCTCGTGCCACAACAAATGCATCAACCAGCGATACACCGAGGGCGACCTCAACAAGGGAGAGAGTGTCTGTATCGACAGATGCGTCGCAAAGTACATCGAAGTCAACAAAGTCATTGGCGAAAAGATGCGCGCAGCCGGCCAGCAGCAGGGCGGCTTCTAACGTGTACGTCGACCAAAAAAACCTCTATTACGCCCCCACAGTAACAATAAAACAATACGCTGAGCAAAATCTTCCATAGGCCACCAACCCGAGCTGGTCATGCCTTGAAGTTGGGGAAGCACTCAGCTATTGTCTTGTTATGTCGGTCTGCTGAGTGTTGTTCAAGGCTATATACGTGGGGAGGCAAGTCAGCACAGGAGTCGTCGTGTGTGAGCCAGGAGGAAAGGCGCTCGTACGCAGGTGCTCTTGTGGTCACAAACTAGACGATATTATTTCAATACACGACCTTAATTTCTAGCCCTTAACCCATTTACTCACGAATGACTGTTTGCAGACAGTGCAGATAATGTTCTTTGCTGTAGCCGCCAACGCAACGTCAATTGTCATGTTCAAAGGAAAGGTCTGGACGATCCGTACCAGCTTCATTGGTCTTAAGGGAGCTTTTGGACGTCGATTGGCTGTTCTTCGCATTCCGTTCGCGTTTTTGCGCCGCTTTAGCACCCTACACCACCGCCCACCGTCATCAATCAATCCGAACGTCGTCCATGGGAATGAGGTGGATGATCATACGTTTCCGCCGCCCATTTTTGTCTATTCCAAATCAGCGAGAGGAGCGAGGGAAGAGCCAACCGAGAGGACAAAGCATGGCTTTTCGGAGGTTTCAACCTCGATTTATCCTCCATCGAGGATACCCCGCTAGAATGGCCTCGAGTCTCGAAAGCGGACGGAATGCGTTTCTCCAGGCTGCCAAACTCGATTTCAGCCTCAGTAAGGCTGATGCCGACTCCCAACGGGCGGCGATCGCTCGTTCCTTTATCTGTTCGTCCCTATTTAACTCTTCAAATCAGTTTCTATGCTTTTACTGTCTCTCTGATCTAATTTCTTCAGCGGACACGATAACAACCCCTACAGAAGAGATGTACGCCTACGCTGCACGGGTCGCCTCACTGGGCGATGACGTATTTGGAACGGATGGGTGCACCATCGCACTCGAAGCGCACGTTGCGAAGCTTCTGGGCAAGGAAGCCGGGCTGTTCGTCTTTTCTGGCACAATGTCCAATCAACTTGCACTGCGGGCGCACTTGACGCAGCCGCCTTATAGGTCCGTTTGCCATTCCTTGCATGTTGTTTTCGTGAGCACTAACCTGTTGCGCGGTAGTGTACTGGGCGATCAAAAGGCTCATGTCTGGAGATATGAAGCATCTGGAGCATCGTTTCATTCTGCCGCGCAGTTTGTTCCAATCAAACCAGAGAATGGTAGGACATGCACTCATGGAAGATTTTAACTTAGTCGTCCTCCCCTTTGATAGGCCGCCATCTTACTATCAGCGACATCGAGAAGCACGCCATCCTTGACGACGATGTCCACCTGTGAGCCCGCGATACCTCTTATCACCTCCCCTCACAGTCTCTCTCAAAGTCGTCTATGAATACAGTGCCCCAACCCGGGTCATTTCCCTCGAGAATACACTCAACGGCACAATCTTCCCGCAATCCGATATCCTCGAAATCGCTACCTTTGCTCGTAAACATGACATCAAGTTGCACCTCGACGGGGCACGTCTATGGCACGTGGCGACCGAAACAGGAACGTCGCTAGATGAACTCTGCAGGGTGTTCGACTCCGTTTCGTTGTGTTTTAGCAAAGGACTTGGTCTGTCCCCCACCCTCTCTTCCCCTTTTGTACCCTCTTCTAATCGTTCTGCCCTTCCGTATGTACAGGCGCCCCAGTAGGCTCCATCTTGGTCGGCCCACAGGTCTTCATAAAAAAAGCCCGGCACCTCCGCAAACTCTTCGGTGGAGGGGGACGACAGACAGGCTTCCTTTCTGCCTGCGCTGCGTACTCTCTCACGCACCACCTTCCTCTCTTGCCCTCGGTACACGCCCTCGCCCGCCGCCTCGCCGAGGGCCTGCAGAACGCGGGATGCAGGATACTGGCCTCTGTAGATACCTGTATGGTTTTCTATGATCCGAGCCCGCTTGGGTTGGAGTACGCAGAGGTCGCGGAACGGGCGGCGGAGCTGGAGAGACCGTTGAGCGTTTCCGGGAGTCGGTTGATCGTGCGTTCTAACGCTCCCTCCTCCGAGTCAGTGTCCTGTGCTTCTAACCAAGGTGGGCTGGGACCCCTGATCAGGTGCATATCCAAACTGCCCCAGAAGCAGTCGACGATTTCATCGCCCTAATTAATACCCTTTCTGAGAAGAAGAGGAATGAAGGGTTTGTGTATCAACCACCAGCGGAACCCGGCAGGCTCCTGGACGACCCATATGTCCGACAGAAGCGCCGGCCAGTGCCGAAGAAGCCTGTCGCCGTTGGAGAGGTACTGCCGGATGTGCTACTCAAGAATGAGAAGGGTGAAGATGTTCGTGTGGCAGATTTAGCTAAAGAAACGGGAGTGATCATATTTGCTGTTCCCAAGGCTGATACACGTAAGTCACTGCTTCCTTAGGGCCTATCTTTGTTCTTAACTGTAAGCCTTCTTTAGCTGGATGCAACAAGCAAGCCTGTCATTTCCGTGACAATTACTCCGAATTCCAGAAGCACGGGTTTACGGTGTACGCTCTCTCCGCTGATGCAGGAGACGCTCAGAACGAGTGGCAATCTAAGGTATGCCTTTTCCCTGTCATTTTCTTCTAATTGTGATGTACGATTGTAGTTCACCCTCCCGTACTCGATGCTTTCTGACCCTGATAGAGTGCTAATTGAACGACTCGGCGCGAAGAATGCCGAGAAGAATAGCACAAAGAGAAGTCATTTTGTCTTTGAGAAGGGCACAGGAAAACTCTTGGATGCGCAGATTGGCATCAAGCCAAATGAGAGGTGTGTCAATCCGTCTCACCTCCTCGCCGTATTCCGACACACCGCTTACACGCAAACTACAGTCATGAGGCCGCTTTAGCGTTTGTAGGAGGACTTGCTGGGTCGCAAGGTGAATGAACCAGCGCCCTCCATCCATTGGTCGGTTGTGGACAGACGCGCATAAGTGTGACACTATCACTCATGTCGTTCCACGTGTTCGGGATCCTAAGTTGAGCAGAACAGAGAGAATGAAGCAAGTATTTCTATCAGCGCGCTGTTGTACATGCGGGAAATGAGATGCCTAAGCTACGGAATAGGCCTAACGAGCACTGGGTAAGTATCTACCACATCCCCTGGCGGGCGGATGTGGAATCAAGAAACTGGGACCGCAAACGAATCACCAACGCGAGGTTCTACGAGTACAGCAGTGGACGTGAAACCCTTCGGCATACAGTGCTGAAGTGACTGACGACCAGTCGGATCGAGAAACTAAAACAAACCAAACCAAACGTGAAGGGCGTCGGAAATCGTAAGCGAGGTAGCGTGGCGATGTACTGGGAATGTCGTGGAGAGAGAGAGAGAGAGATGGAAGTGTAGATGTAGGGGTCACCATCAAGGCGTTGAGGTTATAACTCAGAGCCGAGGGGTATAGTACATCGCGGATACCCAATAGTCTTGAAGTTAAGAATCAAGCCTTAACAAGGGCGGGAATGGATGATAGTTGCACCGACGACTACTTGTGCGCGGCTAACCCGCTGAGCAGGACCGCGAGGCTCTCCCGCGCAGCGCGGACAGCCTCGAGCTCGTCCTTCGCCGACCGTTGTACGTCTCTCCATGCGACACGCGTCTCGGACCGCGCCCCGCGCCGCGCTGCCTCGAGCTGGGAGCGCCGCCGTTCAGCAGCCAGCGCGTTCTCTACTGCCTCTTCGATTTCCTCCTGCAGGCGCCTCTCCACATCCTGCTGGACGACCTCCATCTCCTCGTGCGCGTCCTCGAGTTTACGATGGAACTCCGCCTCGTCGGCCGTGCGCAGCTTTTCGAGCTCGCGTACACGCCGCGCAAGGGCTTCGAACGAGCTGTCCTTCTCCGAGAACGCCTGCTGGCTCTTGACGAGGTCCTCTTCAAGAGTAAAGATACGCTGTTCGAGTATAGCGGTTTGGCCCTCTCCGAGCGCACCGCTCACTTGCGAGATTTGAAGTTGCTCCTCGAGCATAGCGATCTTCGTCAAATAATGCTGCGCGCGCTCCTCCTGCGAGTGGACTTGCAACTGTAATAACTTGACAGCTGTAGACTCTACGGGGCTCTCGGGCGACGTCGGGAGGGGAGGAACGTTCTCCTCTTGCTCGTCAACGCTGGGGAAGAGTACCTGTCCGATCGAGAGCCGCCCATCAGGAACCAGAGAGGGCTTCTTTTTCCGCCCATGGCGGTCAACTGATAGGTTCAACATGACCCCGGTTGGACTCTCCGGTCCCCACCCCGAATCAACGCGCTCGCGCTTAGGTGTCGTATCGAACGAGAACGACCCATCGTGCGGGAAATCGAAGATCGAGCTGTCACGGCTCACAACGCGCGTAAACGGCGCCTGCACTTCCGCGAGCAGCTGGTCTTCCTCCATATCTTTGGACACCTCCGCCCACGAGAGTATGCTCGTTCTGTTCTTCGAATTAACTCGGGAACCACGACCGTTCCCGAGCGACGCGCTCATGGGGGTGAGGTAGGCCATGTTCTGCCGAGAGGGCAAACCATGGGACGCGTAACGTTTGGACGGGTTCAGGTTGCCGGCTGCTCCACGGCTGGGGACGAGCCTGTTCAGGGACGCTTTGCGAGACACGGCGGGGGTGGCGCGGATGGGCGAGAGGCCAGGGCTGACATCGAGGAGTGCTGAGACATCGGCGATGGAGATAGAATCGGAGGACATGTCTTCTGAGAGCATAGCGACTGAACCGGAAGGGACACGTCTAATGGGTGGAGAGACGGTAACGGAAAGTCGGGGTTTTCCGGCCTTGGCTGCGTCAGAGGACAGCCTTGGACGTTTTTCGACGCGTTGGGCGGGGGCGCACGCTGAGGAGGATTGAGAAACGCGTGTATTTGCACTTGAGGTCGTAGTTGAGATTGTGCGAGGACGGGAGAGCGAGGTGGAACTCGTGGTGGGTGCTTTTGTGGGTGTGGGCGTTGAATTTTTGGACGGGGAAGTGCGAGTGGCGTTCTTCGTGTCTGGACCAGAATGAGGTGGACGCTTGATAGTGGTGCGAGTGCGTTTGGGGAGTGGACTGATGGGGCGACTGGCGATTTCCTCAAGCGTGTCGAGGTGTTCGGTGGCCTCCATCCCGCCGTCCTCACTACCACGACGCTTTCGCCGGGTGGCATGTACATCCGACTTTGGTACGGGCAGTGCGCTCCTCGTCTTTGGTTTTGGCTGACTGGCCGATGAACTATTCGACTGGTTGCTCGGGCGTGACCTGAGCGTGGGCGCAGGAGCAGGAGCAGGAGCAGGATTGTGGGTAGCAGACGCAGAACGCGTTGTAGTATTACGTAGAGACGACGGCGACGAAGGTGCCGAAGGCGGACGAGCCGCAGACTTGGGGGACTTTGGAGAATTTGCAGATGGTTTGCTAGTGGCGTTTGTGGGGTTCGTTTTCATGATACTCGTCGTTAATTTTGGAACGGGGCGTCTGCAAATATACCTTTATATTAAGCCTGGGAAAATGCGCAGCGACAGAGGTTGACTGACCCTTCCCGGTCTGCGTCTGCGGAGGAATCCCTTTCTCTTGGTTTCGCCGGCAGCGACGTGTGCTTGGAGCCAAGAGTGAGGGTCGAGAGCCTCCTGGGCTCCTTGGATGTGTCCTTTGGGGGTGAATCATGGGTCTGCTTGTGGTTGATGACATCCGCCAGCGTTTTGCCAACACCAGTCTTGCCAATGCCGAGCGAGTTGCGGATCGAGGCTGGACGTGGAATCCCTGGCTTGTGGGACTTTAAGAGCTTTCCTGCAGCTGCTGCGGCGTTGTCCGTCGAGGGCTTCGAGGAGAGGGTCGAAGAAGGCATTGACAAGATGAAGTCGGACGACAGCTCATTTGGGTACAACATGTTTGAGTGAGTGAGGACCCAAACAGGCAAACAAACAAAGGCCAAACAGCACTTAGCCCCTAAAGGACTAGCAGCGAACAAGTGTCTTGTTATATAGGTATATCGACTGATAGACACACGTCCACATTACACGTGTAGAAAATGCGCAGCACACGGGGAATCACAATATCAAAGGTATCCAAACCACCTCCCATGCTCCATCCGGTATGGCCTTCCACGCTAACCTTCTCCACACACATACCACCCAACAACACATGACGTTTCAATCCTATTTGCCTTATCACCAACCTCAGCGAATCTGCATCCGTCGAATCAAATCATCTGAGAGACCAGAGGCTATCCTGACCGCATGAGGGCGAGAGTGCCCAGCTGGGGCAGACATGCGTGTACCTGCAACCTGTGGGTACGACGCACGGCCAGGTACGTGAGTCCCGTTTACCCCATTTGGCGACTCCTGTGGCTCCCCAATCTCCGTCTCGTCAATTTCCTCATATTCGACCTCGTATTCAACTTCCGGTTCGACAGCGTCAACTACTCCCTCGTTGATGCGCGCGAGCTGCGTCATGTCGAGCGATTTGGCACGAAGTTGCATCGCCTGCAGGCGAGGTTTAGCATACTCTTTCAACTTCGCCTCCAGCAGTGAATCAGATCCGCGTTTAAGGGTTTCTTCGTCCCTTGGTGCGTTGATGAGCCCGGGTCTTCCCTGTAATATCGATCTGCCGTCAGTCCACGAGGTTTCCGAACAGTAAGGGCCACTAACCGCAACGGGTTGCGGCCAATAGTCAGATGGAGGCCGATAGCTCACGCCACTATATCGTGCTGTTCTATCCTCTGTTTCTTCGGCCTCGGCAAGGACATAGCCAGCATTCTTGAACAGGGCCTTAACGTCCGGAGTGGAGTTGGCCAACCGGACCGGGCGTGCGGTGGACCCAGTGTCTACCCACTCTACGTCAGTACAGTGGCGAGACAACCCCTGCCCTGATCGGCGGACATACCCGACATGACGACAGCACTTGAAAGAACCCTCGAGTTGAAGTGCGGGAATGCATCTGCAAATGAGTCTGCACGTCTGTGGGCATTGGGTACGTAGACGTGGATATTCGAGTTGACCAAGTACGTCTCCAGTAGTTCCCTCGCTGGGCCTAGGTAGTCCGCGTTGCTCCTCTGGCAATGAAATTTGAAGATTGACTGCTCTGGAACACCTTTGAGATGAGGTATAATCGTAACTTGTAACTCCCTCTTAATCTTCTCCGCAAAGTCAATGAAGTGCGCCGAGTTGACGACTTTAGCGAGGTCGCTTGAGGGCGGTACAGTCATCTCAGCTTCGAATGGCACATGATCCTGCACCGAATAAGGTTGTGTGAAGTGTGGAGGGGTAGGTGGGGGAAACGAGATAAGAGTCAGATACGGAATCGTGCCTGACGGGAGGCATGGGGGCGGCGATCGGGATCGGGATCAGCACTTACCAACAGCATGGAGCCTGCGACATGAACAGTGGCTTCAGGACCGAAGATGTCTACATGGTCCAGCGCGAGTTCTCGATCCGGGAACCGTATGCGACAACAGGTCTTCCGTTCGATGTCGTGGACAAATGTCCCGCTTTCCCCGAGCAGAGAACGGTGGTACCGCCTCGGGACGTCAACACGCTCTGTCATATAATCCTTATCCTAAATAACTAATCAGCAGAGAGTACTAGCTCCAAGGAGAAGTAGCCGACTCACCTTCTGGTGTACAAGCTCCATAATAGCCAACCGCAGATTTTCGAGGTTAATTGCGTTTTTGGTAGGTGTACGTGCCAGCACGTTGTCGTCATTGTTATGATATCCTCCTAAGGAGGCATACTCCTCCGCATTCGAAAATTTGACAAAGGTCCCGAACCGCTTCATGATCTTCTGGATGCTCTTCCCACCAACTCCGATGATCCGCTTGTGGTAGATCTCGGGGACGTGGAAGGAGATCTCTGCCGGTAGTTCCTCCTGAAGGAATGAAAGACCCTGAAGTGCCGTCTTGTCGGTTCCCTGGACAGAGATGAGGAAGTTGTAATCGTTGAAAGTTTCGAACTTGATGTTGACAGAGGTGGTCTGCATAATCTTGTTGATCTTTCCGTTCTTTTTGCCACTGATAAAGTCGCGGTGCTCCGTGGCGAGTTCGATCTGGAAGTGGATTTCATGTCCGAACGACTTGACCACGTCCATCTCCCTGAGCATAGCTATGGCCGCGCGAACATCAGTCTCGAGACCGTGAAATTCAAACAAGTTCTTCTTGTAAACAGCCTCGACGTCGCAGTTGCGGACGATCGCTTCCAAGGTCGCAGTAATTTGGTTCGGGGCGAGCGAGGGATGTGGCATAAGTGCATTGTAACTAAGAGGAAGGAGCCAGAAGGTGGCAATATAGATGTGAACGGCGAGTCCCATTAAGCTCCGAGTGGTCCGTTGGATTGGAGATCGGTGATCGCCGTACACGGTCACCTGCGACACTTGAGAGCCAAGTTGGGGAAAAGCAATGAATGCACCATTGTCCGACATGATAGTTTTGAGGTCGTCTGATCGATCTTGCAGCATCCAATCAATCTTCCGGGGCAACAGGATGACATCGCGAGACACGATGCTGTTGCTCTGAAATTTGAATTAGTAACAGGGGTAGTAGACTTATGTGTTACACGCACGACTGCCAGAGACGCCTTTAAGAGTTTGTCCTTAGCCCGTTGTACATTGAGGAAGTCACCGGTGATCCAGACAACATTAAGGATACTTCGGAGGCTGGTAACGCTCTTGCCTGTGAGTCCGTGAAGAGGAGAAGGATAGTAAATGTTTGTGGCTGTCTCTTCTTGAATTTCCTGAATCGCGGCTCGCTTTCGTTTGGCGACGATACAGAGCAGCTTGCAGTCGATCTCGACCGAATCGGCGTGCAGTCCACTTAGTTTATCGAGCATGGCGAGCAGGCGGACACGGGCGGCGTCTACGGAATCGAGTTTGCCGGTGATGAGAAGTTCACAGGTGCGCTCGCTGTCCATGCTGCTCCATCCGGTTTTAAGCTGTTGCTCGGATACTGTGAGAGGATGGTTTGGATTGATGACGGAGATATGGGCGCCGGTCACACTGGCAACCTCATCGAGCTGCTTGCGGACTTCCGTCTTGAGTCTCGGAGCCGTTGTGGGCTGGTCAAGAATCTCTTGACGAGAGACTTTAATAGTGGTACGGTGATGCTATTCAAAGAATCAACATGGGGGACACGGGGGTCTCATGTCAAGGGACGCACCTGAAGGGGGCTGTCACGAAGGAGGATGGCCTTGGCAGCCATAACAGCCTGGAACGCGCCGAAAAGCGTGAAGAGCCATGAATCGGAGCCCTCGATCCTCGAGAAGGAGATTGTGCACGGGTGGTTGCGCCTGATCGAGTGGCTGAGGGGTTCGAGCATGTCGCGAATCGCGGCATCGTTGCCAGACGGCGTGTTCTGGGGAACGGAGGGTATCTCGAGGGTGAGCACGCCGTCTGAGAGGAGGAGAGAGTGCTATGCGTACATCCGAATTTATGTAACGGGCGAGTTTGAAAGTGGTATGGTACAAGTCCATGTCGTCTTCTGCGGCGGTCGACGATACGAGCTGCAGACGGTCGGAAGGAGAGAGAGACAAGGAGAGAAAACGAGGTCGACGAGGTCGAGGGAGCGGGGGATCGGAGGAAGTGGTAGTAGAAGGGAAAGAGCTGCGATCCTTTCTTCCAGCAAAATATTCAAAATATTTATTAATGTCATGTGAGTCCTCAATTCGCTCAGGACCCTCGTCAGCCTGCTCGACATTCCCGGGAGACAATTACAACGTTTTCCCTTGGTCTACTTGGTTGTTTCTTGGCCCCCGCCGCTCTGATCATGGCCGGTCGTCTGCTCGTCGATGTCCACACCCACGTCTACCTCCCTCGCTATGCCACGTTCCTTCGACAGCGCGTAAAGGCCCCCTACATCTTTACGCGACCTTCCCCCGACAGCAAACCAGACGAACACCGTCTACGCATCTTGGATGATGAACCTGCAGAGGGAAGACCTGTAGGACCCCAGGTGTCTATATCACTCCACTGTTCCGCTGGCTTCGCGTCTGACCCGTCGGGTAAAAGTACTGGGATCGCCGCGAGAAATTGAGCTTCATGGCCAGTACTTCCCCGATTCTCTGCCCGCCTGCTCCTTTTTGATATACCTTCCTCTCTGATAGGACAAGCACAATATATCCGTGTCAATTGTGTCGTGCGCTTTCTCCTCCGCTCGCCTGTCTCGCATCCTCATTGCCTCCTCCGTTGCTCCACAGAACAGCAAACCCATGGCTTGACTTCTTGCCGGCTCATACCGCATCGTCACTTGCCACGGAGTTAAATGACGAACTCGAGGCGTATTGCGCCACGTCCCCGAGCCTCGATGCAGGCCCCAAACCACTAAGGAGGCTCTATGGTTTCGGCCTTCTCCCGCTCGTTCCGGGTGTACCAATAGAGACTATAGTGGATACTGTCAAGCAGATTGCATCCCTGCCGCATCTGAGGGGCTTGATAATGGGCACGAGGGCCCTGGGGAACGGACTGGACGACTCGACCCTAGGGCCAGTATGGGAAGCGATTGAGACCGCCAAGCTTGTTGTATTCTTGCACCCGCACTACGGTCTAGGCGCAGGGGCCAAAGAAGCCTGGGGCGATCTTGCGAATGGGCACGTGCTGTCTCTTGCCCTGGGCTTCCCAATGGAGACAACGATCGTGAGTCTAAAGCTACTCACCACCGAGGGCATTCCGTATTACACGAGCCATCTGACACCCCTTCGACCTATACAAATTAGGCAATCACTCGACTCATCCTCGCGGGTGAGTTCGATCGCCATCCGGACCTCCGCATCTTGCTGGCACACTCCGGGGGCTGTCTACCGCAGCTTTCCTCAAGACTCTCGTCATGCATCAAGCACGATCCTGTCGTAGCCTCACGCCTTAAGCATGATGCGCGATACTACGTTTCAAAGCTCTACTTTGATGCAGTAAACTATGGGGCCGAAGGTGCGTATACCTGCATCATCCCTATACATACCTCGTTTCCTGACCGAGTGTCGCAGAGATGGGATTCGTTGCTGATGTCATAGGTCGCGGACCCGCATTTGCCACCGAAGGAGGCCTCCGAAATGACCGTGCCTCAGGGTATCGCAAAATGCTTTTCGGGACTGACCACCCCTTCTTCCCGCCTTTGGAAGGAAGCGATGGAGAACAGCAATGGCAGAGTGTCGTTGAAAATTTGCAAGCCATTGATTCTGTCAAGGGCTGGGGAGAAGAGGAGCAGGATGCAGTCAAGGGCCTCAATGCAGTAGAACTGTTCTCTCTTGGGAGCGAGTTCTCTCAATAATCAATTCATATTTCTCAATATGGGATTAGACAATAGACATTTGAGTGTGGCATGATTATTTCGGCTGTTGGATCTTTAGACTGAAATCTATATGCTGAACCGATTGATGCACAGCGCTTGTGCTCAGAATGTCAACATCTATAAGGTTATTAGCATGGCGGTAACAAGCATTTAATAGAGTAAGCGCGTACCGTTCACAGCCCTCTCTCGTAAGTTCCCTTCCTCAATCCCGCCGCTTGTCTCGAGCAAGAACTTCTTGCCGGCCCACCTTTCACGCAGCCGTTTCGCTACACTGATGAGCTCCTCGCCCTCCATATTGTCCAGCATAATCACGTCTGCGCCAGCCTCGATGGCCTCATCGGCTTCTGCCTCCGTTCGCACCTCGACATCCAAGAGCAGGGAGAAGCCGCCGACGGAACGTGCTGTGGTGATGGCTTGGGCGATTGACCCACAGGACCAAATGTGGTTATCCTTAAGCATAATCATGCTTGACAGGTCGTGTCGATGGGGGTCGATCCCGCCGACTAACATCCCATACTTTTCAACAAGACGAAACCCTGTGAAATCCATCCCCGTAAATGTAGCTCAAGGCTTCAATGCCGTAGAATGATACCTGGAGTGGTCTTTCTCGTGCCGGCAATGGTCCCAGTGAACCCGTTGCCTCTGGCAATGTCCCTGAAACGGCGTGACCTGCACCAAATCCACGGTAGTTGGAACTTGCTATTATGGGAGGACTGGATAACTCACTTTGTCGCAATCCCGCTGCACCTTGCTAGCAAGTTCAACGCGACGCGCTCACCCAAAAGTAAGTCTCGAGCTTTGCCCTTGACCGTAGCAACATGGTTTATGGGCTGAAACGTTTCTCCCTCCTTCATATGCCATTCCACACTGCCGATCCGCCAGTCAACGTTTGGAATGCCGTTGTTCTGGGCTGGAAACCTACCTACATCCCAGATACGAAAATATCTCGTTTACAAAAGGCACTCCTGCTAGTACCGCGGCCTCTTTACCCTTGCCAAGGAGGTGTGCAACTCGTTCTACCTCACCGACCACATATCCGCCGTAATCAAAGGACGGGGTGTCCTCTTCGAGCCATTCTCTGACTTGAGACTTCCAACTGGGTGGAAGGAGGTGTGCATATACTGGAGCAGGCGTCGAGCTCATCGCAGTCGGAAACAAGTTGGATCGGCTTTGTGGTATTCTTGAACCGACCTCATTAGCCGGAACCGCACGATGGAGGGTACGCGTCTTCCACTTGAACTCTACAGACCTATTGTCGAAAGAGTCGATTCGAAAACGGCTCTATGTGCCCTTAGTCGCGTCTGTAGTACGATGCATGAGGAGACGAATCGTGTGCTATATTCGCACTATGCACCGCATCCACGCGATGTGCCCATACGTCTCTCACGGCCTCTGAATCCTGCTCCAAGTCATTCGAAGCTTGGACGTTACTTGAAATCTCTCGAACTCGACCTGCAAGCGATCGCAATGGAGGACCAAATCCGAAAGGACATCGATCCTGATACTCAGGATCCACCAATATGGACTCTATATGCAGACCTGCTCAAGCGGTGCCATATGTTGGTCTCCCTCACACTATATCAGGTAGCCTCCAGACCCTAAACCTCCTTAAACTTATACCACCCACAATAGAACATGTTTCTGTCGTACTATTTAATTCGGCTACGGGGTCTGGAGCTATGTTGCTAGAATCCCTTGAACACCAACCGAATCTTCGATCCATCCACCTCGATAAACCGATGCAACTAGACTTGGTCGCACGCCCCTCACAGGTGCCTCTACGCTCGTTGCGTAAAATATCAGCGTTCACCTCATGGGATGCACACGCCTTGGCGAAGAACTGCGTACCTGTCAACTTGAAAGCTATGCTCTTCTCTATGTCCACAACTTTCCAAGATCTACATTGGTCCCAAGAAATACTGGAGCATGTCGAATGGTTATTTATGCCCTATGTTATGCTTCCTGCTGCCTGGGATACAGTTAAACCTTTCAAAAATATTCGTTTCTTTGGTATCTTCCAGTTCACCCCCCAGGAAGTGAGTTCAATCCCCCCACATCCGTCCTTCTTACATCATATATCCATTCTAATTCCTGTTGTACAGGAAGACGAAGGCTGTTGTGTTCTCGCTGAGCTCCCTACTCTCGAATCTGTCTCAATCATATTTACACCCGGTCCACACTGGAGTGACGAAGAGTGTCAGGCGATCCAGGCGATCCGGACTGCTGACAACGTCATCGCAGATCATCCTAGAATACAGACGGCATATATGGTCCAGTCTTCTATGCGCCCTACGGATCTCTGCATCTTGTTGCAGAAGGATGAATCAAGCGTCGGATGGAAGCTGTCGCGATTCAAGGAAGGTTCGACGATCAGAGATATGTGGGCTGAACTGTGACCGTGCCGAGTACATGCTCGCTGTCGTTAGATGAATTTTTACAAATGGCAGCTTCGTCTGCGTTCCACCGAAAGAACCCCAGCTCCACTGGGATTTCTTGCAACACCAACAAGGAAAGCGCGAAGAGGAGCGCTAGGACATTCTCTAATGCATTAACGTCTTGAGTCAGAAAGGAACACTCGAGGGTTGATACAGCTCAGTGTCGGACCTCCGTTGGTGATGACCCTTGGCGGATTTGAACCAAATCAAGCAAGTGGTGTCTAATTCATTTGCCGAGAAAGAGAGAGAGAGAGCATAGCATACAAGGAGAATACCCAAGAGTACGGTAAGATTATACATCACTTAGTAAAGCTGACTTGATTCTGTCAACAACTCCTTATCGACATCCGCAAATGCAGCGAGCGGAACCCCCACCAATCCGAGTACCTGCACCTCGGTCGAGGCTTGTTTATACAGCTTCTCAAGCATAGCTACCGGTGAGCGCCCCTGTGAAACTACAAATTTTGCCATCAGTCACCTCACATGCACACCACCACAACTCACCGAGTATTGCCCTATTTACGTCCTCAGCAAGGGTGACCTTTGCCTCGAAACCGACCAACTCGCGTGTCTGCGGATTATTTGCGGGGTCCTGGTACGCGACGATACCAACGGTCCTCTTCAACAAATCCTGTACCTCAAGTCGCTGATCGGGTCCAAATTCGGTCTGCAACTGTTGTCCGTAGTTCCAGACGCGACTGAGGAGCTCTTCAGACTGGCGCTGGGCAGCAAGCGAGGTTGTCGGTGGAGGGAGGGACGTGAGCAGCCCTTGCGGATGGCCATGGTTGGAACCGTGCGAGGGGCGACGGATACGCACTGGCGAGCGAGGGGAGGAAGACGGACGCCGGGCTGTGGTCTGCTTACCCTTTGCCGCCGCACGGAGAGCTGAGAGGCTACTGATCCCTGCTGCAAGGCTGCTACTGTTGCTTCCTCCGTTCATCGTTGCTGTTCCCGGAGGAGCAAGTGGTCGTCCAAATCGAACAGACATAGGCGATGTCAGAGGAGCTGGCTCTTCCTCGTCCAAGTCCATCGAGTTCGCGCCTTCCGTCGCCACATCACCTCCAATATCTTCCCTCGCCTGGTGGTGGTACGGATAACGACCTTCGGCCTGCGCACGGATGACCTTCAATTGCTCCGCCGTACTGAGAACCATGTCTGCAAACCGTTGACACCGAAGTCGGAACTGCACCAATCCATCATCAGCAAGCAACACTTTGGGATATTTCTCCTTGAGTGATTTCAACGCCTCTTCAATCTCTCCATTGAGGATCTGGTCCATGATACGCCGGCGATAACGCGTGTCTTCCGCAGGGGTCGTAGGGATGGGTACGGAAGGAATTGCGGGATGAGATGTAAGGAACTCGTGCAGGCTTCGCGGGGCAACAGTATTTGAAACTTCATCGTCATCAGTGGTGAGGTCGAAGTCAACCTCCATGTCTCCATTTGCTTGGCGGGTTGACAAAATACTAGCACCAGGGGCCAACTCCGAAGTGGATTGTTGCTTAGGTGTGGACATGCCCGACGTCACCGCCTCCTTCTCTCGTCGCTTGGCTAACTGCTGTTGTAGGACAGTGGCAGTGTTAACATATCCTTCATGGGCGAGGTAGTTGCAAATGATATTAGCCATCAAGTGTCCAGTGTTTTCGTGCTGCCGCCGGACATGGTCGAGCTCGCCGCTGATGTTTGCCGCTGGGAGGACGCTTGATGGGGGGGACGTGACCTTCACGTCGTGAACACTCCTCTCCGTATCTTCGCGGGCTTGAATCCAAGTCAACGATTGTATAGTGCGCCAGGTTTTGAGCCGTACGTCCGCAACATAGGTCTCAATATCGAATTTGAACGGCGCGTCGCCGAAGTTAGTTCGGATTTGCTCGTTAGTCGTGCGCAAACCAATAGCAGGATACAATCCGTGTTCAGGAAGGTCTTTGAAGACATGCCCTGAAGGACGAGTATCAAAAATGTGGTTGTGGTGCACGAGTGAAAAGAAGCGTACCGAGGGATCGTCCATTCTTCGTATAGAACGCATTCCTCTCAACAAAGTTGACTCCACACCCAATGACATCACCGGCTGAACATGGTCAATACTGTCATTACCGAACAAAGGCGTGCTCACTTGTGAATTTGGGACCGAAAGGCGACCCCGAACGAGGCTGCCCAGCAAAGGACATGCCATCATCACCATGGTACCCCCACGAGCCTACTTCCCAGCCTGGTAATCGATGGAGATGCAGGTCTTTAACTGCAAACCTGGAAGCTCCGCATCAGTTTTCACATTCAAAGGACTTTCAGCTGATATTGAACTCCCACCCAACAGATATTTGCCTAAATAAATGTCAGTTCGGAAGGAAACGGACGATATGTCTAAATCATACCCTTTGATTCCTCGGTTGATGATTTCGACCTCATAATAGTAAACCCCACAAGCAGGAGGGATAGGACAAATCGCACGCACAGCAGCAGCGTCCCTATCAGAAACAGAAGAGGGGCCTATGGGAGGCACGAGATCAGATAAATCTGCACCGTTACGAGTCAGGTAACGTACCGTTAAAAGTAACATCTTTACCAGTCGCAGAGATGCTGAGATGACGACTTTTGTCCTCATCGTTCCATTGCGTAGGCAGTTGTAACGGCTCATCCAAAGAGAGCGGGCCAGGTGACGTTGGGCGTACTACCTGGGGCTGGTACCGTCGTGGATGTGGATAGGATAGGCCATCGTCATCGCTATCTGAGCTCCTCGCTGGAGAAGGGACTCGTCGCGGTAATGTCGCGGCACTGGGTCGGCTGTTGGTTTCGCTCTCAGGTTCGGGTACGTGGCCGACCATTCTCCCTATAAGGACGGAGTTTGTAAGATAGGGTGGGAGAGTGAATACGCTGGGGGTGGATGGCCGTCGAGTGACTAGTGTGACGGGAGTGCGAGGAGCTACAGGCGGTGGTCGAGGATAGTGGGTGCTCGAACGGCGGTTGCGAACTGGCGAAGTAGATACAGAAGCATTTGCAGCATGTATATCGACTGTGTGTGCACGCGTGACACGGGGTTGGTATTGACTTGAGAGCGACCTGCTTGCCGGGGTCGGTCCCGACGTCGAGGGGGTAAAGCCGACGCCACCGTAGGAGGGATGCCCAGCAGCAGACGGGGAAGAAGATGAGTAGATGGCGTCAGGGGTGCCATGCGGACTCCGAGCAGCCACTCTGAACCGATCTCCAAACGAGGCAAGGACAGATTCTACTCCAGACGACGGCAGTCGCGTCGACCCTGGAATGGGCACAGACGCTGATGCGGCTGGTGGCCGTGTCGGTCTAGACATCGCTGAGAGACGGAGGGGAGAAAGTAAGATGAGAACAAAGGTGCGCATGTCTTGGACCCTCACGACTCACACTCACTGATGAAGTCACTCAGACACGCGAAATCAGTTCTTGCAGCCCAAACGCCACATGTTGCACGACGGTCATTTACGAGCGTTATCACCGCGCGTCAGCTCGCACCGAGTTCTGCTCGCTCAGCAACGAGAATACACTCCCAACATGCGCGACCACCCCCTACAACAGTAGTCAGTAAGCAAATATCCATCCTCCAATGTCTTCATTGATGTCTTTGAGCTAATGCCACGCAGAACGCACAATGTTCATTCAGACTGAATCGACTCCAAATGATGATTCGCTTAAATTCATACCAGGCGTCGAAGTAATGGGAACAGGTTCAGCAGAGTTTATGGACACCCGATCCGCACTCGCTTCACCCCTTGCAATCCGCCTCATGGGCATAGACGGCGTGAAGACAGTGTTCTTCGGACCAGACTTTGTTACGGTCTCAAAATACTTAGAGACACCATGGAATGTGCTCAAGCCGGAGATATATTCCACTCTTATGGAGTTTTTCACCTCCAAGCAGCCGCTCTTCCGCACTGAGGAGGAACGGAGCCGAGCCGGCACGCAAGACACGCATATATTGGAAACCGATTCAGAAACTGTTGCTATGATCAAGGAGCTGCTGGAGACTCGCGTGCGACCCGCTATTATGGAGGACGGTGGAGACATCGAGTACCGAGGGTTCGAGGATGGACTTGTCAAGGTCAAGCTAAAGGGTAGTTGCCGTGGCTGCGATTCCAGCACGGTTACTCTTAAGACTGGTATCGAACGAATGTTAATGCATTATATCCCCGAGGTGCAAGGGGTTGAGCAGGTAAGCCGCCGAATTTGTGTGGAGGGTGATGAATAAATCGACCTTCCTTTAGGTGCTCGATCAAGAGGAAACCATTGCATTAAATGAGTTTAGCAAGTTCGAAGCCCGATTAGCGTCCAAGGCAGAGAAAGACAAGCCGTGAGCTTTCCCTTCGTATTGGAAGCATCAATTCGATGTTGATTCACCGTCTTAGTATGTCCCAGTACATGTCTGTATAGAATTCTAGTCTATGGCTCCTACATAATCAATCCCTTCTTTTTCGGACGAACCTCTATGTATCAAAGAAATCAATCATGATCTAATCAACCTGCGAGTAAATGATATTCTCCAATGCTCCCTTCACACAGCCCGCGTCAAATTTATCGCCTTGGGTGCATACGCACTGAACTCCCATCTCCTGCGCATCAAAAGGTTATCAACACCAACGCCGATTTACTATTTTCTTACCGTCAAAGCTTCCTGGTCCACCTGGATGGATGTGTCCGACAGATATACAAGATGGGTAACAAACGCCGAAGTCGGGTACGCAGGACGTGTCACCCCGATGCTGGTGCGCGGTGTGAGATCGTGTCGGTGTAGGGTGTTCGCTAGGGCACTACCAAGCGTTAGGATAGCGTACGAAAAGGCGGTTAAATGGTACTTGCTTGACATAATCCACGGCTGTATAGCCAGCTGTTTCACGGTCGTTATGTGCGTTTACTGCTACCGTTAGTGACTACAATAGAATACCCGAGGAAAACACTAGGCCTACACAACAAGACCTTGACCTTCAGCGAAGGTGATTGCGCGATACCCGTAGCTACACCTCTCAGGGCGAGGCATGGAATAATGCTGCTCGCACAAGCCTCGTCAGCTCATCCATTGTAGGCTCTCAGCAAAAGAAATGCCGAACTCGCCTAGTCCAGAGCGATCCACAGGAATACACCAACGCCTTCCTCCTTCCGAGACTCTGCAAGAACTCTGGGTTGGGCGAGGGATAGATTTCCTGTCCGTAGGCGTTGATGTAAAATACGCGTTCAATCGGCGCCTCGAGTGTTGATTCGAGGGTTGATTGGACATCCTTGTGGAACTCGACGTTTTGAGAGGATAGATCTTCATGGTCGTCTTCTAGCCCTTCCAGTACGGGGAGGTTCGCGGCGGTGGAAGTTGATGTGGTGACAGGGTGGGAGATATTGCATTGACCTATTATCGTCTTACAATTCTTCTGTTGCAGTGACAAATTAATAGTGACATGTTCAGGGAATCAATGGCGGACTGCGAGTTCACAGGGACGTACCAGCTCGGCCGCGATGGTCACAGTATGGTTAGTGACGAGCACGGGGAGAATCGTCCCCTACAACCAACGGCGCATGAGCATTACTCACGCAAAGCTGTCGTAAAAGCAGGAAAGTAGACACCTGACTGCCCGTTATCGAGGAAAACAAAAATACTGCTGAGGGGAGTGACCGAAAGAAATCTTGAGCCGCGGCAAGGAAGTAGTTCCCAATTGAACCGTTCCTGAATGAAAAGTTGCGATGAGCACGCTTGAGGAGTTCACCCTCAAAATGGACCAAGAAGCCTGATGCAGGAGGTCAGATTTAGGCCACAGGGTTTGACCAGCTGGATACAAGTAATCCCAATTAAATACCACACTAACCGCGAATGACCTCCTTTCGGTCAGCAGGAATGCCGCGCCATAAGCTGCTTCTGCCTTCCACAACTTGTCGCCATGCTTCGCGAGCCTCTCGGTCCGAGCACTTGGATGGGAATCGATATGATAATAAAGTGCGGATGGCTTTTACAGCGGGCGGACTCGACGCTGGGATCAACCGGATAAGCCGGGAACGAATGTCACCGATGGAAGGGCCACCTGGGAATATCGATTAAAAAGGACCAGCCGATAATTGTAGAACTGAAATACCCAGTACACGGATGATCTCACTGCTGCTACCACCGTCATCAGACACAGGGAGGACATAGACCGTATCGTCTTCGAAAGCGGAACAAATAGCGTTACATCCCGTTCCACCGGATATTACAATAGACGATATCGGGTCATTCTGCTGTTCCTCGGACGAAAGGTGTCCCCTATCTCGCAGAAGAGGAGAGACTCTCGACGGTGGTCGGTTCGGAGTCTGCGCATTAAATATGGGCGAAGTAACATTCAAGTCAAACACAGATGAGGCGGAACTCTTCCACCCTTCGTCAGCGTGGTAAGCGCGTTGGGCGGTCGATAAGTACGATTCAGGTTCGAGGGTTTGCCTTGGGAGAGACATTCGAGATGCTGGTGGAGTCGACATTGACGAACACTGTGGTGAAGCTCTATATACTAGTAACCCGCCCGTGTACGTGCCCTCGACGTGTACAAGTCCGGTGATGAGGGGCAGTTCAGCTCAATTTGACAACCTTCCAACCAGAACTTCTATTCCCTGTCGTGACCACTGGTTGAATGCTACGGACTTACAGACTTGCCTTGAGTACAAATTACAGGATCCTAGAAGTTGTGGACAGCGGTGCGACAGCTCAATTCCGACGGTTTTCTTGCAGTCCCATTTCCTACTCGTTAGGATGGCTGGATAATATGAATTTAATACTTCTGACGGCCTGGCCCTTCCAAATCTTCAACTCGAATCCCCTTGGCCGTTCCAATAGGAGTCCCTCCTTCAAAAAGATCATCTCCGACGATAGGACCAATTATAATCACTGATTAATACGATCATCCCTTACACTTATCATAATGTTTTATTTTCATCGCCAATCCTTGTAATAGTCGATCCGCCTTTCTCTGAGCACCAGGAGACGAGGTCTACACGTCTTGATATGTCTTGATATCGTGTAAGAAAGAAATACTCTTTCCAAGAAAATGTAGTAGAGTAGGAGCTGAGAATTTTATGGTCGTGTGGACAAGAAATTGCCGGCAAACTCGACAGCACGAAAACCTGTTGATTTCTGGAGTCCTGAGAAGATAACATATTCCTATGGGTATACGGTTCTAGTCACCGAAAAAGCCCGCAGGAAGCCAACGGTTTAACCGATGTTGGCGGAGGCGGAGGTGGAGCGGCTGTGTGACCAAACTTGACGAGAACCGCGTTGCCAATTGGTTGGTCGGACCCTCAGGCTACGAGATCATGACCTGTGTGTGCTGCACCGACACCTCGGGCTCGACAAACAACCGAGCATTGCTTCCTGCTGCTTGCCCCATCACTACAAGCTATGGACACTCGCCCGCATAACGAAACAAACGAATCTAGTAGTGGAAACATTCACTGGAGCATCAAAACCCAAGCCGAAGAGTCCGCAGAATATCTAGCAACTCTCGGTTTGTCTCCATGTTCGGAACTCACCGCCCGTTCCGCTTATAAGTTCCCCCCAGAGGCGAAATTGAATCGGCTCTCGACCTCAAATAAACCTAGACCTAAGGAAGACGCCACTCGGCCAGTTGAGAGGACTATCGAGGATGAACTCGCTAGTGACGACCATGTTTATGCCGCATACACCGAGAGGCATGATGCCGATAACCAACAGGACAATGAAGACGCCGATGAAGGCTTGCATCTCTTGCACGAGGAAGGACAACGTCTCCGAAAGCGGCATCCTGGTGACATATTAAACGGTTTCCCAACTTTCGTTAAGGACGACACTGCACGCTCGTCGCACGCGGTGTTAACCCACGCATCACCTATATCATCAGAAGAACGGCTTCTTCAGTCTACCCCAGAACCACCGGAAACGGACCTCACAGCTGAGAACACTGAACCCGAATCGTCGATCCCGCCCAGCGATAAAGGCCCTCGTCCAAAAGTCATTCGCTTCTTCTCTCGAGTAAGAATCACTTCGGGTGTTGGTCGCAGCAGGTCTCCCCGTCGTGCCAATCGAGACTCCTCCATTCCAGTGGAGGGTAACCTGTCAGCCCGAAGGCGGTCTGATGCGTCCCAGAGGAGCGGGAATGGCTCCAGGTCTCATTCGATGGCTTCTTCTATATCCGATTCATCGTCTATCTCCGCCCCTCTCCGCGGGTCCTCGTCTGCGCCTCCTCGAATTGCAGCCGTCCGACACAACAGCAAACTGGGAAGGCAGGCGGTTTTCAAACAGCAACGTACCCGTGCTTCGCTCTCGCAAGTTCTCGATCCGAGCAGTACGGATGAATGGCTAAGGTCGGTCACTGTCCAAGAGCGGCAGCGACACGCTGCCAAGAAGGGCCGGACCTGGGATGAAACAGTGAGCCAGAGAAGGGAAATGGAGAGGCGAAGGAAGCAGACGAGGGGCACATCTGCGCTGCCTGCTTGGGCCCCTCTCATCGGCGATGATTCAGAGGATGAGGAGGCGGAGGGCGCCGCAGCGGAAGCGCTGAGGAAGACGGAGGCTGATGTACTATACGGTCGTTGGCCTTGGAGATTGTTTAATTTTTATGTGAGTGTCCCCTTGTTTTCGCTGCTTGCTCTAACCCACCTTTCAGTATTGGGAATCGATGTGTTCGACACTGTGTAGTTGTGTTGATTCCGATCTCGAAGACTGACACATAGTGTTCTAAGTGCTGGTGTCAGGTTGCTTATTTCTTCGGTATTACGCGGAAGTCTGGTTCTCTCTATTCACATCTGAATCCCCCTGCTGTTGAAGCATGTCGTATATCTAGGGTAGCGTATATTTAAAGATTATCCTCCTGAAAATATTTACGCCTTGGAATCCTCTCCTGCGATCTTGTCGAGTGTTTTAGGCGGTGGCATTACCATAGTTGGTGGCAGCGTCTTAATCGGTGGGAGCAGACTTGCACTGGTCTTGCGTGCATTCTGGATAAGTATTTGACTGGTACGTCGTGTGATTAGTGGGGCCCTGAAATACAGCGACCGCACTTACTCCATCAGGACCAAGGCAGCCATTGCTTCGACGATTGGCACTGCTCGAGGTACCACACAAGGGTCGTGCCTTCCTCTTGTTGCCAATGTTCCAGGGGTTCCATCGTATTGGGCCGTCGACTGTGCTTGGGAAATAGTTGCCGGTGACTTGAAGCCAACCCTATAGAACGGTCAATAACGGGATCCTCATCCTTAGAGAGGAGCTCATACCTGAAGTAGATGTTTTCACCATTGGTGATACCACCTTGAATACCTCCGCTCCAGTTGGTTTGGGTCCCCAGTGTTCCATCGGGCTTCTTGACGAAAGCATCATTGTGTCGACTACCTGGAATCTCCGTACCCTTGAACCCACTCCCAATTTCGAAGGCCTTCGTAGCTGGAATCGATAGCATCGCATGGGCTAGGGTCGCTTCAAACTTGTCGAAGACAGGTTCGCCCAGACCACAAGGTGCATTTCGAATGACGCAGGTGACAGTACCTCCTATCGAGTCATTAGCTGCCTTAGCGCGCAGTATACGCTGGGTCATTGCTTCCGACGTTTCGGCGTGCGGGCAACGGGTAAGGTATTTATCAACCTCGGCGCGCGTCACTGTCGACAACAGCTGAAGAAAGTCGAGGGACAGTGGATCTTCAGCTGAATCATCACCGTTGGACGCGTCATTGAGTGGTGCAGTTGTGGTTGCTGTAGATGGAAGATGAATTTTGCCCACTGACGTGACAAAAGCGACAATCTCGATGCCATACGCTTGCTTGAGGAACTTCTCTGCGATAGCACCGGCTGCCACTCGCCCTTTTAGTCATCGGCTTGGTCAGTCGCTTCGCCACTCTCCGTGTCGAGGAGAACGTACCAATGGTTTCGCGAGCGCTCGCCCGACCGCCTCCGCTGCTCGCCTTCACACTGTATTTCAAGAGGTAGGTTAAATCTGCATGACTGGGTCGAGGGTAGAGGTCGGTCTCTGTGTAATCTTTCGGCCGTTGATCTTCATTTTTGACGAGCAAACCTATGGGGGTCCCGAGGGTGACCCCCTGTTCAATTCCGGATTGTATCTGTACGAGATCCTTTTCGTCTCGCTAATACGAGGGGGATCGGTTACTCTTTCGTGCCGACCATGAAAGCAAAGAAATGTACCGGAGTCGTGAGGTTGCTCTGTCCAGGTCTTCTCCTGCTCAGCTGTACTTGGATATCTTGGGGAGCGAGTTCCAAGCCCTGTGGCGCGCTTAGTCTCTCCCGATCTATTCGTTCTACAACACTCACCGGGGGACAACCATCGATAATCGCACCAACGGATGCACAGTGGCTTTCCCCGTACGTAGTTACTCTGAATATTCTACCGAATGTCGACATGACTCTGCGGTGCGGGGGAAATGGAGGACTCCAAAGTAAGACCGAAGCACTTCGACCGAAGCGCTGCCGGCTTAGTCGTCAATTTCCTATCTCTTTGCTTGGGTCCAAACAAACTGCAGCACCTCGGACACTATATATCGGCATTTGAGGCCCAGAACTACTGCACCTATGTCGAAACCATTCGCAGTACTCCCAGGCTTCTATAAGCTGTTGTTCCTGTATCTCGAGCCGATCTCGACGGTAGTTCCAGCACTCCTCATATGGTTCTGGCCTGGGTGGTTGTGGTTTCATCGGGAACTATACCCTGGTTCGGGGCTTCCAGTTCTTGAGTCAGACATTGCTGGAGACCCGCGAACGAAAATGGCAATATGGCAGCTGGGGAGCTGTGAGGACCTCTTACGGTTCACCGGTCTGGTATCTGACACTGTGGACACCAGGTTTTTGTCTACTGGGAATGCTTGAGGGTCTTGGTCTCCGTGCAGTTCGCGACGCATTGCCTGATAACCCGGTTAGTGGAACGAAAGACCAAGTCAGATACGCCCTCATACTCGACCCGTGTTGGTACTTCTAGGTAGCACAGGAGCGTATCGTTGGTGCGACTCTCACGGCTATGGCCATTGCGGACGTAAGCCCGGAATCTCTAACACATCGACCGAGTTGACGTATTTTCAGGTTACCCAGTGAGCGGCGTTTTCTCGCCGAATTTCTAGAAGCTGAGGACAGACACAGTATCTTCGCCACTCTCTTCGCCCTGCCTTCCCAGGTTGTATTTTCACCCCTCCTGTGGAATGCCGTCACACACGGAAACGTCACGGTCGTGGTCTTCCTGATTTCTGTTAGGTAAGTATCTCATAAATCCTGGAAAGGCTCTCATAGCCGCATTCAGACTCGCCTGGTTCGCTGGAATTGGAAGGCAGACGTATTATTACTCTTTAAAGAAGCCCTCGAAGAAAGACTGATAGGCTGATTGACCGCTCGATACGGAAAGAATTGAGTTGATGGAGGCGCGCTGATGTGATATGTGAGACAATAGTAGTACTGACCACAAAATAATCAATCACTAAGCGTCTTCGCTCATTTCTGCGGTCCCTTTGATCGCGATGCAGAGTTGCATCCAACTTGTCCCTTTTGTCAATCACGCGGTGCGAGGGAACGAGGCCGTAGACGTACATCCCAGTTTTGATTGTGTGGTTTATGTGATACCAACAACGTGTTGTCAATGTCAATGTCACGGGATCTGGGACGACTCATTCTCTTCCTCTCCTCGACTACCTTCTCAACAGCCCGCTCAACCCTCAAGCGCTGCATGACCGACGTTCGGAGGAATCTTGCAAGAATCATACCACAGAATGCAGTTGTTTCCATCCCTTTTCTCGTCTGCATTAGCTCCCTTGTTCTCGTATTTGGACACACCCTCGCCGCTCGGTTGAATGCGTCATGTACTGACACGTCACCCCCGACATCGACGGGCTGGAACGCAGAACCGCGGAGCTTCGACTTTGTCTGTAAGGCCTATGACTGGTGAATCGACCACGGCCTTGGAATGTAAATATCCCTCAACTGATTGTACGGAAATAAAAATCAGGCTCTCCTCGCTCCAGGGTTTGTCTCTCGCCCTCTGGTCTACGCCGAAGCAACCACCTAACGACGAGTGCGGAAAATACGTCCTTCCTGAGGGCTCGCGTATGAATTGTGTTCGTCTTCATACTAGGTATTACTAACATTGTTGCAAGCTGGTTTCTATTATGGCAATTCTTCGGCGAGTGTTACGTTCGACCAGCACTCTCTTTTGCTCGATGGCAAGGTATGCACCTACTCTCGGTCCTTTAGAACCTCGGTACTCAGATCTTGTAGCGAATTATGCTCTTTAGCGGAGGTGTGACAGACCGTTCTTTTGGCGTCCTTCAGTTCCTCATCGAGCTTCTAGAGTTCCATCCTTTTCGCCTTCCGAGTACGAAACTCTGGAAAGATGTTCTTGAAAAGTGCGTGTGACCCCCATTGGTTCCTCGGATACCCCAAATATCGTTCCCAGGTTCAAAGCTAATGGTTTCAATGGCGTCTCCGTGTATTGTAGGCGTGTATACTCATCCCACGTAACACCAAACTAACGATCACAGGTCACTGGGGATTGTCCTCTCCTCGAGATGGAGTCGTACGTTTCACGGAACACAATGATCTCGTCAAATTTTATGAAGTCGCCAAGGAAGTCGGGATCCTAGTTATCGTGAGTGCTTTATAAAGGTGCTCTGAATAACTGTCGATCTATTATTAGCAACGACCGGGACCGTACATCAATGCTGAAGCGGCAGGAGGCGGCCTTCCCGGCTGGACGACGAACATTCCCGGACTTGCTCGTACCAACATCTCAGGCTATAAGGAAGCGTGGACTCCATAGTACGTTATCCGCCCTTCGCGTTTTCCCTTGACTTAGACCAGGACATCTATCCAGCATTGCTGAATTCTCCAAGATTACGGCACCTCATCAATATCCTAACGGTCCAGTCATCGCCGTTCAGTCTGAAAACGAATATGTGACGAGCACTTGGTTTCCTGGGCGCTCTGAACACATGCAAGATATCATCGATGCGTTCCGCGCAAACGGCTTGACAAAAATACCTACTATTCACAATGACAAGGGTCCTAACGGCCAGTTTTCGCAACGTGGCTTGGGTAAAGTAGATTTATATGGATGGGACGGCTATCGTAAGTAGCATATCCGATGGATGGCCGTCACTGATAAGGTGCACAGCGCTGGGTTTCGACTGCGATCAGCCTTCAGTTTGGAACGAGCTTGCAACCGGTTGGTCATAACAAACTTGAACCTCATTGTTTCTTAATCTCTATTAGATGCCGACGCACTACATCGACGATGGAACCCCGCCGAACCTCTCGCGCTTTTTGAATGGCAAGGTAGGCTCTTTTTTCTCCCTCAACGTCTCTTCTTATTCACCATGTACGTGACATTAGGTGGTGCATTCGACTTCTGGTCTGGTAATGGATATAATAATTGTTATGCATTGGTCAATGAACAGCTTGCTAATGTAAGGATTCCTTTGGACTCTGTCCCCACATCATTCTGACCCAGATCATAATAGGTGTATTATAAGGTGTGCTATTTGTTTTGAGCCAAGACTGATGCCTGACCGCAACTAGAATAACTATGCTGCCGGGGTGCGCTTGCAAAACCTCTATATGACCTACGGAGGTACCAATTGGGGTAACATCCAGACACATACCATTTATTCCTCTTGTAAGTTCTCAATGCGACTTCTTCAGACAGCTGATCAACCATTTTGATAGATGATTATGGTGCCGTACGTGAATCTACTTGGCCTCAAGCTTTTGTAATGGTCTAAAAACGCTATAGGCTCTGCGCGAGGATCGGACTCAATCCCCTAAACTGGCCGAGATCAAGCTTCAAGCGTATTTCCTCCACGCGTCTCCAAGCTACTTGACGTCTGTACGCTATGGAAATGGTTCCTTGGCCACTGGGTCTACCTACAGCACCAGTTCGGAAATCTACACAACGCAACTTTTCGATCCAGTTTCTTTAGCCAACTTTTATGTCGTGAGGCAAACGACAAACAAGAAAACTGCCAATACAGATTTCGTCCTTAAAGTCAACACGACACTACTAGGAGAAATCACGGTTCCGCGGTATAGCGGCAGAATCACACTTGCAGGACGCGAATCGAAGGTTCTTGTCTCGAACTACCGTTTTGGGTCATCCAAGCTAGTTTATTCCACTGCAGAGGTCAGTGAGAGTCTGATATTTCCGACCCATCTAACATCCGCAGATTTTTACCTGGGCTACATTTGGAGACGTGAGTCCTCCTTCTCCATTGGACGACCGTCTTGACCATCCCGCGCAGAAAGATCACATCCTTGTCTATGCTCTAGCAGGACAGTCGATTGAAGTATCTCTCGAGATTCCCACAGCCGAACTTGATGTAGCTGCTGATGATTGTAACTGCGTTGTGACTAAAGCGAATAATGTACGCCTTTCCTGCTACGCCTTGGTTGAATTGCTAACGTCCGGACAGGAGGTGGTGATTACCGCGTCGCCATCCGGGCTCTCGACTCTCCAGATAGGCAATACCGTCATTTATATTGCAGATAAGAAGACAGCTTCAGGCATCTGGGCTCCGAAACTCGTCAATCCAGAGCTTGCTGGACAGTACGCACTCACACCCGACATCCCAAGCGTTTGGATCTCCGGACCATACCTCGTACGCACGGCGTGGCTCGAACACAGGACCGTCCATTTGACAGGAGATCTCAATACTACGACCACCATTGACGTTTGGGGCCCCCCTACCATCAGCTCTGTCACATGGAACGGCGAAAAGGTTGGTGTCCAACGTACAAAGACGGGCTCCCTTCAAGGCACGATTCGTTTTAGTCTGGAAAATGGACCTCCGGATGTGCCAAATCTCGCAGAGCTTGATTGGAGATGTGCAGAGTCCACGCCGGAGTTAGCCAGCGACTTTGATGATTCAGAGTGGACACTGGCCGACAAGACCCAAACCAGTAGACCTTTTAGGCCTTATCAAGGGAAGGTGTGTCTTAAGTCAATTTGCCTTTCAAACCAAGATATTTGACGCCAGATACGGTAGTTTGTGCTCTATGCTGGAGAGTACGTGCGAATAATTCTTGCGCGTTCTTTTACTCAAATTTCTTGCCCAGATATGGTTACCATTCCGGGTCGTGGGTCTGGAGGGGACATTTCAGCGGCGAGTCCGATGCATCTGGAGTTCAGTTATCCGTACAAACGTAATCACCTTCGGTTCGACTCACTAATTTTTGTGTGCTTACGATCCCGGCGCAGTGGGTTTGCTGGGGCAATGTCCGCGTTCCTGAATGGTCATTTCTTGGGGTCGGCTCAGGGGACGGCACATTCGCAAGATGGTATTGACGTTCTCAACGTCACATATACATTCGAACCTGCGCATCTAGTCTCGGATGATAATAGTCAGTTCCTATGAATACCTTAAGACCAGCTTGGGGCTCATTCATCCTCAGTCATCACTGTTTACCACGACTCCACGGGTATGAATCAAGATTGTAAGCCATGGGTGGTGTCCTTGGAACCTTTCTGGGATTAATATGATTGGCCAGATGACATCAACGACGAGCACAAGGTATTGACGATAAACCAGTCTCTCGGATTGGGCCTAACGTCGCTCCAGACTCCACGTGGTATTCGAGGATACGGGCTGATATCCTCAACTGGTGGAGACTTTTCGCAATGGCGTGTTGCCGGGAGCGAGTCATTTCCACCATTCCTCGCTACCGAGCTGATGTATACCTGTGAAGATTTAGGAGGAGAGCATGCGCCTGACTACGTAAGAGGACCGTACAATGAAGGTGGCTGGTGGTTCGAACGTACTGGTGCCCATTTGGTCTGTGCTCGTCTGGACAGCGACCCACACTAGTACCCTACTGACCCCCTTATTAGCCTGGATATGACGATGGTTCCTGGAACACGTCCTGCTCCCCTCTCAGTGGTCGAACAACTCCTGGTATCACAGTTTATCGGACGAAGTTCAGTCTAGATCTCCCTTCACATTTGGATGTCCCTCTCGCATTTGAATTTGAATTGGACAAGGCAGGACCCTACCGAGCCCTCATCTACGTGAATGGCTGGCAGTTTGGACGGTATGATTTGGGATAACTTGCTTTGCAGCGGTTGACTGCTAGTAGATTCGCCTCCTCCTTGGGCCCACAAACAAGTTTTCCGGTTCCTGAAGGGATCATTAATCACCATGGAGACAATGAGGTGCTCATTCAGCTTTGGGCTCTCTGTGAGTCATCCCTTTCATTTCGCCTTATGGGTGCTGAATTGAACCACAGACGAGGGAGGCGCTAAGCTCCAGAAGCTTGAGTTGAATCCGCGAGCTATCTTTTCGTCCACCAAACCTGATGTTGGGGGTTTGGTACCGGCACCCGGATGGCAGGAACTCAGAGGTCCCAATCGCAAATAGTACCAAGTTTGGTGATATGTAGAACATATCGTTCCAGTGATGAAACAATCGCTGTGCTAATTACTAAGTGTTGCCCGCGGTTTACGGCCCCAGTACTGTGGCCATGGAAACTTTATATGGAGCCGCCATGTCGCCGTTGTCCGTTGTCGGGGTACAGTGCTGCATCTAGCTCAAATAAATCTAACAAGCATAGGGAAATATCATCTGACATTTGGGAAAGTATCGATCATGGTTACAGCCTCTTCGAGTGGGCAGTAAAGGATACTCAGCACGTGGCACGAAATAAATCTGCTGGCGTTTTCATCAACCTTCTCGAGTGGGATTGAGTACTGCTTTAATCCGATATAATGACTCGGTGTCATGGTGCAACCGTTCATCTAAGAGCAAAGGAGAGTTTCTCAAGTGTCTGTTGAGCAGTGCCGTTGGTATTAAATCGGCTACTGCTTCAAGAAGCGGTGCAAGAACACCCAAAAGACTACGAGCTGAGACTTCCAGGCGTTCTTCCACTGATTGGAGTAATGGATCGGCTCCATCTCCATCATGTGGCATTCCTTCGGATGGCTCGTCCCACATCACATTAGGGTTGGGTTCTAGCAATGAAGCGAACTCCTTTAACCTAGCAGACTCTGGGTATGCTGCGTGCATGACCCCCGAGAGTCCAGACCAACTGCTTTCGAGACGGCCAACATGAACCTCGCGTACTAGGGGCTGTAGGACGGTTGTCCACACATCCTCCATCCAACCTAGTCCACCTGTTTGGGTAGTGCTTCCCGTATCCAGTGGATCCAGTGGATCCAATGTTATCTCCTCATCACCCACCCCAGATGTGGTGGACCGGTCCGCCATGATTTCCTGTCCGAAGAAAGCCTTCACGAAGTTTGTTCTCCATTCTGTTGACACCTCGTTCCAGGTAGGGATGAGGTTTTCCACAAGAAGCAACCAACTCTCACGATTTTCATCCACGGACAGACCCTTGCGGAAAATGGTGGGGAATGAGATAAAATCGTGAACGTCACCGGATGTGAAGGCATCCCCTTTTATATGAAGATACCAGCGGAGCGCTCGGCAAGCGATCGAAGCGGAAGGAGAGGAGAGGAAGAAGTTGATAAGATCAATTTCTGCGAAACAGTCAAAACTATCATAAAGGTCAAGACGCTCCGAAGCAACAGAGGTGCAATCGGAAGACCACTCAGCTGGAATGGCGGAGTTATATGGTAAACGAGCGCGATTGTGGGCATAGAGAGACAGCCAAGAGTTCTGCAATACCAGACCGGCGATCCATGACTGGTTCAGTATCACATGATCCATGACTTTCAGGATCGAGGTTGTTAGTTGTAAATCAGTATTGCTGAGCTTGAGATCGTACTCGCGCAAAATAGTGGCTGCAGCGCGGTTAGGCTCGCGGTCATCCAGCGAGTCGACCAACTGTCCCCTAAGTAAACACAGGACCGTCGCTGACACCTCATTCGACTCAGTGTGTGTGCTGGTGAGGAGCTCGGAGAAGGAATGATTCCAGGCAATTAAATCAAATTCCTCCTCAATAATATCCAGATATTGATTGACCAAGGTTATTTCTTGGTGGCCTCTGAGGCAGGTTGAGACAAGAATGTACACAATTGACACCAGACAACTTCTCATCAACGAGGGGTCCAAATTTCGGTCCCGTGAAAGTTGAAGAAGGTGGCGGATATAGTTGGTGTCCTGAGTCATACCACTTGCACAGGCTTCAATATCTCGGGCATGTAGGATTCCTCCAGTTGATGCGCGAACTTCAGCTGAAGGCGTTTCCTTGTCGAGTACGGACATTACGACGTATAACCAGAAGTCGGTGCACCGGTTTACGGGAGTATTGGTTACTCCCGGGTCCACTGCTTCTTCATGATGTAACCCCTTCTGAAGTAGCCTTGCCAGAATGCGCATGACGGCAGGAATCTCTTCGGGACCGCAAAGGCCCTTGTTTCGTGCGAAGAGGACAGATGTCGAACTGAGAGAAAAGCACCATTGGTCTGTAGTTAACCTGTCAACGTTTGAGATCGCAGTTATGATGTCTGCTTCATGAGGGGCGATGGGCGAGTCCCACGTCGCATCGTTGAGCCGCACCTGAAGCAAAGAGGCCACCAGGTGGGACCAAGGATCTGGGTAATCGTTCAGGACCCCAATAACGGCATTCAAGGTCTCAAAAGGCGGCGCATTGTCGGGGCTGGGGCCCTGCATACAGATACCATAGGCAAGGTGTCTAGCCTCCTTGGTTGAGAACCTACTGGTATCGTTTGACAAGTAGGGATGCCAATGGCCGAGTAAACGGATTTTGAGATCGTCGAGATAGGGCAAAATAGACTTAAAAAGATTCTTTGCATAAACTGAGTCATACTGATAATGGGTCACACCCCAAACTTTGTTGAGGGCTGGAACCAGAATGGTTTCGTCGGCTGGCGAAGAGTCCGCATCGAGGACTCGAGAATATAGAGGTTGAAATGGGGAGAATTTGTCAAAGGTGGAGACAATGATCGAGAGGGCGTAAACGAGCACGCCGATTCCGAAGATGGAAATCAAGAGAGACGCGGGGAGTTTGTGTGTATGAAGCAAATACACAGTAAGTCCAATGAAGAAGAGGAGAAGGGAAAGGTGGACGAGTGACGGGAGGATTGTAATCAGGTCTTGGAGCCGCCATCTATGAAGACCTTGCTCTCGGAGCTCCTTGATCACCGCACGCCTTTGCAAGTCCGGAATCTCCCAGAGTTTGCGATCTAGCGCTCGTATCCACCCCTTGGCAAGCATACACAGAAACGCGGTGACTAGGACGACGCCGAGACTTGCAAAGAAGAGGGTGTTGACAGCGACAGCGTACGGAGGTGGGGAGAACGTTGGAGCGACATAAGGTCCTGCTGTACGGTTCTGCATGACGAGTGTCTGATAGAGGAGAATGTTCTGGATGGCATCGAGCGGGTCTTCTTGCAGGCTACTGAGGGTCTCGATGAGGAAGGTGGAAAGGACGGAGGCAAAGAGCGCGGCCTGGGTTATAGACTGGGTCAGTTGCACAGAATACAACTCGCGTTGGCGTGGGCGTACGAAGACAAGGATGACATCTAGCAGTTCCTGCCACTCGCGTTCTCGCTCGCTGTCTTCAATCCCAGTGACTTCGAGGTAGTACTCCCAAGCAGACCTGGGTAGATCGGACGGATCTGGGAATTCAGTCAGACTCGTTCGTACTTCGCGGCTGGTCACACCGGTCACTTGCTCCGCGATGGTTTCGCTGCAGGGAGTCAGTCCCGTTACGTAGCAGAGGTGATACCAAACGCACTCGATGCACTCCTTTGCGCCGTACGTCGGAACATTGTTGGATGTCGAAGTTGTGGTGGGAGCCAAGGATACTGTCCTGTTGAGTTGGGCGAGTGCCATTTTATTCCAGTAAAAAATAAACCGATATTTCACGAATAGTCCATGTCTATGAGGTACTATGTAAGGGGCAGTAAGTGTGCTCTCACGGTCCTATTATTAGCCAGAATTTTCTATGTTGCGAGGCGTGGCTTCTTGCCAACGGAGGAAGCACCTCTTGGGTATCTAGCCATCAGAGTGACCATCCACCATTCGCCTCTTCAGTACGCTGTCTTTATCCACTGAGCCCTGGCTCATTGGTGCAAACCTCTCCCGCATGATCTTCTTGCTGCCATACAAGTCAACTATTCACTCCTGTTCTCTATCGGAACTTCATCATATGCGGTGGTCACGTCCGCGCCGCGCGAAACAATACGGCCAGCTGGAAACCCAGGGTACTGAGCAAGGCTCAGTACATCGGACGGTCATTCGCTACTATAGGATGACTCAGAAGGACTGAGTGCTCCTCAGCACTGATGCGCGCAGTCAAATAGTGCACCATATGCAATTTCGATCATCAATACTATCGGGATGAGGAGACCATCGTCGACGCCTTCAAACAGGTTCTCCATGAAGCAGTAACATTCATATCGAGAATGCCACAGTGCTGTGGTATTGTGGTGGAATTAGTTGACATTAACATTCGTCAACTGAAGCAATTGATCTCTCATCGGTCTGGACCTGTGAACCTATCTATTCAGCATTCTACCATACTAGACAGTGACCCGACTCACCTCTCTATTGATTCTCAACGCTAATGTTCACTACAGAACCTCACCATTGCCACGGTCCAATGGTCAAATCAAAGCGCTCGTGAGCTTGTAGAATGGGTCACATGCAGGAATTCACGATCTCTCTCTTCGAGATTTTTCATTGTTGTATATACAAGTGGCCCGAACGGGCTTCCTAATCTTCGTCGGTTGGAGCTTGAAGATGACCCAGTAGGGAATCGAACCCCGGTCTCTGCGAATCTAGCAGCAGCACCTAACCGCGGGGCCACTGGACCGATAATGGGTGAAGGATCATCAACTCAACAGCTTCTACACATTTTTTATTGTACTCAAACCTTGCCATATCTACCCGTGCTAGAGGAGCTCTGTTTGCAAGCCTCTTCTCCTCTATCGCCGCCTCCGATAATTCCCCGCCTACCCCACCCCTTCAGGGGTCCAGGGTACCATTCTCATGCCATTGTACCTAGGAGACCGATTAGCGTCCTCCATCCTTTTTGTAGTTATGAGGGCTTGCTGCTTTCCAGTGGGGATGGACCCTCTAGTGGCGCCCAATTTCGAGTCCACAACGTCAGTCCTCGAGCTATCCACTAAAGGAGGAACTCCGGCGGTGTTGATTGGGCACGGGGGAATTACACGTCTTTGCCCCTCACTACGGGTCTATCCTCATCTCCTTCATCTCCAACTGTGAACTTCGAAGCGGTAAGTGTGCGTAGCACTTCGGAAGAAGCAAGCTCACCGAGAAGACAGAATACATTCACGGCAGGGTGTGTGCACGAAATTTATCGTCTGAAGCACCTCCGGCACCTTGACTTCGAATTCTGCTCTCACAACCCCCCGAATCGAACACTGGCGGAGGAACGCTCGATGTGCGAGGCGTTTCGAACGTGTTCAGCTCCGAATATCCATCACGTTTCCTTCAGCTTGTTCGTCGAGTGGGACGGAGTTCCTTATGATCCGACGTTGATCCCTCGGGTGAATGTCTTCTGCTAATCCAGGACAAAAATCGGGAGATGGATTGGCCTATTCAATCATGGCCGTGGCTCAATGGCCTGAGGCCCCTTTCCCTGTGGGTGAGTAATTACAATAGACGAAAGATTTCCAGAAATTCAGTACTGCAAGCTCTTTTCAACCTTTGAAACTGATGAAAGCAACTGTAAAGGTACAGTGCCAACATGTGTAGCGCTGCTAAGGGTTCGTCCAAATCGAGCGTCTGATGAATCAATCCTTCCTACTCGAGTATCTTGTGAGCCCGCTATCATCCTGCTTGCTCTGATTCTCAATGGACAAAGTTCACCAATTTCTTCGCGGACCATGTCTGCTTTATGTGGGCGACGAGGACGCGCAAGGGAGCCTGGATTCCAGGGCGGAGAATCCAAGACTCCAGGGTGTGTAAGCCCACAATCTCTGGCGAGGGAGATTGTTCTAGAACTGGGAGGGCTGAGGTAAGCACGAAGGGATGGTGCCATAAGAGGCGTTAGAATGGCCTAGAGACATGGCTGGAAGAGAAGGCAAAGCGTTGTTCGTGTTTGGCGCAGACACTTCTTGTCTTCCACCATGGCGGCGGTCGCTAACCCTCTTGTGGCCCCTTCTCCGTTAAAAGATATTGTAAAACCTCAGTTCCATCAGTTAAATCTGAAAGTTGAAGAATATCTAAAACATGAGCGCGGAATCAAGTTGGACAAGGACGACCAAATCTGTAGAGCAGCGCTGAATCCTGCCGGGTGTCCGCTTGGTGCTCTTCACTGTCCATTAAGACATACAATTCCATCTCCGATGAACTTCCAGCCTAACCAAGCGGCCAAAGACGCGCAGCGAATGTCAACTGTGAGTCTTCGATCGGAGTCTCGCAAAATCCAGCGCTAATTCGATGGTAATAGGTTTGTAAACACTGGCTACGAGGTCTTTGCAAAAAATCGGACGCGTGCGAGTTCCTTCACGAGTATAACCTCCGTCGAATGCCTGAATGTTGGTGGTATGCCAAAAACGGATTTTGTTCTGCTGGTGAAGAATGCTTGTACGCACATCCAAAGGAAAGGAAAATCGAATGTCCCGATTACAATCGCGGCTTTTGTAAATTAGGTACGTGGTCGCTTCCCAAGCACGCCGCATCCGTGATTAATTGTGTGAATACAGGCCCAGAGTGTCCCCGAAAACATGTACGCCGTGTTGCTTGCCAGCTATACCTAAACGGGTTCTGTCCTGCCGGATCAGAATGCCCTCGTGGCCAGTAAGGACGCTCATCTTTCCAATAACGCTGATTCCAATCGCCCTTTCATAGTCCTAAACCAAAGTTGCCCCCTCCATCTGCTTACGAAGCTGCCCCCGTTGCCGCGCGCGAATTGGGACCCGCACCGACCGGCTTCCCTCGATACGGCGACTTCAATCAGTCATATAACCACCAAGCCGGAGCTTTTGTTCCCCGTCGCAACTTGGATGAAGTCATGTGTTTCAAGTGCGGACAAATGGGCCACTATGCCAATCAATGCAGGAATAGGAACGTGCCAGGGAACCGTGGGGGTGTCGAGCGTGGATTGGTGCCTCTGCGTCCAGTATAGTCAACAGAACTCGATGGTATGAAGCGACTTTATTAAGTAGTAGTAACGACGCTGTGCGATTTCTATAGCCCAACATAAATTACAGACCTTGCGTTCTGCGTGTATGTACTACAATAATGCATTTGTTAATAAAGCATATGTTTTAATGCCATTAATGATGTTTCCCACTCGTAATGGGCTTCGATCTGAGTAGTCTCTTGCTTGGGTATGCATGGCGCCTTAGGATGGGACGCAAAGTGAACGTCCCGGGGTTTTCTAGAGGTACCTAGCGACGAACTTAAATTCACGCCCTTGCATGTACGGCGCGAAATTAATTATTTTCTATGTGCTATCCTCGAATAACGCGTGGAATTCGCACAAGGCAAGGATAGCGTGGGTACATCTCTCTTCATAAGCAACCTGATGAGAACTACATTCGAGAGGAAGTAGACGGTGGAATGGTACGTTGACCGATGTGGAGGAAGACGTGACGCGAGCTCCCCACATGCCTGTAGAGGACAATCAGGCTGGGTTGGCAACCTTCCGTGTCACGGATAAAGGACGACCTCAGACACAGCCTCTTGTGAGCGCGACTTCTTCTGGGTCGGCTCGCACAACTCTAACCTAAGACCGATTGAGAACTTTGTGATGCCTAGATGCTAATGCGATCTGCCAAGACAGGATTCCCCTTCAAACTCGTCGCGTCCAGCGATGCCATCGTTTACTTAAGGGACACGTCCAATCCATGTGACCTTTCTTTCTCATGGCATTCAATATCTTGTGCTTTGGAACTACAGTATTGATTATCTGCTTCTCGTCTCCTCAGTTTTTCAGTCGAAATCCCTCACAGAACCCGTCCACTCTTCTGTTATATCTACACTCGTCTTATCCTTTGCTACTTTCGATGCTGCTATTCAAACGCTTCTATGCGGTTGTGGAGTCTTGCTAAGTATTCTCTTTGCATCGAACTTGCATTTACAAACACTTCGAGTCTGTGACAAGGGGCTACGGCGACAGTACACGGTACCTTAGTATTTAGAGTATTATTGTGGGTCTCTTTTGGCGCACAACGGAGGTATTTCCCTCATTACGCGCCATCAGTCGACCTATACTGCCTTTTTCATTACTCCATATATTCTGAGAAAGTAGCTCCTATGAATGAGCTATTACCCTGCATGAGTTACTACAAGAACAGTTTAACTATTTATCGACACTCGCTCTCATAGTGAACGACATTCGTAAATGCGCATAGATTATATATATTTTCGGTACTATCTTAATAAAATGACTGGACCAGGATTCGAACCCGGGACTTCCCAATCTCTAGATCGAAGGGTGCTTTTACCACTAAGCAACCCAGCCGGTAAGTAACGGTGGCTTCATATTCCAAGACGCCCCCTGGATCCAAAGTCAGGTCTGCCTCAGTACTACAACGTCTGCGCTTCAGGGCTCATAACTGTTGAAATTTCCGCTTGGTTGTGGACTTGGACGAAAATGAGCGTGTTTGTTGGGGCCCGCTGCAAACACGTAAGGATGTGACCCCTTAATATCCGAGGACATGTCCGTGTGATACCGGGCTCTTCACCCCAAACAATCAGCGCACTGAGCGCTCAAATATCGAATGCCAAATTCCTATCAAATGTGAACTGAGACCTTCCCCGTCTGAGTTCAAATTTCATGGGTTATGAGTTATGTATGACTGGACCAGGATTCGAACCCGGGACTTCCCAATCTCTGGAAGGGTGCTTTTACCACTAAGCCACCCAGCCCGTAAGTGACGGTGGAATCATACTCCAACATATCTCACGACCGTAATACGTACCAGAACGTACCGAGCGGATCGCGCGTCAATTCGTACAGCCATAGGCCATCAGGCTCAGGCCAGCCTTTCTGCGTGTTGTTAACCCCCGATCGCAGGCTCCGATTGCCTATGTCCTTCATTATTTCATGTTTTCATTCTCTTGGGCATCGTCTTGCTACGTGATGCGAGCTACTTCCGCATGAATATATAATGGAGAACCCCGTGCGCCCAAATATTTCCTCGATTTACGTGCTTATTGCTCGCATTCGTCGGTTGCCAGTTACTTGCGGCCTCCAGGACAGCCAATCGCTGCTCTCGCCCACTTGCACGGTCTTCCTGGAGCCTATTCGCGTTAGGTTTCAAGGGATTCAGCCCTCGCTGGTTTTAGTTTACTTGCTTTCAGCTCGGTATCTCAACGGACGGCCAGTTGCCCCGTCACTCGCTCTTCTTGTAGGAGGAGAAGGGATCAGGCCAGACCGGGGGTCTAACCCGGGACTCCCTAAATCTAGTAAGGGTGTGTTGCCGCTACACCACTTAGCCAGCAGTTGGGGGAATCATCAACTCCAACACTTCTGTCCTCTCTTTAATTCATATCTCAATATTGCACCTGAAGATCACTGCCTGTATTAATAATGTACTAGTTCCATGACTTATACTCCCGCGGCTCTAGCTTCCGTCTCACTCAATGGGCACATCTAATCGCTTGGTCGAAGTCTACATTGAATTGGTCATCCTCCTTCGTCCAAAAAAGTCACCGGTGACGGATGAATCTTTGTGCAGGTCGAGCGTACCTACCATAGGGCGCTTAGGGGTTGCATGATTCCCATGAGGCGAATATGTCGCCGAGACTGGAGAATTCTCGATCCGGCGTGTCAAGGTACCCGGGCAGCTCATTGGCTATATCCGTTCGGTATGAGCCCCGCGTTAATTGGCAGCAATGCAACGGGTAGCCCATTTCCGTCCTTCGCCTCATGAACTTCCGACACTGGCGGACCTCGAATGTTCTTTGATGCTCTCCACTCACAACCTTCAGCTCCAGTTCCTCTCGCTCCCAATCCACCTCCCGCTGCTTCTCCCGCTGCCGTTGCCACTCCCACGCGTCCTCCTGCTGTTGCCGCAACTCCCGCACCAGCTTCCGCTCTAGCTGCAGCTCTAGTACCCACTCCTGCACCCGCTTGCGCGGCCTTCGCACCAGCCGCTGCATTTGCTCCCGCATTCGCATTCGCACTTGCTCCAACTCCAACTCCAACTGCTGCACCCTCACCTGCGCCTGCATCTGCACCTGCACCAGCACCAGCTTCAGCTTTTTCAGCCTTGGACAAAGAGGCAATTTCGGCCTTGGAGGCCTCATCCCATGATTGCTGTGATCAAACCGACCTGTGTAATGGGGCCCCACCAGAATATCTAACAATTCTGGGAGTCCTCTGCCCAATTGGGATGGGAACATAAGCTCTTGTATCTCCAGAGTCTCCAACTCCGGTTGCATTGCTAAGGCATCCTGTAATGCTATAGAGTCAACGAAAGAGAAACTTGCAGTGCGTAGTCTGAATTGTTGTGTGGATGGGTAATAAAATCCTCCTATTGGACCCACAGGCTGATCATGGAGATCTAGACTGTGGAGCTGAGGCATTATAAATGCACCAAGCAGGTTTGAAGAGATACTTTGAGGAAATGAGGCAAATTTACACACAGGCATGTGTACAGGCTGAAATCGACCATGGTCTTTTTCGGCTATCCTGTAGATTTTCAATTCCTCCAATTTAACGAAGATGCACCCTTCCATCCAAGACGAGGTTGTAGTACCTAGTCGAAGCTTTTTGAGTGTTCTGAGCAGTGGAAGATGTGGTTGTGACAAGGAAAGACTGAGCCGTTTCATGTACATCTCCTCCAGTTGTTCAAAATAGGCAAGAGCCCTGAACAACACTCCCTGGTCAACCTCAACATAGAGCCTGAAACCTCGAAGCTGTCGAAAGAGGCAGGTGTAGATTGATGGTGAAAGATGGACCATGGTATCTGGATGATAGAGTTTGATGCCCATAGGATTTAAAGTCGCCAAGGACGCTGCAATTGTTTCCTCAACCACCTGACTCAGGGGTTGTTCTCCGTTGCTTAGTTGAAGTATGCCAAGCCTAGAGAGTATTGATGCTGAGACCTGTGTACAGTCTATCTGTATTCTCTCCTGACCAGGTATACCTTCCTCCTCAATTGCTTCCTCAACTACCTGACTCAGGGGTTGTTCTCCGTTGCTTAGTTGAAGTATGCTGAGGGTAGAGAGGGTTGATGCTGAGACCTGTGTACGGTCTATCTCCTGACCAGATATGCCTTTCTCTACCCATATCCTGAGCTTCGGGTCTCGCTCGTCCAAATGTGCCATTGCCACCAAGACAGGTATCTCATTCGACTCTCCCAGGCGAAACCAGCGTTGATACTTCAGTCCCAGTACCTCCAATGAAGGACAAACGGGCGAGTATTCTTTGCTTTTTCCTGCCCTTTTATATGATGTGATTTGCGAGAATCGAGGGACAAACCCTATGAAGAAGTGGCTGCCTAGGACAGTTGGGTGGTCCAGCTCTAGTACCAGCTGTTTCAAATCAGGCATCAAACGCAGAGCTTGCAAAAGCTGTTCACTACCACAGGTCAAGTGGAGATGGAGGGAAGTTGGACATAAGACTCTATCACTCGATACTGCTCCCCAGAGACGGGAAAGTTGGTAATTTCCCCTCGATTTACTCCATTGAGGTGAGCGCAAAGTCAGGGTACAAACCGAGGGAATGCAGAACTTCTTGATCCCATTAAAGCAAGGGCCTTCAAAATAAAGTTTCATGCACAGAGGAAGACTCGTGATTGGAATAGTGTCCGTTTCAGGGGGTGCAATAATAGTACACAACTCTAACCGCAGGAACTCGCGGTGATTCATCCAGCCAATCGGCACGACCCGGAGCGACATTTGGCGAAGCGTCTTTGTCAATGGAAGATCGACATTGGCAGCATATGTTGGAAATTGGAGGCCGGATACATTGAGGATTGTGAGCTGTTGAAAGTGGGGGAGAATGTCGACAACATTATCCATTCGTGGAAGGGTGCATTTGAATGACGTGAGATGGTTAAAGACTGGTGCGCAATGTGGCTGCGCAAGATATAGCATAGTCTGGACGGAGCAAATACACATATCTGTGAGCTGAAGTGAAGCACTAGCGCCAACGGATGGGAGTAAAAGATCAAGGAATCGAGAGGAGTCATGATAAATGGGAATGTTGAACGATCTCAAATGATTCATGGGCGCGATGTGGATAGCCTGACTTTGTTCCTCGAAGAAGCTATTGGTTTGTTGTGGGTCGGGAAGGGAAAGTATGTCAAGGGTTCTCCACCGTGATATGCTTGTTGATGCGGCAAGCATGAATGCGGCGTACTGCGGCATTTCGAGCGAACCTACTGGGGGGTCCATGGCGTCGCTGGAAGGGTCAATAGTAATGCTGATCAACCCATTGCCTCTATTCAGTACAGCCTGAACTTCATCGACGGAGGTCCAAGTGGCCAACTTGAGAGGGGCCCAAATGGACAACATAATTTCCTCCCATCTACGACACGTCCGCACTAAGGTATCGAAATATTCATCTGGGATGAAGGAGAAAATCAACGCGAGCAACTCGACAGGTAAACATTGAATTGGAGCGGGGTGCATGAGGTTGATAGCAAATTCGTGTTCCTTCCGAAGCACTGCTATATCAAAGCGGGCGCGAGTCAGTATGCGTTCAATGTGGTAGTATTCAAGTTGGATGCCATATTTGAGTTGTTGTCCTTTCGTCGGTGAGAGGGAGCGGAAATATTGATGATTTCCGGAGGCAGAGATGTCCCGTAGACGGATACGCTTAAGTCCAAGGGAAAGGGAAAAGACCCTCTCGAAGCAGCCACCAATTATGTCAGATGGGTAATTTTCGCTATCGCTGCGGGTTGTGCAGCAATAATTGAGACCCGATTGATCAAGGGGCTGTTGGGAGGTAGTTTCTACTTTACATCAGTCCGATCGTTATTTGGATATGGCAGATAGGAAACTGATCGAACCTTTCGGGTACTGATGGTCTCTTCTCGGGATCTCCTCATCCATATGAACAACCGCAAAGATTCCTGGAAGAGCCTGGAACCCAACTTGTCGGCCGTCCAGTTTCAAAGAGATGCATATCCTACCATTGATAGGGCATGCTAAATACTCATAAAGCTGAGCTGAACGTGGTTCTTACCTGTAGTGACCAGTGCGGTGCGTCGAGTCCAGGAAACAGCACGGAAGCGTGAATCTCACGATGACTTTCCCATCGCGAAGGTCGATGATATTTTGCTCAGCCTGAAAGTCGACTAACGATGGAGATAATATCGGCTCGCCTTCTTTCTCTTGGTCCCACTCGCCCACTTGCACAAACGCATCAGTAATTGCGTCCACTAATAGTATCTGGAGCGAGAGAAGTCGCCTGCGTCTTGGGTCAACAGTGGCATTGACAGAACGAGTGACAGGGATTTCAAGTGCATCAACAAGCAGCTGGCGACCTGGACTGGGAGTGAAGTTCAGTTCTAGGACAAGAGATGTGTCCCGAGATAGAACAATGAGCCTTTGGTTTCTCTGCTCTGCATTGAGTGGAGCCAGTGACCTATGTGTGTCAGATAAATCAAACGATCGCGAATTGATACCTACTGGAGAAAGCTGATACTTCGGGCAATGTTGATTTCGGAGGCGAAACCGACATCGGTAAGCAGTTTTTCGTATGATTCGGGGGTGACCCGAGTGTCGGAATTGAATGTTGACGTATGGTCATAGGAGAAATGTGGGCCATTGAGATAAGAGATGATTGTCGGTGGGTGTAAATGGTCCCAGGGGTCGCGATTGACGGCCAGCGGTTGAGAGGGTGGTAGTGCATCGGAGGTCAATTTTAGGTCAGTCGGGAGTCGGGGGGTCGTTGGTGGTGAGAGTCGCAGCGGTTGCTCGTTGGCTCCCGTAACCGGAACTGGCTTGCCAGCAGGTAAACTGACTAGATTCAGTACGGGATAGCCATTAGGCAAGATTCGCTGCTTGAGGATTCGGAAAAGCTTACCGCTCCGAATCCTCCGCAATCGCTGGGATCCGCTGGATGCTGGTGGGGGGCGAAGTGAGTGCGATACTGGTGGGGAGCGGAGTGAGTGCGACACTGGCGGGGGGCGGAGTGAGTGCGGCATATATCGAAGGAAGAAAATTCCGCCTCAGACAGAGCAGGGACCAAGAGCAGACCGACTGCCCGGGGCCACGTGTTCTGACAGTTTGACATTTATTTTTTCCCTGACGAAGCCATTTCGAAGATTGGGCTGGCAATTCACCCGAACTTGATCACCTCAGCCTCCCGGACCTCCGATGTCCAGACTCCCGGATCCTCCGAATTTCTGAAAAACCGATGACCAAGTACACATATACCAGTAGGGTATATAGGGGTGCAGACCTGGCATCCCGACTCGATCTTCCAGCACAGACAGCTCGTTCTCGATTCCTCATCTCTTCGACTTGACCATACGTGTCTTCTAATCCACGGAATAGTACCATGCCTCAGATCCTCCACGCTCTTGGTAGAGATGGGCCAAAGGGTACGCGTTGCGCATGTCTCGATCTCATTCCGATCCTGAAGGATAAGTATACGCAGTCCCCGCTTTAGCCTATGGAGCTATGGGTCTCACGACGTTCTACGGAGATCGTGTTGGTAAGTAGACATGATTGACTTTGCCGTTCGTACTGAAAATTTGGTAGGCCGTGAAGAGAGTAAGGCAATCGTCAAGCTTGCAGTCGAACTCGGTTGTACCTTCATTGACACTTGTGATGTAAGTTGAAATCGCGTTTGGTAAGGTAATCGTTCTTAAAGCTTACCTCTGGCCAGTTCTATGGACCACCAATGGTGAGTGTCATCTGCAATGGACATACTCAGTTACTTTCCTCTAATAATACATGTAAAGGGCGAAAATGAGCGTCTCCTTGGCGACGTCATCAAGGAAGAATCCGCCAAAGATCCCTCATACCGGTCGAAGCTGTTCCTCTGCACCAAGTTCGGCTCTTACTGGGACCCTCCCAACTTTGCTCCAGGGGACCATGTCAGAATCCTTCAACGTTCCGATCCCGCTTACGTCCGCCAGCAATGCGAAGCAAGCCTCAAGAATCTTGGTGTAGACTACATCGACCTTTACTACCAGAATAGAATGGTCAAGGATGCAGAAACGAGCGTTGAGGACACATGGAAGACCGTGGTCGAGCTCCAGAAAGAAGGCAAGATCAAGTATCTTGGGTTGAGCGAGGCCGATGAGGAGTATATCAGGCGAGTGAGCAAGGTGGCCAAGATTGATGCTCTCCAAATCGAGGTCAGTACAGATTCCCGGCACTCTCACTCGTATATGAAGGACCTATTGCAGTTTTCGCCGTTCACCCCTAACCTCAAAACCAACGGAATTCTGGCCGCTTGCCGGGAGCTAGGGATCTCAATCGTCTGTTATTCTCCCCTTGGTCGAGGTAAGTACAGCCTCAATTATTCCAACGAAGTATGTACTGGAGCAGGCAACCTTTCTCAGGTCTCCTGACTGGCAAGATAGACAGCGACACTAAGTTCGAACCCGGAGACTTCAGGGGTATCTCTGCCCAATACCAAGGAAATGCATTAAAGGAGGTGAGTACCCGTTCAATGAATGTCGCTTCCACGGTGCTAAGTCCATGGGCAGAACTTAAGGTTTGTTGATAGTCTTAAGTGAGTGCCATCATACATATCAATAATATCCTTCACTTACGTTTGACCAATAGAGAGTTTGCCGCCAAGAAGGATTGTACCCCAGGACAACTCTGCCTCGCATGGGTCATCGCACAAGGCGATGACTTCATCGCTCTCAGCGGAACCAAGAAAGAGAAATAGTACGTACCATGAATCTCTTGCGGTGTGCCCGCTAAACCTTGGGCCCCAGTCTCCGCGAAAACGTCGGAGCCCAGGACGTTACTCTCACCGAAGAGGACATCAAGGAGCTCGATGAGATTGTGAATAACTTCAAGGCTGTTGGGGACAGGTGCGTGGTCGATTCGCGTCATACGCGTTGTTAGGAGGCTGAGCCCCTGCTGCGTAGGTATCCTCATGCTGTCGGAAACGCCTTCTAGAATGACAGAGAATTGCGTGCTTTCCTGTAATGTTTCCACTGTACACATATGTACAGTCGTGGTCGGTATCAAGCCATTTGTAAATACACAGCAATGGCCGAATCGGTGAACGTGGGAGTTAGGATCGCAATTTTGACACTACCCGTCCCGTTGCGAAGTAGTGGCGTTTAAGGCTCAGCCACTACACACGTACTGTTGACAGGCATTCGACCCGGACGCCAGTGCCCATCCCACTGACAGCATGGAACGTGGGTCTGCACGCGAGCAACTGGCAGGTAAATATTCGTACTGCGTCACTATGATGCCGCTGTTCTCCTGGGGAGAAAACCTGTCCATCTGTCACTAGTTCATCCGAGCAGTGCATCGTAGCTGGTAGCCAAGCGTCGCAACAGGGATTCGATCGGTACATTCCACTTGGCGATCGATTCCGTAGTCCGGGGTGTCTTTATAAGACCTCTGAACGAACCTTACTCTTGACTCATCGCGCTGCGCGCACACCTTATATCCTTGCTTTGAGTGACATGATCAACTTTCCGACGCCAATTGGCGGTAATATTACAGACGATGATATAGGTAGGAAAGTCCAGTCTTTCGGTTTCGGCACCTCACATACTTTCCAGTGCCTTGCACCATTTTTCTTGCTCTTTACGTTCTCCTCCTTCCCGCAATCGCCTGGAATTATTTCAAGCGTGACCAATGGAATATTGTAGCCATCGGTGGCACGATTTATGCAGTGGAACGGTGAGGGATGTCTCTCCCAGACCACTAATCAGGCTCACCACAAACCAGAGTGGTCCTTTATTCGCTCCGATGCAGCCAAGCGTATGACGAGACCACGCGAACGAGCAATGTCCTACTATTCTACCAGCAGGCTGCCCTAGGCAAGCCTCAGTCACTTCATGCTTGAACTCCGATTAACGCCTCGGTCACAGGTTATGGTTTCACTGGGTTGATAATCGATTATTTCATCATGTATCGATGTCTCCTAGTCGAAACGACACTCCCGGATGCTGAAGCTGGTGGTCCCAATCTCGCACGCCGGCGACTCTGGTTCCGGCGATTCACGGACGTCTTTGCCTTCTCGTTGATACCCGCCTCTGTGGTCGGTGTGATCGCGAATGGTGGGTTTCACTACCGTCCTGGGCCCTAACTTGCTGAATACTCCGCTAGCTCGTTATGCTAAGGCTATTGAGGACCAGTCCGAGGCGGACCGACTGTGGTACATGAGGTTGGAGCGAATGATTTCTGAGTACAGATGATTGAGCTGATATTATAACTGCAAATATAGACTCAGCACTATTATCGCTACCTTTGTGCTCCACCAAATCGCCATTGCCTCAGTCACGTATGGGCTCTTCAAACTCCCCCGAATCCGCCGCCGCCCCTGTGTCTACATACTCAGTATGCTTCTCCTACTGGTACGTGCAAGTATTATTCTATCTCCCTCTTTCTACGATCTGAACTTCCCGCCTGCAGGAAATGCTCTTTGTCTACCGCATTGTAATACTCCCATACACAGAGACCTCGCTCACAGCCACCGGCCCCGGGACACTGACCTCGAAGGGAGCAAAGGTAGCATTTTACCTGCTACAGAGCACGATCGAGCTGTGCGTCATGGCATTCCTGCACCTTTCGCCCATGCGACAGCTGTACGGTGTAGGGCGGTGGGGAGATCGCCCTGATGATTACTCGATGGAGAGGCGGCAAGAGGGGGAGGAGGAGCAGCTTGCGAGCACTACAAAGTTGACATCCAAATAGCAGCCATCAGCGAACGCACCTCTTCCGCAAGCGCAGTTGAACTTCATAATAGGATAGAGGAAATTGACAGAAACCTGGAGATTACCAAAGACCGTGATTGCAAGCTTCACCTTCTGGCTTTCGAATTCGGAAGCAGTTCTTTATTTATTTTAATCGATTAGATAGCCAGGGCCAACAACCATTTCAGTTTCACCACTAACGAATGTCTACAACAGCTTTAGCATTCGTGGACAGATCCCTATCGGTGTGGCTAGCCTTGATCTCAGGATCCGATCAATTACATTTTCATTATATATATATTTCTTCATTTGATCATCGCTTTGTCATGTCATGGGAGGTACTCCTGCGTGTATATAAAAAGGAGAACCCTTGGGCATCTGAATAACACCTTGCATTTTCTCCACTTTCTACTCTCTGTTCGTTTTTACGCGGCCTACTCGTTCACTCGTTACTGGTAACCGTGGCATACCAAATCGCTGCTCTCACCCACTTGCAGTCTTTCTGGTGCCTATTCACATTAGATTCGGGGATTCCGCCCCTGTTGGCTGTAGTTTACTTACCTGCGACTTGCGATTTCAACAGACGGCAATTTGCCTCGCTGTATGCCTCCCCGATATGGTACCTCAACAGATGGCATATTCATTGTCGCCCTCGCGACCTTGTTTATAAACAGATGGCCATTCACCTCGTCAATTCCTTGGACCGTACACTCTCATGCATCAAGATTGCACCCAGGAATCTCAGTTTATATCCGTATTCTACTAGCTACATTTCTATTCTTTATTGCCCCTCGTTACAAGTCAGATGCTTTTGCTAAATCAGCCCGTATCTGCACTAGAAATGGCCAGTAATTGCAATAGGGTAGATGGTCACTTATTTACTCAAGGTTCAAGTGGGTTTGTAAGATTTGAAGATTTTTAACCTCCCGGCATGCCCAGTAGGTCAATATGCGGTACAGGGGCCATTAAAGTCTTCCATAATTGTGGTGGTAAACCTTATCAGTGACCTTTAAACATCTTTCTACTTTTAGGTATATTCAAGAAAGTTCGAGGGTCTCTTGATTCACATTAAATTAAAGATTGAGGCAAAGGATCGTTCAATATCTGTATTGAATGATGCCTCTTTACCAAGTTCAGCACTAACTGGGACCCTCCCAACCCTGGTCCAGGGAACCATGTCCAAGACCCTAAATGCTTTAATCTCGCTTACATCCACTCGCAATTCGGAGCGAGCCTGAAGCACCTTGGCGTGGACTACATCGAACCTTCATGACCAGAATAGATTGGACAAGGACGAGAAATAAGTGTCGAATGCACGTGAAAGACCGTGATTAAGCCCCGGAAACAGGACAAGTGTCTTGGGGTGAGTGAAGCCGACGAGGAGAGTATACCAGGCGGTTATACAGGGTAGCCAAACTCCAGCCCTTCAAATCGAGGTCAGTACAATTTCACGGCACTCTCACTAGTTCACCCCTAGCATCAATTTAATAGGATTCTCGCCAATCGTCGTCAGCCAGGAACCTCAATCGTCTGCTGTTACCCCCTTGGTAGAGGTAGTCACATATTCATTATTCCAGAAGTGTTCGTCCTGAAGCGGGTGACCTTTCTCAAGCCTCCTAACAGGCAAGATAGACGCTAACACCAAGTTTGAACCCGGGTAATGTCTGCTTAACACCAAGTACAGTCATTAAAGGAGATAAGTATCCATTCAATGAACCTCACCTGTATGGTGCTAAATCCATGAGCGGAACATAAGTTTGTCTTAAGTGAGTGCTATTACGTACCTCAACAATGACCAGCACTAGTGTGTGGTAAACAGAGAGCTTGCCGCCAAGAAGAATTGTACCCAAGCCCCGCGTGGGACGGCGCCCTCGGCGTAATCAAGAAAGAGAAGTAGTACGTACCATGAATGGCTTGTGGTGTGCCCGCTAAATCTGGGTCTCCGGTCTTCGCGAAAATGTGGCAGCCCTGGACGTTAACTCTCACCGAAGAAGACATCAAGGAGCTCGATGAGAATGTGAATAATATCAAGACTGTTGGGGACAGGTGAGTGGTCGATTCGTATCATACATATTGTCAGGCGACTGAACCTTCTTTGCATAAGAATCCTCATGCTGTTGGAACCCCGAAACGAGATCAAGTACTCTCCTGCGGAGTTTCCGGAAATCTTGTACACAAATACCTTCTCAGGTGACACCGAGTGATTTGTAAACAACAAATGACCCTGACTACGGAAAACGCGGAGACAGAATTCCTGGTTCCATCCCGTTGCCGTTGCGAAGCACAACAGAGCCCGGACCTCGGCTACTGCTGACAATACCCGGACGCCAATGTCCAGCCCTCTGCAGCCCAATGCAGACTGGGGCCGCAGGCGCAGCGACCGATCGCAGCCAGTTCGCGCGCTATGTATGAATAGTACTAGGATTACCATATGCAGCCGGTCTCCTGGGAAGAAACCCAGCCCGTCTATCATTAGCTCCAAGACACCTCCACACTCGAGTGCAGGAGCGCAGTCGGTGTGACCGCACCCGAGCTTCGGCCGGCTTCCGGCTTCTTCCCGTGGGACCCATTCGGAGTCAATCCAAGCCTTTATATAAAGGCCTCTACACCTCGCTTTTGATTTCTCGTTTTTAATTCCTCGCTTCGAGTGCTGACATGGTTAGCTTTCCGACGCCAATTGGCGGCAATATTACAGATGACGATATCGGTAGGAAACGGCCTCTCATCGAGTTTCGGTGCCTCACTTCACGTGTGTTCTAGTACCTTGCGCCATATTTCTTGCCCTTCATGCTCTCCTCCTTCCTGCAATCGCTTGGAATTATTTCAAGCGCCGCCAATGGAACACTGTAACCATCGGCAGTACAATATACGCAGTGGAACGGTAAGGTTGGACTCTTCCAACTATCAAACAAGCTGACCACGTGCTAGTGTGGTCCTTTATTCGCTCCGATTGCGCCAAGCGTACGGCGCGGCGTCGCGAACGAGCTACGGCCTGTTATTCTACCAGCAGGCTACTTTTGGTAAGCCTCTGTCACTTCAATGCCTGAACCCCCTTTAACCGGTCACAGGTTATGGTTTCACAGGGTTGATACCCGATTACTTCAACATGTATCGATGCCTCGTAGTCAAAGCGACACTCCCGGATGCTGAAGCTGGTTACCCCAATCTCGCACGCCGGCGATTCTGGTTCCGGCGGTTCATGGACGCCTTTACCCTGTCTTTCATACCCATCTCTGTGGTGGGTGGGATAGCGAATAGTGAGTCTTACTGCCTTCTTGGACCCTGAAGGCGCTGAATACTCTATTAGGTCGTTATGATAAGGCTCTTGAGAATCAGTCCGAGGCGGACCGACTGTGGGGTACCAGGTCGGATTGAACAGTCATCTGGATATAAATCATTGAGCTGATATCATAAATTCATAAATATAGACTCGGCACTATCATCGCTGGTATGGTGCTTCACCAAATCGCCGTTGCCTCAGTCACGTATGGTCTCTTCAAACTCCCCCGAATCCGCCGCCGCCCCTGTGTCTACATACTCAGTATGCTCCTCCTACTGGTACATACAAAACATTATTTCATCTTCCTCTTTCTACGATCTGAACTTCCCGCCTGCAGGAAATACTCTTTATCTACCGCATCGTGATACTCCAATACACAGAGACCTCGCTCACAGCCACCGGTCCGGGAACACTCACCTCGAAGGGAGCAAAGGCAGCGTTCTATCTGTTACAGAGCGCGATCGAGCTGTGCGTCGTTGCATTCCTGCTCCTTTCGCCCATGCGACAGCTGTACGGCGTCGGGCGGTGGGGAGACCCCCCGAATGATCGCCTGTTGAACGCACAGTTGCAGAAGGAGGAGGAACAGCGGCTTGCGAGCACTGCACAGTTGATGCCTGCGATTGAGGGAGAGGTGCCTTCGTCATGAGTCCCGAGGCCATACAATTTGGATGGATCCTGTGATAGGATAAAGGCTCTTAATTAAAACTTGAAGATTACGGAAGGCCATGATTGCCGAAGATGAAAGGTTTCACTTTTGGAAGGTGATATGGGCACCCTTCTTTGTTCTTAGTTATAATAGCCACCCGATGCGACTCGCTTTACTACCAAGACAACCGTCATTTGAATTTCAGAGTAGCGGCCCAACAACAAATGATTACAAAAGACTCCCACATTCGCGGGCGTGTTTACTTTCCACCAGAAGTATGGGTGTACCCAGAGGGAGAGGTGTAGCTAGAATATCCACTGCCGCTGTTATAGTACGTGGATCCATCGCTAAAAGCCAAATTTCGTCCAATTAGCCACGCACAATCGACATGAACAGTGCACTAAAGGAAATCTTACGGGTTGGAGTAGTAGTAGCTTCCATTTCTATCGCGATTATGCGTCAGCGACACCACGGCCACACTGGTACAAAGCAATGACTTATACGTACGAGTTGGAGTAATGGTAACTATTGTCGTTGGGGGTGCTGCTGCCGTAGTCACGGGAGCAATAATGGTTGCCCTGCATTCGTTGGTGGATGTTAGAGCCACGCACGAGCGGGAGAAGTGCGTGCGGACGCAAGCGCGCGCATTGACGGACCTGGGGGTTGGTCCCGGAGGACGTGACGGTGTAGCCTTGATCGCTGCTTTGACCGCTGCTTTGACCGCTGGAGCCATCAGAGGAATTTCCCTCAGACATGGTTTGTAGTGCTATTCGAGTCTTTGGACGAAGGCGGTGGTTGGGAGCAGGCGCTTAATTTTGTGAGGCGGGCATGGCAGCTGATATATTGCAACAAGTAATAAAGCAAGAAAGCGAGTGAGATACATGATACCCGGATGGTGCTGTTGTACCACAACAGTGCGGGGAATAATATCGTTAAGTACCCCATCCGTGCTGAACTGACATGATAAGAAACCAGTAAAAAGGTGGGACTGATGTGCGAAAATATCTATATATCCGATATTACGAAGAGAGGCGTAGAGCGAGGTCTGGAGGGGACGGTGCGGTCAACCATCGGCCATCGAATGAATTGGGCACAGGTTGATAGGCAGGATGCTTACCTTTGACACGCAGTGCCTGGCAGAAACTGTTGATGATGGCGTTCTCGTTGATCTGAGTAGTCTTCACCCAGTGAGCCTGGGCGAGGTTTGCGAGTGGAGTACGGATATCGGTGTCGCAGAGTGCGGTTGTGTCTAGGCCTTCCTCATCAGAGAGGGCAGAGGAACGCTGCTGCTGTTGCGGAGGAGGGCGGGTGTAGTTTGGGTAGTAGGGGTTGTGAGCTGCCGATTGCTTCGAGATGATGAGCTGGTTTGGGGGCGGTGGATGGTCGTTTGAGAGCGGCGATGGGACAATTTGGGGGAGGAGGTCATGACGCTCGAGATACTTATAGATGGCCTCAGTCGGCAGCTTCGTCAAGTCGAGCTATATCAGCAGGAAACCCAGTGTAAGCGCATTGAGATTGTCGAAACCGTCTCCGTTGCCAGTTGGCAAGTATCAAACGCGCACCTGGATGAGGACCCCCTCGTCGGATGACCCAGTGCCCGCAGTGCCCCGCTTCCCGGCAGTGGTGTATCCTCCTGCGGATACATTGTTCCCTGTGATATCCAGTTTTCGTCGTTTCGCGCGCTGGTCGACGTCTGCAACGGCCCCCCCGCGCTGGTACGGCGCATCGTCGTTCCTCCGCTTCGCCTGCTGTCGAGCACGCCCTGTTCCTGCTGCTGGTGGCATTTCTCAGATATTTGCTTTCGTGAAAGATGCAGTGGGAACACCAAAGTTGCGGCGGTGGTGAGTAGGTCTCTTTTGGGTGGTCTCCGATGTCAAACCTTTCACACAAGCCCTGCCCCGCCTTACGTAAGCCGGTTCGTCGCTCCGCGGTGCTTTGTTGCCACCTTGTCCCCTTCCAGGTTCTGCATTATGGCGGTCGCATCACGAAGACTCGGCAAGGAGCTGCAAGACATCATGAAGAACGGTATGCCGTCAGGTGATGGCCATTAATTGTGCGATCTCCAGCGGGACACTCATATGGCTCTTTGCCAGGCATCACTCTGCTCAAGGCAGACAACTTTGAAGAATGGTTCATACAAGTTGAAGTCTTGGGTGAAAGCCTTTATGTCGTACGTCTCGATTTACGTCGATATCACCAACACGTAGAATAGACGCGCTCTCAAGTCGCGTCCGTCAAGCTCGATCGCATCTGTTTAGTCCCCCGTGTCATCGCACCTAATGTTCAAGTGTTTCCAGGGAGAAAAGTTTTGCATACGATTTATTTTCGAGTCGCAGTACCCCATCGCTTCGCCACAAGTCACGTTCGTTACTACCGATGGGTGGAAGGCCC
>Ga0307513_10000394_pt1 | contig 63685 bp, 64 predicted proteins | sample 15_EM_MG_FD_202174 | JGI IMG/M metagenome (GOLD analysis project Ga0307513, IMG submission 202174) | Populus trichocarpa ectomycorrhiza microbial communities from riparian zone in the Pacific Northwest, United States - 15_EM | ecosystem: Host-associated > Plants > Roots > Unclassified | place...
CTTCAACCCCACGATCCTTCTCATCCCTTAGTCATCCAGCAACCCATCGAGCTATGTAACCCACGCTTCTATATATATAAAAAAACAAACAACAGGATATAAGGCACAATTTAGTTTATCGTTGACCCATAAGAAGCCCCACAGTACTACACACAGAGAGAATTCTTCTAAAGCACGAGAAGTGTCAGTTCAAGGTTGAAAGTACCTGGTACTTGGGTTATATACTTTCCTCTGGGGGTTTCGAAATGGACCTCATTAAAATGAAGGCAATTCACACATGGCAACCTCCACAATTTGTACGGGATATACCAATGTTCATCAGCAAAAAAACTCGATTTTGCATTCACATGCATCTGAACGCACCCTGTAGTGGAGTTTGCATCTGGTCAGCATCCTGTGCATCCCATGAATGGAGTTTTAAACTTCAGAAGTCAAAATGGACATGTAAATGTTGTCCGTTAGGGCGGAAAATTGATGTTTGTCTACGTAATTTTTAGATTAATCCTAAAATGAAACGGGTTTTTTGATTACATAACTTCAAAAAATTGTCCCACAGAACGCAGCCAGAAGATGCAGGGTGCGCTGAAATGCAAATAACGCAAACTGACCTTTTTTTGCTGGTGTTCCTTCGCTTTGCTAATGTCTATAGGCGATTTATCAGGTGAGATTCACAAATCGCACAACCACTTACGAACTTGACTGGCACGTGAGCAGAATTCTTATAGGGCTTTGAACAAGCAACTGCCTTTGAGAATCTAAAGGGTGCATTTACCACAGCTCCAATTCTTCAATTGTTTGATTTCCAGAAACCATTTGTGGTAGAGACTGAGGCCTCCAATTTTGTATCGGCTGGTATTCTTTCATAGCCAGGTACGAATGTATTACTTTACCAGGTAGCATTCTTTTCTAGAAAGCATTCGCCGACTGACTATAATTATGAAATTTATGATAAACAATTACTTGCAGTTGTTATAGCTTTTGAAGAGTGGCGCTCGGAGCTGGAGGGAGCAGCCCACCATTTTTGAGTACTCTTTGACCACCGAAACCTGGTGTATTTTATGAAGAAGCTAGTTTTAAATCAGAGACAGGTGCGCTGGTCTATCTTCCTTTCCCGATTTAATTATTTCATTCAATACTGTCGTGGCAAGCTGGGTTTGAAGCCTGATGCCTTGACAAGCACGTCAGGTGACCTTCACGTGAAACGAGATGCGAGACTTCTAAATCAAAGTCAAATAATTATTACAATGGAAAACCGACGCTTGCAGCTCCTCTCCGTTATACGTCCTGAGCCATCAAAGCCAGACTGTGTATTGCTGCCTACAGATGTGCTCCAACCGCCAAGCGTTTTGGCCAGCTCGAACCTTCTACCTATTTACTCAGAGCTTCTGGGTGAGATTTGCTCAGCTTACCAGAAGGATCTAGTGCCCAGCCGAATATTATCTCCGAGCGGGAATAGTGAAAGAGGAATAAAGTAATTATTCATTGCCGTGTGCACACACGAAAGTCGATTATTGTACTATCGGAACCATCTTTAATTGCTGGACAATGCCAAACTACAGTTACAAGTACTGGAGAAGGATCACAACTCCCGATCAGCCGGGCACCCTGGTCGCATTCAAACTTTTGTACTTATTGCACGCACCCTATATTTGCCTCATATGCATCAGCACATCTACCAGTATGTACATATTTGTCAGTCTTGGATACTAGGAAAGGCCCCAACCGATGCGAAGTGTGGGTTCTTGAACCCATTGCCTGTTCCTAACCGGCCTTGGCAGGAACTCTCAATGGACTTTGTTACTGGATTGGCAGTCAGCAAGCCCGAAGGATTTGATGCCATAATGGTAGTGGTGGACCGGCTGACGAAGATAACGCATCTGATATCTTGCAATACTACTGTCAATGTAGCAGATGTCGCAAAGTTGTCTTTACATAATATATGCAAGATTCATGGTTTGCCAACCCATATCACATCGGATACAGGAACTCAGTTCACAGCACAGTTCTGGCAAGCACTGTTACACTATTTGAAGATCAAAAGGCGAATGTCAACCCCATATCAACCCGAGACCGATGGGTAGACTGAGCGGCTGAATGCAGTGATGCAACAATACCTAAGACATTATGTTTCTTACCAACACGATGACTGGGCCATGTAGCTTCCAATGGCAGAGTTTGAGGCTAACACTCTGATGTCTGCTGCTACCGGTGTTAGCCCCTTCTTTCCCATCTATGGATTTGGCCCCCAGTTTACTATTCACCAGACAGGTCGAGCAGGCAAGCCTCCGGTTGTAGATGCCAAGGCCTTTGGTACAAGGATGGCGAAGCTAAATGACTTCCTCAGGGTCTAAATGCGAGTGGTTCAAGATTGCAATGAATCTTCGGTAAACAACTCTCCCCTGCCAGCTCCCAAGGCTAAAATTGGCGATAAGGTTTATATCTCTACAAGAATTTGAAGAGAAGGCGAAGTTCACGCATGTTGGATTGGAAACGGATAGGTCCCTATCCCATGATTCAAATGGTATCACCATATGCCTATTGTATTCAACTGCCAAGGTCAGTGAAGATTCATCCCGTACGGTCAATTACCGAACGAGATCTCGCCCCATCGGATCCTGTCCCAGGGCATGTTATATCACCACCGCCAGCGGTAGTAATTGATGGCCATGAGGAGCATCAGGTAAATGCACTACTCTATCCACGAATATTCAGAACGGAAGCGCAGCACAGCGTACAATGAACAGGATATCACGAACCAACATGGAACAATACCACCTATATGATCGGACTGCCTAGTGTTAAACATTTTCGCCAGTTATACCACTTGAAGACAGGGCCCTGGGGCTCTGAGTCTCACAGGAGCTTGCCAATGAAGGGGGAGCCTACTTTCACAGATTAATCAAGTCTCATTTGTGTATATATTTAGGGCTTAGGTTTATAGGACTAGTTGGAGAACTGAAACCCTGTGGGAGGAGGTTGAACCCTCTATTGTGTACTCGGTGAGTTAGTTTATGTGTGTCGTATAGTGGGACTGCTGAAAGGCAACAGTATAAGAGAGGGGTATTCAGTACTTCGTATTTTCCTCCTTCCACAACGTCTTCTGTATTTAAGATAATTCGATCCACCTTTTGGCAAGTCCATTCCTTTTTCCTCTTACTGGCTTTTATCGTAAAAGCTAAGTCCTCTATAAACTATATCATGCATCGGCCCTCTGGAAATCACCAATACACCAGCACTCATCCATGAGAATTATGCGCCCACACCACCAGCCAGGAATCACACACAAGATCCTATATATCAAAAAACAAACTGGTAGGCTGGTTTAATCTACTTGGTTAATTGATGATACTCAGACTAAATTGACAACGGAGGAGTATTAGCTGAAAATGTTTTGACTTTCTACCAAACTAGTATTCTTCAGGCCAAGAATTGACAGGTACATTTGTGAAGTCCATGTTGGGTGTGAATTACGCACAATTGGCACTACTGTTGTAAGGTTACTCTCTGTATAGATAACCACTGTTCTAACATGAAAAAAAGAGATCGCAGAAGAAGCTTTCTCCAAATGCTAATTACAAAAGGTCATGTGTTAGAGGCACTATCATCCAAGTCGAGGAGACACCTTGCTTGCCATTCACCCAATTTGATAGTCAAGCCAGTACTGTGAACAACTTGGTGGCTCGGGGCAAACCAGTTCCACAAGATATACAGGATGACGAGATACAGCAAATAAAGAAAACTATGCAGAGCCTGATTGTCGAATATGGGGAGTGGGAGCGCTATCTGCCTGAGGCAAGTCCTGATTTTGATATAACATATCTCTATGACCTGGTTTATGCCATTGGGAATCTCTTAATATAGGCTTCCACTGACACGACAGGGAAAGAACTTGACTTTTGAAGGCAGAAGTGTATTGCACCATTCGGTTGGGAATCTAAAGGCTATCCTGAAACTGTTACGGCAGAAATAATGATAATGAAAAACATGAGTTTATCCTTGTGATTGAAACACAGAATGACTCTCTCTGAGTAGCAAAGAGGCAGTTTTTGTTGGCCATGCAAGACATGGGAGCAAATGATAGTAGATTTGGTGGGTATGGTCTTGTAACAAGGGGGGAATTTTGGCAAATACATGATTTTGATGGCCGTGTTTTCATGACGGCAGAAACCTTCTAGTTATTGTTTGCAATGATAGTACAAGACAAGAACAGATCTATGGAAGAGGCTGGAATTGTTGTTGACTGTGTGCATCTGGCATAAAGAAGTGGTGGAATTTCATCAAACTAGGGATATCATACTATTAAGCTACAATACGGATCTAGGAATACAACAAAGTAGTGCAAAATTGGGTGTCTCATAGTTAAGGAGAGAACAGGATCTGGTATTGGTAGTAAGTATTTCAGCATTCAAGCGCTTGCATTCAAGTGACACTAGCATTCACCACTCAACTGACTTCCTCTAACCCCACCCATTTGCGAGGTTTAAGTGTCACCTTTCTAGCTCATTCCACTGTTTTCCTCACATCATCATTTTCAGTTGCTTTGACAACTTAACCATAGAGTATACCATATCCTTTACCATGGCCACTGTAGCCAACCCTCTTTCTCGTTCCACCTGAGCTACCACTATATACCTAGAAACCTCTAGGGCTAGCCACTCACTCACAAAAGAGAAACAGGGCTGCTGAGTTCAGGTAACTCATGTTAATGGAATGACAGTGGGCGATGAAGCAATGGTTGGTATTCATTTCAGAGGGGAATCAAATGCAGATGGAGGGTATGACTGGGAGATGAAAGGTTAGCCAGAGCTCAGAGAATCAAGGGGACTGGTCGACGTGAATGTGCTCACCCCTATGCCGAAAGAATCTCCAACTACTATAGTCTCACATTGGTGCTTCCTTTTAACGGAAACAGAGGCACTTTTCGGAATTGGTCCACAAGCAGGAATGATATCGAGAGTAGAGGAGCCCATATCTAGTTTACGGAGTTGGCGATGTTGAAGTCAGTTGCATTAGCCTTCCATCTGGCGGTTGCTAGGGAACATACCTGTAGTATACTTAATAATTGCACATGTAACCAGAGTCAAAGGCCTCGTTTTAAGTGGTGTTTTCCCATTTTACCAGTGATGGAATGGTGCTCATTTGGCAGATTTTATTGGCTAAAATATCACCGGATGAGCGATTCTATAATTGGAAGTGACAGAGCAATCTAGCGATGTGAGTACTATGGTTTGTAAATTGCCTCTTTAATAATCAAATTCCGCCGCAACATGCGGAGAACATTGTAAGTACCAGTGTTCCCACGAGGGGAGACAAATGAAGGGTTTGGAACACCAATTGCCAATTGGGCAAACCAGATATGTCCCTTCTCGGGTGCAGTGTTGTTACCTCGGAGCATGGCAGAAAAAGGTATAGCCGGTTGCCAGGCAACTCCTGGGTTATAGCTCCAGAACTGGGGGGCGTGGGCCCCACGCCCCCTTTACATACTGCAGCTCTCTGCTTCCTCTGATCTCTGAGCCACCATACTTCCTACACCTCGCATTCCTATACTTTCTAATTCTTGTGTTCTTTCTTTCCAGCCAGCCGCTCAGGAGAACCCTAATGCACCCTAATTGTGCAGTGAGTCATATCGGCGGTAACAATCTCCGATGACGAGGGGAGCGGCAACTTCCCCAACATCTCTGATAATGGAACTTTATGGTTTTTATGACACAGATTTTTGCATAGCATTTCCTTTGGCGTTGTTCTTCTTAGGTCGTTTGTCTTCTTCGTTCATGTCACACTTAGTTATCCTTAATGTACTTGCTGGGCTTTTGGAAAATTGCTTGCCTTGTATACATAGCTTTATTCCTTAGTAAAGCGAGGTAGAAGTTACTGTACTAGAGGAATCGCTTTGTTGCTCTCTTAGTGGGTAGATACTATCTCGGTCAATAGCTCCACCGGGATGGTGCATGCTACTGTGACCTTGCCAGGGCCATGATCGAAGTCAGCGCTTAGGAATTGAAAGTGACTGCTGGGGGAGGAAGAACGAAAGTTAACTGCTGTGTTGATACTATACCGGTATCCGTATACAACAGCCCCCACCTCCGAGAGGTAGTGTTTTCGCTATCAGAGGCAGAAGCACGAATTGGTGGAATAGTCTGAGGAACCCACATGCATTGTCTCCTTGGGGCGGGATTAAGGTACTTGCGGCAAGTAATTTGCAGCCGTCAGGTTTCAATACTGCTTCTGTTGATCACTGCGGAGTGAGTACTCACCGTATTCGGATGAGATATTAGGCTGCTAGCGATATACCGATTTTCCCTCTGCGAGGATAGGGTCGCCTGGGGCGCATTTTAACATAGCTGTGGGGAACGTGGGTACGGTATCAAATCTGTAGTAAACGCTTCTAGAGAATCAAGACTACTAGCACCCGGTAAACTTAAGTCAGAGGGATAGAATACCACACCGCAGTTTGCCTTGGCACAAGCAACTCTACATTCCTGCTTCGCTGGGGAGCCCCCTACCCCCCCGCAGAAGGGGACTACCTGGAGCCTGTTGTAATACAGAAGCAACCTGGCCCAAGACCAATTACTGTCCATGTGCTATGACTCACCGCGGTGGCACGAAAAAGAACACAATTATCGAGTGACAATCCATGGATAGGGAAATGAGGTTCATAACTGTCTAAACCCTTCTCTCATCCTGTATTTTTCTGTATTTAAGACAGCGCTTGTGCTATGAAGGGTTAAGGAAAAACAGGTTCGGAAGCAGGGAGCCAAGATTGATTGCCCACAACTGGCCAAGGGGCAACAAGCTGGCTAGGATGAGGAGAATGTTTTTTGTGGGGGATTCAGAATTGACGTGATGCATTCGTTTCCGCATGAAAAATTATGATTATGACTTGTGGGCTCTAATACTTGGACTACGTATGTTCTTATCGTGTATTCAAAATCAGGAAACTATTAGGAGTGTTCCGGAACTAGTAGAAATGGGATAAAATTATATTGGCGATGTCATACACAATCCTGAAATAATTACAGCAACAATGATGGCCGTAGTGGTGATCCAAACGAAGTAAAGTTGAGGTAACATGAATTGTTGGCTTAAAGGAGGTATAAAAACCAGTGATTCCGGGAGGGCAAAAAATTACAAGCAAAACTATGGTAGAACTGAAGGCTAAGTGTGCTCGGAGTAAGATAATCATGAGAGCTGAAGGATAACTGGGAGCAAGGAGACAAGTAAAAGAGCTGGAGAGGATTTAAGGATTTAAGGTATTAGGCAATGAGAGTACACTGGCAAGCTAGGTATGCTAGAAAGGGGCTTTTTGGAAAAGTTGGTAGGGGGTGGAAATGAAAGGCCAATAGGGAGTGGGCTAGATGGAAGGTGATTATTTCGGATTAGATTACTGCTTGTTTGTAGTTTTTCTCGCCTCTCAACTCCGTCTGTGGTTAAAATAATCAATCGGGATAAGCATAAGAGCCCACTTTCAGAACCCCCTTTTGGGAATGGTGCCCCTACTAGTCCCCAATTCCGAATACCCGATGAAAATACAAGTAAGCTCTAAGCTAAGAAACCAGGGCTATCAATCTTGAGCAGCCCAGTTCAGAATGTCTTGGCAGAAGGAGAGGCACTGGAGCAAAGTCTGAGCGACAACGTACAAACTGGATAGATCCCCCAGCGACTGTCTGGCCTCTTGCCTTTGCCATCCGAAAGAAAGCGCCTCAAGAACGAACAGTGTTCCAGGTGGGCGACCGGTGGTATGTTGAGTTAAGCCAAACCTATTGGATCTTATCAACTGGTATTCTTAATTTTGCTCACCTACCCCTAAGCGTATTCCCCGTTTAGTTAAAATGGGCAATCTGTCATTTAGAATTTTACCACTCCCCTGGTGGGGAGATTGGATACCTAAACCTGGCTCGGTCCCATGCTGCTACAAATATCTGAAGCACAGCAAACCATTCTCTGTACCCCGCCACAACCTCTACACACAATACCAGACCCTTTACACCTGGTACCAAACCGTCTACACACTATATTAGACCTTCTATATATAACCCTGGCGCAATGGCTGGTTTGCGTGAGACATCCTGCAGCCCTTAGAGCTTCTGTTTGCTAACAATGCATTGTTGTACATTTCAGTTGGCTTTATCCTTCAAGCTATATGCAGAATATGGTGGGGAAGCGACCCTGAGGAGAAAATGGAATTCCTCGAAACCCTGTTTATCCTTCATGCCAGGCTCGGAATCCCGCTAAATAGTGGTGTTACGAGGAATTATGAATATGCCAAAAGGCTGTATGATGAGCTACCACCAGAGCACGCCGAGCTTGCCCGCCTGAGTAATAAGCAGTGAGGACTTAGGCTGTATGACCGCCAAGCGGAAGTCAGAGAAACAGTGTAACATGGGGGAGGGGTCAACGAACAGGGGGGCTCAACGAACACTCGCCTAAAAATGACTTAGTAAGCTGCGATTTTGTTTGGGCTGTTCGTTGAGCCCCCCTGTTCGTTGACCCCTCCCGCAGGTTACTCGCTATGAAGGGTAAGTATGGCGCAGTGCCACGAAATGCCTGGTTTTATTTCCTATTCTGGGGGGTGCGCCCGACTTTCGCTGCCCTTACGAAAAAAAGACGCAAAACGCGTTTGTACGGGGGAAATCCCTAATTAGCATATATGGGGTGCGCCCGGCTTTTGCCTAATACCGAGTACTGGGCCAAATATCCTAGAACTGGCTTTCCATCAGGTATCAAGAGTTGGGTAGTTGGAACTTTTATTTGCCTGTTTTTCTCTGTTTCGTTGAATAAACTGAATATTTGTTTTACCGGCCCTATTATTGTTATGAGGTCTGGATGGGGGAAGTACGTGCTAGAAAGATGAAGAAGTACAAAGAAGCCAAGGAGGAAACGTGCGTATATTGATTCGATATGTTCCTGACTTATGCGAATATCTACGGCAGAGCAGATGGTTTAAATAAAAGAAACCCCACCACTAATCTTCTTTTCTGGGAATCCTCTGGTGAACATGATCGCTCACCAACTCGCACTCTGTTTCAACCCACTTATCGCTTTCCTCTCCGCATATTTCCGGCCACCTCTGCGAATCCTTCGACTAGTATACAAACTAGGCATACTCGCCACTCCTCTGAGATTTATAATGACTGACAAAGCAACTAGTAACTAACAACAAAGAAATATAGGGAAAGGTACGAGGACCACATATGGTGGGCACGCAGTGATCACCGGTGCTTTCCAACACTCCCCCGGGGTGGTTGTCATCAGAACAGGTTCCCCTCCCTTGCACCGTGACCGATGCCTCGATCTTGAAGTTTCGAAACTTGCCACTTGATCCGTAGGTGAGTAACCCAATCCGAGACCGGTAACATGTTTCACAAACTACGGGCGAGGGAGTGGCTTAGTGATGATGTCAGCCGTCATTTGATGTGTTGGGCAAAATCTGAGTTTGATTGCGTCGGTCGGTACATGCTAACGAATTAAGTGAATCTGAATATCGATATGTTTCGACCACGCATGGTATAGGGCATTGTTTGTAAGTACAATTGCCCCCTGATTATGGCTTTGAAGCTGCCTGATTTGTTTCCCATGACTTAGGGCTCCAAGATCACACAGGAGTGGTGCGAGCCAAAGTGCCTCTTTTACCCCTTGTGTGAGTGCCATATACTCTGCTTCCGTGGAAGATAGCGCCACACTTTGTTGCTGCTTGCTGGCCAATGAGACAGTGGCTCAATTCACCAGCAATGCGTATCCTCCGATTGAACGCCTGTCCTCCCCAGCTCTCCAATCGGTATTCGTCCCTCCTCGACAGTACCCGCTCCGATATAAAAGGCCCTGTGCTCGTGTAGCAGCGAGGTAGCTGAAAACCCTGTGTACTGCTGTCCTGTTAGTCGCTCCAGGATTTGTACTATGCGGGCTAACTGCCAAGACAGCACAAGCAATATCTGGCCTTGTGCCAATCATGGCGTACATTAGTGAGCTAACTGCGGAGTGGTACCATTGCTGATTTGCGGAATCAGGTTGCTCCTCGGGGGGGATTTCAGAAGGCGGCTATGTGGGTCAGCTGGGGTGCTGACCGGGCTAGTTTCGGACATCCCATGTCGTTCTGGTATTGTTTCTATGTACCTCAGCTGTGTGAGGGGTAGTGTGCGGGTCGGACCATTTCTCCCTATCTGCATTCCTGGGAAGGACGTTAACGGTCTAAGATCCGTCATCTCAAATTCTTGGTGCAGTAGATCTTGGATCCATGCAATATCCGCCAGGCTTGGCGAAGTAAGAACCAGGTCATCGACATAAAGAAGCAGGATCAGTTTAAAGACCTTGTGAATATAAACATTATGGTCTTGTTCCCTTCTTTCAAACCTGTGGTCAATGAAGAACAGGTTAATTTTTCCATACCAAGGTCTCGGTGATTGTTTCAACCCATAAATAGATTTTGTCAACTCACAAACGATAATGGTTTTGCAGGTCTTATTCGTTATTTCCGTATGTAGGCCGTCCGCAATATCCACAAAGATTTGCTCTTCGAGCTCTCTGTGTAAGAAGTCTCTCTTAACATCGATACCCTCAAGTTTCCAATCATTCTCCGCAACCAAGGCTAAGAGCGAACGAAGGGAATTGAACTTTGCTAGCTGAGCAAAGGTTTCTGTATAATCAAGGCCTGGCTTCTGACTATAGCCCTTTGCTACAAGCGGTACCTTATACCACCTGTCATGATTGTGTTTAAACAGCCACCGACATCCAATCGGTTCCCGCCCCTTTGGTAATCATGTCAGGACCCAGGATCCATTTTGTACAAGGGAGGGTACCTCAGCCTCCCAAGCGTCGTACCACCATTTTCTATCGTCTCGGGCTAGTGCCTCATCGAGCGTTGGAGGCTGATATAAACTAGTGAGCATTACTCGTCCTCTTGGTTCGCCCTGCTGTCCGTGTCGCTCTGATCTTCGTAGTGCTGATTCACTAATGGCTGCTCTTCTAGTCTCCGCCATATTACCCGGTAGCCTAACGACTCTCACATCTCGACCAAACTCTTGTGGGTTTGCGTCCTCATGCCTTGGCTGAGCCTGAATGATCGCCTCGAGGGTTCTTTCAAAGAGCTTCCCGCCTAGCCATTTTTCTTTCTCTTCACGAAGGGTAATCACAATCTCCCTCCCCCTTTCTCTTTCTTCAATGCAACTAATGTTCCTTCTTGCAGGTAACTCGTCAATAATTACGGTGCATGAGGACCGGCTTCGTTTAGTTGTGGGATTCTAAAGGCGGTTGACCCTACTTCCTTCCTCCGCATCATACCCGAGTAGGATACACCTGGCTGACCGTGATTCCAGCTTTTGCCGCCTTACTTCCAGTACCAACGCATATGTTGTTGACTCAAAGGTTCTCAGGTGCCCTACAGTCGGTCGATTTCCCGTCCAATGCTCAAGTGGAGCTTTAGCTTCACCCGCCCGGAATGGAACTCGGTTGTGAATATGTGCAGCCCTTGCTACTGCTAATCCCCAAAATGAGCGATCAACCTTTTCCTCTTCTATCATAGAGGGAGCAGATTCCATTAAGGCACGATTGCTGCGTTCCGCCAAACCATTATGACTTGGAGTATACAGTGGGCTGACACTCTGCGCAATTCCACAACTCCGAAGATAGTTCCTAAACTCGTGGCTCATATACTCTGCTCCTCCGTCTGTTCAAAATGTGTTGCTCGCCCTTCCAGCCTCTTTTTCTGCGCGAGTCTTATAAGCCTGGAAGGCGCCTAGAACTTCACTCTTGTTCTTGTGAAGTGTGACTGCGATCCGGCAACTTTTCTCGTCAATAAATGTGACGAAGTACCTCTCTCCCGTTATCGTGCTGACCTGCATAGGCCCGCATACATCTGAATGAACCATGTCAAGAAGTCCATCAGCCTTCTGTCTTGTCGCGGTGAGAGGTTACTTATGTTGACTACCAAGAGCACAGGTTTCGCAAATACCGGTAATGTTCTGCGGTGTCTTTATTGGCAGGATCGTGAGTTCGGTAACATGAGCCTGGAGATACTGAACTCTTGGCGCATCGCGGGTATGATGGCCAAGTCGGCAGGGCCATATATCAATTGATTCAGGCTTTGCTTTGTTGGTCACTAATCCTAGATTGGCTTCATCTGGGGTGCTTGGTATACATATCTGATATGGGTTTCCTTCTCGCTTGCCTTGCAAGTTAATTTGCTGGTTGGATATCATGCACTTCTTGGTGTCAAAGCTAACATCAAAGCCATAGTCGATAGGCCGTCCTACTGCAAGAAGGTTTCCTCCCACTAATGGTACATGAAGTACTCCAGCTAAGCGAACAGGTCCGATGCAAACATCGCCTCTCCTAATCGCCTCAATTTGGGAAGCATCGGCCATCTCAATCCTCTGATTGGTCATTTGCTGATATGTACTGTCCCTAAACATTTCTCGTGTACTGGCCAAATGCTGCCTGGTGCGGGAATCAATTATCCAGCCAGTCTTGTCCAATCCATTGGTGCTATAATCAAGGACGGTAAAGGCCCAGCCCCCTTGCTCTTTTGGTAACTGTGGGGTCAGTTCATTTCCTTGATGTGCCTTCCTTTTAAGACAATCTCGCTTGCAATGTGTTTCTCTCTGACAATAGAAGCATTTCCCTTTAGGTTTCGATAAACTGGTAGGCAGCCCCGAGCCTGTAATCGCTTGATTCCTAGAGTTCGTTACAGGGCCGGGCAGGGCGGGTTTTCACTCGCCAGGCCCCGCCCTTAAAAGGGGCCTGGGGGATTATTATGGGGTGATCCCCGCCCCGCCACCGTCCGGGGCGAGTCCCCGCACATTCCTTGGATGGGGCCCCGGTTCTCCCCACCTGTTTTAACTAGGACCTGTCTGGACAACGGGCGGGGCCGGGGGCAGGGGCAGGGAAGCATAAAATAACACGCCCCGCCCCGGGCCGTTCAGGGGGGCGGGGTGGGAAATTGGGCCGGGGGGCCCGCATTTTTCGGGGCCCCGGAGGCCCCGTAACGAACACCATTGCTTCCTTCTCACCGCTAGTACAGTAGCCACTTGTCTTCCTCCCCGCCTGGGCCCATAGTGGCCTCCCGTGTGTCCTCTAAGTCGCATTAGTGAACCTGGGGGTAAATGCAGATCCTCCATTTGTGGAACCTGTAATATTTGGCGTCGTATGTACTACCTGTCTTCGTGCTGATTAAGGTAGAAGCTTACTGATAAACACGTTGAGGGAGACATCATCAGCCCGGGACTGGAGAGCCATGATAATTGGCTCATAGGAATCTGGCAGGCTTAAACTAACTAGAGTTACAAGCTCAGTATCCTCCATTCATTTGACTTTTGCCAAAAGGCCTTCGAGTTGGCTGGCTAATTCGCTAAACCTGTGTAGATGTTTGGTCAGGTCTTCCCCATCCACTATCCGGAGTCCCCAGAGCCGTTGTTGAAGTACCATCCGTCCACCGCTTCCCTGATGGACAATCCTTAGCGCATCCCAACCTGACTTTGCTGTAACACATTCCCGGATATGTGTTATTTGTGAGTCTGTAATGTTGAAGGTAAGGCTGGTAAACGCGGCATTGTCGCAGACCATATCTTTTGCGTTGGACTTGTCGAGATCGGTCTCAATTGCATTTAGTAATCCTTTCGCTTTTAGGATACTCACAATTCTGAATTTCCAGGCTTGGTAGTTGCTATGCTACAGGCCATAGTGCCATCCAGCTTCTCTATAGACTGGGTGAGAGCAGTGGTACCAGTACGGGTGCCAGAGCCAGTAGTGCACTCTTCCGTCACAGAGGAAGATGTGGATGCGGACATGCTTACTACCTTGATGGACATTTGGAACGGGCAGAGTAGGATATAGGCTATTGGTCTGAATGCTGTGGGACTGTTGATACGGCACTAGGCTGCGCTGACCGGGCTCATAACCTATTGTTATGAGGTCTGGACGCGGGAAGTACGTCCTCGAAAGAAGAAGAAGTACAAAGAAGCCAAGGAGGAAACTTGCGTATATTGATTCGATATGTGCCTGACTTATCCGAATATCTACGGCACAGCAGACTGTTTAAATACCAGAAACCCCACCTCATATTTTCTTTTGCGGGAATTCTTCGGTGACCATGATCGCTCACCAGCTCGCACTCTGTTCCAACCCACTCATCGTTTGCTTCTGCGCACATTTTTGGCCACCTCTGCAAATCTTTCGCCTAGTATACAAACTAGGTATACTCGCTGCTCCTCCGAGATTTATAATGACTGACAAACACACTAGTAACTAACAACAAGGAAATAAAGGGAAAGGTACGAACACCAAATATAGTGGGCACGCAGTGATCGCTTGTGCTTTCCAACACCTATGTCGGATTACTATCGTGTCTTGCACGCGTGAGCGTTCAGTAAAGTCCATACAACCAAACTAACATTTAAACCCAAGTATTTGCCACTTAGGTGACGAAACCAGATTCCTATTGCTTGTAATTGATCCACATTCGTCACCAGCTAGCTTTCGTCAATTGCAGTCTGTAGTTGAGTGGATCGTGGACCAATGACATGTTACCAAACTAGACTTGATTCAGGATATGACTGGTTGTTTATCAAGCATAAGACTGGAATAGCCAACCCATTGCAGCATACATGCATTTTCATCGTGTATACGGAATTAGGCAGGGTTCCGGATGCGTGGCGGAAGACTGGACTGGACTAGTAGCTAGTCAGGTCGAAAGTCAAGGTTACTCCAATAGTGGAAATTAGACTGACTGGAGAGTCAGGATTTTGGAAACTGACTTGACCAAGACTGGTCTGACCACGCCTGCCAAGCAATACCATATGCTACTTTTATCACTATATATTAGGTTCAGATAAAGCTTTTCTTAATTAAACTTATTGTTTCCATGAATTATATGGTGGAGATAGTGCCTCGCTTAGATTACGGGTGGCGAAAATTGGTTCTTGAGTATAGAACCATTTTTGGTTCACTAAGTGAATAATATTACATGACCTCATGCCACAATACAGGTATTGGATGCGACTTATGCATCAGGTAATCGTATTTCCACCGCATATTATCCGCTCTAGGAGATTCTATCAACATGTATGAAAGGTCTGCTGATTGATAGCGTGACAAGCAACTTTAAGGTCCTAGTCTAGCTATAATGCAATTTACGGGGATGTGACTCACAATGGGGATCTGGCTCACGCATAGCAACCATTGGAAAATCAAATCTACATTTGATTATCAGAACAAATAAATCAGATACTACCCTGAGAATCAAGCCAAAGCTACTTTGAAATATAGAGAATCTGAAAATCTAGTTTCTATTTCCTGGTGATAAATTGCTACCTCAATATAGAGGTTTAACGATAGTTGATTTCATATATAAAGTGGGGTTTTTCATAAGCCTAAAAAAATTGAAAACCTTGGAAGAATTACATAATAAAATCGATAGAAGAATAGTATAAGTCTTAGATATTCAGAATAACCAGATTTTAATTTTCTTCATTATCATTTTTGAAAGCCACATTGATTAAAAAAAAGGTAGAAAATACGTGCAAATTAGATACAAATTGCATCAATTTTACCATGTAATATCTAAATAGGTAGTGGGCCTATGAACTCAATATCTTGGAATCCCATTGACAGTCATATCCTAAGATTGTATATAAATCTTCAAGGTAAATAAACAAGTTTTACATACTCCGTGCATTGATCATTATCTAACTATCAAATAGTTAGAATAAATTCTTATCATATATTTATTTTGCTTTAATGACATATTTAAACCGACCCTGAGTGATTAGATTAAGTTATAAGTTCTAGGGAGTCTAGCAGCACTGTTTACAACTAAGTTCAATAATCGCTGTTGATCAGATTCTATATTAATTGCCTTTAATTACAATCAACAATACTCTTTCTACTACTTATTATAATCAATATACTCTCCAAACTAAGCCCCATACTGTCTACTCTAGTCCGGTAAGACTGATCTTATTTGTAATTGACTTGTAGTTAGCTCAATCTTTTGATTTCAACTAGTTCATGATTAATATACTGTTTTTTAGTTAAATAGCTATCATCTTTAAGAACCTGTATGAAATATGGAAGGCAATATTTATCTGACTTCAAACTTCGTATACTCACTTCAGATATCATCATAAAAGTTATTCCAAGATATTGAGTTCATAGGCCAACTACGTATTTAGAGATTACATGGTAAAATTGATGCAATTTGTATGTAATTTGCACGTATTTTCTACCTCTTTTTTAATCAATGTGGCTTTCAAAAATGATTATAAAGAAAATTAAAATCTGGTTATTCAGAATATCTAAGACTTATAATATCCTTCTATCTACTCTATTATGTAATTCTTCCAGGGTTTTGAACTTTTTTTATACTTATGAAAAACAACACTTTATATATGAAATAGACAATCTTTAAACCTCCATATCAGAATAAGGATTTATCACCAGGACATAAAAACTAGATTTTCGGATTCTCTATATTTCAAGGTACCTGTGGCTTGATTCTCAGGATAGTATCTCATTTATTTGTTTTGATAATCAAAAGAACACTTGATTTTCCAATTGTTGCTATGGGTGAGCCGGATCCCTGTCATGAGCCGCATCCCAGTAAATTACGTTACTTCTATTCATAGTGAGTGTTGGGCTTGGCGCCATTCAGACTCATGCGATCTTTTAATGGGGACTGGTCTGGGACCAGTTCAAAACGGAACCTACCACCCAAGTTAGTCGGGTCCAGTCATCCCCTGCACCAGGACTGGCGAGCACGGTCCCGCCTCCAAGACTGGACTGGTCGGACTATTCGGAACCCTGGGCAATGTAGTACAAAACTGAATCGACCCTTTTGTTGCCCTATCAGGTGATCGTGGTGAGGGAACAACATTTTTTCCGCTTGATCCTTTAGAGCCACCTGCTTTGTTTGTATTCTTACTTATGCTCTCGGGGCTCTCGTCATTTTCACCAATCCTAAAAAATAAAACTTGAAATCCCAATGCGGAGTGGAGAGAGGCAAGTCGAGTGATCTTTTGTAACTTCACTAGGTAATAGAGGGGTGGGTAAAAAGTCCAAGATGTTCTTGATCTCGGGCCAAAAATAAGAGAAGCTCTCTAAGGAGGGGCGCTCTTGGTTTAGCTACTACTGAGTGAATCCCCATTTTCAGCACTCCGCTAATAAACTCCACCGACTTCTGTCACCAACTGACATCATCCACAATTAAATAAGCGGGAGGTGGTGCTGTCGCGGGCATAATAAGCTGTATTTTATAGATTCTCTACAGAGATCAAATATATTGTTAATCGCCAGCGGTCGCATACCTTAACCACTCGACCACTCCTTCTCCTTAGAATATGCTAGAATGTTAGCGGAGACAACACCGGTGAGTCTGGAACTCGGTGAACAGTCGGAATGTGGGGTAGTAGGGGTCAGTGAAGAAAGGCGGGGTAAGCGGTGAGGAAAAGAGGGGTAACGTGGTCAGTAACCAGTGAGGAGAAGAAGAAGCACGAAAATGAGGGGTTATCGGATAGTGTCACAAGTGCGACAGATGGAGTAGTTGTAGTAGGGTCTTTGGGAACGCAAAGTGTTGTGTTTTTTGTACTTAAGGGTCGTGTTCGCACGCAACTATAGAAGTTAAGTAAGTGAAGAAGTACACATCCAATTTATCGAGTTTCCCCTGCATACCTTTATACATACAATCGGTGTTTGCCCAAAACAAGAATTATAAGAAAATAGAAACAAGCAAAAAAGATTCTATAACCAGGGGGATAAAGAGGAACTCTTTTTCTGGGAGAGACTTAATTACTTGTAGTGAGGGGTGTCTACAACCATAATAAGCGGAAGGAGTTTTGGGCCAAAAAAAGAATTTTGAATTACCCCCTTTTTCGGTTTTCAACGACCCACTACGGCGGCCTATAGAGAGCAAAACCGCCACTGCGCCCAAATCTTAAAACTTGAATATCAAAAAAAGTAAAGGGTCTCTCCACCATCATAATTTCGCAAGAAATGAATGCTGGGTTGGAACAACCCATTGCCAATTAGGTAAAGCTCAGGAGAACCGCCTGGAGGTTTTGGGAGGAAGGGCTGTCGTGTTGCTCAGAGGTCAGAGCGCAACACGCATAGCCCGGAGAGCCTACTGCCCGAATAGAACCATCATCTCCCTGGAGTCGCGGATCTCCATGCTCGAGAAAACTCTCATTCTCGTCTTCAAGCTCGCTACAGCTCGCGTTTTTTGTTACCCGCCCACCACCCCTAACTCTCTCAGCCGTTGAGGATCGGTAAGCCCCGATGGACGTAATCCTTTACCATTCTAGTTAAATAAACATTATTGAACAACAAATTGCCATCCTGACTACTGACTTTGTCATAATGCCACTGTTCCCATCATTTCAGGTCTGCAGCAACATGGGAATACTGCCAATCACTTTCAATAAATTTTACCCAACTTGTCTGAATAAAGTATTACACCCGTCCTCTAGATCAGCCACAAACTACCAGGATACCTAAGTGAAGGAGAGGGTAGAGATATTCTGTTCTTGTTATAACACAAGTATAAATACTGGTAATCCATATTGAGTGAATATTTCCTACATAATAGATACAAAATCGATCATGCTTGAGCACAGTCAACGATAATCGACTATACTCAATGATGCTCGACAAGTGGCCATGATCGATCACACGATCAGGACCTACGCATTTGATCGATGATTCGATCATCACGTCCCCTCGATCATGTCATTGTGGCCATTACTAACCACAAATGAAAAGCCCAAATCTAGAATACCCAACAACAGACCACAAAGTCTACAAGTTCTTCTCATCCTACCTCTAGGATGTTTTAAATCCCCGTCGCTTGCCGGATTCCATCACCCACAACTCTAGGGCCTACAACGTGCTAGAAACATCGGAGTAATCCCCATGGCCTGACAAAGGGCGATTGTGCGAGAAGGGGGGTTGATGATTCACCGGGCCTTGTAGAAGAAAGGGGAAAGCGGGGCAGTAAACATTGCGTGATAACTTGTGGAAATGGCGTGAGAGTGTTGAGCAGATGCGTGGAAGACTTAAGAATAATTGTGTATTTAAAGACTCCCCTCCCTCCATCATTGTAGAGAGGCAGGTCAAGAAGAAAGTTAGAAGCTAGTCTTTGATATATATCAGCAAGACGACAATTTTGACAGGAGGTATCGAGTCAGCGTCCGGACGAAGGGAGTCCACTCTTTGCCTCCCGTCCTTCCGGATCTCCGGAGCCCTCTTTGCCTTTGCTCTGTTGCGGCTGGTGCGCCCGGACGCCTCCCTTTCGCTCCCAAGTGTCTGACACTCTCCTTGTGACCCCACCCCCTCCCAGCCCCTTCCTGTTGTATCTGCCCACTTATCATCTTTTCTACAGGCCTCCTTCCTACTCTGACCAACTGCGCACATCCGGCGGCCCTCCCAGATCCCCTCTTACCTCTAGCCACCTAGATCTGTCTGCTCCCGTCCGCTGACATCCTACATTGCGCTTTTCTTACCCCTCGCCCTACTGTCACTTCCATAATTCCCTTAATGTTCACAAGATGCCCAGCGTGGCATCCATGGAGACCCCCTACTTTGGTTGGCTTTGCCACAGGAGAGAATAAATAGGTATTATTAATCATCCGCAGAACTCGCGCGGCCGAGTTGAAGCTGGACACTTTCCAAGGGAATCTCTCCCTTGAGTAGCCCACTTCAACTCGGCCACCTACATCAGCAAAAAAACTCGATTTTGCATCCACACGCATCTGAACGCACCCTGTAGTGGAGTTTGTATCTGGTCAGCATCCTGTGCATCTCATGAATCCAGTTTTAAACTTCAGAAGCCAAAATGGACATGTAAATGTTGTCCGTTAGGGCTGAAAATTCATGTTTGTCTACGTAATTGTTAGATTAATCTTAAAATGAAACGGGTTTTTTGATTACATAACTTCAAAAAAATTGTCCCACAGAACGCAGCCAGAAGATGCAGGGTGCGCTGAAATGCAAATAATGCAAACTGATTTTTTTTTGCTGATGTACACAATTCAACCTATTTAAAATATTCCCTTTAACGCCCACAGATCGTATATTACTCCCGCGGCCCAGTTGAAGCTAGACACTCAATATGGGAACTACCATCATATGTATACGGCTTCAACTTGGCCGCATATTGATCCCGAACAATTCAAGCTATTTAAAATATTCCCGTAAAGGCCCGCGGATTCAGTAGTACCGCGGGCGGCTGAGTTCAAGCCGGACATTGAATATGGGCACTGCCATCTTAATTGTACAGCTTCAACTTGGCCACATATTCATGCAACACAGGTTAATCTATTTAAAATAGTCCCTTAAGCGCCAGCGGATTGTGTAGTACTCCCGTGGCCGAGTTGAAGCCGCACACTCAATATGGGAACTGCCACCTTAAGTGTCCAGCCTTACCTTGAATAAATACTGTACATAATTGAATAGAATAATTTACTAAATTTCATTCAACGTCCGCAGATCAAACCCGTGATTCACTATCCATTGCCTTTCCCTGCTCAGAATTACCTGCGCCTGTCCCATCACTCCCCCTATACTAACTATTCGCCTCTCTGAACCATTGACCCGCCTGCCGACCCTAATATGTCCGCTCGCAAGGTGAAATCTGCCACTATTGACCGGATCGAGTATGCAAATCAATGCCAACCGATGGACAGCTCCCACCTCACTCAGTATATTTCTTGTCTTGAAAGATGCTCGCAACCGAGCCAGCACGTGTCCTGGCAAATCTCCAAAGCTCGGTTCCCCACCAGGCTGGACCCATACCCAATAGTTGTTGTGGCTACCGTTACGGAATGCCTTTGTACCAGTGCAGCTGGCCCGGTGGATCTGGAACTTGTCAGTTTCCTGAAAGTCAGCCACGGGAATTTCAAACTGAGCAAATTCTTCTACAGGAAGTAATCCTAGTTCGGTGGGGTAAGCTGGCAACCGCTGGTCATCTGCCGCAGTCTGCCTAGGAAAACCTAGTATTTCCTGCATATTGTTGGAATAATAGATATTGAGGGTTGTGCATAGTTCGGTCAGGGTGCTGGTGTTCTTCATTCGGACTTTGAGATCCGGGCGAGGCCTGCTGTCACTTGAAAATGCCGTCATTTCCATCCGACTATCTTCAGCCACGATCACACCTTTAACTTTCGAAAGTGCTTTGATAGTCTGCAACCTGATTCCTAGGGCATGTGGCAGCCATATTGCAACAAGATCTGCCGGGCGGCGTCATTCTTGTTTGACCTCCGGTATCTATCTTTAATCTGATCCTTATGTGCTACTTCACCGATCTCTGTGGAATACATCGATATGGATCCAAAAAGCCGTACGTGGGAGGCAAATTGGGTCAGGTAGTCCATCTTGATGAAGTTGAAGTGGTTGTCAGGCCGAATCAAATTTCCCCGCCAATCGGACCTTTCAACCCTCTCTTGATCAGCCTGTCAACGGCCATTAGCGACCGTTCTATCGACTTCTTTAGCACGCTGATCCGGCATCAGTTCCCTTAGCTCCGAAACCTGGCGATCTCCTCGTGTGCCAGTAGCCTTCAAGGTACCGAACTCCAGAAAAATGGCCTTTGTCCGGTGAAATATCTGCCGGTAGCTTTCCTTGTAGGACGGTGTATCTGGTATATGACTCCGATATTGAGCCATGAGAGACAAATCAACCTGCGCGCTAACACACTTCAAAGCGCTCTTGATATCATGATACTGAAAACTGTCCGGATTTTGCAATGCCGACGCCAATATGGGTGAAATACAATGCCTGAGATTGCCCATCTCCTTTCCCTGCCATTGTGTGATTTTGCCATAGGCCTTTTTCGCTACGCTGAATCCGGGGTAAGCAGGAATTTCATTCCAAGCATGGTTGAACGCCTGTTGTCGTTGATGCTTTTTCAGGAATCCTTCCCCCCATTCCATCATATGTTTGAATAAGCCAAGATAGATGTTGTGCAAGCTGTCCGGCTTGTGTAGGTCCGTGGGCCTTACACGATCCAGTCCAATGAATACATTGTTTCCTATTTTGACGCCCAGCTGGGGAACAGATTCTGCAATGCCGGCCGGTTCTGCCGGCTCATGCCTCACGGATTTCTCCCTATATCGCATGTAGTCTCGCGTCTCATATATCCGCCGAGGATCCACACCAAGCTTCTCGGACGGAACCTCAAACTTCGTATATCATTTACTGCCTATTCCTTGCAAGGCTGAATGCTCAGCATGATCCGCATTCCAGGCCGACAAAATCGGAAAACAAAGGCGTGTTTTGCCGTCCACGAAAATGTCCTAATTTACAATATTTTGACTATGCTTTATTTGATACAATTGATAGTAAATCATAAACTTATGCTATTTACTAGAGACTATCATACCAGGCAAGTATATATTTTCATATTACCTATTATTGTAAATATAAATTACAAGTTGAGTGACTTTAAGCATAATATTTATATTTTATACAAGATTTACAGTAATATGTAGTTAACAGTTTCAATTATTTAAAGGTTACTTGAATTCAAGAAGCAAAAGTAGAATTTCATTCGTGAACTAGTAGCCTACTTAAAATATGTATTAGGTTATATACAAAGTAGAAATATGATATATTGTTTATATGACAAATGTTATACTAATTGAAATCAACCACTTGGATGTTGTAGATATTCAATCAACTTTCTACAACATGCAGGCGGAGGACAGGATGTGCCTCTACCTTCCCCAGCAATTAGAATAATTTTACTATTTTCTTTTATCAATTCTATATAAAATACATTACTCACTATATAGGAAATTGGTTATTTCTCTAGACTTTGTACTATGGCTTAATCAGCTTTGCTAATGGGAGAGTGATATTGCTAGAGCAGATTTAAAGATATGTTAGCTATCTATAGCTAGATTGACAGATCAATAGATTTAGCTTTGGTTGAGGTATTCCTCTTTTAGTATGTGGGATACTGCAATTGCCAAGTGTCTCATATCAAGTGAGTATCCCATTACTAGGTCAAATACGTTACCCACTATTCAAATTGCCAGTACTCTCCTGGAACACACCACTGCTACACTATTATCCATCCCTTGCCACAAACTTGCATGTTACTGGTCTGGATACCAGCTATATCTGACAATAATATAGACCAGCCATGTGTTATTATGCACAAGTTTACTGAACTAGAGTATGTGTTGGTTATCCTAGATCTTAATAGCGGGTTTGTCCACAACTACCGTCGCAATCTGGGATATAATTTCTGGTTTATTATAGGTGTCTAGGCCAGCTACGCAGGTGTATAAATACCATCTCTTTGCTCTCAATAGTGTCATATCGCTGATGCATGTTGGATTTGATATTACTAATAGCCACTTAATACAACAGCTTAACTTCAGATCACGCTAAAAGAGCTTACACGAACCAGAGACTGAATCAAGGTCATTTAGAGCCCCAATGCTTGTCCTACCATTATTACCGTTTATCCCTCCATAACCCTCGTTCTGGAAGCTAAACGAGTAACTTGTGTGGGTACTATGGTTACTGACGGTTTTGGATATATGATTATTTAGGTTTCAGGATATGACCCTCATGGCTGTCATCTTTGTCTGCAAGAGGTATCGCTTGATATGAAAGTTTGTTTTATGTTTTGTTTCAGATATGGGGTGTTTCCGCTTGCAGATTATCTTTTGGAAGTATTATTTGACACTCGCGGTGTTTGAAGTTTTGTTTCAAGGGATCGTTTGATACGTTGAATGTTGTATGGATTCTTTTATGCTATTGTTTTATACTATACTTGTTTTACCATACGAGCTGTGCTCGTACAAGTCATGTCATTTATGGAGAACCTGATCAGGACTTGGATCCTGATGATAGATAACAGTAAATGAAAAATAAAAGTGCCATTTATTTTCTCAATGACTACTATAGATACTACTTTGAAAATCTTCTTACAAGAACTTTTAAATATAGAGAATCTGAAAATCAAGTTTCAAGTGTCTACTAAGTAAATATGACTCCTGTATAATGGTTTTAAGGTAGGCTGTTTCAGAAAAAAATAATGTTCGCTCCAAGGCATATAGGGTTGAAAACACTCTATTGCAGATATTCTCAAATAGATTGAATTATAGTATTAGTATTATATATTCAGATTAATCGGGTTTTACTTTCATTTATAATTGTTTTTCCAAGCAATAGTTGTTAAAAGGGAGATTGAAAAATACATATGAACTGAATTGAAATTGGGTCAATTTGACCATGTAATATCTACATATATAGTTGGCCAATGAATTCCATTCTTTCAAATACCCTGGCCTATGATATTCTGAGCATATATTAAAAGTTTTGTTAGACAAACATTCCTCTCCTATCTCTTAAACTCTATACTATGAATAGTAATATGATATCCTTGATAAATGTTTCTCAAATTCTCAAAGCAACTAGATATAATTTTGAGTACACTAACGTATTTCACCCAGTCATGGGTCACCCCCCAGTAATGGGTCACTTGTTCTCAATAGTATGATTTGATATATTAGTGATTCTAGAGGGTAAAAATTGTCCAATCTTATTTAAAGTAAATTTGCAAATTGTCTTGAGACTTGTGTATAATCCTGTCAATTTTGGAAACCGCTCCTTCATTGCCCTATCTGTAAATGGTACAAGTGAGATATTATGATTATTTATAAAAGTATTGGAAAGCAAAGGTACCACTCCTGCAAAAGATCAAAGATTTCTCAAGATTATTCTCTAGGTGATGTACTATAAGACCTGTAAGTAATAAAAGATTAAAGCAAAATCTGAGGCTGAGCAAGAGTCTCAAAGATTAGTGGACTTTTAATCTTCAGACTGTCCTAATTTTAACATATAACCCACTCTCTTGGCATACCAAATTTCACAAAGAGGACTACCAAACACATACCAAACTAGAGGCCTGACCTGGAGGATCACCTTCAGGCAGCAATTAGTATCAATAATTAAAATTCTGATCTTTCTATCAACTATGTAGTTATGGGCTTTGATGATTCCAAGTCAACCCTTTGGAAAGCACTCAACAGCTGTACTACATCTAGAAAAATCACTGATGAAAGCCAGCAGTTGTTTCCCCATCCAAAGAAGAAGATGATAGTTTCTTACATTGAAGAGTATAATAATAATAGTATTTTGCAAAGGTTGTGGATAAATTGACAAAGAGTGAATGAGATTAGCTGAAAAGGCAGGCTGGGGAGGAAGCAGGAGGGATTCAGAAAGTAAATGGTAATAGCCAGGAGAGGCTAAAGAATAGGATGAAAACAAGAGAGTAGAAATCAGGTACTTCTAAGGTTTCTGAAATTTGGGGATGTGAATCAAGTGCCAAAAAGAAAGAAGATATTGTATTTATATTATGTTAATATATTTAGTATTTTGAAAACCTTTGCTCGAAATCAATAGTGACACAAATCAAATTCTGCAACTTCAAGCTTCAGTAGTAGCAGTTCCTAGAGATCTTGAAGGCATTGAATTAATTATTCTATCAAGGGGAAAGTGGCAATGTAAGCTTTGAAAGATGCACACAAAGATTTCAGGAAATATCACTCTGGTGGATTCCAGAGGCATTCGTTTTCTAAAATACTTCATACAGTCGGGTGAGAAAGATATTTCCGAAACATGAAAAGTCTGCCCACGCTCGCCTCTGCAACACAGATATTTTCCACTCTCCCACCCCAACCACGTATAGAGAAAATACAATAATGAATCAGGAGATTAATTACAGGTAGTAGAAAACCTATATGTATAGAGAATTGAATTTTTCTTTTTTTAGTACTTGGTATACCAACCATTTGCTGGAATGACCGCACAAACTCTAGATGGCATACTTGTCCACAAATCATCCAGATATTCGGACTCCAATGTATCCCATACTAGTGGAGGAACCTCTGCAAGCCGTTTCCTAACTCTCTCTGGTCCACCTTTGGTGTCCCCAATACCAGTGTACATTTTCTGTATTTTCTCCTTAAGTCGACGCGAAAGATGTTCAATGAGATTCATATCAGGTGAATACGGTGGCCATTCCATCACTTCCACTCCATGCACATCATGCCATTCCTTTACCACCTCATTCTTATGGACCGTAGAGTTATCTTCCATAAAGATAGGCTCAGCACCAATGGTTTCTGGGACTCTTTGGAGAACAGGGGATAAAAGATTCTCGAAGAGATCGTGGTAGACAAATCGATCCACTGACTTGACAATTAAAGGCACAAAGGTCCCCCAATATGTGCCCCAAAAGCATCCCCACACCATCAGCTTCACTTCCCCTCCCTTCTCATATGTTTTGATACACTCCTTATCTCTCTTTTCATATGCTGTACGGAAAACCCACACAGTGCGTGGATCCTTGCTCTTTTCAACACTGTATTCATCGCTCCATATTACTCGCTTCCAATCCTCCTCAGTCAAATCTGCATAGCGTAAAGCTCAGCGCACGTGTTCAGCACCATGGTCCTCAGTCAATTTTGGTCTCTTTTTTGCTCGCCATTTTTTAATGCCTTCTTTTACAAAAATGCGCTTGACTGTTCGTACGCTGACATTAGGAGTCACATATTGCGTTAACTCATGTAAAGTCTGGTTTCTGTTGGCGTTGGCTGCTCGAAGTAGGTGCCGCCAATCTCGCCCACTAACTTTGGAAGGGTGGCCTGGTGTGGGTTGATCGTCGTGGTCCCGTCTCTGCTGCCACCGCTGGATAAACTTGCGCACCAGCAAGTCTTGTCACGGATATGTCAACTGTGGTAAGACTTTTGCAACACTCTGGGGCACCTTCCACCGTGCCATAATTTCTCCTTTCGCAATATCTGAAAGGCGTCCAATTCCCGGTGTCTTCTCTGACTTCTGGGTGGTTAACTGTGGATTGAGGTTGTGGGTGGTATTGCGAGGTTGCCACGCACGATCAGTTTTGGGAAATATTTTTGTCCTAGTACTGTATGTTGTAGTAACAATTGGCTGCTCTCATTCTATAGTCTGGATACATTATATAAGTTTAAATGAAAATGTGGTGGCAGAAATTGACTTTTTAGCTGTGCAAGGAAAATCAAATATGTGACCCATTAATGGGGGGTGACCCAGAACTGGGTGAAATATGTTAGAAGTCCATCTATAATTTGAGGAATATAAGGAAAGAATGCTTGATAGTCTATTCATTGGCTAGACAATTATATTTAATTATATTAAGTGGTTGGAAGTGGATTTGTTATTTTTAACTAAATGCAATAAATATATAATTTGATGAGAAACAATTATTTTGGCAAGCTCTACAATGTACAACCTGACTTCTAAAACCTTTTAGAATAATCTCAGAATTCAATATTTGTTCCAATAATTCACAATAACAATTTGATAGTAGTAAACTAATTTATCTATGATTTTTACAAGTTTGATAAGAACTAAAGTATGGATTATGCAAAACTTGTTTATTTAGCTTTAAACTTTGTATACCTAGTTAAGAGATTATAGTAAAGAGTATTCCAAAGAATGTAGTTTATTGGCCAACTATATATGTAGATATTACATGGTGAAATTCACTCAATTTGGATGTAGTTTATATGTAGTTTTCCATCTCTCTTAACAACTATTGCTTAGAAAAACAATTATAAATTGAATTAAAATTAGATAAATGTTTATATATAAGACATATACAATACTGCAATCTATTTTAGAATGTTGTTGATGGAGAGCTTTCAACCCTATATGTAATAACCACATTCTCGTATGTGTTTCGTTGAACGGGAAAGAATAATCGTAGTTGTACATGCTTTGATCTAAAGGGCAATTATAATAGCCAGAGGTGGTGGGAAACAGAATCAGCGTAATCTTGGTGTCGGAGAGTCTAATGATCATAAGACTGGAAGGTACAAAGTCCTATGGCTTATATGACTAAGGAGGGGCACTCAAATCGAAAATGTAATGATAAGAAGTAGAATAGAAGGGTCGCATATTTGGCAGCACGGGAAGGACATTGTCAAAGGGCTTGGCCCGTGCCCTAATGCTAAAGGGTTGTGTTCCTTAGATGGTTGCATGAAGCAGCGATTTAGAGGGGGGTTTTTATTTTTTCATTTCTTTGTTTGTTTTATGATTTAAACTCCATGTTATATTGGTTGTAAGGTTTGACAGTCACATCCGCCTTAGGTAGGTAGATCAAGAGCCTCTACCAACAATTCATTTTGGTTCTTCCAGCTGAAACCCAGTAACCCTGGCCAACCCGTTATGAACTTTGCAGAGCGGTTGCAACAATGCTCAGTTCTATTAGTAGACACTACAAGGAAACCACAGGCCTGAATACTGTGAACCAATGACCTCAATGGAGGTGCAACCCAAAGAAATAAACCCACTAGAGTGAAAAAACAAATTCCCAACACAAGGAATACGAGAAGACAATCCAGACAGGAAATTCACATAGGCACAAACTGTTGTTAACCACCGGCAATGACCCTATTGCTGGCTATCGGCTATCATACCTACTGTTCAGGTCTTATCGCTCTTGTGGAATCTGCTGGAAGGATGTTGGGTGGGTCACTGGAGTCATGAGTGCATGTATGATGTAATGATGTCTGAAAGTGGTCAAGAGATGAGGGTGGCGCAAGGGGTAGGGTAGTGGTAGGCGAAAGTAAGAAAAGGGCGTGATGGCTCCGGAAGGAATATGTAGTAATAATTTGTGTATTTAAATGACTCCCCTCATCCTACGGTTATCACATAGGTCACCGAATATATGTCCTCTTCCTCATATCCTTTATTCGTTCTTTGCACAACCTTCTTGTTTGATAGCAGTACATCGATCAAGAATTTTCTCACAAACCCCTGGTCAACCCTCCCAGAGCTCCGCGCCCAATGCCATTCTTTCAAATAGTGGTAGAGAATCAAGGGCCAGCAGGACAAAGTAATGGGACAGTAGCACATACAAGAGGGAGATGTACCGGACCCATATTAAAACCAGGAACCTAAGGGGAGCGCAAACTCCTGTGATGGAATGGTAACCAAGTCAGTAGTCATCAGAGTATTTGGCAGGAGGAGCATGATTTCCGAGCACAGCAGAAAAATAATCGCGCCGGGTATATATTCCCGCAAGGATCGAGGCGGACAGCATGAACCCCCTACCCTCAATCAGAAACAACAGGACGAGCATGGACTATCATGAGGGCAGGTTATCACCATGAGAGTGAGGCTGAGAGGGTGGGTGGTGGGAGGTGCAGCCGGAGTATTGAAGCAGTTGGGTGCCTACCGGCGTGACCGAGATGTGGCACGCCGGAAGGGACAGTAAAGACAGGATGTGTGGAAACCACCAACCTAGCCACTATCACCATTTCTCCAATGCCGACTCTACAGAATCATTGTGGTGGAACTGAGGAAAAATAATGAACCAGAGCCAGCAGGGGAAAACTTCACTAATGACCCTAAATGAACAGCCATGAGCTGACAAGTTGTAACCAGGCACGACGGTTGCAGCATCCTAATCGACTGGCCATGAACCATCGGTGCGGAAGAGGATGAAGTGGAAACCGGAGAGCCCTAAACAAAGGCTGCCCCTAGACCGTGCTACCATGAGGGGACAGAGGGAAGCCATGAGCTTGACACTTGAAGAGAGCAACGAGATAAGCAAAGCAGGGAGGGAAACAAACTGACGATCATTGCTCATGCTATTGAGATTTCAACTACTGGAGGTGTAGCAGAGATCGTTAGTGCTATCTACATGTTGTTTTTCCTTTTCTTTTCGATTTGGTTTTAACTCCCGGTTTAAATCTTTTTCAAGGTACAATCGTCATATGAGCCATGGTTATGTAGACTAAAGCCACAACCTACTGTCCATCCCGCCGCTTCCCGCTACAACCTACTTACCCTACCCAACCAGTTAACCACTTTGAGTATATGTGAAAACATTCGTCAGTACTATGGGTAAAAACACCCGGGAAACGGCTGGCCTGATTATAACGAAACAGGACCCTCCACAGACATACCACTCAAAGAAACAAACGCTTGAGAGTGAACAAACAAACTGGCAAAACAAGGAAAACTGCAGGCTGATAAGGAAAGAAAATACAGTTGAGCCCAAACCTGTTGTCAACCGACCCATAGCCTGCTGTTGAACCTGATTCATGCGAAAAGGGAGACGCACTCATGAGTCAGCACGACTAAGACATAAGAGTGTAATAGGGTCCTGGCACTGGACGTTAGTCCCAGCTACACAAAGGAAAAGAACATCAAAAACGATAAGAGTCACTTTCTGAAAAGGTTCTGATATGACGATTCCAGGTTTGTGGGTTAAGGCTGATTGCGTGTCACCAATGGTGCCTAATCAAGGCAGATTTGATATGACTAATACTTATTACTCATAAGGGATGTTGGTTTTACACTAGAACACTAGACTAATAGTTCTCGGTAATGACCTGATAGATAGGTAGCTACAGTGGTCAAGACTCACCATATAGTATACCAGGAGGTAACCAGATTGAGGATAGACCAGTATACTTAGTCTACTAGAGGTAGACATGAGTTGGTACCTGTGCCTACAAAGTGACTTGGTGACATAGGCTTAGACAGGGTAACCTTCAGAGCTGATGTTTGTGTAATGTTAAGGACAGATAGTAAATGGTGCACGAGTCTCGGGGGCAACATTACATGTTATCCCGCTGCGTCCTGAAGGGAAAAGGCTTGAAGTGGTAAAGTAACCCTACCTTGAAAACATGATTAGCCAACCATGGTGACCCAGTAACCCTACTGAGGTATTCCAGTAACCTTACCTTCACTGACAAAGTCATCAGCGGACTTGGGAGAAAGTAAGGCCACTGTAGTGCGGCTTTTAGCTGTTTGAAGGGTAGATTCGTATGGCACAAAATGGGATACTGATAGAGCAAGAAGGGTCTGAACCTCCTGTAACTCTCAGGGGATATTCGTAACACCCCCCTGCAGCCCTAGCGCTGGTACGGTGTGACTGCACCGTACAGGTGAGTAGTTGTGTGCTTTCTAGTAAAGTGAGATCCATAGGAACACTCCTACAACACAGTATGAGTTGTGGCCATCCAACCGACCAGCAGGTGTTGGCAGGATATATAAGGAGTGTGACGGTGACGGCCTCCAGGGGCTCAACCTGGATAACACCGGTGAACAACCTACGTGCATAATTTGACCTCCCGGTAGTAGTATGGTCACGTGTAGCGGGATTGGGTCTGACCAGGGCAGCTACAAGGCCGCTTTGACAAAGACCCCAACGCCAGTCGCACGCTACCTGTTCAACTGTAGACGAACCCACCACTGGGCCAGTGAGCCCCAATGGACAGTATCTCGAGGGTGGGCATGTCGGTGGGCAACTGACATGCAACCGATAGGACGGAGTTTGGGCTCATTCAGATCTATGGTTCCGGACAACTAGAGGCGGGACCACCTGAATTACCAAATGTGTGATAGTCTTCGATGTACCAATATCTATAATGCTTGAAATTTCCCTTGGTCTAACCAGTTAGCCTTTGCCAAGAAACACAAAGTGTGAATAATATTTAACTTATGTGACTTTCATATACCCTACCCTGGACAATCTAGTTGTAAATTATATCTGAGGCACGACTAGTTTGAGACTGTAAAACAGTAATAGTTAGTGTGCTACCTATCAGTCTTACCCTTTCATAATGGCCAATATTATCAGTATTTTGTTTTTCCTCCATTTACCTCAACTCCATCACTTTACCCAGCCCGATAGCCCTATCAACTTGCCAGTGCCAATTCCTCCACAGCCTGTTTCCCATGTCAGCTATATTTATATATTCTTTTTGGGCATCCATCTGGAACTCAAGCACTCATACCTTTCCTACAGAAAAGTAATTGTACAAGCCACTACCATTGAGAAACCAGAAAATTACTTTAATGATATTTCTTAAGCTGTTACTAGTATTATATTATTAATATTATATGAATAACAGATTACAATAATATATGTAATTATTTGTAACATGGATGACTAAGGTAAAATCAAGCAATAAATGAAACGTTACAGCCAAGACAGTCACACTTTTGGTAATATAAGTGGTCCCACAATGAGCTTTCCGGAACCATAGTTGGAGAGACATCACCGGGAGCACTGCCTATGTGTGGAGATAGTTAATATCCCCGCATTCTGACTGCCTTGGAGTGTTAGCTCATTCTAGGCAGGTGAGTTGGACAACCCTGAGCTGTGCAGGTTGCTCGCAAAAGCTCAGAAACGATGAGGGGGGTCTGCAGGCTCTACATTATTCTACTTAACTAAAGCAAGAGACACCCTATTCTGATAAACAACGATTCTCGCAAGAATTTATTGAGTCAAGCTTTCAGGCTTAACGATATTAAGTTTTACTGCTTGATTCTACGTTGAATTATACTTATCATTATTGTGATCCTTACTTCTACTTTGAGTCTTCAGTGTGGTTGCAATCTGAGGATCTGTCTTCCTACCGAGTGCCCCCAATTCATTATATCGTTAAGCCCACTCGCTTAACTCTCTTCAGACAATTGTTGATGGTAGATGCCTACTGTTGACATTGTTTGAATACCAGTCGCTTGTCTCCTACAAGAAGGATCAGGTGGAAAGAACAATGTCTACCTCAGTCACTATCCAGCGTTCCCATTCCACTCACAGCTCCAACATGGGTTTCCATAACCTCTCGATGTTCACTGCCCGTGCAGACTTCATGTGATTGGGATGCACCCTGGTGGCAGGTTTGTTGCAGTACGAACCCACTCCTATTGTAGAGCAGTTAGTTGAGCTAGCCTTGGAGGACCCATGTGGCCTCTTAGTTACTCTGGCCCAAGATGACACTCTGAGGCAAAGAGTGCCAGAACAGCGTAGGACCAATGTCACATTGGAAACCTTGGTTTGAGACCTATTCGAGTCCTCTCGGCGGAAGGAAGTATGCCAACATTTTCAAAAGGCCAAAGGTCAGTTGGGAAACTTGATCGAAGAGTAGCAGTTGATTTTTTAAGAAGAAATGCTCAATAGTGCAAATTCAGGGATGCTAGAACAGCAGAATGCGCTCGAGCAGTAAGCCATGTTGGTACCAATGTTGAAGGGTAGAGTAGCCCTACTCGAACAAGGTTGACGCGAGAACTATGACATTGACCTCGACAATGATATTGAAATGAGCGCAGCTTCCCTGTTGGATTTGGTGCAAGCACCTCCTGTTCACTATGCTATGGAATCGCTAAAGTCTATTATTAATGAAAGATACTTGTCCTTTCTTATGGAGCTTGCATCGCCAAAAATGCAATAGCGAATCCAGGTAGATGCCGAACAGCAGCACTTTAGGGTGGAGCAATAGCAGCTTGCCAAGTCCGCATCAATACTATCTCCAATCGAAACGGCTATCACACAAGCCCTCAGTTGTGAGAGGTCAAACCCCTGTTGCGATTTCTAGTCTATGTAAAGCACAGGCCTGCCGGATTGATAGCAAGGAACTGAGGACAGCCGGCGCGTCAGTTGGCGTTTCTCCTGAACCGGGAACCCATACCCCCATCCTCAGGCTGCTGCCCACCCGCTAGTTTAGCCAAGAACCCCTCTAGTAATTTTAGTAGAAGGCAAATGTCGTTATGCAGTCACTGTGTCAACACCTTGCCAGCAACATCGTACAACCCAACGGCTGTTGCTCCAGCAACAGTGCCGGCTGGTCCGGCAAAATGTGCGGGTAATACTTCATGGGGCAGACATTTGGGGCCAGCAGGGCAGTCGGCCGCGGCTTATTGATCCGCCTCATGCAGGATCTATGTAAAGGGAAGTAAACTCAGTTCGACTCATCGGGTACCTCCTCTATGAAGCGAGGGTGAATCTCTTGTACATTCCACAAGTCTTCTCCCACCACCCTCGAAGTTGCAAAAGGTCTGTTGCCTATATTATGATAGACCAACACACATAGCATTGATCCATTGTTGGGATTTCAATATGAAATCGCGAACCAGGGACAATACAAGGCACCGATCTCATATATCGCTACTAGGTCAATACCCCATGCCGTAGAATGAATAACAATGGTGAGAAAGGTTCCAGGTTTAGTGCGTATGATAGGCCTAGGTCTACCCAGGGTACAAATAATGAAGGAAACGGAGAAGAGCGAGGTACAATTAAGCTTACTGGTGGTAATGTTGCAGGTGGAGGAAACCCATGGGATTCTGAACCCTCTTCCAATAGTGAAAACTCCGACTCCCCACCTTTTGATAAGAAGAAAATCCTTTGTACTTGTAAAGATCACAGGGAGGAGGCATGGAATGCAAATTATAATAACCGGTTAGTGTGAGTTCTGCAGCTTCCCATGAGGCAACGGAAAAGGAAACAATCTGCTCATAATCACAAAAAGCCTGAGAAACTATGGGTGGACCCTTTCGCTTATGACCCTAAGGATACCCAACGTTTCATACAAGATGTACAAATCAAGCTGAATTACTTTAGAGACTACAACTTTGATAATATGGATAAGATCAGCCTGGTCATACCCCACCTCAGAGCTGGTATGAAAAAATGGTATCATAGCATCCATGTCTATATTAATAAGGATGCAAATATCGGTGACAAAAGACCGTTTCACCCAGACATTGTTCTTCGCACATGGGAAGGGTTTCGCAAGCGTTTGGTTTCTGGTTTTGGTGGGCACTGGGATTGAGATAGCGCTCTTCGCGAGTGGGATGGTTCATCCAGGCAGCTAGGAAAGCTTGATCTAATCTTAGATGAATGATCTACTGGCAAATGAGTTAAAATATAGTGGAGACTAGGTGAAGGATAAGCCTCGCATTGGGATCACTACGGATCTCTGTAATGCATGGACTATAAAGACTCCAGCCTCTGAAGACTATGTTGACTCTTTAAACCTTCTACAAAAGACAGCCAACCAGTTAGAAGATGTCGCTTCTTTCAACTCTACAGTTGTCAGGGCAATAGACCCCTCTCATCATGATACGAGTGATAATAGGTATACTTCCACTCTTAAGCTGAGGAAGGAGAGAAAAGGTTTGGGCCCTCACAATCCCAAACCTACCAACCCAGTGCCACGGTCTTTCCAACCACCAGAATCAGAGCATGCTAAAGAGCATAAAGCTAGAGCTCAAACTCTGATCCATCATCACAAACCATTGACGCAATGGTCGAACAGTGCAGACCAAAAATCACTTCCGCCGTAAATGTCCCGCTGCTACTCCGGTTGTCATCTTCTCTAACCTTAATTGTAAGCAGACAGTTAATGAGGCAGAACACCATTACTGTGTTCCAATCCATAAAGCAAGACCGATTGATGCTCCTTCACCTGTGGTTAAATGAGTAAAGGCAAAATTCGGCAGATCGGATCCAGAGATACTAGTAGTGGAAACCGATGTATTGTACTAGGTAAGTCCCCACGTCTGGCCTCCAGTCTTAGACAAAGACTGATTCCAGGTCCAAGCCCAGATGGCATGAAGGGCGCAGATGAAGGAGGTGGACCATATGCTCCTCTCTCCATTAACCTACAAGCTAAAACCAACATACACTATACGAAATGACCCTATGGATAGGGTTTCTCGCTCAGGTTTGCGAGATGGTTACAACTCTTTCTTTAGTGTTTAGGGTGATTTCATTGCATTTCTGATTTTGCGAAAGTTTGCGTTATTTCTAAAGGAAGGAAATAGTGTACGGTTTTCGGTTTCAAGTCATGAGGGTTGTTGTTTGATTTTGTGAGGCTGGACTTGGGTTAGATATTGAAGTGATTTTGCAAGTATACCTGAGGAGGGTTGATGACTGCAAGTCATGCTGGCATGATAGTAAACCCGCAAGCTATTTGAAACCTGATAATTTTACCCACTTGATAACTACTCAGCACCCGCTGTAGACGCTCTTGTGGCGGAAGGCAAGAGATATTGAGCAGTAATCCCTGGAAAACAACACGACACACCTGATACAAACCATGAATGTTTAGCCACGAGAGACACGCAAAGCCATTGAGGCTTGCAGGCCCTGCACTACATACTAGGTCTATACATGTAAAGGTGATGCTCGAATAGAGCCACAATGCCAGGAAACAGAGGGAGGAGGCGCTTGAATTGTTGGATAGTGGCGTAGCTGACTCAGACTTAGGTAGCTCTTGAGTTAGAAACGCGCAGCTACCAGGTATAACTCGGGCGAGCCCGACACGTATTTCAGATCCAAGCCGAAATCACATTACTGGCAGTGGTATCCACTGTACAAAGACTGTCGATAGGTCCATTGGAGATCAAATCAAGAAAGTGAGATTTGAGCTTGCCAATACGCCTCCAGGACATCTTGATGGTTATCTGCCGATGGTGGAGTTAAAAGATCACAACTCAGATATCAAATGGGAAAAGGAAAGTCTGGAGTGGCCCGCAGACAATTGCAAGACCCAGTGTCTCCAACATAAGAATGGCATAGAGTTGATTTCCTGCGAACAACTGTTACCACAGGATTCCAATAACATGTTTGGATGAGGGATGCGCGTTTGGCGTGGTCATGACGGAGAAGACATAAGTGTTAAGCTGCTGCTGGAATGCCAGAATTACCCGGACATAGGCTCGGGAGAAAAGATGAATCGCATGCCAGAGGATTGAACGGACCCACACCATCATATCAGTCGTGGCCGTCCAACCAATCAGCAGCTGTTTGCAGGATATATAAGTGGCGTAAGGGTGACCGCCTCCTAGGGTGGCACCTGGGTATCGCCTGGGAACCACCTTCGCGGTTACTTAGCCCTCCGGGCGTCGTATGATTACTCATAGAGAGCTTGTGGCTGACCAGGGAAGCTCCAATGCTTCCAGGTCAAAGACTCCTACGCCAGTCCCAGGCTACCCGGTGGACTCTAGTATTACCAGGGGTCATTAGTGGCCTCTAGAGGTGTTAGCCTTGTCATTATATAACATGGTCCCGCATGGTTGGCTGTAGGTAGAGCCCATCCAATCAAGCAGCAGGAGATTTCTTATTGTAGGAGGATGGAGTAAGGTTTAGAACCTTAGTATAGGCAGGTAGATTTGCTGATTGACTTCGTAGCTTGTATAGACGAAACCACCACTGGGCCTGTGAGTCCAAATGAATCATATCTCTACCGTGGGTATGTCGGTAGGCCCCTTACATCATAGAGATAGGAACGAGTGGGCGCTTAGTTAGATTGAGTACGAGAGGCATCACTACGAGTACTTTATATTTATGGAGATAATTAATATCCGCGCGGTCTGAAAGCCTCTGAGACTTAGCTCACGTTGGGCACGTGAGGTGGACAGCTCTGAGCTGAGCAGGGTGCTCGCGAATTGTCAGAATCGTTAATGTGTATCATCTGGCTTTACATTATTCTAATAACTAAAGGGAGAGAAACCCTATTCTGATAATCAACGATCTTCCCCAGATCTTATTACATGCACCTTTCAGGCTTAACAATATTAAGTTTTACCACTTGATTCTACTTTCAAGGTTGTTGATCTTGGTTTTGATCCTTACTTCTATTGTGAGTCTTTGGTGGAGTCGCAATGTTAGTATCTGTCGGCGTACCGAGTCCCCTCTTAAATTGTGAAAGGACAGTGCACTTGGCAGTCATTGTTAGATTATGAGCGGATGATGATTTCATGACTCCCAATTGTGACTTCATATGATGTAATGACTGACGCACATGACTCCTGTCATGTGTGATACATTTTACGCATATGGCTCATTTGAGAATGTGACTTCGTTTATTTATTTCCAGTGGTTAAAAGAATAGTGGGCAGTTGACTGACACAAGTCAGGTGATGGATCACACTCTATGACTTATTATGAGTAATAGAGGATAGGTTACACAAGCTGATAAGTCACCAGGGTTAGGGTTTTGCGAATATGCCTATCTAAGGGGCTTGGTTGTGATCAAGAGAGAGTTATGAACAATCTCCTGTCCACCTCCTGCGAATGCAATCTTAACACCACGAGAAATCAGGGTCACTTTGTTGGATCGTAGCCTATAGGGCATGGGGTTATGGAGGCTTGCAGATATGGAGAGTTGGAGCTATGCCATTAGGAGACTCAGACGGAAGGGTATCAGGCATGTGGCTTTATGGTTCGGACAGTCATTCATCTCGGAGTGTCTTTGTTCATTTCACATCCTATGCCGGTAGGCATAGGGTATGGTTTTATGGTTTCGTTCACACTCTATGCGGTTAGTATGCGTGGGGTTATGGAGTAACCCCGTCATGGGTTAATGGTACAGTGGAGAGAAGCCTTATGAGTGGCTATCGTAGCCGAGTGACTGTGATGTTTGGCAGTTACTGTCATATCCGATTGATGACGCGCATATCTAGTGTTAGTGCATTGTGTGATACACCATAGGTGGCCACAACGGATATGTATATAGTTCGCCCATTTCTCCCTGCCTCTAGGAGAAGGGGGCATCGACCAATCATCTTCACATTTTCCCTACAAAGTGCATATAGTGATTGCATTCTTGCTCGTGCTTTCCTTTGTGGTTTCCTAAGGCTCAAACATACTTTCCCCCACCCACCTCTCTTCTCCCAGGATGGCTACTGCCTAAGAGTTGCCCTTAAGCCAACCTCCCGCCTCATCTGAGGCCTGTTAGCCTGCCCTCCTTGGGGTTCTCGTTCTCGTTCGTCGTTGACTTGCGCATGATGTTCAGTTCTCCACTTATCCCGCACTTGATTTGCACGTCGGTTAGCATTTTGCACGGTCGGTAAGCTTCTCACTTTGGTCATGGTGGGAGTTATGGTGTCGGACTCAGGGTCGAAGGATGCCTCGGCTTGCGGGGCTTGTACCTTTGATAGAGAAAGCCTCGATTAGTAACATCTCAGTATCCCCTCTGTTTTGTTGTCGTCCCAAAAGCCCTTGGGATGGCCTGTTTGTTGGTTGTGGCTAGCCCGTGCGCGATCCGGCCTTCATCCACCTCCCACTTCTGTCTGGTTGCACTGTTACTGCTACACAAGCTGGCACCTAGAGTTCGTTACGCAGCGGACAGGGCCCCGAAAAACGCGAGACCCCGGCCCATTTCCCCGCCCCACCCCACTCAATGGCCTGGGGCGGGGGGTCCTTTTCGGCATTCCCTGCCCCTGTTCCCGCTCAAGCCCCCGCCGCACCCATACCCCAGAAGGGGCCCCGTTAAAAATAGCTGGTAATAAACCGGGCCCCGTGCAGGGAATGAATGCGGCTGGGCCCCAGACGGGGGTGGTGCGGGGATTACCCAAAAATACCCACCCCGGCCGCATGTCAGGGTGGGGTCTGGCGAGTGAAAAACCGCCCCGCCCTGCCCTGTAACGAACACTACTGGCACCTTACTGCCTCACCATCCTCCCCCAATCCTCGTACTCCTACTCGCTTACCCCGACTCGTGGTACACCACTACATCCGTGCCTGGTGTCCAACTCCTTGGATCGTTGTAATTAGTGGTGCGACCGTAAGTCTATGGTTACCAATGTCGGCCCACAAGACCAGTTGTTTTTCCTTATTAAAGAATCAGTATATTTATAACAATACAAGTTCTATAAAAGGTAATTATGCTAAGTTTGATGTGACTCTGAGGTTTGAGTTATTCGTATGATTTGTGTAAAAGTGTGACAAGACTACACCTTCCCCCAACCACATGGGGACAACACAATGGAGTAATAGAAAACAAGAAGAATCAAAGTCATAATAGTTGAAAAAAGAGGTGAATTAAGAGAAAGAAAAAGCCAATCCCCAAATATGCTTAGGTGGACGGGATCATACCAGCACCAGCGCCTGCCCTCCCACCACTACCCCCAGAGCATGTGGGCCTCTTACCGGCACCTCCACTCCGGAAGCTCCCACCAGGGCCTGCCGAGCACCTTCGAGCCCCACTCGAACCACTCCAACCCCTGCCACCCGTTGGCTCAACTGGCGTCCACGGGGTACGACTACTAACCCCAGCCCCTGAAGGCCCCGTTCCCGTGGGCGTAGCAGGTTTCCCTCCAACGGCCCACGTCTCCACCCTACAATTACAGCCACCACCCCCCGCAGTACCCACATGCCCCGTATCATGGTCTCCCTGGGCACCTCTCGTATTACCTTCCTCGCTACCACTTCCATCTCCCATACCAGAACCCACACCTCCAACCAAATTTCATTGTCTAACAACTCCCCCAGCACCCACAGTAGTACCACTACCCCCAGTCCGGCTAGTGCTCCCAGGGCCACCATACCACCGATGGCCTACAGGTGGACAAGGATGATCCCTGTCACTACTGTCATTGGAAGGGGGTGTGTGATAGGAAGAAGCTCTGTGGCGACGGGGAGGGACACTACCCCGAGGAGGTGCACGCCCAGGAGGAGGAGGAGGTGGAGCGCGCCGGGGAGGTGGAACACATGCAGGATGAGGAGCACGACCAGGATGAGGTGCATCTCCGGGTGGAGTGGGAGGAGGAGGCGCACCCCCGGGAGCAGGAGGCGGCCGAGGAGGAGGTGGTGGACACACGGGAGAACTGGTGTTCTGATTTGAATGATTTCTCGTCTCTTCCCGAGTGGCACCATCACTCTAGCCAGCCATAACGTTCATGACATCCTCAACTAATCTCAGGTCCTGGACCATCAGGGTAGTGCGCCCGGCATGTGCCTCACCCTGGGCACCAGCTATGAACAAAGAATTAGTAAATCAGATAATTATAGTAGGAGATGGACTCAACCTACCAGTCATTGTCATCACCAGGAACTCTTCCGCTGCCACCTGGAGGCATTCAACAGCTGATCTCTGCCAATGGAATTGTTGCTCAAGTGCCAAATCTGACACAATCTGCTGGCAAAGACGATAAAATAGTGCCTTGGGAATTATCTACCCGCCATGGCGGTGATATTTAATAATCTGGACCATTGCCACACTCCCAGTTGCATAGCGAGCCGGGTGCTGGACCATACCAACAACCATCCCAGGTCTTTTCCGATCAAGATGCCGAGTTGGGGGCCCCCAATTTCCACCACCCTTTCTGCCCAAGATACAATCATTTGAGCACAGAGTGGCAGGTATTGAGCAGGAGTTACTATTTTGGTGTTTGCTTGTGTCTTGTGTTGACGGGCAGGTGTGTGAGGAAGCAGGTTCACAGCAAAAGAGTGTATGATGTTTGCTCAGAGGTTAGACGCAAAATTATCTTTGGTGTGCAGGTGACTGGAGTCTGCTTCCTTGTGCGTATATGTATTTGTGTGTATGTGAATGGACCCTATACCTGTCCTGATAGCTGAGTGGGATATTAGGGCTTGCCAAGAGCAAGAAGTGTGGTGGAGGAGAGGTGGGTAAAGTGCTATTTTATACAAACAAAAAAATCGCTTATTTCATGAGTAGTGCCATTCAAGCCCCCTCTTGATATCTTTCAGGGCGCTCCCTGGAGTTTGGGCGTATATTGATTCATGATGTCTAGAAGAGTAAACCACAGTTAGGTTTGATAGGGCATGGGTATATACATACACTTGAATTGTACGATGGTTAAAGTCACGTAAGACTAGAACCCCCAGTCTCCCAAAACACGGAATGTAAAATACCTTCTAGGTAGAAATGGCTTCAAAATATTCTACTAGATGTTGTATTTGTTCCAAGATGTTATATCTTCCCTGTTTATGTATTAAGTGTAAAATGGTAGTCACAAAATGAACCTTGAGAGTACGCCCCTCCCATCTTCGCTCAGAATTCAAACCCAGAGCTGTCATTGCTATAACGTCCGGCCTGTAATAGTATGATGAAAGTAATGCCCAGAAGGCTTGAATCTGGGGGGTCCTTCATATCATACTTAGAGGTTGGTGAGCAGGGCTTTTGGTAAGGGTACAGGGGTAGAGACGATGACTCGACGCGTGACTGAAGGTAGACCGTGACGATGTTTGCAAGAAGTGAAACAACCTATTCTTTTCTGCTTAACCGAGGTCAAATTAACTCCGCTTCGTGCTCACCACAGTCTTAGCTTCTCCATCCACGCTCTCGCCATCAACACAATCCTCAAGACGGGCTGCCCGTTGCCATGCAATCCCGCTTCTCTTTTTTATACATAACACAACCAAACTCAGCAGCTAAGGCAAAAAAAAGGGAAAAGAAAAATGAAGAAAAAACCCATGGCTCTTGCCGCACCAACCCAGATACGCCCCTCGACTAGAACCACCCTCTCTACTTCCCTTACCTTCCCCACTATATCAGAGGGCATGCTACAAAAGGTCGCTGCATAGGTTACTTATTGCCCGATTCCAAATAGTAAGTTAGTCACCATCTTCCCACAGATCTTTGCTCCTTTGCTCTTTTATCACACCTCAAATCATACGCCGAGTTCGTACGAACGAATAATACACACAGGATAATGCGTATAAAGAAATCATACGCACAAAATCATATGCGCAAGTTGTATGTATTATCACTGATAAATAGAATACCTTTTTCCACGAGCAATGCCATCTGGTTATAAGTGCAGAGCGCTTCAGGCAGGTGCTTTGGGCCACAGAGTAAATCGTGAGACAATGCGCTGGAAGGAATATAGGACCAGCCTTACCTCCTTGGAAACCGCATTCGAATGTGCCAGGGCGAACTGAGGCAAGCACCTAATACAATGGCGTGATTTTCCATCAAGATATAATGAGTACCAGGTGCATCACAATGAGACCAAAGCCCAAGTGGATCAGGATGTGATTGTAGAGGAGAACGAGGTCCTGGAGCAGGAACATGTTGTAATCCTGGGGGATTGGCGGTGATACTATCCAAACCATTTTTGCGACAATGGTTTGCCACTTGTGAATTCCCCAACCGGTATCGAAGTCGATTCTCCAAGGAATTCGCCGGTATGGCCTGCATTTCCATGACCAAAGATGAGGCCCGGTGTACAAATGAAGAGTCTGCTCGACCGTGTAGTGAAGCGACCCAGAAGCTCCACAACTGGGGCTAGGCTGGTACCGCCTCTCGGGCCTTCTGTATCTAAAAACCTTCTTCCGCAGTAAACACGCCAGCTAGCGATTCGGGAGCGCAGTCATTCACTCACAATGCCTGGGGCCCTGGTATCCCCTACAGGGTCTCCTGTTCAACGCCCTGTGCCTTTGGGGAGGGCAGCTACATTTACTACTGGGAGCCCCTGGGAGCCTATCTCACCTCACACCAGGTTTAGGATACGACTAGGTTGCCTGAGGCAAAACACCCGTGCTAATAACCCTCAGTCAAGTAACTAATTTTCATCTTTGCCTAATTAACTTCGAGATGTGCTTACTAATATTCAGTGTGGTTTAGCTCGGAGAGGCCACTTGATGCCTATTGGCGGAGATGACGGTACTTCTGAGTACAAATTAACAGAGTAGGATATTGAAGGTGATTTGGACATGACGGGGTGAGAGGATCAGAGCGACAAAAAGCAGAGACCTTTGATTGACTGCATGAAGCCTGTTGAGGGGCTGTTTCCAAATGCGGAGGTCTACAAAGCGTGGGAGGAGGATGAAGAGGATTAAGATCTCGATTTTAGCGACATATATGAGTCGGGTGATAAGGGTGGCATTGGCTCAGAGGATTGCGATGAGGTCTATGGGGAGGAGGAGATTGACGAGGAAGACGATAAGGATGTGGAGAGTGAGCAGGAGGATCTAGAGGGCTGGGAGGAGGGTAATGATGATGTCCATATGACGGACTCAGGGGAAAGCTCCGGCACAGGTTTGGGAACTAGGATGCCAGACTCAGGTCGCCCTGACTCTGCATCTTCCTTTTGTGGTCTGTACCGTGATAAGGCGGAACACCGTTTCTGTGCTAGCACCCATGAGATTGGAGAGTCGCTGCTTGGACGGACTATGACACCCAAGGATTTCATTACAAGCCAAGAAGACCAACGGGACAGCAGCGAAAATATTGTCACCAAGAGAAAGCGCTGTCTTGCCCGCAATGGCCAGCCTATGATTGATCTCGAGGCAGCTGCTAGGTAAGACGCAGAAGAACAAGGAATTGACATTGACCAGATAGATAGAATTGACCCGAGATGGATATGCAGGCCCTCCTCAATATGGCTAGCCACCACTTCCCTCACCACGGGAAACACGAGCCGGATGATTAACCATTTCTACTTCCATCCATTATCTTTGCTTATTGTCTCCTGGTTCCTTTTCTTACCCCACACACCGGTTCTGCCTTCCTCAATCTTCTTTATTGGTTCCCCTTACCTTGCCTTGCCTGCACTCCCACTTCTGTATTTATCCACTACAATATCTCCCGTTTAGTTTCATCCTTAGCCTGTATCCTTTCTCCCATATCCTAAGTCCACGGGCTGTTTTCCCTGGGTTAGTTTCTTACCCAGCACGCTACCTCTTTTCTTGTTTCCTGCTTACTCTCAATTTGCAGAGACCGTCGCTCCTTCAGAGTTTAATTGCTTTTGTTATGATACCTGCCGCCTATACCTATTGCGCTCTTTTCTTTAATGTTATGATTGAGTGGATGACCTTACTCTTTGCCGTAAAATGTAATACGACAGCAGTTTAGAAGTTAGAAACAATCGCACATAACAATAACCTTGAGCATAGATTGAGATTGTCTATTTTGTACCTTGCTTCTGGTGTCTTCGGCAAAATCCATAAGTCCAAAGACAGAGGTCCAAAACCACGTACCCAAAGTGATGCGCCCAAAGACGTGCGCTCTAAGCCATAACATCATTCACGGCTTACCAGCTCTTAACCCATATCAGGCTCAGCGTGGATGGCGCAATTGGGGGCCACATTAGGAGGGAGTCCCAGCACCTCTCCCGAACCAAAAACAATTAAATTCAACCAGTATGAACCTTCCCACAACAACCTATGATAGTCTAACAAAAAAGAAAGACCAATAAATGCTCTAATGAACCGAACTCCTCTAATCAAGTGAAGATTAATACCTCCTCTCCACCTGGATTGTATCACCCACCCCCACTCCAGCTTCCTCACCACTACGCTCCCCACTAACCTCCAAACCCTCCATTTCTTCCCAGAGGTTTTCTATCTCATCTGGGGCGATACCGTCAACCGCACTCGGGACAAGGACTTCTTCATTCCCCAGAGTGGGAGTGCGTTGTGCAGAGGGGCTTTTAGTTGCCGGAAGGATTTTGAGCATCCGTGCCGCCTTGTTAGCAAGCCGGGTACTCTTGGCAGCAACCACTCTCTCAGGCTCGTTTCGCAGCATCAGTATGGTCTCTGAGGTTACTACGGTAGCCTCAGTTAACTTGCGCCGATCGGAGGTGTTTTTTTTGTTTTCTTTTGCGATTAGCTGGCGGTATTGTGGGTGAGCCTCCTCCTCAACTGGCTTGTCGGCAATTGTGTGCTGAAAGCCAGTGGAGAGATTGGAGAGAAGCTCTTTTAGCTTTTGGGAGGCGGGAGTATTTCTAGTACCTAAGACAGTCGCGGGTCTAGTAATCTGACTGAGAGCGCGTGGGGTTTTCGGAATCTTTGGCCTGACATCACCAGCCAAGTCTTTTTCTTGTGTAATATTCACATCCTTGCCCTTCAACCCTCCGGTTGCCCGCTGAGGATTAAAGGGGAGAATCCCCACAGCTTCCCAAGCGCTCCGGATATTTACCTCGGTAAAGGCCAACCTGCGGGCTGGCATAAGAAATCTTCATTCTAATTAGCACAGGTTAGAAAAAAAAAACAAGGGCCTGAGGAAGTAGTATGCTGTCTGCAAACTAGTACTAACCGTAAAAATTGGCCTTTATTCATACCCCCATGACGTTTTCGAATAAAGGCATCACGGCCATTACTGTAGTAGTGTTCGTTGCGGGGCGGGGCCCAGTGCTTTTTCACTCGCCAGACCCAGCCCTTACCTGGCACCGGGGAGGGTATTTTCGGGTAATCCCCGCCCCGCCCCCGTCCGGGGCCCAGCTGCACTCATTCCCAGCACGGGCCTGGTTTGTTACGACCTATTTTTAACGGAGACCCGTCTGGGGTATGGGTGGGGCCGGGGCTCGAGCTGGGACTGGGGCAGGAAATGCTGAAAAAGACACCCCGCCCCAGGCCATTGAGTGGGGCGGGGCGGGGAAAAGGGCTGGGGGCCCGCGTTTTTCGGGGCCCCGTCCGCCCCCGGTAACGAAGTTTATACTGTAGTAACGCTGGAGGGGGCTGAATAAGCCAACGTCCACCGGTAGGAGGAGGTGAGTTGAGTGGGCGGGAGACATAAAGGGAGAATTTTTGCGTTGAGGCAATAATCAAAGAATTCCCCATTGTAATGAGAAGTATGCCCATCCAAGATAAGCAAACAATACTCACTGCCCGCACTATAGAGTAGGGGGCTATTTAGCAAAAACTGTATCAAATTGACTAGAAGAACTTACCTTTCCCGAGTTTCCACATCAAAAACTTCCTTCAAGCAGCGCAATCCAAGTGCTTCATTACTCCAGGGCTTTTCAGAAACCCCCAAGGTCGTTAAGTCCTGTTTTTTTAAATTAGCATACCAGCCTATATAGTGGGCTTTACCTTTGTTGATAATCATGGGGCGGAGAACTCGGTCATCACCGGATACTGTTTCGATAACAGTTACCCCTTCCCGCGACCCACTTTGAGTTAAAGTGTTTCACCGGGGATTCTTTCTACAGATAACCTTGCAACGCAAGTCTACCCCCATCATACATCCTTTCTCGTCCATGTTGTACATATTGTACTCAGAGATGTTATCATATTTGATCAGACTCTGAAGCTAAAGGTATGGTTAATAGTAAGCATCTTCTGTAATAGCACCCTTCGATACCTTTTTAAAGTAATCTTTCAGAACTACTGGATCACTGGGCAGCACGCTCTGGCGATCCAGCCGTGTACCTAGCTTTGTGGCCAACCCTCGATGGCGCCGGAGAAACCGTGATATCCAGTTCTTCCCTAATTCTCTCTCCTTCACCAGACGAGCAACGATAGCTTCTGCCATCCCCTTGACCACTGCCAACCGGTCTGGATGCCCCCACTCATCCAGCTTCTCACACCAGTGTACCAACGATCTTTCCTCGTATTCCGATAACACCTGCCCGTGGGGGTGTCCTGTCTCCCGTGGTTGCGTTCCTTTAAGTCTACCACGTAGTATTGAATAGGCAATACCGTATTTCTCTGCCGAGAAGCGGAGTGAAGGTTTATCGCCTGTTTTGATAGTGCTTAATGGCTTGCTGGATCCTGGCTTCCACTTTTTCATTGCTTCCTTCCTTAATCTTCGGCATTGTGGAAAGTTTGGTGTAGTTTTGTTGACATAAGTGATCGCCACAATGATATTTCTGCCGAGCGTGGTAGGTTGAAAGTGTTTGCTTGGCGCCGAGCCGGATAACAGTGCTGAGCCGCTACTGCGGGAATGACGTTAAACTTAAAGCCTACGCCCCAAAGATACACCCAAAACAAACGCTCAAACCCATTCCCCAAAGCACACGCCCAATGCACAGGCCCAAAAGATTCACCCAAAGCATACGCCCAAAGCATAAGCCTACCTCAAACGCCCAAATCACTCTCAAAGCTTATGCCCAAAACATATTCCCAAAACATACGCCCAAAGCATACGCCCAAAACACACGCCCAAAGCATAAGCCCAAAATACACACCCACATCATATGCCCAAACTATACACCCAAAACACACCCTCAAAGCATACGCCCAAAACACAATCACAAAGCATACACTGAAAGCATACGCCCAACACACCCTCCCTGAACACGGCCAAAGCATACGCACAAAATTCCCGCCCACGGTCTTTGATGTAAAGACCCTCTAAGCGAATGTTTAATTATAATTTAGGTTTAAAGATCTGACGGAATAGCCACGCATATTCCTCTAGAGAAGTCAAGCTCCAATGATTTCAGGATAGGCTTCTATCTCAGAATCAGAATCACAATCCACAATCGTACGATGAACAAGACCCATAACAACTCTGCTACTTGTACTTCCTCTATGCATCATTTCCATTGAATGGACAGTTGCACAGATATACATCCCTGCTCCTAAAGCATCAAGGATCACGTTGAACTCTCTATCGTCACAGTGCAAGAACCAGACAGCATCTCCTTCCGCTGTGGCACCACATGCGCAGACTTGTCTTCATGTACCTTGGTTCCCAACCGATACACCTGGCCGAAGACGGTGGCGTGCATCCCAGCCCTTTGATAATGCATCATATCTAGCACATCATAGTGTAACCTAGGTTCCTGGCATTGATATTAAATATTGGACTTACAGACAAAGTGGATGTCTTTATGACCTCAGGAAACCCAATAGAGATAACGATGTGAAAACAAGGTTGGTTCCAGGTCGCCGTAGATGTCTAGAGAGCTCGGGGGAAAGCCATTCACTTCAAAGAAGCTATGGGCGACTGGAGCATTGACCATTGCGAGAAGCTGAGGTAGTGGAACCATACCGGGCTCGGTATTACCCAATGCAGTTGATGCAATCACAATATATTTCCTCATTGTGCTCCTGATACTAATCCAGGATGGATATGTAGAGATGTAGAAAGATCGTTCTTTTATAGTAAGACCAAAAGGCTTTGAAGTAAGGAAAAACTATAAAATGATTTTATCAAGACTAGCTACTTATACATTAAGTCAACGCGAGCAAGGCTTGATAGAATATAATTAAAGAACGTATATATTATGGAAATTCAGAAGTCAGAACGAAGTTATTATTGACTGTTGGAGTCTGGAACTAAGCCCCAGGTTATTTTCCCTTTTACCACACGCCGGCCTGAATCACACTGGTGAAAGATATCTAAGTGTGAGACCCGACCCTTAATCTCAAACCCTAACTCAAGCGCCTGGATGATACCGGGGGATTCCCTTGTTCTACATTCCCACATTGTAGCAATCTGTCCACCTTGTACGAATTTGACTGCCGGGCCCCTATCATTTGCCCACATGAATCCACATATCCTCAATTGGTACCCTTTTGCTATCCCTGCTGACCGGCTATTGGCCCAAGGTTTGTCAGTTGCTCACTATCAGCGTCCATAGTTCAAGTTGGCTGCCCACTTGCGGCAGGTGGGATCCAGCAACAGCTTAAAGAAAAAAACATCTGCCTTCATTCTGCGGAAGGAAATGGGATAATGGTTGATTATTTCATCAGGGCCAAATGTTCAGCTACAAAACTCATCCATTGGAGCTTCCGCGATTGGGGCCATTCTCATCACGTTAGGTGTAAATAAAGGAAAGGTGGCAAAGGTAGACGGCAGTAGCAACACGATTGTTATGGTATGATATTCTTGTAAGTATCTAAGTGGAGGATAATTACATAGCATAATTACGAACCTATATATACGGGTTGTAATTGGGAATCACCTTTAATCACTTGGAAAAACACTGAGTGCCTTCGTCACTGCATTGTATTCAACTGTTAGATCCTCAGGTTGGGTTTGCGTTCAGTAGTTACAACAGCTTCGAGAGACCCCGTACTTGCAGGTTTGATTTCATATTTGGTTGCCATGTAGGAGCGAACGCTCCGTATGCGACCTTCAATTGGAACTACTCAACTCCCCTAAAAGATCAAATTTGGTTACCTCAGAGTATGATTGAACAGGGAATATCAACCCCTACTTGATTTGGATTAATGCTATGCCCTAAGCCCAGCGGTGAATACCAATTCATGTAGCTACTACAGAGCCGAATCCGCGGGTCCGGCTATTTTCAAAACATAATTCACATCCAACCATCCACCACCATACGCACCAAATTCATACGGAGAAACGTTTATAGGCACAATGGTTCCTAGGCATGCATGTTCGTATACTCAATTCATAGGCTCAAAGATTGTGCGAGCAATGAAATGGACCATAGAATGGAGGCCCCCTTGGCTACTTAGCTTAGCTGGGCCAACCTATAACCTTTATTCATATGCCTACCACATCGGCACAAAAAGTGTTTGCTCCAGCCGGATAGGCATTGCGTCCGGACGCAGGAAATCCGCCTGGAGCATCGTGTCCACCCAGTGTACCGTCCGAGGGCCGTATCAGAATGGTTCCATCCTAGTCCGTTGGGTGCAATACAACTCGTATCCTGTCCGCCCACTGCACCCGGAAGGGCCATTTCAGACCCTAATCTCCTGAAGAACACCAAGGTAACCGATCTGGGGCGGTTTCTATTGGGGATCTCCCCCTGCCCCGGATCGCCACTAGTTACAACTGACTACTTCATGACCAGAGAAAGGCTGTTCAGACGAAAAAGGAGCTTAACATAGGATGAGTAACTATCTATTGTCCCAGTAACGACGCAAAACATACCCCTTATTTAATCAGGACTAACAAGGTACGCAAAAGGCTTCTAGGTTCTTACACAGCTCGGATCAAGCTTCATGATCGAATCAGTGGAACTATTGAATAATATCAACCTTGGAAGAGGGGGATGCTCTTGCATCCAGGTTGACAGTATGCATGACCGCTAAGCGAGCGGATTCCAATGAGGCCCCTGAGAACTCTAGCGGACATCTGCTAGTGCCCGGTGAGATATCTGCCTTTGTCTGCCAGCTGACCACTATAGCCATGAGGACACTCCGAGACCTATACCATTCCATTCCCCTTCAGCGAGCGGACTCCAATGAGCCCCTTCCTGACCTTGGCTGACATCTCCCCGGTGAGGGATCCCCCTTTTTCTCCCTCCTGACCTCGATAGCCATGCGGACTCTGCGGAACTTAGACCATTCGATTCCCCTGTACCTCCGGATTCCAACGCACCCAGTCTCAACGCTGTCCGACCACTGGTTGCAGGGTTATCCATTCTTTTGTACATGAGTTCCCCGGGTAAGTATCTTCAAATTGTTGGCTACTTAGTGCTACAGGCATGCGGACGGTTTGCGGCCTCTACCATGCGATTCCCCTCGGGGAGGGGACTCCAATGAGACCCTCGCTAGAGGTGGTTACGGGGCGGACGTGGCGCCTAAAAAGGTGGGCCCGCGGCCCTTTTCCCCGCCCCGCCCCCCTCAATGGCCTGGGTCGGGGTGTCTTTTTTTGCATTCCCTGCCCCGGTCCCCGCTCAAGCCCCCGCCCCACCCAATCCCCCAGACGGGTCCCCGTTAAAAATAAGTGGTAACAAACGGGTCCCGTGCAGGGAATGAGTGCGGCAGGGCCCGGGACGGGGGCGGTGCTCGCATTACCCGGAAATACCCTCCCAGGCCCCATGTAAGGGCGGAGTCTGGCGAGTGAAAAACCGCCCAGCTCCGCTAAGTAATGAACACTAACCCTCGCAGACTCTGCAGGACATCTGCCCGCTGAGGTATCCGCCATTTTCATCCAGCTGACCGCTATAGCTACTCGGGCGCTTCAGAACCTATACCACTCGATTCCCCTCGCCCGGCAGATTCCAACGGACCCTCTCCCGATGCTGGCCGACCCCTGGTTGTGGAGTTATCCAAACATTTGTACTTGAGTTCCCCGGGCAAGTACATTCAAAATATTGGCTACTGAGTGCTTCAGGCATGTGGATGCCTCGAGGAGTATACCATTCGATTCCCCTCGGCGAGCGGACCCCAATGAGACCCTTCGCGACTCTGCCGGACATCTGCCCCCTGAGGGATCTCCCTTTTACATCCTGCTGACGTATATAGACATGCGGAGGCTGCGAAACCTATACTATTCGATTCCTCTCGACAGCCGGATACCAACGCACACTGTCCCAATCCGGTCCGACCACTGGCTGAATGGCTATGCATACCTTTGTGCATTTATTCTCTGGGTAAGTACATTCAAATTGTTGACTACTGAGTGCCACAGGCATGCAGACACTTCGAGACTTATAGCATTCGATTCCCCTCGGCGAGCGGACATCAATGAGGCCCTTCCCGACTCTGGCGGACATCTGCCCGCTGAGGTATCTGCCTTCTTCACCCTGCTGACCTCTATAGCCATGCGGACGCTTCGAGAGCTATACAATTGGATTCCCCACCGCGAGCGGGCTTCTATGAAACCCTCCCAGACTCTGGCGGACATCTGCCCGCTGAGCTATCTGCCTTTTTCATCCTGCTGATCTCTATAGCCATGTGGACGCTTCGAGACCTATACCATTCACTTCCCCTCGACGGGCGGAATCCAATGCTGGCTGTCCCGATGGTGTCCGACCGCTCGTTCAATTGCTATACATACTTTTGTACTTCAGTTCCCCCGGCAAGTACCTACAAACTGTTGGCTACTGGGTGCTACAGTCATGCGGACGGTTCGAGGCTTATACCATTCGAATTCCCCTCGCCTAGCTGACTCCAATGAGACCCTTCCCGACCCTGGCGGACATCTGCCCCCTGAGGTATCTGCCCTTTTCACCCTGCTGACCTGTATAGCCATCCGGACGCTGCGAAACCTATACCATTCGATTCCCCTCCACTGGCGGAATCCAAGACACCCTGTCCAGATGCTGTCCCACCGCTGGTTTAAGGGTTATCCATACTTTTGTACTTTAGTTCTCCGGGCGTGTACTTTCACATTGTTAGCTACGGAGGCCTACTGCTTTCTAGACCAGCTTTAATAAATCTATACCTGTTTTAGTATGTAAATGACTCAAATAAGTAAACATGAGTAATACTGGATGGATCTTTCCTGACAATTTGGATTTTCACCACAGTTTTCACTATCCCATTCAGAGTCCTCGAATGTAGAGTTGTTAACTTAGATGATATCCGATAATAGCCAGTTACACCTGAGTACTTTCTCTATTCTACTATCCTATCGGGTTGGCTCTGGAGACCCTTTCTGCGTCCGGTACCTTCTGAGTCCTTGGTTGCCTCTGGTGCCTCCGGGCGGCATGGACCCCTGATCACAAGCACCCCTCAATCGACTGCTCACCCAGGACGCGAGTTTAGGTTATATGCGCCTTGACCGCCGGAGGCACAGGGCGCACGGGGTGCATCCGGGTGTAACCTTTTGTTTTTGCTGATGCACAGGTGCCCTTTTATATAAATATCATTTGGGTTCCAAGGGGATCTGTTACTGTACACGGATCGCTAGAACTAGCTCAACTTAATGTCTTCCCGATGAGAATCTTCCACGATGGCCAGCCAAAGGGTGCTCTACACCTGTGGGGCAAGAAGCCGCGCCTCCTTGTTACGGTTCCACGAAAGCTCTGCCCGTGAATAGTGTCCATCTTTATCCGAATTCTCGGTAGAATAGGCCCAGATGTGAGCGAAGGCCCGGTAAGACCAACCGCAAGAGCTCTGACTGGCCTGGCCCGCCCACGTCATTCCAGTTCCACAAGACCCTTGAGCTCGGATTGGCTGGCGCTGCCCGCTGGAAACCAAGATCACATCCGGAATATGCTCCCTCCGCTAACCTTGACCTTGTCAACACGCGATCTAGTTACATTTGAGATATTTGGTAACATTTCTCGCCATATGAAGGATTATCATGAGAGTTCGATGGAGTGGTGGCAACGCACACCACGCTATCTAGCCAATAGTACGAAATCTGGTGGGATGAAAAAGCTAAGATGGAACTCGGATCTTTGAGGCAGCGAGGTGTGAAACTACTTGCAACAATGTGCCGTCTATTTCGCTACTGCTATTGGCACTCCAGGAGTACTGTGCATTATGTGCAGAAAGGTTGTAGCTCACCCAAGTGGAACCGGGGACTAGCTCAATGCATGACCATACCAGGTCCTGGGCTTGTCTGATATCAACCAAGATTCCGCGATATGATGAGCGGGCCGGAAGCCCACCTGGTATATACGTTCTTACGCTATTGCATAAAGTGACTAAAACTGGAAACAGGCCTGGGAGTATCAATCTGGCCACACCAGCAGGATTCAATCCGCATGATTTCAAAGAATACTCTCTAAAACTGTTTTTAGCAACAAACCTCGCCTGTGATTGCTCAACTAACCTTGCGTTTTATCGTGTCTTCAAGTACATTCGTCTGGGAGTCAAAATCGCTAGCCCAACGACATTAACTCAGCATTTGCAATGGCTCGGAAAGTCTACGGTGGATAATATTCGAACATGCCAACATCCTACTGGCAAGCTTTCTCTGGCCGCCGAGACATGGACTTCACCAAACCACCTTGCTTTTTGAGCAATTGTGGCCTATTGGATCACGAGTGCGGGGCAGATAGACAAGGTGCTCATTGGCTTCGAGAAAATCAGGGGTTCTCATACGGGAGCTCATATGGCACGGATGAGTAATCACGTTCTAAGCAGATATGGGAATCGGCATAGAAATCAGCGTTCTACTACCACTAGTGCCAGCAATAACCGAACGCTCACCGAAGCCTTAAATAATGCTTGGAGTTTACTGTTGGTTGAATGGTATCAATTGGAAAATCATATTCCATGTATGGCCCATGTTGTTCAGCATATCCTCGGAGGATTTATGAGTTGGATCAAGGTGAAATGGTGGGATGGTCATATGCCCTCTGCCTTTAAGGCGGGCTATATGGCGAAGGTTATGAGATTGGATACTGGCTTTCACAACACAGTAGAACAAGCAAGGTGTCAAAGATCTCATACCCTAGCACCTATGATACAAATGCATACACACAAATTCATACACATAAATTCATACGCACAAATTCATAAGCACAAGGGAATATGCACAGATTCATTGTCCTAAATTGAATACGCGCCAATGTGAAAGTAGAAACATGTTTTTTGCCATTGTTCCCACCTAAGATACCTTTAGTCAGAGATGATGCTAATAATGGTTTATACCATTGAAAAATGAGTATTGCCGCTGGTGCTTCATGTCCACGGCGTCCACACTTCATCGCGGTACGGAATAACGGGGTTAACATGCTTACTATACTACTGTATGATGTGAAAACACGGTGGAACTCAACCCTAAATATGTTGGAGTGATCTCTACGGCTACAGGAATTGACCAAGGACTAGTTACAAACCTATGCCGAGTTTACCGGTCTCTGGTCAACCCCGGCACAGTGGACGCAGATTGAATAGATCTTGCAGGTACTTGAACCGATATGATTGTGGCCGTTGTGGATTTCAAAAACACGTGGCGTCACCATTCATGCAGTGTTTCAAGTGTATCAAGATAACTTGGATTATTTAGAAATGCAAATTTCCAAGTCAGAATCGAAGCGGATGCAATGGAAGGTTGATATTCGTGATGGCCTAGTCCAAGCTAAATTGAAGGCAGCCTTTTACTCTATTCAAACAGAAAGTCCGTGAGGTCTTCTGTTCGGCATTGCAACTTGGCTCAATCCCTATTGCAAACTCAACCTTTTTCAAGCATATGATCTTGATGGCAGTGGGGAGACTAAGTATGAGATGTGATATAAAAAGTGAGTTCATTGTGGATTATGATCTGCACTATGCACCAATAAATAATCCGGCACCTGACATGTCAATTCCATGGAGTGGTCTGAACAGTCGATTCAAACACCTTTATTCTTCGCGAGACAGAGCAGTTATCCTGTGTGAGGTGCTAGCGCACGACAAAACCAATTCTGTCATTAAGCCAGCTGTACCAGAAGGTCAGGTTACGGATCCCATACGTGAGGCCTGCCGAGCGGGAATTCTTTACGAGGGAAATATAGTGGAGTTGTGGAAGGTTAATGCGGGAAGATTCCCCATTTTAGCTCCGATGGCTAGGGATATTCTCCCTGTTCAAGGGGGTAGTGTTGTAGTAGAGCGGGTGTTTAGCATGGCAAGACATGTGATTCCCTATCAGAATTCACGACTCAAAATCAGTACATTTAGATCTTCAATGCTGATGAAATCCTACGAGAATGAAGAATTACAAAGAGTGCTAGCAGGTAACGATAGTGTGTAACGGGGGCACGCGGTAGGAAGACGGATCCGACGATTGCGACCTCACCAAAGACTCAAAGTAGAAGTAAGGATACATATAATGATAAAGATAATTCAAAGTAGAATCAAGCGGTAAAACTTAATATCGTTAGGCCTCAAAGGTTTACTGAATAAGTTCTCTCGAGGATCGCTGGTTATCAGAATAGGGTGTTTCTTGCGTTAGTTAAGTAGAATAATGTACAGCCACAGGACAGCTGTCAACGATTCTGACCTTTCGCGAGCACCCTGCTCAGCTCAGGGCTGTCCAACTCACCTGCCTAGAGTGATCTAACACTCAGAGGCAGTCAGACCGCACGGATATTAAGTATCTCCACAAATATGAAGCGCCCCCAGTAATGTCTCTCGCACTACATCTCCATGAGCGTAAACTCTTTCCTATCGCTAGTATGTCAGTGGCCACCCGACATACCGACTATAGAGATAATATCCTTTAGGACTCACTGGCTCACCAGTGGTTTAGTCTATACAGGCTACGCAGTCCATCGGCAAATCTACTTGGCTATACTAAGCTTCTAATCTGGACTGCATGCTTCAAAGCTAAGAAATTACCTGCTGCTTGACTGCATAGGCGCTACCCACCGCCAACCATGCAGGACCCTCTTAAATAGTGACAAGACTCACACCTCTAGAGTCCACTAATAACCCATTGTAATACTACAGTGCACGGGGTAGCCTGAGACTGGCTTTGGGGTGGTTTTACAGGAAGCCTTGCAGCTTCCCCGCTCAGCCCCAAGCCCTCTACTGTTAACCATACAACTACCTGGAGGTCAAAGTATACTCGTAGGTGCTTCCCAGGTGTTAGCCTGGTGGCGCCCCAGCAGACAGTCATTTTTTCTTTCTTTTTTCTTTTATCATGGGTTATTTGTTTCTATTTACAAAAAGCCTTATGCAGCGCTAGCTATGAAGAGAAAAAACCTGATAAATGCAAACCCACCGCCCGCTTCACCTCTTCATGGGAAAAATCAAACACCCCAAGTCCATAGGAAAAGTTGACCCTGGAGACTATCACCCTCACACCCCTTATATATCTTGCGAACAGCTTTTGGCCGGTTGGATGGCCACAACTCATATGGTGTTGTGGTAGCGTTCCTTTGGATCTCAGTTTACTAGGAAGCAAACAACTACACAGCCGTACTGTGCTGTCACGCCGTACCAACAAGCGGGCTGCAGGGGGTGGTTAGGAATATTGCCTGAAGGTTACACGAGGTTCGGCCCACTCCTGCTCCGTGAGTAGTCTGTTTTGTACCATACCAAGCGGCCCAATGAACATCTAATAGCCCCACTATAGTGGGATAACCTTCCCTTAAGTTGCCAGATGACTTTGTCGGTGAAGGTAGGGTACCTTTGGTACCTTAGTAGGGTAACTGGGGTCCCAAGGTAGGGTAATCATGTTTCCAATGGACGGTAACTGCACCCTGCCATGGCTTTAGTTCCTTCGGGAGTCCATGCCACCACAGACAATGTTGCACAAGAGACCTGTGCACCATTTACTATGGGTCCTTAGCTTTATGCGAACATAATCTCCGAACGTTGCCCTGCCTAGTAGGGTAACTTTGCCCTACCTAGGTCACCCAAGCTAACCTTATATCACCAACTCACTTTGTAGACACCTTGTACCAACTCATGTCTACAGGTAATATACTAAGTATACTGGCGTATCCTTAATATGGTTACCACATGATATATGATACTGGCATGAGTCTAGTCCGATGTAGCTACCTATCTGTAGGGTCGTTACATAGTCAACGGTAGGCAGAAAAGCACGAAGAAAGGGCTGCTGCGGAAGATTAACATCATGGGGCTGATAAGAAGGAAGAAAGTATGGAGGATAATCATGGCTGTATCTCCGGTGATGACGAATCACACAAGAAGCACACCGAATGATCTTGCATTAATCAGGATGGCAGGAGAATTTTTGGAAGAGAGCCATACGCTCTGCTACGTAAGAGTGGACTCGGTGAATCTCAATATTGCCCGCCTGGACCACTTCGAAACCAAAGTGTTGATCACTTGGGAGGCTCCCCAGAATCAGAACCTGAAGAAACAATCTGAGATAGTAAAGTCAACATGTATGTTGCATCCCACACTGAGCAGGAGGAAGGATCACAAGAGGGTAAGGCGGAGATTCCCGGTGAAGGGCTGAGTGATCTTAAAACTATTGACACAGAGGATGACGAAGGTTCCGGCTGCATCGAAGGCTCAAGTGGCCACCTCGAAGAGGATTGTTTGGTGGAAGAGGCACTAGTGGGCACCAATGGTTCACTACCTGTTATACGTGTAACCAGCGAAAGACACCAGACAGGAACTAATAGCAGAATTCGTGTTCCAACCTGGAAGCGTGCCGCAACAGGCGGGAAAGACAAGAATAGATCCCGTTTCCACAGAGTTCATTTTGGGTAAAATAATGATAAACTCATAGAATTTGACTGAGTAATTGAGAAAGTATTTTTACTATCGTCAAAGTTGTCCTAGTGTCCAAGGCATGCCGAGAAGGTATACAGTCAACACTGTATACTGTAGTAATTGACGAGCCGCCATGGGTTGATTGGAAAATGCCCCATGCAATTAGGGGAGTCCATGTGGGATCACGTGAACGGGGTCAACTATCTGTCCTTCGTCCACCCGATCACACCTGAACACCTCCAAGTAAATCTAAGAGTGAGTAGGAGGATTCAATGTTGTGAAAGGCCAAAATTCAAGAAGTCTGAATACCTTGTCCATTTATTCGTGTTCTTACAATATACTCCCGGAACAGGAGCATTGTCATGAACCCAATACGCACAGAAAAATCATACCCACACAAATCATACACCCAGAAAAATCATACCTACACCAATCAGGCAGACCCAAAATCATGCCCTCAGAAAGGTCAGAGGCCCAAAATAATACACTAGTAATTAGAGTTCGATACGGGGCCGACGGGGCCCCGACAATGGGGGCCACGGGCCCTTTTCGCCGCCCCGAATCACTCAATGGCCTGGTGCGGGGTGTCTTTTTCGGCATTCCCTGCCCCTGTCCCCGGTCAAGGTTCCGCCTCACCCATACCCCAGACGGGTCCCCGTTAAAAATAGGTCGTAACAAACGCGGCCCATGCAGGGAATAAGTGCGGCTGGTCCCTGGATGGGGGCGGGGCGGGGATTACTCGAAAATACCCTCCCCGGCCTCATGTAAGGGCGGGGTCTGGCGCATGAAAAAGCGCTCCGCCCCGCCCTGTAACGAACACTACTAGTAATCGTGTCCTAGATAATACGCATCAGTGTAAAGGCTAGTTGCCTTGGCTCTTGTTAGTCCAGTGTGCCAGGTCACAGCCTGATTTGTCGTCCGCTATATTCTTCCTGTTTCCCCGTTTCTCCCATATGCAGAGAAGCCCTTCGCCCTGGTCCCCTCTCAATCTGTGTCCCGGGCTGCGCCCTCTTGAACCCAAGTTCCTCCTTGCCCAAGTCTCTCCATACCCACCATCCACTAGACCACATCTGGATAAGTTTATCGTCGCTCGATACCAACCGCCCGTCGTTCTAGCTTGCTTTGAGTGGGAGGGCAGTGTACTTTGTGCAAGTTTGTGTGGCTGTGGAAGACTACGAGAGGGCAATCAAAAGTGAAGAAGAGGGATGCGGAGAAGTGCAAGCGGCAGCGCGAATGAAAACAAGCTGGAAATCACCTCCACAACTCTGAAAACAGGAGTAAATATATGGCAAATTCTACCATGGATGCAAAAGGTGTATTATTCTCGGCTATTTACGGGATCTGTGTCCAAGGGTTGGAAATTAGCAATTGTTGTACTCAAATTTCAACTCGCTCGCATATCTATATTCAGGTCATATACTAATCTCCTCATTGCTTGTATTAGATTTGGGGCAAGCATCGCTACCGCTGGATATAGATAAGGTTTATTCAATTAAAAGGAATATGTCCCAGATGTTGAAAGCCCCCAATCATCCACGCACCAGATACCACCAATGTGGCGATTTTGACCTTCTGGAGTTAATCCTTTCCCGACCTAAACGGCAGCTGGACAGCAACTTCAAGGATCATTTCCTGGCGGAAAATGAACCCCAATTACACCGGAAGACAGATGATATTGTTATAATAAAGGATAAGTAAGTAATGTATCCTGTGGGATAAGACCAGGCTTATATACAAAACTATCTTTAGGCATGATATACCATATGTGATCAGAGCTGGAAATAGCAAAGCATGTTGGCTATTACGGCAAGTTGGACCGGTGGTAAACAAATATGTTGCGGTACGGAATATACTGGCAGATCATATCCGACATGCTGCAACCATTACGGAGAAGCGCTATAGGCAATCCGAGATGGAAGGCCCTCAAACCCATAACGCTGCCAATAATAGTATAAAGGATGCTACAAACCTGAGTTGTCCGGCAGGAAACGGGAGCAGCAAACATAACCCAAACAGTTCTATGAGAAAGAAAGGCTGTCACATTGGGTACCGTGCCTTCTTTCCACGAATTGGATTATCAACGATGTATATTGAACTTGGTTCAGGGCCAACCCGGTCATATAAGACGAAATCAGCAATTCAAGCACTGAAAGACTTCGGCCCACAGATTTTACCATCGACTGAAACCGTTGAGGCCCTATTTCAGACTTGCCTCACGGAGGACCATTCCCAATTCACAGCCGTCTATGAGACCATTTACCATGGGAAAGCCGACAATGTGACGAGGTATTTGCAATATGGACCTCCCGCTCCAGTGTCATCAACACAATTACCAATAACCATAAGGATCGGGAGGACATATGCCATGGGTTGTTTGCGATACTAGTATTGGGACACTTTGAGGGCTGCAATCCCTGCTTTCCTGAGCTTAGAGTTCAGATTAATTGTATCTCTCGTATGTAGTGACTCCCTCCCATCTCATCCAATTCCAATAAGTGACTAAGAGATATTCCCTAGGTTCCATTATTTTCATGCGTTGCTATCCAGTTGAACATTAGATGGGTTCTTTGGTGGGAAATCGGTGTATTGTTGTCCCGTTTACACATCAAGCTGTGCCCGATACATAAGGGGGAGGACCGGGAAGCCATTGTGGGAGTTGAATAAGATGCCTAAATGGTGGTAGAAGTTGCGCATGCATCTGAATGTATAATAATATTCCTAATCATTGATTTTACTATTTGGTATGGGTATATACTTTTGAGCTTGGCCTGTCCGTTGCAAGACTGTACTCCAAAAATCATTTGTCCAAACTATATGCCCCAAGCCATATGCCTAAAACCATATGCTCAAAACCATACGCCCAAAACCATACGCCCAAAGCTAAACCATCCGCCCTAAGCCATACACCCAAAACCAACTTCTCAAAACCTTACGCCCAAAACCATACGCCCCAAAACATACGCCCAAAGCCAAACCATACATCCAAAACCATAGGCCCGCAACCATGCGCCCAAAATTATACGCCCAAAAGCCATACGCCCAAAGACAAACCTTACCCCCAAAGCCATACACCTAAAACCCTACGCCCAAAACTATAGGCCAAAGAGAGTCACCTGAAACCATAGCTTTTTATACAACATAGTGCGCGCCCAGTTTAACCAACTATCAGCAAGTCTAGGGTAAGTGATTGCCTGAACCTCAGCCCAGATTTAAATAGTGGCTAGTCTTTCGGTAGATGGCTTGCAAGGCATGTGAGACGTGATGCCTAAACCAATAGTCTTAGAATGAAAAGCCCAAAGCTGAGCGCCCAAAGCCATAAGCCAAAAGCTGAATGTCCAAAGCCGTAAGCCCAAAGCCATACACCCTGAATAAGATCAGGAAATGATAACTCGGAGGAAATTGGCATTTCTTCAGGAAGATAAGAATCATGCATGCATCACTATACAACTATAAGCTTAGAGTTCTATATCCAGAATCATATGCTGAGAAGTACATAGAAACATGCCTAGATTATCCGCTTCCAATCAGATACTGAGAGCGATTTCCAATGCCTATTTATCCCAAACTCGAAGCCCAAATCAGAATGATAATGTGAGTACTATATTCAAATCCTATCTTTTGAGATAGTTGCCGGATTGCTATATATAGAATATGCTAATAGTGGAGTCATGATACTAGACATCCAAAATAATTAGGGGGTGTTTGGCCAGCCAATTCTGATGTCAGATTGTGATTGCAGATCAGAATTGAGAGGCCAAACAGCCCTTAGATTTCAACATGCCATTTGTTTAGTCACAGAATATTACTCGTAGGAATAAGTGGAGGCCCGTATTGAAAAACGGTTCAATTGTCAGGCCGTATACCGGACACATGTGTATACGAGAGATGCTTAGAAACTTCATTTTAATCTCAGAGGGCCAGGAAGGCCTACTATTTAAACTGCAAAACAGTAACATATATCCGCAGTAGGAAAGATAATAAGGAACCGATTTGGAAGACAGGAGAAAAACAAGTGAGAACAAATTTCATAACCAGTGGACAGATTGGGCGGTAACATGAGGGAAAAAACCAAATGCAGTAAGTCCAGCTGGTAAAGTTCAAGGCTGGAACTAAGGTCTAATGAGCGACTTTGTCGAAACTCTAATATGTAGTCAGTCCATATCCGAAAGCCTAATTCCAACAGCCCGCCCAGAGGTAAGAGTGGGGGATGAGAACACAGGGGCCGTATAGGCCATCGGCAGGGAAAGTGAAATACCCGCCCAGCCCCCTAGCCTGGCCCGGGCCCCATGTCATTCGAGGTGGGGATGAACATGAAAGAGTAGACCCTGGGCCGGTGTAATGGCAAGGTCACAATGTAAAAACCCCCCGTCTTGTCCTCTCATCAACCGTATTCATCGTGACATACCCTGATGAAGTTAGGTTCTCCCCTGTACCACGCAGCTGTTTTGCACCTTGTTTAGCGTTTGCACAATCGAAACGTTTCTCACTTGGTTTCTTGTTGGCATTATGGTGTCCGGAATTTGGGCCGATGTAGGCCTTGGCTTGATCGACTCGTGCCTCTGCTGGGGAAAGCCACAGTTAGTAACATGTCGGTCCCGCCTCGGTCTCGTCCCCCTCCCAAATGCTCTTGCAATCGCCTATTAGTCGCTTATGGCTAGCATGCTCCAGAACCTGCCTCCTCCTACCTCCCGGTTTTCTCCGCTTGCACCTTTACTGCAACCGAAGCTGGCACCTTTCTGCCACATCATTCTCTCTAATCATCAAAACCTGCTTTGGTTAGGCCCAGTCATGGTATTGCACTATATCTGTGCCTGGTGTCCAACGCCTTGCATGCATGTAACAACAAGCGCGACTGTATACTTATCAGGGTGGTCCACAAGGCGGGTGGTTTCCTCCCGTCACGATGATCGCATACCCTCCCCCTCTGGTCCAGTGGGTCCTTCTCCAATCATACACTTCTTTAGTTTTAGTGGACCCTCTGGGAGGGTTAGAGTCTCGCTCCAGTACCTCTCAGTGAAATCTTTCCTTATGTTTCTGGGGTACATTATCTTAGATATGGATACAGTTGAGGGGGACTTTTCCTATCGTTTCGGGATGTTTCATTTGGAACATTAAGAGCTGAAGCGGGCGCTTGGTTCGGATCAAGGTTTTCTTTACGACACAGCCAGCACTGCATGCGAGCTCTTGTACCTTAACAATGAATACCTAATATACAAAAAGTAAGGAATAAAAGAATAAAGAGGTGGGAGCTGATGAAGAGATAACTATGAACCCGCCCTCCTGCACCCCTGGCAATTGAAATCTCAACACCATGAGTGTAACGACCCTACAGATAGGTAGCTACAGTGGACTAGACTCAAGCGCGGATGGCATACCAAGTGGTAACCATATTGAGGATAGGCCAGTATACTTAGTATACTACCGGTAGACATGAGTTGGTACAAGTGTCTACAAAGTGACTTGGTGACATAGGGTTAGACAGGGTAACCTAGATAGGCCAAAGTTACCCTACTAGGCAGGGTAACCTTCGGAGAGTATGTTTGCATAAAGCAAAGGACCCATAGTAAACGTTGCACGGGTCTCCGGGGCAACATTATATGTGGTCGCGCGGACTCCCGAAGGAAATAAAGGCATGATAGGGTGAAGTTACCCTACCTTGGA
>Ga0307513_10000395_pt1 | contig 63348 bp, 31 predicted proteins | sample 15_EM_MG_FD_202174 | JGI IMG/M metagenome (GOLD analysis project Ga0307513, IMG submission 202174) | Populus trichocarpa ectomycorrhiza microbial communities from riparian zone in the Pacific Northwest, United States - 15_EM | ecosystem: Host-associated > Plants > Roots > Unclassified | place...
ACACATCATCATGCTGATGGAGACGTGTGTTAAATTTTCGCTTTGTTGTTGTATATCAAATCTAAATAAATAACGTTAATTAAATCTGTTTAATTTCATAAATTATTTAAAATAAAAATAATAATAATAAAAAATTATTATTAAATTTGATAAATAAAAAATTTTAATTAAAAAAATAATAAGAGAAAAACAAAAAATAATCCTAAAAATGAGGATCAAAATTAATATAAAAATTAAATTAAATTAAATTTTAAGTGGTGAAATTAAAAAAAAAAATTCAAAACAAAATGTACAGCAATTAAAAGTTTGAGGATCAAATTTATTATAATCAGCAAATAATATGATATTTTAAAATTTTTTAAAATTTTTAAAAAGTATTTTCCACCCAAAATAAAAAGAAAATATTTTTCTAAAAACTAAACCAAATTTTTTTTAGACTTGAAAATTTTTTTCTTAACTAATTTTTCTAATAATAAACAAATACAAAAAGAAATATTTAAAATAACTTTTAAAAAGTAATTTTCTATCTAACCAACTACCCATCATAAATTGTCATTCATGAATGACAGCAATATATACTATTACAGATCAACAACATGTCATTCAATGAAAACAAATAACACGACTCCTGTGGTTATCATTCATACAAGGTTTGGAAGAGCCTACCTTTCTAGAGAAGGAGAGATGGTGAACACTTTGTCATTGTACAAGCCCTTGTTGCAAGGCTTAATGAAGCTAGCTGGGGTCACACCCCGAGCAGTAGAGATCGAGCCAGGGACAGTCATCCATTTCTGGATCCCGAGTGAAACCACTACCACGAATAAACCTGCAGTGGTGTTTCTTCATGGTTTTGGTTGTGATGGGATTTTGACATGGCAATTTCAGGCGCTAGCTTTGGCCAAGAAATACGCAGTTTATGTTCCCGATCTCCTCTTCTTTGGAGATTCAATCACCGATAAAACTGAACGGTCACCGGCTTTTCAAGCAGAATGCATGGCTAAGGGTCTAAGGAAGCTTCGCGTCGAGAAGTGCACCTTGGTTGGATTGAGCTATGGAGGGATTGTTGGTTTCAGGATGGCTGAGATGTTCCCTAATTTGGTTGATTCAATGGTGATAACTTGTTCAGTTATGGCCTTGACTGAGTCCATCACTTGTGCTGGCCTGCAAAGAATTGGCTTCTCATCGTGGGCAGATTATTTGATTCCTGAAACTGTCGAGGGCGTGAAGAAACTGCTAGAAGTTGCTTTCTACAAGCTGCCATGGATACCTGATTTTGTCTACAGACACATTTTGGAGGTAAGCTTCGTTAGCTAAACTATCCCATTTTTAATTTTAATTTTCTCCTCGATTCATGGTGTTTGTACACAAATCATGACACCGAATCTCCCAGTCTAATCAATCCTTCCTACTTGTTTAGAATTAGCATGCAAGTACCCAGACATCAATGCTCCAACTATCAAATCCTTCTATCTTAGCAAGCAACCACATATTGGCAAAGCAGTGCTAGATTTGACTTCACAGTCGAGAGGAGCAATTCATGAATATAGTAGTTCCCCGTCAAACGGGGATCTTCAGTTGACAAGTAGAATATTTCTACATATCATTAATGGAAGTCATATTTAAACTTTCGGAATTGATTTTTGACCGTAATAAATTCTTGACATGGGTAGCAGGCCTTGTATTTCGACCACAAGAAGGAGAGGCATGAACTTTTAGAGGCGTCAATTGTGAAGGACAAGGATTTCACTGTCCCTCGTTTTACCCAGGTCAGAAAGGAACTAACATAAAGATTGTTATTACTAAACTTGCTAGTCCAGATTAATGGGATTTAACCTGTAACCGACAGCATGGAAGATGCTCTTTATTTTGTCACATATATACTTTCACTTGTTCAAATATGAGAGTCGAAGTTGATCGTTTTACACAGGCCTTAATTGTATTGCAGCCATTCCATTCTTCCTCAAAGTTCTAACTAGTTCGGGAAATTTTTTCTTTATTTATGATTCCAAGTGCAGAGGATATATCTCTTGGGGGGAGGGGATGACATAATTTTCGACAAGGAAGAAGTTCGCAACTTGAAAGAGTACGTCTAATTGGATATTGTATTCATTCAGGAATGATATTACCAAATCGTAAATTAGATTCAGTGAAAACTCACAAAGGATACCGTAGAGGCGTAGAACACACCAACTTTCGAGGAAGAATTGCATCTACCCCAATTAATAATTATACAAATATTACCGATTAAATAAATAGATTTAATGAGCTTTTATGTTGTTCATCATTAGTAATGTTACGGTACTTGAAACTGTGATCACAGGCTACTAGAAGGCAAAGCAACGGTGCACTGCATAGAGAGGGCAGGTCACTTGGTGGAATTGGAGTGCCCCTTGGCCTACAATAGGACACTCAAGCAAATTCTTGCTTCTTTGTACGAAGATGGGAAGGAAAAATAGTGGAACTCATCCTCTCAGGTTTTGGCCATTGTTGTTTGTATTAGTTTGTCTTCAGTATGATCATAAGCAATTGTGCCTAATCAAGCTGTGTTGTGAATTTTCCGACGTGCTAATTTTCTGTTTCATGATACCGGCCAGCCTCCTCAAGTCAAATGAAATCTCATCTCATCTGACCGATTTGTGAAATCAGTATCACTGCGTTTAAATGTGATGATTGTTTTTTAAAATGTTTTTATCTCAAAAATATATTAAAATAATATTATTTTATTTTTTAAAAATTATTTTTAACATCAACATATTAAAATAATTTGAAATCATAAAAAATATTAATTTAAAATAAAAAATTAAAAAAAATATAATTTTTTCAAAAATATTTTAGGAATGCAAAACTTATTCTACTTTTTTATTCATTTACCATGTTAAAAAAATAGCATGGTGAAAAAATAAATGAACAGAGAACAAATTCTAACAACTCCGCAAACTCTCATTCGATATTTATTATTCTCTTTCACAAGGATTAATCCAAGAATCTAATTTCTTACAATTGTGTATGTTAAAGTATGGTTTAGAACCGAAAATAGTGCTTCTAATACCAAGAATATTTGCGTTAATAAATTCAGTTAGCGGAATTTCTGTTGCAACAATTGTTTATTATGGGGAACAAAACAACTTATAGGAACTTAATTGAGGTAGGATGGAAGACTGGAGCAAGAACGTGTTTCTTTTGATGTCTTAATATTAAATATATTTTTTAAAAAAATAATAAATTATTATTATAATATATTTTTAAATAAAAAATACTTAATAAAATAGAAAATCAATTAGATAATAGAATCATTGAATTTCTAGTTAGACCCTGTCGAGTCTACATACAATCTAAAACATTTTTTAAAGACAACTCTATATTTTACTAATATTTGTCTCAAATATTCAAGTAATAATCTCTAAAGAGGTGGTTCGAATGATAAAGTTCCGAAGACGGACAAACTCAAGGTTCCCTTTACTCTCCATTTACCGCGCGCCACCACACAAACCTGAAACCCCGGCCGTATCTTCTCCACCTCCACTCTATCTCAAGCTTGGCAGCACTGAGATCACCATCAAAATCCAAAAAAAAAAACTTAAATCTAATGGTGGATGGCCTTGATTAAAAGAATTCAAAATTAGGAACAACAAAGATCAAGACCACAAATTGATGAAGCGGGCAACCTTAATTCTACTTAAATTCACAAAAACTTAATCAAAATTAAAAATTGATGACAATCCACTAGATGCAAAAACAAAATATGATGCCAATAGAATAACGTAAAAGCAAGAAGAGACTTACGAAGAGAGAGAGAGAGGGGCCGAGGATTTTTTTTTTTTTTAGTTTAATGTGGGTGTCCGGGCCAGTTTGCGCGCACCTCGACTAATCCCACGGGCCCTGAAGTTAACGACCATGTAAGCCTCCAGTGGCCATCATATGAGCAACCACAGGACTCGAACCTGAAACTACAGAGAAAGCAAACCTTTTGATCCCAAGCTTTTATCATTGGACCACCACCTAGATGGTTGGGGCAAAGAATTTTTAGTGTAGGCGTTCAAAGAGAGAGAGAACTGGGTGTTTTATTTTTTATTTTTCTGATCAATTTTTTTTTTCTAGCACGTATATTTAAGCTGGGCTATAAAACAAATAAAAAAATCAGTGGCCCAGGCCCAACCCTCCGGTTCCGCTGCTGGCTGAAGCTATAAATTCGAGTCTAGTTATAAATATTGATCATGTTCTAACATGGTTTGTAACTTAAAAATATCTACGAGTAGCCACAGGACGCAATATTTGTTTAATGATTTTAGCAGTACATTATTCTTAGGCCACTATTCATAAATGTATCAAACAGTACATCTATTCAACTTTAAAAGGTAATAAACCGGTAACATTGACACGGCAAAAAAAAATTATTTTTTCAAAGTACTTTTTGAATGAGTCAATTGAATTTTTTACTGGCTTTTATTTTTTTACCTTAAAATATATTAAGATAATTTTTTTTTATTTTTTTAAATTTAATTATGATATTAATATATTAAAAAAAAATTTAAAAAATAAATAATTTGTAAAGCACGCCACGCTGCTTAAGAAATTCGACATTTGTGACCTAAAAGTTGAAATTTTCTGTCAGCAAGAGCTGCTGCATAATTTGATCAAGACCTGCCGTGATTTAACAACCGCAGTCGGAAACACGCATCACATGCAAAATACGTTATAAACTGGTTAGCATGGACCTTCATTTTTAAATTAAGAAGTGTGGTACGTCGTTTATTAAATGATATTTATGATCTAGCTTATTATATAAGTGTTGACCAAGTTTATGTCCCTAGATAAAAGCATGCTTATTGCTTATACCAAATCTTTTTTAAAAATAAAATAACATATCTTTTAGATAAAAGAAAGTAAGATTCAACTGCATTTATATTTTAAAATCATAACTCGTTAAGCTTTAAACTCGAGCTCAAATAAGAAGTTCAACACCTAACAAATTTAATATTAAAAAAATTTAATATTGAAGAATGCAATCACAAACTAAAATAACTTTTAAAGTTAAAAAAATTGATAGGAAAAAAAACTCAAGGAGAATGAAATTGAAAAGTGAACTAATTATTTAAACCATTTTAAACAAAATAAAAAGAAATTAAAATAATAGGAACCGAATTAAACACATGAGAAAATCCATGGGGTGAAATTGAAAATAAAAAATTAATTCTATGAATTATTTCAAATAAAACAAATAGTAATAAAAAACAATGAACCAAATCGAGGAAAAAAAACTAACAGAAGGGTTGCATTGAATTTTTTAAGGATCAAATTTAAAAGATAAAAAATTTCACAGGGTATGAAATTGAAAATAATTTTTTTTATTAATTATTTAAAAAATTAAATAAATTAAAGACCAATGACTAAATCTGATGACAAAACTAATTAAAGGGTTGCATTGAATATTTTTAAGGGACAACACACTTTTCTATGACGAGAGAAAAAAAACAAACGATCGTTCACAGTGATCCAAAGGTGCAGAAAAAACACGCGCCGCCTGATAAGTAGGGATCGTTAAAAGGATTCCATCACCGCCTTGAAAGCTACCTTCGAGCCCCATAAATTAGCCACATAAGCCACCACAAAATTTTTGGACCCCTTGCACCCTCTAGGTTAATTATTATATTATTGCAACAACTCCTCTTTGAATTCGATAATTATAAAAAAAAAACTAGTTTTTTTTTTTTGGATTCCAGGGTAAGTTTTTAGAATTCATTTGTTTACGCGGCTACCGCAGCATTTTAAGTTAAGTAAAAAACAGAATTTACTGTTCATGGGCCCTATTGATTACTGCGTTTGCAACGTAGGGGGAGAAGAAGCAGCTTTTACAGCACAGTAACAAGAGGCGCACAACTTTCCTCTTCCAGTAACCAGAGGCGCGCAACTTTTTCTTCTTCTGCACTTCCATGTCTCCACTGTTCATGTGAACAGTGGAGAAATGGAAGTGTAGAAGAAGAAGAAGGAGAATGAGGGGCTGGAGAAAACAGGGAAAAAGTAGCTAGCTTTGTCACCCAACTCCAGCATACAGACACAGAGGAACAGAACAGAGGAATAGCATGAGAGGAGGAGCAGAACAGAGGAATAGCTAGAAAAGTGCTCGACTTTCATCTTCATTCCCTCCCGCTTTGCTTTTATCAACATTACACTGTTCAAGTGAATTTTAATTCACTTGAACAGTGTAGCAACACGCGTGTTGCTTTGCCCAGCGGGGTCACTGGCTTGGGCCAGTGACCGGCTGGGCTGGCTAGGTTTAGCCCAGTCCATATGGGTCGGACCGGGTCCGGTCCAAACCTAAATTTATTGACCTGGGTCCGTCCCAAACCTAAATGCATTGAACCGGGTGAATTAATTCATGGGTTATTGTTCTATTTATGTGAACCGTGTTTATTGAACCGCGTCCGACCCAAAAAAATTTAATTTTTTTAAAATTGTGTTTTACTCGAAAAACTAGTGTTTAATATTATTTAATAACACTATATAAATTGGAAGGAGATTGCATGATGACGTAACATTTGTGGAATTTGATCGCAATTCCAATTTTATTTCTGATGATATTTTACCTGATTTTGTTGCACGCTCAAAAAACCATGAAAATTGTAGTCCTTATCGGATGAATTTCATACGTGATGAAATTGTAGATAAGTTAATGGAACAATTAAAAATATTTGATATAAAATATGATTTATTTAATGATATAATAGTGATAGTTAAATCTATAATATTTAAATTAAAAACCATCAATATTAATATATATTAATTATTTTATAACCTCAATTTAAAAAGTATTTTTTTAACCAAACACATTAAACTACTTTCTGTTCAACCTCAATTTTAATCACAGTTTTAACCAAACATGTATTTTTCCAAACCAACTTCAATTAAAATTACTTTTTATAAAACAATTTTATTTTAAATCATAAGCATAACAGCTACCACAGTATCAAAATCACTCTAAAGGAAATGTGTGAAGACTAATCTGTCTCAATTAGTCCAGCAATGCCACGTGAACCATCATGAAAAGATAAAAATATCGTAAAAGCAATAATTTTCAGTTTTGCCACAAATCGCATAAATATCATAATATTGTTCCAATGCACGGTGATTAGAGTAAAAGCTTACCGTCAAAGTACGAAGACTTTTATTTTTTTTAATTTACTTTAAGATTTTAATGGTAAGAAAGCGACCGCAACAAGTGAAAATCCCCTTTTACATTAGATTTAGGTACGGAGGATGTCTCCAACTTCCACTTTCAACACCATGACTTGGTTTTCAAAGTGGCTAGATCAGCTATTTTGGACATGTTGATTAGTCATTTTGCGACGCCAATTTGTAGTGCCAAAAAAGCAAACATTCCCTAAAAAATAACTTTTATTTCAAAATCATAAAAGAATATTTAATTGATTAGATTTTAAATTTATATTAAAAAAAATTACTAATTCGAGTTTCATAAATTTCAGATCATTAAAAATTTATATAATCGTTAACTTTAGGACCCATGAGATTAGTCGAGATGCACATAAACTAGCATGAACACCTAAATTATTTTTTTTAAAAAAAAAAACTCTTATTTCAAAACTCTTATATGCAGCTATGATGCATTTAGGAGATTAGTCCTTTTCCAAACCCATTATTGTGCGCTAATGTACACGGACTCTTAATATTTTAATTATTTCAAAACTGTTGATCGAGTGTTTTTCATTTAATTTTATCAATTGTTTCATTACATGACATGTTCTTCACTCTAAATTACTAAATTATGATTTTATCCTTCCAGAGGAAACTTATTTTTCTCTTTATAACTCTTTGTATAATAATTTTATATATATTTAAAATATAGAAAATCACAAAATAAAATGAAAATGAAAGTTTCATTCAAGAATAAAAAGGCAATATCGTAGTTTATTAGTATAGAGCAACCACGCATCATCCAATGACATCGTCATTGATGCAAGTTGGATGGAAATACTTTATTGATAATCTTGAAAAAATCAGTATAATATAAAGAATTATTTTCTTGATTGGAAAAAAGATAAAAAAATAATATAATTAAATCGGTATTGACGCCAAACACATCATCATGGCATCATGCTGATGGAGACGTGTGTTAAATTTTCGCTTTGTTTTTTTATATAAAATCCAAATAAATAATGTTAATTAAATGTTCTGGGGAAGGCAAACACGAAACGTTCAAAAGTCAACAACCTAAATGTTGAAATAGAAATCATTCTGTATCTCTGTTAACGTGGGATCAAGATCTTGCCTAGCGAATCTGCTACCGCATGGATTTAATAGCAGAAAATAAGAAAAATGCATGTGATGTATGTAATACCATAAAATTACTCGTATTAATAGATCTGACGAGCATTGACATTTTTTTTATTTTTTTAAATTCAACCATGGCGATATTACCACTTTGGGCCGACATAATTGAAGATTCTGAGGAGATGAGATACTTCATAAACACATGCCTTTTACTGTAAAATCCATGTAATTTTAGTATTAAAATCAATAAAGAATAATATAAATTATCTCATTTAATAATTTAAATTATTAAATTAAGATAGTTTTTTGACCTGATATAAAAGTTTTAATAGCTAAGCGGTTATAAGTTCGAATCTCATTATCCCTATTTATTTCATAAAAAATAAACATAAAGTAATATGAGCTAGTGTATGTTTCAAGTTCAAAGAGTTTTCACTTGGGAGTGTGTTAGAGAATAATATAAATCATATCTTGAGATTTTATCTAATGATTTAAATTATTGGGTTGACATATTTTTTTGACAGAAATTTCTTATGATGATTAATGATTTTCTTTAATGTATATATTAATCAAAATTATTTTTTTTTAATAATTTTAAAGATGTATCCCATATATTGATTAGATATATTTTAAAAATAAATTCTTAAAATACCAATTGATTCTAATTTCTAAACTTAAGAAAATAAGGAAAAGATAGCAAACCTCCTGGATCATCAAATTTACTCTTAATATTGTATATTATTTTAACTTCAAACCTGTAACATTGCTTAATAAATGGATGTAAAGAAATTAAAAATACCCAGCTCACCCGCAACTTGGCATATAATTATATGAATCATCATACCATTCTGTGCATGATAATTCAGTGGTTTACCTTTGGCGAGCCATAATTCCAAAGGAAAAATAGTCTTTTGAACTCTACGTTTTATTCCCTCCTTCTATAAAAACATTTAAATTTTTTAATAAAAAATATGTGTGTGGTGAGGATTTTCTTAAAAAAATCGTCAAATGCTTCCCATCTAAAAACTTACAAAAACAAAACATAATGAAAAAGTTGTCGTCGTCATTGAAAGTAGACTTAAAGAATTTTTTTAAAATATCAACCGCACGTTTCCTAAGTATGAAAATAAGGAAATCATCTAGTAGTGGTGTAATAGCTTGAAAATAAAGAATTTTATTTATTTTATTTTAAGTTTGTTTCGTGTTGTTGTTAATATAATAATTATTTAAGATCTATAAAATTAGTTAAGATATGTATAAATTATTTCAAATATTGTGTTAATAAAAAAAAAGAAAAATAAAAGAAGAAAGGAGACATGCCAGCGAGTTATAATCACACTTGTAATCTATTACTTGTACTTCCTTACTAAGAAGCCCTGATTCCCGGGATTAAGCCATCAAGGCGATTACAAATAACACGACTCCTACAGTTAATTCATACAAGGCTTGGAAGGCCTGCCTTTCTAGAGAAGGAGAGATGGTGAACACTTTGTCATTGTACAAGCCCTTGTTGCAAGGCTTAATGAAGCTAGCTGGGGTCACAGCCCGAGCAGTAGAGATTGAGCCAGGGACAGTCATACGTTTCTGGGTCCCGAGTGAAACCACTACCACGAATAAACCTGCAGTGGTGTTTCTTCATGGTTTTGGTTTAGATGGGATTTTGACATGGCAATTTCAGGTGCTAGCTTTGGCCAAGAAGTACGCAGTTTATGTTCCGGATTTCCTCTTCTTTGGAGATTCAATCACCGATAAAACTGAACGGTCACCGGCTTTTCAGGCAGAATGCATGGCTAAGGGTCTAAGGAAGCTTCGCGTCGAGAAGTGCACCTTGGTTGGATTGAGCTATGGAGGGATTGTTGGTTTCAAGATGGCTGAGATGTTCCCTAATTTGGTTGATTCAATGGTGATAACTTGTTCAGTTATGGCCTTGACTGAGTCCATCACTTGTGCTGGCCTGCAAAGAATTGGCTTCTCATCGTGGGCAGATTATTTGATTCCTGAAACTGTCGAGGGCGTGAAGAAACTGCTAGAAGTTGCTTTCTACAAGCTGCCATGGATACCTGATTTTGTCTACAGACACATTTTGGAGGTAAGCTTCGTTAGCTAAACTATCCCATTTTTAATTTTAATTTTCTCCTCGATTCATGGTGTTTGTACACAAATCATGACACCGAATCTCCCAGTCTAATCAATCCTTCCTACTTGTTTAGAATTAGCATGCAAGTACCCAGACATCAATGCTCCAACTATCAAATCCTTCTATCTTAGCAAGCAACCACATATTGGCAAAGCAGTGCTAGAATTGACCTAACAGTCGAGAGGAGCAATTCATGAATATAGTAGTTCTCCATCGGGATCTTTAGTTGACAAGTAGAATTCTACATATCATTAATGGAAGTCATATTTAAACTTTCGGAATTGATTTTTGACCGTAATAAATTCTTGACATTGGTGGCAGGCTTTGTATTTCGACCACAAGAAGGAAAGGCATGAACTTTTAGAGGCGTCAATTGTGAAGGACAAGGATTTCACTGTCCCTAGTTTTACACAGGTCAGAAAGGAACTAACATTTAAGATTGTTGTTAATCACTCGACTTACGGGTCCAGATTAATGGTATTTAACTTGTAACCAATGGCATGGTTAGTGGTTGTATACTTGCACTTGTTCAAATGAGTGTCAAAGTTGATTGTTGTCAAGGAGAAGAAAAGAAACAAAACTCTGCAGCCATTCGCTATTTATTTATTCCATTCTTCTGCCTCAAAGGTCTAACTAGCACGATAAATCTTATCTTTACTTTTTATTCCAATCGCAGAGGATATATCTCTTGTGGGGAGTAGATGACATCATTTTCGACAAGGAAGAAGTTCGCAACTTGAAAGAGTACGCCTTTTTCTCCGTCAATTCATCGATTTACTAATTGATTTTGTTGACTTTCATCCATCCATCGGCACAGCCATTGCGGCAATAGATACAACGCAACTGGTACTTAAGATATTCGAATGGCAAAACTGCCCCTAAATGTTTGATAATCGTTTTAATGGGAGTCTAAATCAAGGATAATTTGTCTTTTCCCTCGTCTATATATGAATGATAAGCTTGACCCCTCTTCATTAGAATGTGAATTTCACACGATACTTTTACTAGTCGATATGGTTTGCCTTTAGTATGTGTCAATATGGCCAATATATATATATAATTAGCTTTTTATACATGTTGTTCACCACTTTAGTAATGTTTGTCTCGGAATTGTCACCGCAGGCTACTAGAAGGCAAAGCAACGGTGCACTGCATAGAGAGGGCAGGTCACTTGGTGGAATTGGAGCGACCCTTTGCCTACAATAGGCAACTCAAGCAAATTCTTGCTTCTTTGTATGAAGATGGGAAGGAAAATTAGTGGAACTCATCATCTCTCCACTCTTGGCCGTTGTTGTTTGTGTTAGTTTGACTTCAGCATGATCATAAGGAAATCTCATCTCATCTACCGATCCGCGGAATCAGTACCGTTGTATCTTATTGAATATTTTGCATTTTGAATCATATGCGATGTTAAAAAAATCCACGACTATACAGATTTGAACCCTAAATAATACAAATAATAATTAATGCCTTTTAAGGACCACCTCCTACTAGAACTCAAGGGTATCACAAGCATCTAGATATCTAAGATCACATTTTCGACAACCGTGTTTTAAAAATATATTTATTACCAACAAAAAAATATTAAATTAATAATAAATTAATATTTTTTAATATATATTTTTTTAAATCACCAAACATTACAGTAATAAACACACTGTAAAACCACTTGAATATACAGTTAGATTGTGACATTTTCAATAAGATTAGAAGCTCTGGAAATAATAATCACGTCCTTCGTTAATTACGGGGACCTTACGCGTCGTTAATATTTTATTTCAACTTTACAACGTATGACGCTCCACGTTATTTTAATCATGGATTATGAATTCCTATTATATATACATGCGTATAATTAAAGAATGCATAAGATATATGAATATTCATAATCGATACGGGTTCCTAGATCAAATCACAAAAATGGGCAAACATGTTATTGTATTATGATTTTATATATCAGAAAGTTAAATGGGTAATCGGGTAACTAATGTAAATGATATTTTTCATTGTATAATAATAATTGAGGAAATTAAAATTACGAGGATTCTATTTTTATTGATTTTGACCAGGTTATCAGGTTTTTTATTGGATTATCGGATTATCCCGGATCGACCCTTAATTTTTATTTTTTTAATAAAACAAAACGATGATATTTTTGTTAAAAAAATAACTGAGTTCTTCATTGGGTCTTGTTAGGTCAACCAGATTTTTGACCGAATCTTGTTTTTTTTTAGAAATATATTAAAATATATTTTTTTTAAAAAATAATTATTTTTATCATTAGAGTATCAAAATAATATAGAAACATATAATTTTGTTTTTTAAAAATCAAATTATTTGAAAAGCAGGAACATGCAGCCAAAACAAACTATCCCTTAGAGGAACGAGAGTATGAATGTACCCAAGACTTCACTTCTAGCATGTTTGATGTTGTGCTGTATATTCCATTTTAAAAGTGTTTTTTTGTTAAAATAATTTTTTTAAATATATATATATATTTAATTTTAAAATATAAAAATTAATTATAAAAAATATTAAAAAATCAATTTAATATTTTTAAAACAAGCACATTTTAGAAGCAACGGCAAAAATCACAACACTCTCAAACGGGATATACTATATAGTAATTTAAGAATTTCTTAAGGTATACCAGTAACATCGACACTTTAGACTTCAAAACAAGGGTGTAGTGATTTAAGAATCTCTTCCCTTAAACGTGGTTAATGAATTGTATATTGTTCTAATTTTTTGAACTCAATTTTTTTTCTACTCTATTTTTCTATTTCATTTCCTTTTTTTCATTTTTTTACAGTAAACTATATAAAAATTATATTTTTGCAAAAGTTTGGATTTTTTTAACTTAGAAAACATAAAACATGTTGAAAATAATTATTTTTAAAATAATACGCGTGAGTCAACACAAGCAAGCAAACTCAAGTTTTATTATTTTTAATAGCATGTTTAAAATAATATCTTAAAACCAATTAGGTATGAACACATTTCAAATTGAGTGTCTGATTAAAGAAAACAATGAGAATTTAGAATCAAATTAAAAAAAAATATTAAAGATTGGTGCAAACTTGCAAAATAATTAAGTTCAAGGACTTAATTAAACTTTTTTATCCTAATTGATTTAACAAAGGGCTTAGTCAAAAGCAAAATTAAGTAAGAAAATCAATTTGACTAAACTTAGAACAATTAATTAAGTTCAAGAACTTAACTAAAACCTTTGATGGGTTTAATTGATTTAATTAAGGACTTGGCTGAAGAAAAACCAAGTTTTAAGGCCTAGTTCAGATTAATTCACAAAGATTAAAAGATTAGGGACACAATTGAAACTCAAAAAAGGCTAAATTGATGCAATCAAGGGTTCAATTGAAAACAATTTAAAGATTGAAGTTTGATTGAGGGTCAAATTAAATAATTTCAACAATTAAAACCTTTTTTTGTAAAAAGCACATAAATGTGAGGATCCAATTGAAAATATAAAGGTGAAATTAAAAAAAAAATTTCAAAAAATTAGGGTTGATTGGGGTTCCGTTAAAAAGTTTTAAAGAATTAGGAATCAAATTAAAACCAGCTAAAATTTCAATATTCACTATCTTACTCCCATTTAAACAAAATAAACAAATGTCCACCACATTTCAGCCATAATTTCTCCCTCGTTTCTTTACCGTGCCACAAAAATCTTATGCCAATTTACACCCCAATACTTGTACTGCATGCTAAGACAAAGTTCCAGCTTCGATTGTACCAAAAACACCTCCAAATATTTTCCAAAAAGACCAGCTGATACTGCTCAAAATGTAAAAATATTCTTGTGTGCTCCATTTTCCAGCTGCATAGCTAGACAAGTATATGTTCATACTACTTCATAGCTTCAACCAATGGCCAGTATCAATTCCTAAACATCAATCATTTAAGATAACATAGATCATAGGCTCTAGGTCGTTCTCGTTTGTCGTGTAACCCAAGCAGCTGGAGAGAGAAGTAGCCTGGGGAGAAGAAAACACAGGAAAAAAAAACAACTGTTTCCCACATTCTCACACAGAAAAACCCGTGACCTCTCAAGCAGAAAACACCGAAATAATTAGCTCCCCTCCACAGCAAGCTGCCACTGTGGGTCAGCTCCTCCACACCAGCCACCGTCAGCCATGAGCAGCAGCACCTGGAAGCAAAAAGAACCGTGAACTCCAGATATGATGTGTTACACTCGGTGGATAAGAGGATTATAAGCATGTATTCTCTTTGTTGTTTTGGACGGGCTAGCTTTCAATATTAAATAATTGAATAAACTTTATGGGCTGTTTTGTTTTCTTTTGAGTTTTGCTGTGTCCATGAGGCCCGGTCCATGTGTTTGGGCTAAGCACTTTAAAGCTTAAGGCTATGTTTGGTTGTGACAAAATTTTACAAAGAAAAATACATTTTTTTTTTTTATCAAACAAACCACAAATGACTTTAAAAAATTCTGAAAAAAATCCCCTCACTGTATTTGACTATTTTGATACGGTTAAAAAAAATACAGTAACAAAAAAAAATACGGTAAAAAATCCTAGACCTCTTGATCGAGATATAAAGGACAATAAATTATCCACACTTCTTTACATGGAACATAACATCTACGTAACAGTACTCTTTTATTTAAAAAAAATCCAATGCACTTATACTATTATCTAAGTTAAGGGATTTTTATAAGATAATTACGATCATACTGTTATCAATTATTTATTATAATTAAAAAAATCCAATGCACTTATATTTGATCTTTATTTTTTTTATTTGTTTTATTTAAAATAATCTACAAAATTAAAATTTATTTTCAATCTCATTTTCCTTCAATTCTTCATCATTCAATTTTGGTTCATATTGTTTTGATTACCATTTATCTTATTTGAGATAGATTTTAGAATGATTTTTTTTTTATGATTTCTTATTTTTTAAGTATTTTTTCTATTAGATTTTACTCTCATTCTTTTAATTGTTATTTGTTTTGAATTGATTTTTTTTCAATTTTATTCATCAATATTTTATTTTATTTTTATGTTAAATTAAGTCCTTATTTTTTTGTTGCTATTTTTTAACACTGGCAAATTTTTAGATTATTTTTTTTTCTTCTGATTTCATCATTCAACATTAAATTAAATGAGAATTGAGATTTTTGGTTGAACCCGAATCTTAAATTTCACTAGTTGCTAGTTTGAAAAATTAACCAGGACTAGAAGGTTGGGAGCCCCTCTTGTCCCAGGTGGTACATGTGGCTTGTTTATTTTTGGTTTTTAAAAGTGTTTTTTTTTTAAATATTAAAATATTTTTTTTTCATTTTTTTATTGTTTTTGATAATAGCAAGTGAATACTATAAAAATATAAATTTAATAATTTTTTTAACTCACACACAATTTTAAAATACATTCGAATATAAAAACAGTGCTCTACGAGAAATTTTAACAAACAACGATGCCGAATGAGCACGTATTGATTACTTAGTTCCTTATAACCTTGTAACCATGGACATACAAAGATCTTTGCCAATTAAAATACTTTTTGTAATTCGTCTAGTAGGTGACCTAGTTGTAAAAGTTTGAGGCTAAGGGGTTTGCTCCTCCTGTTGTCTCAGGTTTGAGCCTTATGCTTGCTAATATGATGGTCAATGGAGGTTTACATGATCGTTAACTTTAGAGCCCATGAGATTAGTCGAGGAGCGCGCAAGCTGGTCCGGACACCCACGTTGATAAAAAAAAAAAACTTTTTGTAAGTATAGTGACTAAAATAACCTTTTATGAAATCAAATTTATCGTTGGACTTCTCCTTGAGAAAATGGAGGATCCACCCACCATCACTTAAACTCCTTCCTTCCTCCCTCCCTTAATATTATTATTTATTTCCAATTATAGAACGACAGCTGGTCTCCATCTATTCATTTCACATCCTTTCTGATCCCTCCTTCCCGTTGCCGACAAAAATTTCGCGTTTGCTGTTTCTTTCAAGGTGTCTCTCCCCGTTCTGGATTGAGATTAACGTTTGGCATCTAGACTTAAAAAAATGCAAGCAAGAATGATCAGACTAGGAAGTGGGTGTGGCGTAAAACCTTAATTTGCAGATAATAATAATTTTTTTTATTGAAAAGTATTTTTTATTGATTAACTTTTTTAATAATAAATAATTATAAAAAAATTTAAAAAATAATTTTCCAAACATCACTTTTTATTAAACAAAAGAGACCTTGCCTGAATGTATTGATATGACAAGAAGAGGTTTCAAGTGATTGGGATCAACTTTAGATCCAAGAGTTGTGAAAATTCAGAAAATCAAAGAGAAGATAAAAATGGTTGGTAATGAAGAATGGATGATATAGCGTAATAATAATATAATTTATATATTAAAAACTCATAATAATAAGTAAAATAGTTTTTTAATATATTATTATAATTTTAATGACTAAATGGTCACAAATTTAAATTTTAATATTTTTATTTATTTAATAAAAATTAAACATAAAATAATATAACTTATATATTTATAATCAGTTCAAATTTAAATAAACTGAAAAACTAGCCGGCGATCATTATCACGAGAAGTTTCTGGGTCCAACTCGCAAAAGGAAAGGTAGTCCTCTCACTTTGATAAGAACTAAGCTATCATTATCATGTGCATGTGAGCAACATTAATAAAACATGCAACAGTTTTTTGGCTGGGAAGCTCCCGAGACGACAAATTTTAGGTTGGTGAATTATTTTGCGCGACCACAGTTTCGGGAACAAGTTTTCCAGATGATAAGACCGGAGACTCTACTATGTCCTTTCAAATTGGATTCGAATAAAAGAGATATGATATTAAAATTTTATTGTTTAAGTAATTGCAATTTTGAGTTATATTATTTTTATTTTATTTGATAAAATTAAACATAAAACAATAATAAAATTGTATAAATTTTAATTTTAAAAAACCTTTTATAAAAATATATATTAAAAAATAATATAAATTGTATGCAAGTAAATATATATATTATATAACATCTTAAACTTTTTCCCTTGGCGGAAAGGCAATAATACACCTGCAATGCAGTATATATAACCACAAAGGTCCCTCACGAAGAAAAGTATCACCCAACATACCATAAATTCCTCCACCATCCCTTCTGTGTACACAGAAACCTAGACAAATTAGGAAGATCAGAGAAAGATGAGCAGTATAGCCATTTACACGTCCTTCTTGCGTGCCATATTAGGGCTAGTCGGAGTGAGACCCCAGTCAGTGGAGATTGAGCCAGGAACAATCGTGCACATATGGGCTCCAAGTGAAACTGCAAAGAAGACTACCAACAACCTCAAACAAGCCGAGAACAAACCGAGCAAACCTGCTGTCGTGTTTCTTCATGGTTTTGGATTTAATGGCATTCTAAGTTGGCAATTTCAGGTGCTAGCCTTGGCTAAAGAGTACTCAGTTTACGTGCCAGATTTCCTCTTCTTTGGAGGCTCGATCACCGATAGAACTGAGCGGTCACCAGCTTTTCAAGCAGAATGCATGGCTAAGTGTCTAAGGAAGCTCGGTGTAGAGAAGTGTACCTTGGTTGGATTGAGCTATGGAGGGATGGTGGGGTTCAAGATGGCTGAGATGTTCCCTGACTTGGTCGATTCCTTCGTTGTGAGCTGCTCTGTTATGGCCTTGACAGAGTCCATTAGTCGTGCTAGCCTTGAGAGAATTGGCTTCCCATCGTGGGTAAAACATTTGGTTCCTGACACAGTCGAAGGTGTGAAAAAAATTGTAGACGTTTCCACCTACAAATCTCTGTGGATGCCTCACTTTTTATACAAAGATGTTTTCGAGGTAATCTATCTTATGCTCCTTCTTAAAATATTTATATCATGTGCTAACTTTTGATCTATGGGTGCTTTATGTTGCTGTCAGTCGTCTTTAGAGGCTGATAGGAACGCATAATAAACTTTTCACGGGGGCACTAGGATATGCATAGGATTTATATTATTATTTAATATATATTTTTGAGTGAAAGTTTTCTGAGTATAAAATTTATATAAATTCAAATTATTTTATATTTATTTTTTATCAAATAAATAAAAATAATAAGATTTAAATTTGTGATTGATTAATCATTAAAGTTTTAATATTATATTAAAAAATTAATTCAATTCAAAAACTTAAACTATCAACTAATATTTTACATGACATTTGAAATCAAGGGCACTCTTTAATGTCTATGTCCCTTTGATTGGAGGTTATAAAATTCTAATAATGGTATGCTTATTTTTATTTCCTTTCGAGAACCTGATAAATAATAACGGTGAGGAAAGGATGTGGGCACTAATGGCCTCTGGATTAGTGGTGGATCCGGTGGTGATTGCAATGTAAGTTTAGAAGGTATCTCATGGAGAAGGAAAAAAAAATATATAACATCGGACTAAGCAACCTTTTCCTTTCTTGATTTTTGCCATCCATCCTCATTTTTCTTTTATTCCAGAAATTAAATAGCTCATTAATTACTTTTTGATAATTTTCAATGCCGACAGACCGCATATAATATCAACAGGAAGGAAAGAGTAGAGCTTCTGGACGCCCTCATCGTAAAGGACGAGGACTTCAGCCTCACTTCTTACCCTCAGGTCACAATTAACTACACACACACACACACCACATCATAATTAGAAACTCTTGACCTTTGCTCTGCCAAGGTGGCCTGAAAACATGGCATCTCGCATCTGCTGAAGGAGCATATCCAATCACATTGTGCAAGTGTAATTCATGCCGAAGCATCTGCTGAAGGACAAAAAAAAATGTAGCTTCCATGGCCCCTCTTCTTCACCACTCATTATTCATTTAATATTCTTGATTTATGCAGAATACGGCGAAGAGGATACATCTCTTATGGGGAGAGGAAGACATAATTTTCAACATGGAAGTCGCTCGCAATTTGCAAGAGTGAGTATAGATGACACCATTTAATTATTTAATTAATCTTACTTGGCATTAAATCCGACTAGATAGAATTAACAAGACAAAATTCTTTTCGCTAATCCAACCAGAGGCAAATCTTATCCTTGCATTAATTAGTTAATTATATTTTGAAAATTGAACCATACTCGCAGGAAATTACTAGCTGGGAAAGCACCATTGCATTACATAGAGAAGGCAGGCCATGCGGTTCCATTGGAACGCCCATTTGCCTACAACAGGCAACTCAAGAAAATTCTTGTCTCTTTGCATGGAGAATAAAAACAAAAAACAGTGCGAAGGCCTTATACCCGTCTCGCAATTATTGTCTGTCTTGTTTATTTTCGAGTTGGGTATGGAGATTTGATTGCCATAAATTATGTAAGTCATTACATGACGAGTTTTAAGTGAAGGTTGAAAGTTTGAACAAGTTTTCCAGGCAATTATTAACCAATTATTGTCAAAACTACACAATTAGATTGATAATTAAGAATTAATTTGAACCTTGACTGCTTAAGAGTCTGCTCGAATTGTACAATCTACAAATAAGTCCAAGTTAAACTTACAATTGAAGCTGTATTAGTCTGTCTCCCGGTAGCGTTTGGCTGGGATAAAGACAGTATAAATGGAAAAGTATTTGGTTAGACAGGTAAATAGAGATATAAAATAAATTTTTTTCTATAATAATTTTAAAGTAAATTTTTATATGTACAAAACATGAGTTACAAATGAGACATGTTTTTAAAAATAATATTTTTAATTTTTTATTTCTAAAATATTATTGTACAAAACTTTCAATTTCAAAATTTTCCAACTAAGACATATAAACACAAAAATGATTAATATAATAGTTTTAAAACCCAACTCGGGAGTTAATTCAGGACAAAACTCGAGTCACTGGTCAAGGCTCGGGTCACAAGTCGAGTTGACTTGAGTCAATATATGGATAAAAATAGTTATTGTCATAATTTTAAAAACTGACATGAGAGTTGACTCGAGAAAAAGTTCAGGTTATGGGTCGAGAGGGTCAAATTGGTTGACCTGGTTTTTTTTCAAAAAAGTCAATAGGGTTTTGACCCGTGTTTTATCTCGAGTTGACCTGAGTCTTTGACTGGGCTAGGTCGAGTCAATTCTTCCTCTTTTTTTTTTAAATTCGGACCAGTTCGGGCCCCGGATCAACTCGTCAAGTTAGTCATGGTTTCATAACTAGAGTTATTGTAATAGTATTAATTTCAACATTTGATATAAACTAAAGTGAAAAAAATAAAATATATTTTTTTAATATTTTATTCTATCTTGTCCACCATAATCGAACAAGATATAGACAATCATTTTATTTTGAATATCACTACTAAATATAATTTTATCACAATCTTATTTTTTTATATTGTCTTCTCTATCTCCACTATCTTCTTCTCTTTTATTTCGGGATAGTAACCAAACACTATTAAAAAGATTGATCGATAATATTAGTTGTTTTTATGTGAAAGTAAGAAAATACAATCTTATCATCTGGTTTTGACAAATAAATTTATTGGAAATTTTTTTAAATTAGCATTTATTTTTAAAAGTATTATTAAAATAATATATATATTTTTAAAAAATAACTAAAAAAACAATAAGCATCTACTGTGACTCATTTCATTCATTGTTTGTTAACCTTTCTTTGTATTAGTGGATTTATCTAGTAAAGATCGTTATAATAACATCAATGGTGTCATAGTCAATTCTTTGATATACTTTTAAAATCACTTTTTTTATTTTTTATTTTCTCTCTTCTCTTTTTTTTATGCAGCTCATTTCATATTTTTTTTAATGTCTCGAACAAACTTAAATTTTGTATTTTTTAATTATGTTATGAACAGACTATTTTATTTTATATATATTTTTTAAATTATGTTATTTTTTTATTATTTACAAAAGTGCATTTTCAAAAAAGTTCTTTTTTTTAAAAAAAATCAAATTTATTTCGCGTGATTCACGAGTTAATTAAGTAATTGTTTCTAACAGAAGGTCAAGTCAACAACGCAAATGAAAGTAGCCCCCAAAACTATAATGCAGGTGGACCGATTAGAGTTTATTTGATCCAATATATGAGGCCACCATTCCTTCTTTCTTGCTGCAGTAAAGCCAAAATCAGCAAATCACACACACACCCTCGACCTCGAGCAAGGAAAGAGAAAAATGGGGAAAAGCTTAGCAATGTACATGTCCTTGTTGCGTGTCCTATTGAGGCTAGTCGGCGTGAGATCCCAAGTAGTAGAGATCGAACCAGGGACGCTCGTCCACTTTTGGGCGCCAGCTGAAAACCCAAATAAGACCAAAATCCACAACCAAGCCAAGAGAAAACCTGCTGTGGTGTTTCTTCATGGTTTTGGATTTAATGGGATTTCAACATGGCAATTTCAGATGCTAGCTATGGCCAAGGACTATGCTATTTATGTTCCAGATTTCCTCTTCTTTGGGGGCTCATTCACTGATAAAACCGAGCGGTCACCGGCATTTCAAGCAGAATGTATGGCTAAGGGTCTAAAGAAGCTTGGCGTGGAGAAGTGTACTTTGGTTGGGTTAAGCTATGGAGGAATGGTTGGCTTCAAGATGGCTGAGATGTACCCTGACTTGGTTGATTCAATGGTTGTGACTTGCTCTGTTATGGCCTTGACTGAGTCCATCACTCGTGCCGCCCTAGAAAGAATCGGCTTCTCATCATGGGCAGAAGTCTTAATTCCTGAAACATTTGAAGGTGTAAAAAAAATTGCAGAACTTTGTACCTACAAGTCCTTAGCGATGCCTGATTTTTTCTACAGAGACATTTTCCAGGTAATATCCTCTGTCGTACTTCTTCTAATACCAACAACTAGTTTTTCACTTGATAAAATCTCTGAGCTAGAGGACAATCTTTCTATCATTGCCTAGTCGATTGCATTCCACTTCCCTCGAGTTTTTGTCTTTCCACTGAACTATGTAAAACATTTTTGTTCCCAGTCCCTGGGGAGTTTAGCAATGCAATGCTATCCTAGATTCAACTAACAGTACATTTTTTTTAGATATAAATCAACTAACAGTCTAGCATGACATGTAATTACTAACTTATGCTTTTCAAAACAAAAGAAACTAATATACAAAATTATATATAAAAAAAACACAGGAATCAAATTATAAATTACTTGCAAACTCATGCTGCAGGACATGTTTATAAATCACAAGAAGGAGAGAGCTGAACTTCTGGAGGCACTTCAAGTGAAGGACAAGGACTTCTACATCCCTCATTACCCACAAGCACAGAGGATACATCTCTTATGGGGCGAGGAGGACGTATTTTTCACCATGGAAATCGCACGCAACTTGAAAGAGTAAGTAGTCTATTACACAGCGAGACATTTATACAATTAATTTCTTGGCGAGGTCACAAGTGTAATTGGAAAACTTTTTAAAGGGGTTTAATTGAAATTATTTTAAATACAAGGATGGAATTAAAGGATCCTAATTGAAATTCCTCAGATATAGGGATGAAGTCTTACTTTTCAAATAACTTATGGGGACCGTGGCTCCCTCCCCCCCAAGATAATAAGATGTAAACAGGTAGTCTTGAAATGCAAAAATGAAAAAAAAATCATTTTAATTTATTTTTAAATAAAAATTATTTTGAAACATGCACAGGTCATACTCATGCAATCACTTGTTGCCATAGTTTTAAAATTCAGCCCGGCCCGACAGGTTGACCCGGAGCCCGAGACTGTAACCGGGCCGGATTGAAGAAAAAACAAGAAAAGAAAAAGCCTGGCGTGACCCGATCAAAAACTCGGTTGCAACCCGTTAATTTTTGTTTTTCTACTAAAACGACGTTATTTTGATTTTTTTAAAAAAATAATAATTAATCCGGGTCGATCCGGTGACTCGATCAAAATTCGAAAGTCATTTCTTGGATATGACCGGGTCTAAAAACTATGCTTGTTGCTTTTCATTTATGTTCAGAAGCAATTAAATAATTACACGTAAATATAATTTCTTATGCTGCACACTAGATTAATTATATGATGAAAAATGATTACAGGAGACTACTAGGGGGCAAAGCGACGTTGCATTACGTAGAGAAGGCAGGGCATGTGGTTCAATCGGAACGACCGTGCGCTTACAACAGGCAACTCAAGAAAATCCTTGCCTCTTTGTATGCAAATTGACGGAAAGCAAAAACAGGGAGATCTGATTCCGTCCATCAATTGTTGTTTGAACGGAATAAAATGGAGCTCTGCATCGAAATCAATGGTTTATAACTGGTTTGGATAAATAAATAAATAAAAAGGAGTTGCAAAAATGAATTTCGTGTATGTTTTATTAAGGACTCGATCCCTAAGTAATTTAGTTTTTTTACATTAAAATGTTGGGTTGAAAATATTTGTAATTTTTAAATTTAATAAAACATAGTTGAAATAATGATTAATCTTTAAAATAAAAACTTGGTTGATAAAAAAACCCTCAATGATTATTATTTTTTTAGGCCTATTTAACGAAGTGGGCCCAAATTGTAATGACGGCCCATTTCAAGAGGCCTCTAAATGATTCGGAAATCTTGATCTAAGTGGAATTAGGCGGTGGTTGGGCTCTTCAATAAACTGTTTTATGTTGAGAAGTCCAAAGACAAGGTCAACTTTCTGGTAATCGGACATCACTCGAACCTCGAACAGGACTCAATTTCTTGCAGAGGTTTTCTTTGATAACCTCTCTTCCAGGCAACCTTAAGTGTATACGTGCACAAAACATGAACCAGATCTGGAAGGAAGAACATAGGACCGCATCCCTGAATTACTGGTAAAGATTAAGTTTGCAGCCTGTGTCATCAGTCTATTAATGTGTTCATTTTATTTTCTTGTTAATCAGAAGAGCGATGGTGGAGCAATGAAGAACATCTTACTAGCATGGATAGTTTCATCACAATGGAGCTAATGGAAGATGATATGAAATGAATCATAGTGCAGAGAAGGACAAAGAAACAGAGTTCATCTCATGATGATAGGAGCATCCACTTTCCACAAACATAAATAGGTAGCCTGTCCGAGTCTTGGACTTCACTGCAGGTTGAGATACTTCAGAAGCCTATATATAAAGCAAACATGGTCAACTTGATTTTATTTATTCTCCTCTTAGAAATAGGACTCTATATTCGAAGTGACCTTTTCATTAAAAAAAAAAAACTATTATTTTTCTTGTAGTTTTTTCTTCCTTTTTTATGATCACAAAAATAAGTAAATATCAACATAAAGAATTAACAAAAAATACACCTATAAAATTTATATACAACATAAGATTTTTTTAAAACTAGAATTATTATTATATTGGAATAATTTCTTAATGTTGATTACACCTACAAAATATGAAAAAAAAGTCAAAGGATTAACACAAAATCCTATTTGTGCTTGATTTTTAACTAGGAACAGGATAAGAAGTTATTGAAGAAAGGAGTTTGAGGAGGTTGGCTTTTGGGAACGAAGACACACTGATGGACCCCTTTAGAGCTAAAGTTTCCCTTTTCACTCTTAGCACATGGACCTACCCTGCCATGAAATCCTGGAGGACTCTCAATGAGTCAATATGGAGATTGCCAGTTGCCATCTGCAGTTTGTTCTTATTAACTTCACTAAATGGGCATAAAGATTTCGACATTGAGACTTTAAGTTTTAGAATTATGGTTCTTGGTGTGATTTTGGTAATGAACACATGTTGGATCCACTATCTACAGTGCCTGACACATTGTAGGCGTTCTTTAATATAACAGTGCATATGCTTAAGAAAACAATGCATTACCTTTCCTCTTCGTTTGTGTTGTTGCAGCTTCCACTAGACTTGTACTTAGGAATAGGAATGCGGCCAGACTCGATATGTTGAAGATCTTCAATAAGGATTTCATAGTGTTTCTTCACTTCCTCGGCAGATTTCACACCACCAACAGCTTTGGCTATATTTTGCCACCTGTCCGGTGTGTCCTTATCAAACAAGGCTAGTGCCTTTTCAAACAGTTTGTTTTCCCTTGGTGTCCAAGCGGATCTAGAATTTCTGGAAGCTTGATAGTTTGAAGACATGTTCTTGAATGCCAAGTCTAAAATTTTGATGGAAAGAGAGGGTGGGACTCTTTGCAAATACAAAAATAGGAGTGCTGATCACCAAACAAGTGAATATAAGAGAGCAGGTTTTAAATGAAGAGGTGATTTGTGATTCTGATTGACTAGGGTGCAGTGCTTATAAATGGCGGAGAAAGAGGTGGTAGTGGTGGTTGGTTGGAGCCAGTTGGAGAATCTATGTTGCCAAGAGGTGGCGTAAGGAGTGACAAGTCTTCTTTGGAACCACTAGATGAAGCAGGACAAGATACAGACAGGGGAGAGAGGAATCGGTTTCAATTTCAATTTAAACTTTTCCCGATGCTTTTCCTTTCTTTTATAATATCCACAGAAGCTTTCCTAGGTTATGAACAAACTAGTTTCATTACAAACAACCATGTAACTACTACCTAGCTATTAACTAAAAGCATATAAGAAGAAGCAAACCCATCTCCTTGATGTTTAAGTTGCATTTCATAACTGTGTAGCTGAAAATGCACTTTCATGGACATATATAGGTGGTATTAATGTTGAAGCATAGATAAAAGGAAGGCAAAATGCAGAAAATCCGAAAGTAGAAAAGGGATTGAGGGTAAAAAAATTAGTGTTCAGGACATAACACCAAGTAGTACAAGAAATGGCGAGATGTGACAGTTTTAGAGGAAAGCAACAAAACATGGAAAAGCCAAATCTGAGACAAGAAAGAAAGCAAAAGAAACAAAGAAGGGAAGAGCTATGCAAAACTTTATCGGTCAATTTCACTATTTGGAATAACTGGCCATATCGTTACCTTATATTTACCCATTGGTGATTTCTGATGGACATAACTGGCCATATCTTTATCCTATAAGAGTAAAAGATGAGATCTTTTTAACAGTGATGATGATGACATAACAAGAAGTGTGAAAAATAGCAATCCAGTAATGGCATGCTATCAAATACTGCAATTGATTTCTATGAAGAAAATGGATAGCAATCTTTTATCGTGTCAGGCTCGAACTCTTGGCATCAGATGGCAGGAACCTGGCATAATCTTTTGTATCACTGATGACTTACTGCCAAGATTTTAAGAGAGCAGCTAGCTAGAGGTACCCTGCTGGATTTATATTCATTCAGTTTTGATTCGTTTCAGACCTTTGGAATTGGAGTTTCGGATTTTTGCTGGTGAACAGCATACCACAAGGTTCTGGGTGGCTACTTGACACCGAACCATGACATGTATGTGTGTGATCACTCTCATTGTTTCGCTGCTGGATCCCTTCAGGTGCTGCTGGTTTCCAAGGGGATTTTGCCCAGTTGGCAATTCATTTCTTCATATTTTGTCTTGTTAACAATTTTACTTGTGTTTTACTCTCTCTTTTTTTCAATTAATTTTCAAGATAATTAACAGAAGGTTCCCTTGGAGTGATCACACATGTAGCTTTTATCAAAACCAAAATATTCGGGGATCTAAATGTGGTTATCGTGTGTTACCATGAACAAAGGCAACATTGATGTGTCTTCAACGAGGGCCATACAAATGATTGTTAGGTCATATTCTTGAAAATAAAAAAAGAGAAAGAAAGTTTGATCCATGTCTTGGTCCATGCCATTAATCATTCGTCTCATGATCGAGAAACTTCACCATCATTCGTTACATGATAGAGAGAGTTCATAGAAGTGCAATTTTAATTGAGCAAGGAACAGCCCCAGTGGTTCATGTGGCTCAGGGGCAAAATGTTATTACTTTGCTTAGGTTAGAAACAGAAGGCCATAACATTCCTCTGATGATTCATGCATATCCAAATAAGAACTTGGCACTTCTGTTTGTATAATTGAATTCGTAAATTCATATTTTGTGCTAACAATTCACATCAAGCTAGAGGGGCTAGCCATGCTTAGCACATAAATATCATTCCCAAAGCCTGATGAACAGGTTGTCAAGCTAGTTATTGTCGGTGTTGAATAAAAAGGAAAATATTTCTATTAAACACTCTAAACTGCTGGCCCAGTTCATTCGCTTTTCTCAATTCTTGCAGTGGGTTGCTCTGTCGTTGTCAAGATAAATTAGGTAATGCTGTTCTGCACATAAAGAATCCTAGTACATGTGAAAAGGGAAGGATTATTTCAACAAGTTCATCACCCTCGGCTGGAATGCCCCTAGTTCCAAATCTTAAAGTTAACCTCGCTTAATGGCTTCATTTCAGAAGTCACAAAAACCCAAGTTCTATATCAATATCAGTATTCTATATGATTGAGAAAAACCACCTTTTGTTGTTGTTGTTGTCTCTATTTCCTCGTTAATTGGAACATCCTCTCTATCAGTAATCAGCTCCTCCACAACATTGAAAAAGTCCTATGTCACCAGTTCCTTGTTCGCAAGAGCAGTGTGACTCGGGTAGCAGACTGGGGATATATCTATTTAAAACATCTCTACGGGCTAAATCAAAACCTGGGTTTCCTACAATGGGCTTAAAGGAGAACATTGTTCGCCTAGACCAATTAAGCTAGTAGAGATGAACGGGGCCTGGAACAGCCTTAATTGGTGGTATCTATGCCCTGTCTTTCGTTCCCTAGTTCTTTGCTACTCTGGCCTCCTGTACAGTGAAAAACTAGCAAACGAATAATCGGGTCAAAACTCTTTTCTAAAGTAAAATGAAACAGTATTCTCTTTTCTTTTTAATGTTTAATCCTTTTCTTTGTGACAGAGATGGAATTTTTCTACAAACAAGACAGTAAATTCTCAAAGCAAAGTTATTAAATGAAATCTGGTTTACAATCAATACACTTTTGAAAGAAAAAAAAGAGTGAGTCCCAGAAGATTTTGATGAATTAATGTAGAACTAAAGCACTTCAATTGTGGAAAGAGTAGCATCCAAAAATGTTATATCATCAAATGTTAATTGAGGTGAATTGAGCAGAAGAATGATAAAAGTTTAACTGTCAAGTTGTTAGACTTGCCATCATCATGGACTCCATGTTTTCTCTACAGCTTTTGCCTAAAGGAGTATAAATCATTTCCATGACGTCAATAACAAAATTTCTTCATTTTGTCTTTGAAATCCTGCGGCTTTTGATTCTTTAAGAAACCATTTCACACTCTCAAAATCTTTATTCCTTTTGGGCAGTCCTTCAAAACCATCATGTAACCAAAGACCATTCCTAAAGTGTACTTTCCCCACACATGAATGCTCAAAAAGACACACAAAAAGTTACAATAATGGTGGTAATAATAGCAATAATCTAATAGCTCAAACTTATCATCATATTCTAATAACAACTCCATACAGCTGGATCTCTCAAAATCATATTGACTTTGCCTACACCCATCATAATCTTGAAGGACTCTCGTTTCCTCACCAGCTTTCCGGTTGGAGGAACCCACAGTTTTAATTGCCCAATCTTCGTCTAAAGGCCTTTCTGCTGTCTAGGTAATGAGTCCACACTTTCTCATGGGCCTCAATGCCATCAACATCAGTATTATAATGCTTGAAGTGATAGAAAGAAATTACTCAAGAAGGTTCAAAATCAAATACAATATCCATCGAAAGTCCACTAGGTGTACAACGGGTCTAGCTTGTATGGACAGATTAATACCAGGCCATTATGCTCCTGTTCTATGCAGCTACAGAGTTGTATTAATGGCTAATTGGCGCATATATTATGTGCTCATGGGGCCACTGGGCAAAATTTGTCTTAAATCTTAATGCTCATAGCAACTCTAACACAACAAATTCCAATGGCAATTATTGCCCTCTCAAGTGCCTCACGTAGCTAAGGATTGTTGAATGTTGCTCATAGAAAGGGGGAAAAAATTAAAAGACGGTTGAGTGAATTAATAGAATATTGACTTTCCCATTATTTTGTTTTAAAATTTATTGCTTCTAGCTAGTATTTCATAAGAATTAAGCAGCATTAAGCTGGAAAAATGTCGAACCTCATTATATAATGTGAGCTGAAAATAATGAGAGTGAGAAACATGAGCTGCATTTGCAAACAGCTGGAGAACTAAATCAAGCAATTATTCATTTGGTACGACATCTGTCCCCATGTAAAATCCTGAAACGATGCTGTAACACAGCACCTCTTTTGCATGGCCTCCTTCTGTTCTTCATTACCCACTGTCCCATAATGATGCGAACCCATGGATGTGACATCAAGATTAATGTTGCTGAGGAATGACCTCCATGTATTAATTGTACTTGAAGACAAATCGGTGAAGGGCGGTCTAGATCATGCTAAGTTGTCTGTGATTTAATATCTTAGCGATAATGTTTTGAGGCGAAATTTTGGTGTTTCTTGTGGTAAAACCTTGAACATTAATTGATTTCCTTTCAGTAGAGTTGTCGATTCAGAGCTAGCTACTACAGAATGTGCACTATATATTTCGAGGACCTTTCTTTTTCTTATCTTAATGACTGCAACTGAGCCCCGGAATCTTGATCAGTTTTAAGGCTTGTCAAGAACTCTCTAATAGTCTAATCAAAGGTATACATAGAAGCAAGTTGCATGACTTTCAATTTTATATATCAAGTTGGAATTCTACGAATAATTGGTAGGTATTGAAGGAGATTGGAAGGGGACATATATAGACAAGGCGTGAGTTAGTGCATGCAAGGAAAATATAGCTGTGTTATTTAGAGATTATTTGATTTAATATTTGCCTAAAAATAATGGGAACACGCCCATATGGCCTTGTAATAGTGGCAAAGATCCTCCAAGTTCTTGCTTAGTCCTTATGGCCATCCTCATCACCAGTCACTTGTCCTTTTCTCACCCTAAAACATTCTTTAAGATGCCCCAATATCCCAACTACAAAGATCTCTCTTCAACGATAGAATATATATATAAACTCAGGCCCTTCATGTTGCTTGTTCTTTATGGAAACCCAGGATCTCTCATGTGATATTGTCTCTCTTGCTTCTAGCTATTTTGTTGTACCACCCAGCTCTTCTAACAAAATGGGTTTCCTTTTCCTTTTGTCTTCGATCCTGGGAACAAATAATTAAGGTTTCTCTTAGCATTCCTATTTAAATACTAATGGATCTAATCCTTTTAGTATATCTTGACAGAGACAGTACTTCTATTCATAGTAATATCTCAATTCATTTTAAGATTGACTAATAATTAGTTTCAAGCAATGATATTGCTTAACAATCATACAGAACCTACTGCTTGCAATAACGCTTCAAATGGGGCGATGATGGAGAATTTTGATCACCAGTTGTTGAAACCATTAGATATTCTTGTACTTGGTCCATGCTTCTGGTATGGTTCCACATATGTAACAGCCAGCTAAAGCACATACAAGACATTTTAGCTTGGTAGATAAATTTCCAAGGTGGCTGGAATCTTTGATAAAATTGCCTAAACACGTGACGGCCGCATCTTGGATAAAATTTAGCTCTGGTGTTCTTGTCGTGAATATATATGCAATCATGAACGCCCAGCTGTAGCTAGCTAATGGTGTCCACATTGTTCTTCTCTAAAGAGGCTAGATAGCCAGGACTGGAAGTGTAGTCAGATTATAGTAGGATAGAATTGGCTTTATGATCATCTGAAACTCTGAAAACTTGGTCCAGGCATGTCTTGACCCAATCCACAGAGCGTGCTTGTGGCATGTGGGTTTGGTTTCATGTGAAACAGATTTGGAACATGGGGCTTGTCTCTACACTTGTCTTTTGATACTGCAACTGGCATTTACTGTCTTTGACCGACCCTTTGATGTTTGACTAGACTTGTTTGCATACATGCATCCCTTCCATTTATCTATGACTTCTTCCAAAAAAAAAAAAAAAACAAGAGGAAGAAGAAGAAGAAAGAAGAAACAATAGCCTTTCATTTGTGTTCTATCTCTACTCGTAGATATCCTAATACTGTTCAATTCCTTTCACTTTCCTGAAAACACATTTTTTCGGTTCAAGAAAGTGAAGCATATTTTTTACAAGAATTTGCTATAAAAAATACTTCCTTCTTTATGAAATTTTCAAGAATTTGTTTTCCCGTAATTTATATAGACAAGAGCATCTCTTGATGGAACAGGAACGAATCTTTAACCTTTCTAACCAAGAGATAGTTGGAGTTCGTTTGAGAGTAGAAGTAAGGTTGATTTTTAAAATATTTTTTATTTAAAAATAGATTAAAAAAATATGTTTTTTAAAAAATATTTTTAATATTAGTATATCAAAACAATCTAAAAAACACTAAAATAAATAATTTAAAATTAAAAAAATAAAAATTTTCAAAAACAAAATTATACCACAGTGACAAACAAACACCGCACACTGTCTCTGCATCATAAAAAATACACTGACATTTCATATAACAACCATAAACCTTTTATTTTCATAGTAAAAAGAACAATGCAGGTAAATTCTAAGATGTCAGGAAAGTCAAATTTATGAGAAATTCATCGTGAGCTTCGAAGTCTTTTTATAGATTTGACAAATCCCAGCAATTTTAAACGAGAGATTGTGTAATAAAAATGCTAAATGACATTGTATACTTATGCACATTATCATTTCGGATTCAATTTTTTTCTTTTTTTTTAAAAAGGTAAAGATAAAATTCACATACTGTAAGAGAAAACCTGAAAGGTGAAAATTCGAGCTACGGCTAATCTTGGAAGCACAGACTGAGACTGCCACAGACATTCCACAAATAATGGGGCCAAAAGGTAGACATTGGACAACGAATTCTGAGTCTTGATAAGTTGCTTTCACCCTCTTTCTACTTGAATGTCTGCCATCACAAAAAGAAAACCACACTCTTCTAGGCCCAGATGTACAATCTATCTGGGTCCGTTTGGGCCCATCTGATGGTCTCATTTTGGTGAGACCCACTTACTTTCCCTCCGCCATAGAGAAAAGGAATTAACTAGTATAAAACTAGATATCTTGCCGCGCGTTGCCGCGGCCAAATTAAAGTAATTTCGGATAATGAACCATGACAAAATAAACCATGATAAAATTAAAATCAAGTCCCTAAAAATAAGGTTAAAAAATTTAAATGATAAGGAAAATGTAGTAATTATATTGCTATATACAAAAATACACTTGTGCAGAAAGCATTTAAGGGTTACTTAGTAATTTTACTGTGTATTAAAAAATCTAATTACCAAAATAACCTTGTACAATCTTTAAAAAATATTTATATTACAATGAAAAGACTACATTATCTCTGAATTAATTAAAGTATAACCATCAATTTGTTTTATGGTTAAAGGGGCAGTGTGTTTTTTTAAAAAAAAATAAGTAAAAATCACCACCTTAATCAGGTTAAAGAAACAACTTTTCATGAATATTTTAATATTAAAATTGATAGTTATTTTTAATTAAATAAAAACGATATATGATTAACATAAAAATTGATATAAAAATAATTAATATAATGATAAAAAAAACACACAACCTACAAAGATATTTCCAAGTTATTACATGTACATGTCATTTGAAATGGAGAGCCACGTTTGTTTCTTAGGGTACATAAATAGTTTTCATTATATTATTATAGGTGAAAAGAGAGGAAGATGCTGGTGTGAGCTGTGAAAGCTAATAATAGGACCTAACTTTTTCTCTGTTCCCGCACCCCATTTATAACCTGTTTGGATCATACAATGAATGGGGAAAAGAAACAGGATTCATGTACATGATGACTTTCTTTGTTTTCAGGTAAGCAATAATTCTTGACTTGGAACAAGGTAATGGTAGGAGAATTGAAATTGAGGTTCAAATGTTCAATCACTTCGTTTTATTTCTCATTTTTTGTGTCCCATTGACCAAAGTTCAGGAGTAATGGTAACAATAAGATCCCGGAGACTATTAAGGAGGAGGAAGATACGAAAATTTTGGGGAACCCCATGTTCGATAAGGTTGATCATGACGTGCAAATAATTACGATTTAATTACGAAGAACTTTTTCTAATGGAAGAAAATAAATGATCTAATTAAGCAATGATAAATCCTTTAATTAAGCAAATTCCTTCATACCCACTTCTATTCAAGTAAATAGAGCCGAACCTTCATAAAAACTTGTACAATATTATCATCATCTCTAGTGTTCAATATGTTAAAATGAAGAAGGATATACATCTAGTACATCGATACATTTAATCTTGCTCATGTCAAAGAGTGATGTATTTATTTTAATCTTGCTCGATCGTGTCCTAGAAGAGAAGATTTTGGAAGGGCATACATCTAAGAACACGCAACTGGCACAACAAAAGATTGAGCTTTCTGTACATATTGGCATCACACGTACGTCAGGTTGTTGGATTGATCAAGGAATTAGGAACCAAACTTATGCATATACTCACAAATTCCATATATATAGATGCTTTTCCAAGCTGACTATGCAGCTTGAAGCTGGTTTCTTTGCCAAACTGGTGATTCTGTTTTCTGCTAGGTAGATATTACTCTGATCGCGACCATGATAACTATAAATGTATTATTTTTGGGTGGATCGCTTACTGTTAATGTAACCTAATTCTAATTATTTTTGGCAATATATTGTTATTTATTTAGAAGGAAGATTGAAACCTTGTCGTCGCTGAGAAAGATTGCTTTCCAACAAAGTTTCGAGTTCCATTCTTTTATAGAGTACAAAAAATGATGTAAACATATCGTTTGTTCTGGACATGCAGCTTTAAATATAGAATCTTTATAATGGTAAGAGGCAAGGAAGAAATGTTGCAATGCGTCATCTTTCTTGCTTAGCACTTGATTATCTCATGAAATGCACAAAAAGTTGAACATCTTATAGAGGCGTGTCCATGGTTTGTTGGTGTTTCTTCAAGATTAGGTAGTGTTCGAGAGAGGCAAATTGACACCAGATGAGATATGAAAGAGAAAGCTTGCAGCAGTGTGAATATATAACTAGGCAAATTTGCCTATAAATTATGCTATATATATATATATATATATATATATATATATTATTTGAGCACTTTGAAAGATGGATGTATAGATTTTTAATAAGCACTCGGTGTCTACGTTTGCAAGAACTCATATTTACTCTAAATATTTTATAATTTGCTCAACATATTACTTAACGAATATTCATATTTTTCTCAAAAAATTTCGAATTTGAATCTTTCGTATTATGATAAAAAATAAATATTTCAAGTTATATTTAGCGGAAGTTATAATTAATGTAATTATAACCAGGAACCACAAATATATTTATTTTTGAGAATCGGATCTATAACAAAGTCGAATATGTTCCATAATGTTTAGTTATTTTGGGTAATTGGGAAGCCCGTGCATCTTCTTTCTTCTTCTTCTTTTTTCCACAACCACATTGAATCACAACTCCCATCTTCTGGCCTCAAAAACCAAAAAAAAAATAAACAGATTAAAAAATAGAACACACTGATTCATTAAAAAAATACCAGGCCCATGGTATTCGTCTGTATATGATTGGTAATGGAGCAAAAGACAGAACAGTTTCCAAAGAGCCCAACATTTCTCTCTCACACCCACACATACACCTCGAGACCTTAATTATAATAGAGACGAGAGGATCTGCAAGAGCTAGGATTTCCTTTACATCGGATCTTCTGCAATCTTTCATTGCCTCAATGTTTCCTTACCCATCCCATTATATATGTATCTCTCCCCTCCATTATTGTTTCGATTCAAAGATAGTATAGGAGGACCTTCAATATTATCTCTCGAGTGTCAATTAGTAATGGTGCTTGTATTTTTCAATTAGCTGATAAAACTGTGCATGGAAAAAGTGGGATGTCAGTTACCTTACTCCCAGGTCAGACATCTATAAATTCTATTGTGGCAATTAACCTGATGAAACTGTCCATGGAAAAAGTGGGATCGATGCCTGTTACCTTACTCGAAGGTCAGACATCTATAAATTCTATAGTGGCAACGTGAACTCGATCAGTTTGGTTGCATTGTATAATCCATGGTTCACCTCTTTCGAGGGTTTAGTCCAAGGCAGCAGTACGTACGTGGGTTAGCTTGCTAATTGTAATCGAGGATGATTTTTTTATTGAGGTTCAGATATAGAGAATGTATATATACCCACAAACAAAGCCTACTTCATACTTGATTGAAAATAAATTATTTTTTTATTGTGAAAGAGAATAATTATTAAAACGGAGAAAAAAAAAGGTTTCACGTTCCCATCTCATCTCTTTTATGAAATTTATAGTATCCGGTAATTCCTAAAGTTGAAAGACTAAAAATAAAGAAAATCCATATTCTATGCCAGAACGGGATATCCTTTTACAAACAAGGGTGAGCAGAGAACTCACTCTCATTTTTTGGAGGTCTTTTAAGTCAAGGCAGGGAAGGAGGGAAGGACAAGAGTATTCGGAACGAGAAATGAAGGCGGGGAGCACCCATTGAAAAACCTTAATCCGGAGCCATAATCGGATTATCTTTAATTAAAAACGAGACATTTTATTTTATTTTGAGTATATATACAGTGAAAGAAAATTAGGGCCGGCAACTAAGAAATATGCCATGTAATTAAATGCAGAAAAAATGATGTTTTGAGAGGATGTGTAATCATTTGTAGAATCCATGATTCTTGATAAGGTCAATACAATTGCATATTTATCAATTATTATATATCATAAGATCACAACCGATCTGTTTAAAGAAATTAAAAAATGACCGTAAGATAAATTATTTTCCATTTTCAATGTACGTTGTTTGCCTGTGGAATTTGCTAGAAAAGAACAAAATCCCACTTCTAGCTAAATATTGTCGTTTCATAAATCAGCAAGAAAAAACCCTTAATTAAATTAATATTTAATATCGTATGATCAGGAGTATTCATGTGATCATGCAGAGCTATGTTGCACCCTAAAGGAAAAGCATTTTCGGATAAAATACACTGTAGTTGTGGCTGTATAAGTCAAACCCAAACCCCCAAATATAAAGTAGAAACAGCTTGATTGAGGTAAAGAAAGCCACCAAAAACTTAATGGGCAACAAAAGAGTAGTTTTCTATCGATCCAGACAAGGAAGAAAGTGATGGGAGAAATGAGAGTGACAAAGATAGGTCCCATTAATTGCCTTTAGTTGTGGTATAATACAAGACGTCCATGTGTAAGTTTAAGCAACTAGCTAGGGGATAAGGAGAGACTTGCTGCTTAATAATAAAGTCGAAGGAGGAGAAATATGGAGCGAGGGGACCCGGTAGGTTATAATGGAAGTTGCCTTCATCCTCTCTGGAATTGTTCTGATCCCCTAGCCAAATTATATCTTGTAAACCCTTACCTCCCAATATCGCTTCAAGCTTGATTTGGGCTCCAATATACTGTTAATATATTGACCAAAAAAGAATAATAATAATTATTATTATTATAAAGCACATGATTGTTCGTGTTAAATTTGTTAAGGTCTCGCCATGCAAGTGACATGTTATGGCACAGTATGTGATGTTTACTTTAGAACAATGATACGAGAGACAGCTCTAATGTCGAGACAACTAGCCCATGTAAACGCAGCCCCGTGTCGTTTCACTGAAAGGTTTTTTTGTTACCTCTCGTTACACTGACCAAACGATCGATTATACAAGGATGTGATAGCGATCCCTTGACATATATATTATACGTACACAACAATATTTCAAATCCTCGAAGCTTTTATTAGGTGTGGATCTGTGACAAAAAACACAACCATAATATATCTGGTACGCTGTTACATATTTCATATATATATATATCACTGTTCTAACCTAGGATTGGTGTCTAATTCAACCGTCTTTCTTGACCATACAGTTTAACCTGGTAAGTGTTACTCTAGATCTTGAACTTGTATCGGTCTAACTTGCTGGCTAATGCAAGTTAGGGACGGAAACTCCTGTTTTATCCGCTCTGGTTGTTCTGATTTTTATATTCTTTAGCTTGATATAAATATTTAAAAAAACTAAATTATTTTTATGTTTTTAAAAAACGAAATCATTTTCCACGTGTTTTATATTTTTAAAAATAAATAGAAGATAAGAGTGAGCTTCTTATTCCATGTAGATTATTTTTATCATAAAATAAAATAGAAATTAAAATATCTAAAAATCAATTTATATTAAATTAATAGCTAAAATTAGTTGAAGGTAATTGAGGTGACATAGCATGCAATGACGTAATTGAGTCTCCAGAAGGCTTCTCACACAAAAACAACCTTCAAACAACCAATACATAAGACACGTGATTCTCACGAGTGGTTATTTAAGCTTTCACTGGGCATTGCCTTTACTCTCTCTCTATCTCCTCCGCAATCTCTTACACGTGATTTCCTTTACCAGCTGCCCATGCGAAAAATCAAACACCCCGTTTCTCCACGTCATCTTCCATGTCAGGTCAGAATGCACTGGTTAATCAACAAGTGTAAGCGTGCATGTGGGTCGAGACGTAACCCGGGCCTAGTTGACCGCCATCCTTCACGGGCCCAATAGAACCCAAAGTTAAACATGTAGAGCCCATAATGCCATTATGAGGTGATCGAGCTTTTTCTTTTTAAAAAATAAAAAATAAAAAATGCAAGTATGATAATCAAAATTAAATAGTAAAATCTCTTAACCATCAAACCAGCTCACTTATATAGTAGTAATATTTTTTAATACCATGTATTTTCCTTTATTGTCTATTGAATAAAACAAAATCACTCAATTTATATTTTCTGAATTATTTATATATATGAATAAAATGCTTGGGATTTGATCTAATATTCAAAACCACATCTATTATACTAATGATTTTATGAATTAATTTTATAAATAGCACTCATAATATCTTCCTATTGAACGAGGTGTGTGCAAAAATTAAATGAGAAAAACATGGCCAGAAAAAGATGTTCTCTCTCCCTCTCTCTGTCTTTTCATTCTTTTTCCCTAGTCATGCGTGTTTTTGTACTCTGATTTCTTCTTCTTTATTGATGTTGAGTAACATCGATCTCTTGCTTGTCTGTAACGCAACTACTCTCTTTTTTCAATGGGGATATTAAGAGTATGGTAGTATTAATTTGTTTTAAAAACATATTTTTAAAAAAATTAATTTTGATACTAGTGTATCAAAAAATAAATAAATATATATATATATAAAATAATCTTTTTTAAAAAAATAAATAATTGTTTACAAAACCACATTTACCGCACTCTAAAAAATAAAAATAGCTATATATGTAAAAACTCGCGAACAGCACCCGCTTGCTACTGCAAACAACACTTAGTGCTAGTTAGCTAACCATTCACATCATAGCATACAGCTAGATAAGTAATGTTTGGCATGTTTTTGAAAAATAATAATTTTTTTATTTTAAATTAATATTTTAATTTTTTTATTATTTTGATGTATTGATATAAAAAAAATTAAATATTTTTAAAAATCATCATTACTGTAAAATCAAATACTATATAATAACTCAACACAATTATTAAGAAATTTAAAGATATAATAGATCACTTTTAAAATCAAACCCGGTCAGATTAAATTAAAAAAATATATATAAAAAAAATAACTAAATTAAAGATATTATCATTAAACCTAAATTAAAAACTCCCTCGAGCTTTCAAATAATGTGAGAGTTGCTAGTATTTAATTGAGACCTGGGATGGCATAGATCCCAATTTGATGAAAGAAATATCGAGAGGTTAATTGAAAGGAAAACACGTTTTACATGTGGATGCATGAATGACACGAGTTTAAGCATTTTTAATTGAAAGCCGGAAGGAACACCGACACCCTTGCTCCTGCTCAAGGATAAATTGCTCGTCTTGTACTTGATGAAAGTAAATTTTGTTGTAATGCGTTCATGCTACCCACACATAGATGGATAAATTCGTTCGATTAACATACAAAATAACAAATAGAAAGTTAATATAATAGTAAAGTTTTAACTAAATATCATATTTTTAGACATTGTAATTCTGAATTGCAATATCAGTTAAATATTGTGACTGAGAACCACAATAAAATATTAATTGATGTTTCACTTATCCATAAATGTATTTGTTAGGCCATTTACGTAATACATCTCGAGTAGATTATTATCTAATTATGAAAAACTCATACCTGACCTCGTGCGACCACATCTCATCTTGGACCTGGACCTGTCTCACTAATCCATTAATGCATCTGTTAGGCCATTCACGTAACACATCTCGGGTAGATTCTTATCTAGTTATGAAAAACTCATATCTGACCGCTCAAAATCACTCATAATTACAAGCCTGACTAAATCATTGAAAATAAAAAATACAAGACAACTACTAAATAAACAAAAGCTTTTAAGATTTCAATCTGGGTCTACAAGTTTGATAAAAATATATATTTTAACGCATAAGACATATTTGGAAGCAAAAGTTTATAAAATTATGTTTTTTTGCATGAAACGATCAACCAATTTATATAACTAGATCCAATCGGGTGATCGGTTGAGTAAAATGATTGTAAATAAAGCTACATATTAAATTGTTGCGCTTAGAAATATCTACGCTAAATTTTTTTTAAAACGATGTTATTTTATCAAAACTTTTAACTTACAACGCTATTTTTAACTTTTTTTTCCCTGCAAAATTTTGGACAAGCTCATATACTAGAGATAGTGTATCGTTGATTGTTTTTTGTAGTTTTACTAAAATTTTGAATTTAAAAAAATAAATTTAATTAGTTAACATTCCAATGAAGCCATGCATGAAGATGTTTTTTTTTTTTCCTTATTATAAAAAATGATTCGAACTATTTTTTTTTAAGATGCTGTCAACAATAATAATAAAACGATTACAATAACAATTGAGTTATAATTTATTAATTATTAATATTAATTGTGAATGTTGCTCGTCAAGGGTATGTATATTATACTATACTTTAAAACGTGTGGAAAAAATATTGTGCGTGTACTATATACATGGACTCATTGCATTGTAAACCACGCTGCATACACAGAGCATTTGAACTGTAGCACAAGGGGGTGTTGACTTTTTTGTTTTTTAGTCAAAAAGTGTTGCTGAGTTTCTGTTTTTTTAGTCAAAAAGTACTGTGTCTGGCTTGGCTGCCAGACCCACGGAAAATGCATGGGAAAAACATTGTGCAAGTACTATGTACATAGACTCGTTGCACCGTGAACTGCACTGTAGATATAGAGTGTTTGCATTGTGGATGACATTATAGAACCAAAGGGCGTTGTCTTTTCTGTTTTTTAGTCTAAAAGTGCTGTTGGGTTTCTATTTTTTAGTCAAAAGTGTTGTTGGGTCTAGCAGTCAAGCTAGGCCTAATAGCATTCGGGTCTAGCTTAGTTGTCATAAAGTGTTGGCATTGTAGATGACACTATAGCACCGGAGATGTTGTCTTTTTTTGTTTTTTTAGTCAAAAAGTATTGTTGAGTTTGGCTTGGCTATCAAATCCATAGATATTGGGTCTTGCTTCACAGCCAAACTCATATATATTGGGTCTGGCTCAATAGCAAAAATTAATGCTATTGGGTCTGGTTTCTCAGTTAAATCCACGAATATTAGGCCTGGCTCCGCAGCCAGACCTAGTGCTATTAAGTCGGGCTCGACAGCCAGACCTAATGCTTTTGGATCTAGTTGGGTCTGGTTGCCTAGCCAGACCCAATGACATTTTTATATTTATAATCTTTGCATTTTTTTTTTGATCCAATGAATATTTGTTTTAATTCATATGGGTTTTACACACACACACTAAACTTAATCACATTTTTTTTTGTCATACTTTCTTTAAAACTTGTTTGTTTTTGTATTTTAAAGGTATATTTACCTTGAAACAATATTATATTGATGCATTGTTTTAGTGTGTGTGTGTTTTTATGTATATATAATTTGAAGTGCTCTTGTTAAAAATAATAATAAAAAACTTATTTAAATTATTTTATAGTAAAAAATACTCTTAAAAATATTTTGCATTACAATTTCAAACTCAATGCTATTGGGTCTGGCTCTGCAGCCATACCCAATGATATTGGACTAGCTCAGCCACCAGACCCAAACATATTGGATTTGGCTCGACAGCAAACCTAATACTTTTGGGTCCGACATTCTCGCCAGACCTAATAGCTTTTGGGTCTTGGTGGCCGCCAGACCTAAGGCTATTAGGTCTGCCATGGTCGTCAGACCTAATACTATTAGGTGCAGCTTTGTAGCCAGATTTAAGGTTCTTAAATCTATCACGATCAATATATTCAAAATAATTAAAATATTGTACCTTTTATATTTATTTTATATTTTTAAAAAATTATTATTTACCTGCACATGCTAATATCCTAGTATATATATAAATACACACCCACTCTTACACCTCATATGTATCCACATTACAGTGTTTAAACATTAAACAGTTTTTCCCGTGTATCCACTAAACAGTACCAGTGATCAAGTTTAAACATTAAACACTCACATCATCCATAAACAACCTTTGACTCAAACTTCCTTAATTAAGCATAGTGTATTACGTGCTCGAACCCCATTACAGTGTTCCCGTGTATCCACAACGGAACAGACTTTTCTAATCTAATCTTTGATCAGACAATATCCATCAATCTACCCCCATCGCCGTTTTCTTTCTTTCTTCGGACACCACCACGTGGCAGTCATGTCAGTGGACCCCACTGCCCACGGCCTCTGGTTATGGATACATTCGATGGCTCTCTGCCCCAACATTTCCACCTCTCTCTCTTAATTAACCCTCCAGCTCCAGCCCAGTAGACTTTCAGATTCCGGCCACCACACCCTCCTTTTTCTCTACCATTTATATATACCCCACCCTCCCTTTCCCATCTTTTACCTCATTCTTCTCTTTCCCCTTCACTTCTCCCCCCCCCCCCCACCCCCCCACCCCACCCCCAACAATAAATATACACGTACCCTTCATTCAATATTATACATTTGCTGTGCCACACTACTACTCTACCTCTATACTATATTTACGGTTCCCATTATTATAGATTTTTAAGCTTTCTTTCTTTGTTTTTTTTCTTGAATTGGTTTCTTGGGGAACTGATGATCAATAGAGCATTGTTACCAGCTGGTGGTGGAGAGAATATGTTGCACTGTACTGACATAACAGTGCTCGAGAGACAAAGAGCTTGTATCAAATGGCAACAAGAACAGCAGCAGCAGCAACAGGTTCAACTACAACAGCAAGAGATTAGTTATTTTACTGAACTGACCGGTGTGTTTCAACAAGCTGGGTTTCATGAGGGTGGTTTAAGTGAGGTGGTGACCCGGTCTGTGAAACCTGACCCGGGTTTGGTGGATAATGGTTGGAATAATGACCATGTTGTGGGGCTTGGTGTTGGCCCGCTGTATGATAATGGGTCAGGTTTTGAGTTGAATTATGGTGCCATTTCTAGGACTTCTAGCTGCCCGCCGGCGTCGGTCGCTGCTGTGGCAGCGGCTACAGTGAAAGGCTCAGAGTCTGTTGTGTCAGATAAGATTAGTTCCGGGGTTGGAAGAGAGAGTTCCAAGAAGAGAAAGGTTGATAATAAACAAAACAACTCAAAGGTCTGTTTTATTTTTTCTCTTTATTTCTTTTTTGGAGTGTGTTTGATCATCGTTTCTTTGAAACGTTGTACAAAATCTTGATTTCTCACTGCAGAATTGTTATGTATGTTGTTTTTATTCTGTTCTGCTTACAATTTTGTTCAAGCTGAAATGAAAACATCAAGCAAAGTATCTCAAGGAATTCAATTGTTTGATTGATTTTCTTGGAATAATTAATGAAACTTTTTTTTTTTGGGGGGTATGGTACTGTAGGTTGATGCAGAAGAAGACACCAGGGACAAAAGGATCAAAGGATGTGCAGAGGAAGGAGAGTCAAAGATCACAGAGAAAAATAACAACAAAAACAGTCGCAACAATAACACCAACAAAAACAATAACAGTAACAAAGAAAGTTCTGCTGGGAATTCGAAGGACAATTCCAAAGTAACTGAGGTTCAAAAGCCGGATTACATTCATGTCAGGGCACGTCGCGGTCAAGCTACCGATAGCCACAGCTTAGCTGAAAGAGTGAGTAGGGATTTTAATATTTTCTTTACTGTTTTGATCAACCCCTTTTTCCTCTGCTCTGCAGATTTTATTTAGAAATCCTGTCTAATATGTAGCATATATTGTGGTGTGTGTTATGCAGGTGAGGAGGGAAAAAATCAGTGAAAGAATGAAGTATCTTCAAGATTTGGTACCAGGGTGTAACAAAATCACTGGTAAGGCAGGCATGCTTGATGAGATCATTAACTATGTTCAATCACTTCAGAGACAAGTAGAGGTAATTAGTAATCAATGGTAATTCTCTAATGATAATATTTGTGTGGTTATTGTTCTTCAAAAATATTTATTTGTCCCAAATTCTGGAACAGTTCTTGTCAATGAAACTAGCTGCTGTAAATCCAAGGCTTGACTTCAACTTTGACAACTTATTTGCCAGAGAGGTAAAGTATCTTTTCTCAGAGTGGTATATTTAGCAACCAAACAAATACTTCAAGTGTTTGTTAGTAGTTTATATATTTGTTACTGATGAACTCCTTTTTGTTTCAATCAGCAGGCCTTTCCTGCTTGTTCAGTCAATTTTCCCACCATTGGGATGTCATCAGATATGACTAATCCTGCATACCTTCAGTTTAATCCAGCACAACAACAATTAGTTACATGCTGTGGATTGGATATGGGGACAGATCCTCCTGATATGGGGCTTAAAAGGACCACCAGTTCTCCTGAATCTATTCCTGAAACATTTCTTGACTCATCCTGCTTCACTGTAATGCCTTTGTTCACTTTTTTATTTCTGTCCATTTATCTGTAATTTCTTATGGTTTAGTTTCTTCTAATCTTATCCTACTTATCTTGCAGCAAGCCCATCCCCCACCAGCCTGGGATGCTGATCTACAAAATCTTTACAATGTAGCTTTTGATCAAGGAAGACAAACATCCTTCCCAACTCAGCCATTTACAGGCAAGATAAAATTATCATGTCTTTTTTATCTTCACTTTATTAATCTGATAAATCCATAAGGCTAAAAAACAAAGCAAAGTGAGTTTTAAGTACCAATGATGGAGAGCATAGAGAACCCCACAAAAGTTAATGATTTTGCTTTGGGACTGAAATGAGTCTTCGTGATAGAGATGGAGAAAGTTGGTCACAGGGAACTTCCTATCAATTCTTCCAAATGATCGAAGCCGCTGATTCTTTTCTATGACTATTAAGTTTCCCACAATTCTTTCTTTATAAAGGAAAACCACTCAAAGTTGCAAAGCATTTTGGCTGTGTAAAGAATCATGGCCATCTCTCTCTTGCCAATTGATGGCACAAAAATGGGTCCCTTGGTAAATACATGGCGAAGTCTATAATTCTTACAATAAAGTAGTTCTTGCTACTTATGATTGTTTATCATGTTGGAATTTAATTTACTAGTTGGATGAAAGAGAAACCATTGGATAACGAGTCTGGGTTTTCCTGTTCCTAAATTCCCCTGCCTCCCATTTTCAAATCGCACAATGTGATGACTCGTATTCTACCAAGATTGGCAATGGATTCTAAATGTTGTCTAACTTTTACAGGTTCTATTGAAGCTAGCAATCTGAAGATGGAGATGTGAATCAGAATATCAATTTATACAATTCCTGAAGAAGATTTTATTCACATTGCCTTTGGTCCTGATTCTTTTACTTCTCTAAGTACATGACGTATATAGTTGTATGTATACTTTCGATATAGTATGAATAAAATCGATATCTATTAACATCAAAGCCTTCTCTTTCTCGCAATGTATACATAGCAATCACGCCATAATGATTTCCTTGCACCGTAATGGTCGATCGCGATAGAGGGGGGGACCAAAGAATTAGGGTTGAAGGCAATTTAAGCATTGGTAGGGCAATGAAACTTAGACTGAATGAAGGGATAGAAACCTAAGGTCCTGCTTCACGGATTTACTAGAAACGCGTGGCCTTTACATCGACTAGTTTCTCCTAATTTTTTACTTTTGGCTGAAGAAAGTTGTAATTATAGTTGCGAACTCTTATAACTTCTACAAAATGATTCAAGCTGTATTTTTTACTCTTGACTAAAGAAAGTTATAAATATATATAGTTATAAAAATCTTGATTTAATTAAAAATTTTAACTTTTAACTTATCAATTATAACTTGCACTATATTCATCACTCAAAACATGTTTAGAAAGGCCACAAGTTGCTTGTAATTTACACCAAAACCTGTCCTGGTTAGTCCTGTGGCGCAAGTTGTCCCTCTGTTGGATGAACATGAGTGACAGGTTTAATTAAGACCAGCGGACATGAGCCTACGGCGGACCTTCTCAGCTTCCTTTAGAGCAGAACAGTATATAAGATTGATTGATACTTTGATAATTAGGCAATAAATTGAGAATAAGAAGCATGAATTCGTTAGAGTGGTTTTCATGTCCTAACGTACATTAATATATTGCATTTATGATGGATCATTATGCCTCTCTCTCTCTCTCTCTCTCACGATTAGGTGGAATTCTGGGGAGGACAAAGCCCACCTCTTTCATCCTGATCCAAGATATGTCGTTTACAATGCAATCAAGGAAGAAACACACCTCATTAACTACGAAGTTAATCCCCCGTATGAGATCATTTAAATTACTAAATACTCCCATTAACCATCAATTCCTAACCATTTGACAAGTTTCTTCTTTCCAGGCAACGAAAAAGACAATGATCTAGTATGATAATGACCCTAATTCAAGTTGCTTACCTTAATTCCCTTTTGTAAATATCTGATAAAATGATACAGAGTAAGAAATTTTCTATGTTTTTGAAAACAAAAGTGGGTGACATGTGAGATATGTACCATTACCAAAGCTGTAACGGCTTCGGTGCTTTACCAAGTCCATGCATTAACTACAAGAGCTCTATGAACCCAATACCAGTATGGACAATTCCAGATAAGATGACAAGAATGCTATTCAGATACAGAAGTACATTAACTACTCGTTTCAGAGAAAAAGAAAAGGACTAGGCACGAACTTAAGCTTTAGGTTTCTTTCAAGTATTTCTATTGTTTTGTGTTGTTTTAGATAACAAACCAGAACCATCTTTATGAAAGTATCATTTGGTCACCAAACTGGTAAAATGGCCTAGAAAAATATCCTTTGGAGACTTGCAATGTAGGGTGTTCAAATTGGTTTATCATCTTGTTTCTTCTCTTGGTAACAAGTTACAATCTTGACATCATTTGAATGGTTTAGGTGACCAAAATGTGAAACAGTAAGCTTGAATTTTCACATGCAGTTGTGTGTTCTGTGCCTATGAAGAGTTTATGTCTTGCATGTACATTATTAACAGACATACCTCCCAATAGTCAAATCTTAATTAATAAGAAAGGAGCCTTTCATTGTTGGTTTTGGCAACATGCCGGGGACCACTAGAGGCTGCTACACCTTCACAGCATCCTCCTGTTCTTGGATTATCAAGAGCCTCAGGCTGCCTTCGTTTTCAAGCCATATAGAATAGTGAAATGGGTGGACCTGGCCTCATCCAAAGGCAAGATCTCTTTGATTCTCTTTGTTTTCTATGGATGGCGAAAGATGATATAGCCCTCTCTTTCTTGGTCCCATTTTTGCTTTCTGTGAATTTTTCTCTTCCTAATATTTGAGGTTTTTCTCTCCACCTTTCACATAGTGCAATTCCAAGGTATATAAAGCTAAAACCCACAAAGATTCTCTTGGCTATGTGTGTATTTTAGTTTGTCACTGGAGATTTTTTTTTTCTTGGAGCTAGTATTCTCCCATGTCAGTGTCCTTACCTTGTAACAAGAATCCTGCAAGTAGTCAAGACAAATCTAATATCTGATCTCTTTGGACAAAGTAACATGATATATTTTGCATAAGCAAGCGAGATTAGCGCTCGAAGTTGAATGGAAAATACTAATGGAAGGGAATCTACATAACATGTTAAATAGAATTAAGCCAAGGACAACAAAAGCACAAAAATTAGGAACACAATGTCCAGGAGTCCTATCCATCCAAGCCTGCAGTGTAGGAATCATAACTAGGCTAGCAATCGCCATCCCTGAGACAAGCCAAGCTGTTTGTAGGATCTTAAAGTTGTAAAAGGGCAACGCTTGCTAGTTTGAACAACAGGCCAAGTTGCTAAAATTACGAAGACTAAAAATGATAATCCTTGTAAAGCATACTTTTCCGCATGAACTAGTTTCTACAGTCAAATAATTAAGGACCACAAATTTGCAACAGCTCGTTAGTTGAATCAACTAGCTCGAACAGAACAGTTAGAACAGGATGAAGAACTAAATACTTTCTGCTGCTAACTTTGAATCCAAACCACAATTCGACTTGCATTCCCTGAACCAGCAAGTCATTAAAAAAAAAAAAACTCTAAGAGAAGGAGAAAACACTGTTCACACACCGTGGAAAAGAATAGTGTTTTCTCCTTCTTGACTTTTTTTTTTTTGAAAAATACTGTAAGGCAAGGAGAAAACATGACACACTTTGGACAAGAATAGTGTTCTCTCTTTCTTGACTTTTTTTTTGAAAAAACTCTTCGGTAACTGTTTAAGAGTAAAATAGTATTTGAATTAGGACAATTTAGGTTTTTTGAAATTTATTGTGGATACAGGACGTGTATTTTGTGTTTTAATTGTATAATAAATTTACATCACTGCCAGAAATAATTTTGTTAACTTCTGGGTTACTTTTGTATTTTCATAGAAAAAATACACAGTAAAATTTTTACTCTAAAATAAAAAAAAACCAACTAATGATGTGGTTTTTTGTTATTTTAATTTTTGTTTGACAGTGAAAGGACATTGATGCTTTTGATTTCAAATAATTTAACCCTTGGGTTGAAGGGTATTTGTGTCTTTTTTTGCTTTTTTTTTAATTAATGAATAGGGGTGATGTTATTTAAGTATTTTAATAAATCAAAAAAATTAAAAAAAATACACGGATGAATGTTGTTGCAGCATGTCAGCCACTCTTTCGTCTTAAAAGGGCGTGGCGACTGATTCAAGAGGCCAAAATTGATGTTTCAAGGTTCCTTCCGATGCATCTTGGTATGTTCTCTATGAAAAAATAGTATGTGAATAGAAAAGTTCTTCGGTTTATCGTTGCAGCCATTTGATTTTTATTCTTCTTTATTTTCTTTCTTTTTCGCGGTCTTTACACCTACCCTATAATTTTTCAGATCAACCATTAAATTTTTTTTTTGGATTTAGTCCATGTTTTTTTTTATTATTGTTTACTTTATTGTAAATAATTTATGAAATTAAAATTTCAATCTCATCCTCATTCAAGTTCTTGCTTTGTTAGACTTAATTTTTATTCTTTTGATTGTTATTTATAGAATTTAAGATAATTTTTTTATTTGATTTTTTTTCGATTTTACCCTCTATTATTTTTTTCCTATTAGATTCCATAATCATTATCTTGATTGTTGTTTTTTTTTTCTTTTCAAAGTTTTTCAAATTATTATTTTTTACTCAATTTCATCTTTCAACTTTTAATTTGTTTGGATTTTAGTTACTTTTTAAGCTTGTGTCTAAGATTTGACAAGTTGCAAGTTTCCAAATTAATTCAGCTTTAGAGGGTTCGCTCGGCACTTATTTGTTTTATTTAATATTTTTTAAAGTAAATTAATGTTTTTTCGGTTTTATCTTTTGGTATTTATTTAATTAGAGATTGAAATCTATTTTTTTCCACCCTTTTGTGTCCTTTGTTTTATTCTTTTTTTATATAATTTGATTGGGTTCTCTCGGGTGTTTTTATTGATTGTTTTTTTATTAAGTTTATTTTTATAGATAAATATTATTCTTGAATTAAATAGAATTGATTGGTTGAATATAAACAAATGATCACTTTTTTTTTTTTGCAGCGTTGTTCTAGCGACCCATGCGGCTTCTTTTAATGTCGACATTTACTCTTTTGTAGTTGGGTTTGAACCGTCTCAACAAAGTCTTCTCTGGTGGTGGGTATTGTTTGTAGTGGAATGACAATGATAGTGAGTTTCTAACGATTTTTTTTTTTCTGGGTAAGATATTGGCGGCTTATTTATTTTAAGTAATTGTAACCAAATATTTTTTGTACGGCTCATATGTTATCGTTGCCTATGATTAAATCAGACTATTATATTACTCAATATTACTGGATCCAATCAAGGTAATAACTCGAACATCGGGTTTTTCTTGCTATTTTACAAAATATTACTGTTACCTAAACATCTATATTATACATTAAAAAAAAATTAATAGTCCCATGGCGAAGCACGGGTTACAGGTCTATAGTGTAGGCTAATAAGAAATGACATGCATAAATTATTGTTAATAGTTGCATATTTGATATAGTAACATGTTTTTCCTTCACATGAGTTGCAGTTTCTTGCTAATTCCGCTGCATCAATGGTGAGTCCTCGGCTTCAGAAAAAAAGTGCCCACAGAACAAAAGAAAAATCATATTTAAGTCCCCAACATTTGAATTTCAATGTAATAGAAATGACAGAATAAAATAACAATGAAACAATAATACCTTTCCCAGGAACAATTATAATAGAGGGAAAAAAATAAAAATAAACCAATGATAAACCAATGAAACAATCTAATAGAGGGAAAAAAATAAAAATAAACAAGAGAACACCAAACGAGGATAATATTAACACTGTAGAGAACCTTTGAAAGCAAACCAGAGCCTCCTGTGCCGAAGACAACAGCTACTGGCTTTAACCTGTCTGCTTCCTGGCAAATTACTTTACCTGGATCCCCTTCTACAATCCGAGCCGCAGTTTTAACCTAGTTACACATAAACCACACAAATTTTGTTAATGAGATTATAATAAACTGAATGCAATACACTAAAACTAGAGTTATTAACGATACAATAAATTATCACATACAAAATAGCTAGAGAGAGTATAACCACTGGGCAAGAGTGAGTCCTGAACACCATCTCACAAAAGCTTAGATAGTGTCGAACTCCTCAACAATATCAAATCAGAAATACAGGCAAGAAGCTACTGAATTTTGTGGGGGGGCAAAAGGAATGATTTAATGATTTTATGCATACAATTCTGAGTTCTCTCTTCTAAGATTAGAACCACGTAACATACAGACTGTGATTTTGATTGTATCTGAAGTATACAATTACTTGATCAAGGAAAAAGAGTAGGATTCAATCCCTACTTGCAATGCCTCAACGGCAAGCTTCTCCAGAGCCCTTCAGTAGTTTCATAAACAAGACAATTAATATATCTACAAACCCAAAATGAAATGCACTTATGCAAACTACTTACATTAACATAATCAAATTCTGATGAAAGAATAGTTTTTCGATTACATTATACCTGGAATTGCATGTACAAGATGAATGGTGTCAGCCAGGCCGCATCAAATGCATGTTTTCTGTTAGGCCCATGATCAATGGCTACAAGAATGCCCCTGCCTCTCCTCCTTTGACCTGTTTCTCTATCAAGTTCAGGTTTTGGTACCACAGGAATAAATGAAGGCAGCTTTACTTCCTTCCAGTTGTACTCTTCGCCCTCTTCAAGGGTTTCCTAACGCTTTCGTCGTATGTTTTTGTCTTCTTACCCAACAGAAGAACGAAACAAAACCCAATAGAAGCATGAAACAGAAATTGTTAAAGAGTAAAATTGGTTTTGGTTTCTGTTTTTGGCAGTTGAGAAGTTTGTGCCTCAAGTTCGAAAATTTCCACGCGTATAAAAGAAGTGGGGCTTTGCCTTTTGCTATTTTAGGCTTTTCTTTCTTCTTCTTGATAGGCTATTAGCCTGATTCAGAAGGGCCCATTATAGATTTAATAGTAGACAAGGCTGCAAACAACCATGAGCCACTAGTCCAGTGCTGGTTTGGGTTTTTAAAGCTCTTTCTCCTTTATGGCCTAGCCCGACTCAGCTAGGCCCGTATTTGGAATCAGGATCCATTGCACCAACCAGCCAGATAATTCTGGGCCCAGTGAACTACTACTATTAATTATGGAACTTCTATAGTAGATTTCAAACAGGTTAAGATGAGATTTTGAGATTTTTGTCGATTTTTCAAAATTTGACTGCCCGAAGAGCTGAAGCGAGCATGTTATACAATTCCAAGAGCAATCTTGAAAATTTACACTAGACATTAACTGATGCAGCCCCACAGAAATTGAAAAATTCTGGGAATAGAGCGGCCGTGTAAGGTATCCACCAAATAGTTATCATCACGCATATAATACAGCAATCCTGAAATAATCAATCAAAATTCTAATGTGTAGTTATTATACCTATAATACACAACCTTATTACATATAAAACAGCACAGATAATTATCATCATGCATTACAGAACATTCTTGTTACATATTGAAAATCAACTTCTTCGGAACCTTGCTAGCCTATGCAACCACTCGAACGATTTTCATGACCTTCAAGTGCTGAATCTGTTATATCAATGATTCATCTCCAGCTTCTGGAAAAATTAAATAAATTGATTAACTTGATAAAAATTCCATGACGATGTGAATTAAACAAAAAGATTTCATTTTTGTAGGAGTACCTTTCCCAGGAACAATTATAACAGGTGCTACTTTACAGTGGTGAAAGCAATATTCACTCGCACTACCCTGAAGAAAACTGCAGAAAAAAGATAGACATGAGCACACAAGTAGAGAAGATGAGTGGGAGTAAGTGGGGGGCAAAAAAAAAAAAACCTTTGAACTAAGCCTCTGCCTCTGGTACCCATCACCACTGCTGCAGGCTTTAGCCTTACTGCTTCCTTGCAAATTATCTTACCAGCATCCCCTTCCACAATCCGAGCCACAGTACTCACCTAATAAAAAACAATCAACATTCAAAATAAATTGGCGGAAAACATTGATTTAACGCAGATTGTTGTCCCCTAGATAATAGTTGAAGAACTTTAGAACTTAAAATAATGAGATACTATACATATCACTTCAAGAGTACGAATTAAAGACAAGTACAAGAATCAAAACGTTTTAAACTAAAGCTTATGTATTTAAAAGCTTGATGTCTGGTCAGTCATTACTCATTAAGCAAAACACAAAAGCAAAAATGGTTTGATTGCCAAAGTCATAACTAAAATCAAGGGAGCGCGCAATTAAACACACAGATCATATATTAGGTGCAATTTATGCATAGATGTATCATGAACCAATCGCAATGTTTATGATCATTCAAAATCAAGATAATTAACAGTTGATTAACAAAACATTTCCTTAAAATACTAATTATTCTAATTTCGCAATCAATAATTACTTTCTTGAATGATAACAATGGAGTAACAAAATTTTAAACAAAAATAAAAGGCGGATCACTAACCATGGCAACCTGCAAAGCCTCCACAGCAAGCTTCTCCAAGAGCTGCTGGCTTGTCTCGTAAACAACAGTATTTTGCACACCTGAAAAAACCCATAAAAGAAATCAAGCCAAATTCCAAAACTCGATTATGCAAAACATACAACTATGATATCCACAACATACTAGAGACAGCATGGACAAGATGGATGGTGTCAGCCAGCCTGCAGAGGTGAATCAAAGCCCAATCAAAAGCATGCTTGCTATTTGGCCCATGATCAATCGCTATAAGTATGTCTCTGCCTCTTCTTCTTTCCCCTTTCTCTCTTTCAAGCTCTGGTTCGGGTTCTATTCGTGTCATTGAAGGCAGTCTCACTTCTCTCCAGTTGTACTCTTCATCTTCTTCCAGTACCTCCATTGTTTTATCTGCCGTTTTTTCCTTCTGGTGGGGGGGCTACAGTTTTCTCTGTATCTTCTTGTGTACAAATTTGCTACAACTCTTTATCTTTCTAGTTTTGTTTTCTGGTTCGGTTTCTATAAGCAGAATTTGCTGGTTTTTGACAATTCAAAGGTTGTTTTGTCTTTCGTTTCTGAGTTGATTTCTTGTATTTTTCTCATACTTTATATAAACACTGCTCGGCACAACCGATTAATTTGGCGATCTGTTCACCCAAAACAGGGTTATTAGTTTTGTTTTCTGGTTCGGTTTCTATACGCAGAATTTGCTGGTTTTTGACAATTCAAAGGTTGTTTTGTCTTTCCTTTCTGAGTTGATTTCTTGTATTTTTCTCATACTTTATAAAAACACTGCTCGGCACAACCGATTAATTTGGCGATCTGTTCACCCGAAACAGGGTTATTTTAAGGCCCAGTTGGAAACACGTGGAAACCGTATATATTAAAAAATAATTTTTTTTATTTTAATATATTTTAAACTCCCACCACTACCCTATCCTAAATCATTTTTAACGTTGGCAAACGAAAATTTGCCTAATAATCCGTACACTTAACCAAGCTAAATCCCGAACCGACAACTATGATCTTTCTCTAGTTGCGTGTCTGAATTGTGCATGTCGACCGCATTCCTACTTTTTCTTCTTTCCAGAAGCACAATTGACGGGGGAACAGCAAAAATAGTGTTTTCTTTTTATATCGTGCGCTTCTCGATGGACCCTTTTTCTTCCGAACCTTGTAATAGGCTCGAATGTAGACGCCGACTTCCATGCCAAATTATTTTTCATGAACTCGAAAGGACTACTGCAAGTGCCATCAAATAATACATCAAACCATTTTCTTCGAAAGGACTTTAAACAAAAAAAATGTAATAGATCAAATGGTTTTTACCAAAAAAAAGAACAATATATATATATATATATATAAACAAAGAGGAGGTGCTCAGAAAGGATTAGAGGGTTTTTCCTCATGGTTAATATCAGATTAACGAGATTATAATATCATCATCACAGCACCTTCTCTTTCTCGAAAAATCTCAGATCTGTGTAAACATGTAATGAAAAACCCATAAATGTGAAAGATAAAAACTACAATGCTTTTGCAGAAAGAGAGAGAGATTTAAACGGCTCTAATTCCCTGCTTTCGTTTTCAAAGCAATACTTGAAGATGAAGGGTTTAGGGTTCGCTGACAATGAACCCTGACTTTGATTTATAGTGATGATGACATGACATAATTACTTAAATGCCCTTCGTAGCTCTCTATCTAGTTAAAGAGGCCCCTCGTTATCTAGCCCAGACAAATGAGCTTGCAAAAGCAGTTTACTCGGGCCTTACTAAAACCCACCATTCAACGCGTGTTAATGCTTTTCCTTTTTCTTTTTTAATTGGAATTAGAATTCTTCATAATTTTGAAACCGTACCCTAAGTTAACTAGGGCAAGTCCCAGCCCGATGAGTTGATTCAAGCTTGATTGTTTTTTATTTTAAAAGTAAAAATAATATTATTTTAAAAAAATAAAAAAAAAACCAAATTAATTGTTTTTTATTTGTTTTTATTTTAGCTTGACTGGATTACAAGTCAACTTAGGTTTTTTACTGTGTGATATTAGATTAATTCTTTTTTATCTTTATTAAAATCAAACCTATCAGTTAACTTACTAGATTGATTCAGCTTAAGTTTTAAAACACTAAAAATTTGAAATTGTTAAATTTCAGCTCTTTTTCATTGGACTAAAAATCTTTCTGGTTGAGTTTTAGGCAAATAACTTGCTTTTAGGCGAGAAATTTATTCTTCAAAAAAATAATAATAACTTATGGGCTAAATTGGATGGATTATTTGAACATTGATTTAGGCCGCCATGTAACACACTAGAGTACAACTTCATGAACAAATAATCCGCGCATTCCAAGCACATTTACGTCAAGTTCATCTTTTTTAAGCTGCATTTTAGTAAGAAATCGGCAGCAGGCCACCGGTTTCATTTACCTTCATTTGGATAACACATATGATAAGAACCATTGAAATTCTCTAAACAGTATATAAATTAAGTGATTCTTAAACTAATTAAACCATTGTTTAGTAAGATTTTAATTGTCTTCACCATCACCAGACAATCATCTAGTAAGTGGTCTAATGATAAAAATTTAGAATTAAAAGATTTGTTTTTCTTGTGATCTCAGGTTCGAGTCATGTGGTTGCTAATATGATAGCCACTGGAGATTTACATGATCGTTAACTTTAGGGTCCATGAAATTAATTGAGGTACGCGCAAGCTGAGCCGAACACCAAAAAAAAAAAAAGTGATCAATCACATGCGCCCATGGGTTCTGCTACCATGAAGGCTCATGCTTATATTGTTGTGATATTAGCCCAGTTTCCTTCATCGCTACCGCCACCGCAGGATCATTAGACATGTCAACTGCTATTCTGATAAGGGTAGATCGGTCCAGTCAAGGAGATTTTAAGAAAATACAAGATGCCATCGATTCTGTTCCTTCTAATAACCCTGAATTGGTTTTCATTTGGGTTTCTGCTGAAGTGCTTGTTTTATGTGCTTATTGATCTTTTATAGTCATGTATAGTCATGTAGTACTTAAAATGTGATAAATATATACTGTATATCTCTAATGAACTGTCTTTGTATTAGTTTTTAATTTCTGTTAATTTGTGCTTGAGCAGAGAAAATATTGCTGTGCCTGCCGACAAGCCCTTCGTAACATGGAGTGGCACACAGCTTCAAGCACTATAATTACATGGAATGATGGTGGGGACACGACGGAACCCCCCCACTAACTGTATTAGCCTCTAATTTTGTTGGTCCATATCTTACTAATCAGGTACTTAATTGCTTCGTCTTATGTTTTATTTTCTTTGCGTGGTAGAACTTGACAAAGCTTCAGATTGTTATGTTTAAGGAATTTTGACTGATTTCTTTTTATCTTGATCATTGTCAATAGAATACATTTGCAAGTGGTGGCAAAGCTGCTGCGCAAAGGGTGTCAGGAGATAGAGCCGCGTTCTATGGTTGCGGGATTCTTTCTTTTCGGGATACTCTCCTGGACGGCACTGGATCACATTATTGCAGCACTTGTTACATTGAAGGAGCGACTGATTTCATATGTGGAAACGCTGCTTCACTCTTTGAAGTGAGCGCAACATTTTATGTACTTCTGCTTTCTTGTGAAAAAATTATACCAGGGCCAAGTGTGTATGTTAGAGAAGGAGACGGTTCTAGTGAATGTCACCAACAATGCGAAAATACAACGTTTATATTCATTGGTATGATCAATAGACAGATGTGTGTTTGTGACCTTATGAATTTGTGTGAGATTTTATTTTGCTAATGGAATGAATGCTGGTTTTTGCAGGCATGGAGCAAGGCAATTTCGTAATGGCTGGGCAGATGGACCTGCTGATACAACTATGATTTTAATGCAACAGGGCAAAGAGGAACATTATGGTGGCGTGCACATATCTTTGGCTAGGGGCTACTGTATATGGTGCCATTGTTATCATGCCTAAACCAGGGACCCCAATTCCTTTCCCCCAGACTCAGGTAAGAAAACAAAATTTTAGGTGGGACAAAAATTAACTGGATAAATGAACTTGTATTATCTATGATGTTTACACTTCTGATACAGATGATTTTGGTACAATTCTTGAAAATTTGTAGGAGAATGGTGAAACAATGATGTTGAAAAGATTGAAAACAAGGGAACAAACTGGGATTGCCATCTAGTATGTCTGACGCGCATACAATTAACAGGAAGCCAGGGCCACTTTTCCCATGTTCCGAGAAACGTGAGCAAATATTTTGATCTTATAGTCCTATGTTAAGATCAATGGATTGACTTCTAAAATTCTCACAGATATGGGGTATATAAAAAAGACAGTTTTACCAGAACCCAGTCTAGCATCAAACAATTTTCTAAACCCTTTACAACATAACTGGTAAACATTGATGCGGTTTACATCAAGCCCTTTACAATTCAAGCAATACTAATTGCCCAGGACAGACCGCAAATGTTCTTGTTCAAGCAACACAATCACCAAACTGATATTTCATGTCTGCTAGGCCTTCCATGGATGCACCACTTACCACAGACATAACCATATGGACTTCAATATGGTTTTTCTTCTTGTTTTAGTCATCTAAAGTGGTTTCTTACTTTTCAGGGTTATGGTTCATGCACTGTCATTTGGAGCTACAGACAGGATGGGGATTGAAACAGCATTTGTCATCGAGAATGGACAAGGCCCAGATCAATTTATCTAGCCTCCACCTAAAGACCTCCCTCCCTGCTAGCATTTAGAACCAACCATCTCAATTTGGAATGTTTGAAAAGGATGGCTAAACAGTCTTTCAAGTTAACAATTTCGTGTTACAATTTCTTTATAGCTGAATCCAAGGCCCCAGCCATGCACCTGAAAGAACCTAGTATAATGTATGTGATAGCAGTAATCACTCTCAATCCCTGGGAAAGACAGGTTTATCTGGGATGGGGGTGATCATCTTCTGGCCTATTCTTACTTGATTTTCCGAAAACATGGGGATAATTTAACAGATGAGGCCGAGTTCATGGTATAAAGAAAACATTTCAGGTGTCTAACAACACAGGGGCCTGTCAGAAAATAATGGGCAAATGAAAAATTCGGTAGCTATAATTATAGAAGGCTATCCAAAACTGTCCCAAAAACTCATAAAAACAGGCCCTAACTCCTCTCCTCTACCCCTCACCTTTATCTACACGCACACAAGATTGACACAACCAATATAGAATCAGACCGATGAAAGGAAAGCTCAAGGCCACATAATTCAAACAGGTAAGAAAAAAATACCTATAATTGACGAGGATCTGGAAACAATGAATGAATTACTCATCAATGGCATCAAATATTTGAAAAAACAAGAGTACAAAAAGGTCAAATCGTGCACATTACCTCACATGGCACCTCTAACATGAAGAGTCAATCAAAAGCTCAGCAACATTGCCAATAAAAGAAAAAAAAAGTAAATCAAGCTTTCTTTTTCCTAGCCAATGCAGGTATCCTGCTACTTTTAGGCCGTGAACCACTAGTCTTAGAAGAATTTTGAATTAGCCCACGCAAAATGCACAGCACACCAAGACCCAGGAAGGGGGAGTACATCATCAGTAAATCATCAGATGCCTTGCCAGACCCCAATAGCTCTGCTAATATAGCAACCTGTCATGTAAAACACTCATTTACATAACGAGAAATAAATTTAAGAAAACAAATACCAGTAATCAAATTAATAATATATATTGGGGTTTTCTTTTAAATTTACCATGGAGGTGAGAGCAGAGGAACCATAGATCAAGCAAGTGGTGTTAAACCAGGATTTGGAAGCCAAAAAAGCGTACAAATTGAGGAGAGAAAGAGGCCACTGAAAGAGAAGCTCGAGCCAGACAAGACCAACGAAGAAATGGGGCTTCTCGATGATTAGATAGTCACCATAATGGTGGCCGTACCATTGCTTAAGATTGATCAAGAAATCAGGGAAGAAAGTGAGAGGCAGACAAGTCTGAGCATCAATTAATGGCGCAGCCACTGCTATCACCAGAAAGAAGAAGAAAAGTATAAAGTCTATAAGCTTCAAAAAAACACTCATACCCATTGTTGTTGTTTTTGAGAGCTGAAGGTTTCGCTTTGCTTTGTAAGAAATGGGGATCTATCTTGTCTTGTTCAATCGTGTTTGGTTTCTGACTTTCTATGCTTTCGGATCGTGAATGGATCTGAGACCAACCGGGTCAAAGGGATAAAAATAAACAGCTGCGATGGCAACTACAATAAAAATCTCTCGGTAGAAAGGAAAAAAAAAAACCTAGCAGGTTTTGAATCCTTTTGACATTGGTTGTTGCTTTTATGCCTGGTTAAAAATTGACCTGGAGTTTAACTCATTCAACCACTGAACAAGTTCGAGTTTAAAAAAATTGAGCAAAAATTTTACTCGGTGATCAAAAACTCGGTTGATTTCTTATTAGATTCGACTTATAATTAAATTGGTCTCGGTAAAACCCAGTTTTTAATTTATTGGTCTATTTATAATTTTTTTTGTTAAAATAATATTATTTTAATTATTAAAAAAAAACATGTTATTTTATATTCAGATTCGTATTCTAAACGCTAAATTAATTTTGTTTTCAAACTTTACTTTTAATTTTTAAGCTAGGAAACTTTTTAATATTAAAGTTATGTTTTTTTTTGTGTTTTAAAAATATTTTTATTTTAAATTAATATCTTTTTTATATTTTTAAATTATTTTAATATATTAATATCAAAAATAATTTTTAAAAAATAAAAAAAATATTATCCGCAGCAAGCCCAATGGCTTCCCCTTCTCTTCATTTGGTCAGCGTAGTATAGTCCATTAGTCCCACCACTGATATGATTCGCAGCACTAGCCACATTCTCTTCAATAACATTAATCTCATCACCTTGAATCTCTACCAAGATAGCCATATCAAGAAACACTTGATGCAACTCAGTCAAGCTCCTCTGTATCTTCTTCAAGGCCTCATGCCTCTCTAGATTCTCCATCACCAATTCTGCTTTCCCTTCAAAAACTCTCTCTTTCTCACCTCTTAAAATCATCCTCTCTATCATTTCCTCGGTTGGGTGCTCACCGGTCGCATTATAGTACCTCCTTTTAAGACCCTCTTTGTGATCTTTCAAAATGTTTTCTCTCAACGCTTGAAAATCATGCATCATGTCTCTTAACTTGACTCTCAAGCCATTAGTCACTGAAACCCGAGTTCGATCAACAGAGCTACCTTCTTTATAAGCCTTCGACAATCTACGATTAGCAACATTAGACTGGTCAAGCGATTCCAATCTTGACTTAATCTTCTTGGCTTTTCGAAGAATAGTAACCATATCTGAGTTTATTCTGTCTCTAATTCCTTTCAAAATTTTTGCACTGTGGGTGGATCTTGACTCTGTTGGGATTTGTCATTATTAGGCAACCTACCCTAAGGAGTAGGGTTACCATTTGTCAATGGTAGTTGCACCCACCATTGACAAATGTATCAACCCATGTGCAGCTGCTGTTGTTGAAGAAGAGAAGCCACCATACTTGCCTATTTATAGGCATACGTGAGAGAGCAAAATGATAGAGAGAGCTGTGAGAATGTGAAGAGAGTAGAGTGAAAGTGAAGGGCTGCAATGGCAGCAGCTGCAAGTGCAGCAAGAGAGCTGGGAGTTGAGATTGAGTGAAGTGATCCTCCTCCTCCATGTGTGTTGTAATCCTTTCTCTATATGTCTCTAATAATATGGACTCTCCCGTGAATGTAGGCGGTTTTGCCGAACCACGTTAAATATTGTGTCTCAGTGTGCTTAGCCTCCTTTGAGCAACTATCAGTACACCACCGATCCGCGCATGGGGGAGCCGGAATCCCCAACAATTGGTATCAGAGCCTGGTTTAAAGTGGTGTTTGATTTTTGCTCAAAAATAAAAGTTGTCAAAATTGTGTTTTAACCATATCACCGTGTAGAGGACGAAGAGACGAAGCCACTGGTGAAAACGGCGTCAAAATCGGACGTCGGACATGGCCGCACTCTCCATCACTCTCCGGCAAGGCGTTTTGCCCACGCGCACAGACGCGCCCCACGCGTCTTCTTCACCCGGATGGGTTGACCCGACCCGAATACCAGTTGACCCGACCCATTTGACTGACCCGGATAATGATGACGTCATCATGACGTAATAGTGACATCAGCATGCACAGTAGGCATGCCCAGGATGACATCAACATGATGTAATAGTGACGTCATCATGCACAGTAGACATGCCCAGATGACGTCAGCATGATGTAAGTGTGACATCTCATACACAGTCAGCGTGTCATGTCAGCGACCAGCCAGCTGACACGTCAGCACATTGGGGTCCACCTGTCACGTCACCAGCCTCGAGCCGAGCCGAGGTGAGCCGAGCCGTGAGCCGAGGGAAAGGATCCAGTGTAGCTGATCCTACGTGCAACCGGATCTGAGATTAAATCTGGGCCGCTCATCAGGCCAGAATTGTTTTGATCAAATCTTAGCCGTCTGAAATGCGATTTGAACGATTTCAGACTTGTTTCCAGCTAATTTGATCGTTCCGGATGCAATGGTACGGTCCGATCGTTGAGATTTGAGACCAAAAAGGCGGTGGTGAATTAACAAAAAGAGATTGCCCGATTAGGAGGCATATGATGGTCATTGTCGCACGTCATAAAAATCCGCGCGGCATCGGCTTGCGATTTTATCGTTGTTCGTTTTGATTTGATTGGTTCGTTGGAGTCGCCACCTAGTAATTGATTGCGGGCTACTAGGAAACCGGATGTACTGGTCTTGTCAGAGATTCATGGGTAAGGGACTGGTTGTGGTTAGGGAAGGTATTAGCACCCCTAACGCACCCTACCTGAGGTAAGCTGCTTCGTGGACTTGATGCGTTTTAAAGATAAAATTTTAGCTCAATTCTAAGGCTTTGATAAATCAGTTATTCGTTCCCAAAATATATGTAGATACATGTTCTACATTTTTATGGGAAATACAACATGATTTTTTTCTGTCCTTTAGATATTTGTGCATATAAATTAAAATATTAAATTCATTTTTTTCTTTGATTCAATTACATAAAAAAAAAAATACACAAACATACACTTTCACTATATTTTTCTTTTTCTTTTCTTTTCTTTTTCTTTTTCTTTCTTTTTTTTGTTACATCAACATTACAAATTATAAAAAAGTCAACTAAACAAAAAATAAATTAAACAATTTTTACAATTACAAAAATTAGCCCTAAAACAATCTGAAATTACAGGGATAGCCCTCTACAGTTGGAACAGTGTTCGGCTGGATTTCTGGGCGCGGGAACAGTGGCGGCGCGTCTTCCCACGCGCCACCGCCACTGCGGCGCGTGGACCCACGCGCCACCGCAAGCAACTGGAAACAGCGGGATCGGGGTCAGCCTCTTCTCCCCTTCCTTTTCCTGCCGGCGGTGACCACCACTGTCATCTGCAAAAAGAAGGAAAACGCAAGCAAAGTTTCGGTTCTTCCTCCCCTTTTAGATCTGCTCTCTTTTCTTCGCCTTTTCAAATCAGCTTCATCGTTGATCTTTCTTTTGTTTACATCTTCTCCTTCGCTTCAGGTGGCCGGCAGTTGGGCAGCGCTGCAGTGTGCAGAGGGCGGCGGTGAATCTGTGGCCAGGGGCGGCAGCGTTGAGATCTCCTCTCCTGGTGGTAGCAGCGGCGGTTGGGCTTGCTGCTGGTGTCAGCCAGATGAGGGAGGTCGCCGGTTCGGTCTGTGGGGGAGGATCGGCTGCTGGTTTCTGTGAGGGAGAGGCTCTGTGTTCACAGAGGAAGATGAGTGGTGTGTGTGGCCAGCTGAAGGCCGATTGGCCGGTCGGTCGGCTACCTCTGGAAGGCTGGTCGATGGAGATGGGGGAAATGGTTCGGTTGAGAGGGGAAGTGGGCGAGGGCTGTCTTTTGTGGTTCCGGTGGGTGTTCAGGTGAGAGAGAGGGAAGATCGGCTGCTGGAAAAGGGAGGGGTTCTCTGGTTCCTGGTTTGGTTTTGAAGATGAGTGAAAATGGGGAAATGGTGATGGCTGGTTTGGCCGTGTGTGGGGGAGAGCTGTGGCTTGTGCCGGCTGGGTGAGGGAGAAGAACAAAATATGGCCAGCGGGAGGGGGCTGGCTGTCCAGTTGCGGGAGCAGAGAAGAAAATTCAAGGGGAGGGCCGGCTGTGCAGTTGAGAAGAAAATCCAGGGGAAGGGGGGCGGCTGTCTAGGGTGCAGGAGATGGTGTCGTTTTGGGAAAAGAAAATGATGGTAGAACCGGCTGCGAAATTGGAGGCTTGTGCAGGCGGCTGAAGAGGAAAAATCTGCAAAACCAAAGGAGAGAGGGGGGCGGCGGCTCTCCTTGGAAAAAAGATGGGTTTAGGTTTAGGTTTTTTTGTATTTTTTCTGATGTTGTCAAAATTGCCCCCCCTCCTTTGTTTGAGTTGTGGACCAGTATTTATAGGTAAAATGTTGCATGGATCTCAAAATTGGTCCCTCAACTTTCTTTCTTTTTTTGTCAATTTGATTTTTCTTAATTTTTTTGTATTTTTTTGAAAACGAGCAATATCAATGTCGACTCAATGAAGAAAATCAATTATTTTAAAAATAACGCGTTAAAAGTTGAACGCGTTCCAA
>Ga0307513_10000396_pt1 | contig 63028 bp, 53 predicted proteins | sample 15_EM_MG_FD_202174 | JGI IMG/M metagenome (GOLD analysis project Ga0307513, IMG submission 202174) | Populus trichocarpa ectomycorrhiza microbial communities from riparian zone in the Pacific Northwest, United States - 15_EM | ecosystem: Host-associated > Plants > Roots > Unclassified | place...
CCATGGGCCTTTAGAAAAGGACGGAAAAATGAGAGGCATGGGGGGTATAGGGGGAGATGGTATTACCAGGTGATACAGGGAGATATGTATGTAATACATGAGGGAGAATATTTTTTGCTGATGTAATCCATTGTCGCGAATATTCTCGGCCTAGTTAATCTGGAATTCTACAATGTTAGCTATCTCGTAACACCAACCCAGTTTAAAAGTACTATGATCAGGCCTCAACCCCAGCTCCAAGAATCTAAATCCGGATATACTACTATTAAAAGCCTTTAATTAGGCCTCAATCAAAGGATTAGTTGTAAAATGCCAAGACTTGTATGAAACTCACATTTCAGAATCTATTTACTAGAATGTAGTAATAATTTTCTGATGCAAGGGTTTTTATATTCCCATACAACTATGAGAGTTTTAGATACCGTATTAGAGTTTCAGAATAAGTTTCTCTTTAGTTTTGTGATTTTCAAAAATTTCTAAAATTATTTTTACATAATCTCGAAATTAGCAAACAGTCATAAGCTGTTATTCACTTTATCTGATACTTCCTAGTTGAAACCTGATTTTCTTTCTATTCAAATTACTGCGCGACAGGCAAGATGTTACAGGGTAGCTCATAAGGTGAGATTCTGGACTAACTAGGCCAGGGATATTTGAGACAACAGGTTAATAGTCAGGAAAGCTCAAAGGTAATCGTTTGGTAAAGGTAAAGTAATAAAGTGTAGTCAAATATCAAAGAGTTATAACTTGCTAACTTGTTATATTGTTAAGGTCTCTTCTCGGTTGCTTCATGATTCTTCAACTACGGGGGAAGAGGCCTACTATTTATACTAATCTTCATGCTACTTCAACTTCTTTATTTAAGAAGTATTTCCTTAACAATTCAGTTTGTCAGAACAAGTGCGAATACCACTTCACCCTGAAAACTTGCCTAGTTCAACTCAGAGAATCTCCCCAACTGCTATTTCATCCGAGAGTGTCCCCACTCCACCAGTAGACAGTCTTCGATCTCTTCGTCATAATAGACTATATCTGAATATGCTGTCCAAATGCCTATATACAGTCACTAGACTTAAGTCTTGGTGATTGCGGAATAGTGAGACACGCCCGTGTATCCAAGGGGTATTTAGCAAAAGGCTGATAATGGCATTTCGATGGTAGAACAAAGCGAAGAATTAAACATAAAATATTAGTTTAGTAGTAAAGCTGTAAGAATGCATGTAGTATGATACCATACGTGATTTTCCACTGTCGTGGGGCTGGGGGGTGTCGGACTTGGATTATCTCGCTTAGTCCTCGCTGACTAAGCGATCACCAAGACTTTTGTCTAGTGACTGTACCAATAGTAATATGAAATATGGAGTAATTAGTTCCAATATCCAGCTATCAAAGCATTATGCAGACATATGCATATGCAACTAGAAAATGAGAGGAGTAGTGGTCTCTAAATATCGATCCAATCAGGCAAACATATTTTGAAACGTGCTCTCATCCAGTGGTCTGAGTTGTCTTCCAGATGCCTCTCGGAAGCTTATAACTGCAGGAGTATAGGGTTGGATATATGGTCCTCGTATGAAGCCAAATACCTCACTCTTAAATATTAAGTAAGCTATTCCCGCAAGTGTAATACTAGGTTGTAGATTAGAAAGATATGAAAATATAGCTTAATTCACAACACCATTGAAAAACTAGTAGAAGTAGAGTATAAGAGTTTCTTACTACAAATACTTAATATTAGATCTGACCAGACATGATACACACTGTATGATATTATACTTTCAACTAGCCAAGCCTCTTCTAATCTCCATTAGACAGGTTTGAATAGTAGAGCTTATAGTTAAAGCAAAAAATAAAAGGTAAGTTAAGTACATCAGCAAAAAAAACAAGTGACACCTGGACACACCCATACTCCCTGTGCATGTAGCGGTCTAGGCGTATAGAATATAAACTCATGTCATGAGTGTGCTGTCTTTTACAGGGTGCTGGTGGACAGGGGTCCATGCCACCCAGATGCACCAGAAGCAACCAAGGTCTCAGAATGTACCAGACGCAGAAAGGTTCTACCGATGTAACCCGAGGCCATAGTAGAATGCTGGAGGTACTCAGGTGTAACTATTAGGCATATGGGAAAGGCGTAGCTTTTCCACCTATTTTTGTGTGCCCTGGGGTTACCCTACCTTCACCCTGTGAAGCTAACACCCCCCTCTGGCCCTAGTGTTGGGACGGCGCGACAACACCAGACAGCATCGTTGTTCCGTCCCAACAGTAAAGGACACTATCATTGGAACGTATCTCATAGCACCGTACACGTCGCGGTCGTCCATCTGACCGGATGATGTTCACAGGATATATGAGAGGGGACCTTTGGCGAGCTTATGCAAGTATCCCGGGCGAAATCGGTTGATATCGCATAGAGTTACAGACATAGCGGTACAGCACAGGAAACTATGTCACCAAAGTAACTGGACGTTTTCGTCATGTCTACTCTGGAATGCAATGAGAGTATGACCGCATCCACACCAATAGTATATTACCATATAGGACTATTCGGTAAGGAAGGACTATGAGAGAATTGTGCCACTGGGACGATCCCGACTTCTAGTCTGACTGAAGCCTATATGCAGCAAGCCAGAGTGATATCTGCTACTGCAATAGGTCCGATTACGAGGTTGGCCACTTCGTTCGTTTGATGATGAGAAGATTGTGTAGCATGCAGACAAGTTTCAGTTCCTCCTGACGGAAGAAGGATTGTGAACTCTTACTAGGACGTAGTACCACACCAGAGAAATCAAGAGCTCTCCAGTCCGGAAGTCAATAGTGGTGCGATTATATTCAGAGTCCAACAATGTTCGCACTATGAGGAAAGGCTCAGAATAGATAGCAGGTACTTAGTTAGTATGGTAGATACTTGTAGGCCACGCACTCTATCGACGCGGAATATAAATATCGAAGTGCCTCCCAAGCTTTACTGAAATCATCACGCTACGGAGAAGAGACCTTATCAATATAATAAGTTATTACTTGAAAAATCTTTATCACTATTTTACTCACGTTTATATTGAGCCTTCCTAGACACATCTCTGGCTATGATAAAGTACCCCAGTCTTATCCATCTCGCTTGTTCTTAGAGATCTGGTACCATCTAACAGTAACTAGCTATCCTCTGATACCTCCTAATTGAACTACTCTACTTTTGAGCACTTTGAATGAGTTAGTGAAAACTGCGGAGAATACCCAAATACTGGTGGAGTTGTCCAAAAATGTCCACCAAGTATTACTCATGTTTACTTATTTGAGTTATTTAGATACTAGAATAGGAATATATTTATTAGTGTAAGTCTAGAAAACTGTAGCACTTGGTAGCTAACAATTTCAAAGTACTTGACAGGAAAACTAAAGGAAACAAGTATGGATAGCTCTTGAACCAACGGTTGGACAGCATCGGGACAGGGTGTATGAGATTCCAGTAACCAGGGGAATTGAATGATATCGGGCTTGAAGTGTCCGCATATTTGTAGCATCCAGTAGCCAAGAATTTGAACGTACTTGCTGGGGGAACCAAAGTACAAAGGTATGGATAGTGCTTGGACCAGTAGTCGGACAATATCGGGACAGTTTGCGTTGGAATTCGCTCAGCAAGGGGAATTGAATGGTATAGGTCTCAAAGTGTCCGCATGCCTGTAGCACCCAGTAGCCAACAATTTGAAAGTACTTGCTCTGAGAACTAAAGTACAAAAGTATGGATAGCTCTTGAACCAGCTGTCAGACAGCATCGGGACAGGGTTCGTTGGAATCTGCCGGTCGAGGGGAATCAAATCGTGTATGTTTCGAAGCTTCCGCATGGCTGTTGTTATGCGGTAGATAATAGAGTAGGAATCCAAGCTAACTACGCTGAAGATATTTGAGTTAACGGGTAAATAGTCAGGAAGGCTCGTAGGTAATCGTTTGGTAAAGGTAAAGTAATCAAGAGTAGTCAAATATCAATGAGTTATAATTTGCTAACTTGTTATATTGTTAAGGTCTCTTCTCTGTTGCTTGATGATTCTTCAACCACCGAGGAAGAGGCCTCTATTTATACTAATGTTCATGCTACTTTGACTTCACTAGTTAAGAAGTATCTTCTTAACAATTCAGTTTGTCAGAACAAAGTATGAACACCGTTTGGCCCTGAGAAGTTGCCCGGCTCAACTCTGAGAATCTCCCGAACTGCTATTTCATCTGAGAGTGTCCCTACTCCACCAGCAGACAGTCTTCGATCTCTTTGTCATGATAGACTATAAATGAATATGCGGCCCAAATGCCTACACATCAATAGTAATATGGAATATGGAGTGATCTGTTCTGATATCCACCTATCAAAGCATTATGCACATAACGTATATGCAACTAGAAAATGAGAGGAGTAGTATTCTCTAAACATCGTTCCAATCAGTTAAACCTATCTTGAAATGTGCTCTCATTCAGTATTCCAAGTCATCTTCCAGATACCTGTGTGAAGCTCATAACACCGTAGCTTGGGTTCAGATATATAGTCATCCTATGAAGCCATATACCTCACTCTTACATATTAGGTAAGCTATTCCCGCTAGTGTAATAGCTGTAGTGGTCAGAAGACAGAAGAAGGCAGATACCTCAGCGGGCAGATATCCGGCAGAGTTGGGAAGAGTCTCATTGGAATTCACTCAGCAAGAGCAATTGAATGGTATAGGTCTCGAAGCGTCTGCATGGCTGTAGAGGTCAGAAGGTATAAAAAGGCAGATACCTCAGCAGGTAGATGTCCGCCAGCGTCGGGAAGAGTCGCATTGGAGTCCGCTCGCCAATGGGAATCGAATGGTATAGGGTTCGAAGAGTCCGCATTGTTATATAGGTCAGCAGGGAGACAAAGGGAGATACTACAGCGGGCAGATATCCGCCAGAGTCGAGAAGAGTCTCATTGAATTCCGCTCAGCAATGGGAATTGAATCGTATAGGTCTTGAAGTGTCTGCATGCCTATAGCACTCAGGAAGCAACAATTGGAAAGTACGAGCCCAGGGAACTCAAGTACAAAGGTATTGATAGTTATTCAATCAGTGGTCGGACAGCATCAGGACAGAGTGGTTTGAAATCCGCTTCGCGAGGGGAATCAAATAGTATAGGTCTCGAAGCATCCACATGGCTATAGAGGTCAGCAGGGAGAAAAATGCCAATGTTCCCAACTGGCCAGGCCCGGCCTGTCCAAATTCTCTCTGATGTAGCCTGACCTGAGCCTGCAGGCCTGATTAAGCCTGAGCCTGGCATGTCCGGGCAAGCCTATAGGCCATATAGGGTTTTTCCCGGCTGCCTGATAGGCCGGCCTGGCCTATATAGCCTAGGCTGGCCTATATGGCTTCGGCCGACCCACTCATTGCGAGCGGCTACTCTGTGTCAACAGCAAAATTCACGGTAAATGTTTCCCAATTACGGAATATGATTAAAAATAAAGTAACAGTTTCGCTTATTAGCAAAAAAAACGCAAAGAAATACCAGAGGTTGTGAATTGATTAGATGAATTAATTGTAGAAAAAGAGTCGCTGTTGGTGGATCAACTGTGTGCAGTAGGACGGTGACTAATTCGAAGGCATCAATAAGAGAGGTTGACTGTAAATAGTTTACAAAATAGGGAGAATAATGATATGATAGGGTTGTGCTCGTGAACCTGGAAGTAAATTTCTAAGGCTTTATTATACTAGTTGAGTATCACTCGTTTTGTGATTAATTAAGACGTATCATAATAGCCGAAAGTAGAGGAGGGAAAAAATCAATAGCGATAAACTCGAAAGAGAGGGGCGAGGGGGATTGGAGGGTTAAATATCCTTAACGCAATTTGTTCTCAATACTAATGTCTGGACCTATCATCAGCCTAGCCCATTGAGAACACTGAAAAAGGCAGATACTCCAGAGGGCAGATGTCTGCCAGAGTCCAGAAGAGTCCTATTAGAGTCTACTCGTTGAGGGAAATCGAATGGTATAGGTTTCCAAGAGTCCGCATGGCTATAGAGGTCAGCAGAGAGAAAGAAGGCGATACCTCAGCGAGCAGATGTCTACCAGAGTCAGGAATGGTCTCATTGGAGTACACTCGCCGAGGGGAATAGAATGGTATACGTTTCGCAGTGTCCACCTAGCCATAGAGGTCAGCAGGAAGAAAAAGGCAGTTACCTCAGCAGGCTGATGTCTGCCAGAGTTGGGAAGGCTCTCATTGGAATCCGCCCGGAGAGAGAAATCAAATAGTATAGGTCTCAAAGTATCCACATATCTGTAGCACTCAGGAGCCAACAATTTGAAAGTTATAGCCAGAGGTACTTAGGTACAAAAGTATGGATAGTCCTTCAACTAGCGGTCGGACAGCATCAGGACAGAGTGCGTTGGAATCTAGTAGTCGAGAGGAATCAAATGGTGTAGGTTTCCAAGCGTCCACATGGCTATAGAGGTCAGCAGGAAGAAAAAGGCAGATACCTCAGCAGGCAGATGTCCACTAGAGTCAAGAAGGGCCTTATTGGAATCCGCTCACTGAGGGGTATTGAATAGTGTAACCCTGAATGGAAGAGCATGTCCCTCTCTGAAGGTTGATAATATTCAATGGTTCCACTCATTCGATCATGAAGCCTGATGCGAGGTGTGAAACAACTTAGCAACCTTTTGCAAGTGTTGTTGACTGTGATCAAATAAGTGGTATGTTTTGGGTCCTTACCAGGACAATAGATGGTTAGTCATTCTATATCAAGATCCTTTTTGTCTGAACAGCCTTTACCTGGCGGTGAGGTCGCCCGTTGTAAGTAGAGGCCATCCGGGGCAAGGATAGTCCCCTAAGGGAAACACTTATTAGTCGCTTACCTTAGTGTTCTTCGGGAGATTAGGGTGTGAAATTGACCATCCGGGTGCACTGGGTGGACAGGATGCGGGTTGTGTTGCACTCGACGGACTAGGATGCAACCATCCTGCTGGGGCCCTCTGAGGGCGGGCTGAGTGGCCAGGATGTTCCAGACAAATTTCCTGTGTTCGGACACAATGCCTATCCGTCCTAAGCAAACCCTTTTTTTGATGATATACTCCAAGCGAGAGATGCCAACTTTTGCAACCCAGAATCCAATTTTCAGGGAAGCCACTAGTATTTGTAACAATCTTATATGGTTTACTCATTAGTAGCACAGGTAATGATGTACTTACTGCTTACTTCTTCTCTTCTCCTCTGGATAGTGCAGGGTACTATTTCTTCACATAGTCTATAATTGTGTTTTATTTTTAAGAACTATCATGATAGTTCTCTCATTTACAGCTTGTCTTTAAGACTATTACCATAGTTTTTAGGCCTTAAAATCTTACTAATTTAGATAAGTAGTAATTGGGTTTTGCTATCGTAAAGTTGAGATAAAAGATATAAAATCATATTCCAACTTCTCGTATTGAAAAATACCTCAATAGTTGTGTAAAGATCCTATCTTCTTGACCAAAAACTACTTCTTATAAAGGCATCTTCCCCCCACACCCCTAGTCCTAGTAACCTATCACCTCATGTCACGCAACCCCACTGCCTTATAGTAAACCTGAGTGATCATATGAAATCTATCAGCTTATTCCTATGAGTCAACCACATAATATACCTTCAACTAATCAAAACTCATAAAACAAATTATATATTCCAAATAAGTTATATACACAAAACCCATAGCTTATAATGTGAGTTTTGTGTGAAAGTTATTATATTATCTAACCATAACTTACAATCATAAGTCATAAAATAATCAACTAATTATAATATAACAATAACAAACTCTTACGTAGTAGTGTGAGATTTGTCTAGCTTAGTCACAATTTGTAACAATCTTTCCAGGATTTTACACTCCCGCTCTATCCAATTAACCAAATGCAGACTTAGAGCTGAAAGGCTGTTAACAGGACTAGTACAAGTTCTCACAGTAAATAACTATGGAATTATCCTATTGAAACTCTCTTACAAAGCTCATCTAAATCTCTCAGGCATAACTGCAGAATCTTCCTTATGGAAATAGTGAATCAGGAATGATAACGAATTAGAAACAACAAATAAAAGCATATTACATCCCTTATATTCTATCAGAATATACTTTCTGCCCCCTGTACTACCAAACAACGCACATTTTCACCAAGAAAAACAAATTTCCACAAATTTCTATTCATCTACAGCTATGCCTTCTCTGCTACATGATTGTTTGATTTGATACTCCACTTAGGTCTATTATACAGTTCACTAGATCTTTCCTACTTATACTTTATTACTCACTTACTTTCTTGAGCATTCTGATGAAACTCCCCATATAATTCACAATCTGATTAGATAACTGCAGTGGCTCAAGTATACAAAAGTTCAAATAAAATCCTAAACTTGGTATATAGTCATGGGTCCAACATGTTGCATTACTGCTCATATAAGATAATAGCAAAGGTCTCCAATGCCACGGAGTTTTATGTTTTATCCCTCCAATGCCACAACGCCCTCCAATGCCACAAGATTGTGTAAGATAGAACCCTGATCGGATAAGAAAATATTTTACCGTGACTTTTTCTGGTTAAGGTGCGAATGGTGGCCATTCAGTGGGCAAGCGAGACAACCACCACACCCTTCACCAAAGCCAGGAATATATTACTTGGAATGTCCGCGCTTGCACAACTCCCGGCTTCGCCAGTGCTGGGACAATTGTTCCCTGCATTGACCGTCCTTAAGGAGCTCGTGGAGGATTGGTCTGTGAAAGAAAAGTTTTCATTCAAGGTAGCTGATAAAGATCATAAGCGGGTAATCTATACCTGTGTGGTTCCTGAATGTGGATGGCGCATCAGAGCAAACCAGACAGGGGAACAAGATGTTAAGGTCACAGTGCTAAATTCTGAGCATAATTGTCTTCCCGGAGATGGACTAAAGCGCTATTCAGTCCCCAGCTCGCTCAGCTGGCTCCGCCGACACCTTCCACGATACCTTAATGTTACACAAGCAACCAAGCCAAGAGAGATTATTGACTGTCTTCGCCACAACTCTGCTACCTGCTGTCAACCTCACGCTTAGAGCTGCCATTTCTCTATACATATTTCCTTGGTCCTTTTCCTCTCAAAACCAAGAGGTGGCTATTTTGATAGCAGATAGGGTAAGTTAAAGGAGTGGTGCTATGTTTACCGGATGTGTGTCTAGGTATGGGTATTCTGCCTTTCATATGTCCTTTCCTGTATCCTAGTTCTGGTATCATATTATGTGTATAGTGAAAAAAAGTCATGGTAAAATATTTCCCCATACGATTAGGGTTCTATCTTACACGATCTTGTCGTATTGGAGGGCGTTGTAGCATTGGAGGGATAATACATAAAACTCCGTGGCATTGAAAACCTTTGCCGATAAGATAATTAGCTAAAGGAAGTAATTATTTTTGATTGTAATTATGCAAGAGGATTTAAATCATAGAGCAGTTTTGAATTACTCATTAAGAGTAATTGAAGGTCAGAGCCTTCAGTGTATATAAAGTTAGATTCTAGATCTGATTCTAGTTTACTTAAAGAAATAGCTATGGGCACAGTTTACTAAGCAAATATTTTTTATTCAATAAAAGGTTACAATCATAATACTACTTGTTTAAGGATTCTTACATTTGTTTTTTTTAATCGATTTTTCTTCTTGTTCTTGCTCTTGGCCTTGTGGTAAGATTACCTATTTCATGGTATTAAGAGTTGACAGTCATACTCCACAGGAGGAACTTTATAAGTAAACTATAACTATAATCTATTTCCTTCTGCTTCCTTTCAACCACTACCCTCTACATCTTCTTAGGCTAATAAGCAAGATTTTACATCTTTTTATTTTAAATACTAAGAAGATTCTCTAATAAATAGTAATAATTGTAAGAGGAATGAGGGTAAGTACTACTGTACCTTTAATATTTGCTACGATAGCAATTGTAAAAACATGAAAGGAACAACTGTTACCTATGAAAAATATACAGAAATTCAATTGAGAAACCAATATCTATTTCTAAATTGTTTAGAAAAGTTTAATAAAACTGATTGGAAATATTGAATCTACTTGTAAGAATAAACTTTCTAATTTCCAGATAGTAGTATGTATGTAAATTGTGAAATATAAGGATTTTAAGTTATAATTTGAATTAAATGTATTACTTTCTTGAAATATCAGTTAAAATAATACTATATTACAGCAGATTATACTTATGAGAAATAGCAAGATAGGGGTATATCTGTGTATATAGCAGTATGTAGCTGTAGAGCTATATTACAATTATCTGCATATTTGTATTGCACAAGGTTTCATTACTCTCCTAGTGCTATTTTAACATATTATTACAAATATTATTGAGCTAGTCTAAGTGTCAACTAGTTTTCTAAACCACTATTTTTGCAGTAATTTAGGCGTATGATATTATAATTTTTACTACTTATAGTTATTATAATTTATCTTAAAAGCTATATTGTATTACTTTCACTGCTTTTAAAACATATTTATAGTATCATATTTAAAATAAGGAAAATAGGAAGCTTTCAAGTAGTTTTTTTCTTATTAGAGTAAAAAGCCTGTTATTTGTGAATTCTTACTTATTAAGTTTGATTTGTACATGTTCTTATCAGTTTCTTCCTTTCATTTACAGCTTAAAGGTATTCTGAATCATACAACCCTTGAACTATCTACTTTATACAATCAAGAGAAAAAAGCAATATACAAACTAGCATTTATAGATGATTACAGGTTATACATTAAGCTGGAAGAGCAGAGTAAGCCTATAGCGCTTTTTTTAAAGCTAGTATAGCATGCAAGAGCTAGCTTTTTCAGCCATGCCCTTTTCAAGAGGTAAAAGTGCCAGTAACTATCAGCTGAGCATATTCCATATCAATGAAAAAAAGAAATCCTAAACTTATTATAACTAATTCATAAGCTCTTGCATGCTTCACTCTAGTTAATGTCTATCGCTCGGGCTTCAAACTAAAAACATAACACTGCACAAGCTGAAAGTTAAGGCAAGGTGATAGCATTAGAAACCTGCAGACACTTAACCTTCATCCTCTTCCCTCTTCTTTAGCATTCTATTTGCACCCCTATATATCATACTTCATTCCATTAGCCTGGAATTGGAATTAGGGCCGGTATAAACGGGGTCCAACGAGGCCCAACCACCATGATACCCCGCTGCCGGCACGATTCTCAATTACTGGGTAGCGGCGGGGATAACACTACAAGAAACCGACCCGCCTTTTTATTATCATTACTATTATTAACTAGCCTTATGATACTTGACGTGCTTTTGTTTTTTTTACTTTACGACAGCTTTTTTTAATTTATTTTTTAGCGGTGATTTTGAGTGCAGTTGTCGCTATTGTTGTGCGGTTGTCGGCGCAACTTGTCGCTGTGGTTGTCGCGGTGGCCGCGGTTGCAGTTGCACTTGTTGGCCTAAGAGTCAACGCAACGGCAGAGGGAACCTTTACTGTAGTAGGATCCCCATCGCCCGGTTACGAATAGCAAGAAAGAATATTTACTTGTGCGCAAATCTCGTACTGCACTACCGCACTATTGTAGAGTCCCAAACTCGTGCGATATCGGTATTGCACAATGACCACCCAACTTGGCTATCGCACACGAACAGAACCGACGGTACTGCCTCCGCGTAATAAAAAGGAAAAGGAAAAGAACAAAAAACAACCAAGTCATTACGCTTCGATGGTCTCGTGGTTGTCCCTGGAGTGCGCTAGGAGCACAGTGGTGCTGGGAAACAGTTTCACGAAGTGTTGGTAACGTACTCGCATACCGTATGTATGCATGCAGACTGCCTTTTGGGGGGACGGGGTCCGAGCCTTGTGGAAAATGTGCCTGGTGCGCGCACCACTGATCGCTTCTTTGCAGGCATTCGAGTGACATCGGATGATTTCTGAGATGTCCAGACCCTTGTTGAAAAACCTAATTGTCACCTCCCCCTCCTTGTTCTATGCAGCATTGAGGCAAGAGGGTCCGTGCTGAACCATCGCCACTAGCAACCTTTCACCCCCACACTCTACACCCCCCCCCTGCTATATCATCCCTTTGAGACTGAGAGGGGAGAGAGCCCACCGGTGATAGATAAGGGAAAAGGAAAAAGAAAGAAAGTCGGAAAGTCTGAAAAGGCGAAGAGAGGAAGAGGGGAAAAAAAGTAGAAAAAAGTGGCAAAAAAAGAGAAGAAAAAAAAGGACAATGTCGTCGGTGCAGCTTCCACTTACAAGGGAGTCTGTGCTAGAAGCACACGAACTAATCAAGTCGTATATCCACCGTACTCCTGTATTCACCTCTACAACGCTATCAAAGCTCGCATCATCGGGTGATACGAACATCAACCTGCTCTTCAAATGCGAGAATCTCCAAAAGATCGGCGCATTCAAGATTCGCGGAGCAACCCACGCCCTCGCCCGGCTCACGGACGAGGAATTGCAGAAGGGTGTTGTGACCCACAGCTCGGGTACTCCCTCCCCCCTTCACCTCCCTTCACCTCCTCCTCCTCATTGCCCCTCACCCCTCCCACCAACCAACCAGCCCAACCCCCCCAACGGAGGAGCTCAATGCTAACGACAAAGGTAAGGCAACCATGCGCAAGCACTCGCACTCGCGGCAAGAGAGTCCTCTTTGGACAGAGGCTTCAAGATACCCTGCTACGTCGTCATGCCGCGCATATCCACGCCGTCTAAGATCGCCGCGGCGGAGGGGTATGGGGCGCAGGTGGTCTTTTCGGGGTCTACGTCTGCGGAGCGAGAAGCTGAGGTCAGGGTAGTTCGGGAGAGGACGGGAGCGGTGCTTGTGCCGCCCTATGATCATCCACATATAATACTCGGACAGGGGACTATGGCTGTGGAGCTGGCTGAGCAGGTGGAGGAGGAGCTCGGGATGTCATTGGACGCAATTATTACACCTTGTGGGGGCGGGGGAATGCTTGCCGGCGTTGCTGTTGCGTGCAAGGGGACTGGGATCAAGGTTTTTGGAGCGGAGCCGAGGGAGGGTGCGGACGATGCTTGGAGGGGATTGAGGGATGGGAGGAGGGTGGATAGTGTGAAGAGCCTGACCATAGCCGATGGCCTGCGCACCCCGGTTGGGTTGACCAACTGGGAGGTGATTAGCGATAAGAACTGCGTTTCTGGTGTGTATACCGTCAGTGAGGAAGAGATCAAGTCAGCTATGAAATTAGTGGTCGAAAGGATGAAGATCTTGATCGAACCTAGCTCCGCTGTGCCGGTCGCTGTGGCACTCTACAGCGACGAATTCAGAGGGGAGATGCAGAAGCTTGCTCAAGGAAAAGATGTGAATTTGGGGATTATTATAAGTGGCGGAAATACCACTATCGACAAGATTATAGAGCTCTTTGGAGTGAAAAACTAGCATAGACGCTTAGGCGATATAGCAATAGAGCGGCTTGCGCAGTCATAGTTTGTATCTGGAGGCCCTCGATTCCCACCGCTAGTTATCAAACATTTCAGTATGTCGTCAGCTCATTTCTTTCTTTCGAGAATTGTTACCACTAGTTGGGGCTGGCTTGCTTCCGCCCTTTCGAATACTATTTCTTTCTCCTCTCAAATGCTTCTTTCAGGTCTCTACGTCTTTTCAAGCCGGGTACTAGTTAGGACGAACGGGTGTTCTCTTTTGTTGTTCTTTTTGTTCTTTCAATATGGTTTCTTTGAAGACCTTTGTTTTCTCGATTCATTGTTGAGGATACAGAGGGATCCCGGTGGCAATGGCAGGACTGTTGTTCTCCCTAGGGATATGTTTTTTAATCAATAATCTTAACCGCTAACCGTAGCCACTTCCTCATCCAAACGCTTGCCGGTTGCTATACTGCCCGAGTGACTATTTATGATTAGTGATCTATTTATGAATATCCCTGGTAGTCTGCTGTGCAGGGGCGAATAATGCGTTGTCTGTCTTCTTGTGCTTGTCCTAGGCAAGAGATATTTGGAAATACGAACGGTGAGTTTGTGACATGCAGCGGTTTTCTGCTATATATTTTTCGAGTCCCTGTTTCTGGGTACTTCTCTGCCTGGATAAGTTGGGTGTGCTGGCGCATTTTACAACTTCGGTTCTGGAGCTGTGGGAACGGAATAGACGAAGTCCATACGATAAGGGTATTTTGGGCGAGTATTTGGTGGTAGAGTTGCTGGGAGAAAACATACCAAGTCGTATATAGCCTCAACTCGCGCGGGGGATATGATAGTAGCGATTGGGGTCATTTGGTAACCTGATGGCCAAAGCACGCACAAAAATTCCGGGTCTTCGGGCTATCGTTGTACAACCACGATAGATGGAAACAACATGGAAAAGCGTTCAAAAGGCAGTTTTCCTATACGGTAATGGCATCCGCACAAAAAAGTGTTATTTTTTTCCCCTTCAATTCTCCTATCGTAAAGTGCTGAGGGTGGAGTGGAAAGTTCTTTCCCTCGAGGGATCATACCTGCCGAGACTAGGGACTGTTCGTATGGGACCCTTACAGGAACACATTGCAGCACACCTTGCCCAGCTCATGCGCCCACAGCTCCGTATCGTACAAACTCCTGAGGGAAAGGGTCTGGAGTGAATAAATATTATATTATTATACCTCAGACATGTTATTTTATTTTATTTCAAAAAATTTCCAAAGCTGAGATTCAAGATATCTTTGTCAACAGTGCTTCCGGTTCATCCCGTCCGTCCAGGACGGGGTGCGGCCGTCGACTGCAGACACGCAAAAGTGCGCAACGAGGCAAATACTAGTACCCAAACAAGTTTAAGATTAAAAGAGGAAATAAAAAAAAGAATTTTTAAAAAAGAGGTGGTGCTCGAGCGTCCGACCAGGGGTGATAGTCGTCGGACTACCGTCGACGACGAAGACTGGGAACACTGATCTTTGTATGGTGGCTGGGAGACCTATGTTTTGACCTATGTTTTGACCTGTGTTTAACAAACCCGACCTGTTGGTAACAGTCGGATATTTGGCAATTTCGGAGAATTACTAAGCCCTTGTGTGGAGTTTTTTTGCTTTTTTCGACCCGGTTCCAGACTCTCGGGACCCACCCCAAGGTAACGCCAAAAAAACAGGAGAAAGACTTGAACGACAGCGTCGAAATAGTGTGATAAGAGAAATAGGACCATAGGAACGATGAGGAGGATCTGAGGAGGATCGGTTTTACATGTCTAGAACTATATTTTCTCTTGTTAGCGTGAGCTTGGATTTTGGATGTAGAATTATTTGTGGTTGTACCTGGTAGGGCCTGTTTGGATACAACGATTCCGTTCTGTTGCCCCATACAAATGGATGACCTTTTCCCTTCCATTTTAAAACGGAGAGAATGATATTTTCACAGCAGAAACGGTCATCCAACAGAACGGTCTCGTTTTTGCCAAACAGGCCCTAAGTTGGCTGCAGGTGCCGGAAATGTTGAGGAGTGTAGGGGTTTTCCATTGAGAATAGCCATATTCACAACCTTCTAGAGGCACTTATCTAGTGAAGCTATTTGGGCCAAAATTTCAACTATATGTGCACCAATTTGCTTTCCAACCCTTTAGAACTCTGTACCTAGGCTGGCTGAGGAATTGTCAAGAGAGCTATAGTTGGCCACTGGTCTTGGCGCGATTTCTGACAATTTTGGTAGAAAAATGGCAATGCTTGGCGCTGTGTTCAACTTCAACTTTACTTTACAATGCATGCTAATGTGTCCAAAAATTCTTTTAATAATCTGTAAGTGCTTGGAGAGGCTCAGATATTTGAAAGAATTTCAGATCGGGGCATTGGTCTTTGAATTTTTTTACGGCTTCAGAATATGGGGAAAGGAAAGCATGGAGTACGGTAACATGATTTGGGCCGTTACGTGCCATTCTGCTCACCGATTTTGTCACCAACCTCGTATTGGCGCCACGCATTGCAGGATTTGGCCATGGCGGTACGGGGGATTGCGTCGGTATGGGAAAATAGGATATAGCCGCCCCCGCAAAACTCTCATAACTTTCCAAGTACTACCAATATTTACTCTTGGAAACACTCCGCTTGCCCTCTCTGTTCGCTGTTCAGTAAAACAAATCATGATAAAAGTTTGCAATGTCACTGAGCATGTCCAAAAACAGTTAACCGCAAGGTTTTTGTTGTTCTATTGCTCTATTGCTGGTAATATATATAGCTTTGGGGGCACAGGGAGGAGTATGAGAACTCTATGGACGGGGCGCACAATGAATGAACATCTACAGTATTTACGAGCTGGAGCCTGGCTGAATATGATATACAGTTTTGAAGGCGTTCGGATATCAAACCCTTTGGCTGAGCCATATAGCAGCCTTACATCCACCTCTGATAACATTGAAAAGGACGTCGTAACCTTTAGCGCCCTGCGAGTCATGCTGAACAGCAGTGTCAAGGCTAGATAGCTCCTGTCAGTGGTATTCTTTGAAAATTTAGACGTCAAATAAAGGAACGTACTGCTCTAACTCATCGTCTCGAAACTCCCTGATTGTATCTATGAGTTCTTTCAATTCGCCATTTTGGAGCAAATCCTGATCATCCTTGAGCATGCCCAATAGTGTCCTCAGCTGGTCATTGTAATGACCACCAATCTCGGTTTCTACAGCCTCTGTACATGCCATTGCCGCCTTCTCGCCAAGAAGGGCCGTTCCAACCCCCAGAGCATATCCCGCTACATTCCATAGTGGGCGTAAGGCGGTGGGGCGGATACGGTGTTTGGCAACGAGCTTGTTAAAGGTTTCGAGGTGGTGAACTTCTTGATCCCACATATGCCGGATCAAAGGTTTGAGGCGGGGATCACGCTTGAGAATTGCATATTGCCCTTCGTAAATGAGATTGGCCCCTAGTTCGCCGGCTTGGTTCACACGAATCTGAAAGTAAAATTAGGCAATCATTAAAGGAATTGGGGTGGTATCAATGTTTAAGCGAGCTGCTCACCGCGCTCTGAAGAAATTCTCGCTCTTTCTCCGTGAGGGGCCGTTGCTTCGGGTTGAGCCCGGCTTCCGAGGTGTTTGCCGCTCTGGTTGATGCTAGTCGATGGAAATATAAATTGGAGGGGGGGGTATATGGAAGTTGAGATCGTTGCTGACATCGCAAATGCGGTAGCAGTGGGGAGAGTCTTCTGCTCGTCATGATGGCGTATTGCTGTAGGGATATCTGGAGGAACGGGGCCGAGTGAGCTTATGCTGAGTCTACTTCTGGGCGGGGAGGTAAGCAGGAGGAGATGGAGGTGCTGTGTCGGAATAAAGATCTAATAGTGTTTGATAATCGATTTCAACACCCCAATCATATAATGGCTTATGCGAACGCCTACGGTAGGATATGGGTACGGTACCTCTTCCCTGGGACTTGATACCTAGAATGACTAATCAGGGCATCGGTTTCCGACCAGGCGCGAGTTAGACCAGCTTAACAATTGCTCAGTAAGTTACTCTTGTCGCTCAGCTACCGTGCCAGTAGTCTACCGGTGTCCACTCGGCGACTTCGCGCCTCCTGTTTCTTCTCTCAACCGCCGCCCTTAGAAACACCATCTTGACCACAACAATCGTTAGGGACACGTCCTCAGGGTGACTGCTAGCCTTCCCTCCTCACCCTCAGTCTTCTGTACTCCATTCCTTCCTTCTTACTCTACCACCAGTTTTTTACTCACAAACTCACCATGTCTCTCGACAACGAACTACTGATGCTTGCTGGTGAGGAAAATGAGGAAGATTTCAAACCTTCTTCACCCCCACGTCGTAAACGAACCTCTTCGCCGAACTCTGTCTCTCCTGCGAAAAAGAGAGCTAAGCCTACTGTCCGAAAGACAAACAAGAAAAAAACAAGAAGGGACAGCGATGATGGAGGCGATGAAGAGTGAGTATTCTTTCCCTCCCTTCGACATGGACATGAAAATTTCTGTGTTTTTGTTTGACTCTTTGCGCCCCTTTTAAAGGGTGTTCGCTACCTCGAATATTCTCTACTTGCTAAAGACGAGCTAACGATTCTATTAACAGTTCTTCAGGGCTGTCGGACGCCCCTTCTTCATCAGAGGAAGGCTCTCGGTCTGAGGCTGAGGAATCTATGGACCTCGATTCCTCCTCTGACGAGGAAGATAGCGTTCAGGATCTCTACCCGCTGGAAGGCAAATACAAGGATCAAGCAGACATGAGAGCGTTGCTTGCAATGAATGAAATCGACCGGGAGGCTTTGTTAGCAGAGCGTGCTCTTCGGATTGACCGCGCTCAGCAGAATCGCCACCTTCGCAACTTGCTCAAATCGAGGAATGCAGCTGACAAGGCGAACGGAGCGTCTGTATCCGGGGCCAATCGCAGATCTACTAGGACCAAGAGCATGCCCAAAAAGACCGAAGAAACCACTAAGAGGGGTAAGTTGGATGAGCTCCGGAAGACCCGAGAGGAGCGTAGTACTCGTGCTGCCGGGTCCGGCAAACAAACTGGCGACGAAGAGGATGCTCGTGCAAGGAGGAGGAGCATCAATGAAGATGATGAAGATAAGGCTTATAATGAAGAGATTTACGTTAAAGAGGATGATAGAGAGATCCTGATTGCGGACGTAAATAAAGCGAGGATTGGCAGGACTGGATTAGCAAAGCTTTGCGATTATCCCGGTTTTGAGGAAGCTGTCACAGGTAATTTCGGTGACGTGGCGGAAGACGTGTTTGTGTGTTAACGTTTGTCCAGATTGCTTTGTCCGCGTATCCCTCTTTGATAGAGAGACAGGATCTACTTCATATCGTCTTGGCTGGGTTAAAGGTGAATTGATTGTTCGGTTCTTCTTGATTCGCTCTAATATCGTTTTTTAGGCTTTGTGAATGGAAAGTATTACAATATGCTCGACGGCAAGCGTCGCACGGATCAACATTTGCGTGTTTCGCAAGGCTTGGCCGAGAGGAGCTTTGGGATGGAGTTCATGTCAGACAGCCCAATTACTGAGGTATGCTTGGCTATGATCGCGTCCTCAGCGGTAAACTAACTTGTTGAAGGCTGAGTTGAACCGGTTTAAGAAACAAATGGACTTTGACCACTGCGCCATGCCGCCCCTGTCTTTGGTGGAGAGAAAAGCTCGCGAACTTCGTGAACTCGATAGTCGTGTTCTTACCCAAGACGAAGTCAATGAGATAATTCGAAAGCGCAATTCGGACAAAGTGGACACTGTTAATATAGTCCTCAAGCGTGGCCGTTTACGTGATGCCCGCGAGGCTGCGCAGCTTAAAGGAGATGAGGTTGAAGTTGCCCGTGTTGATAAGGAGCTTCAGGACCTTGGCGATCAACATGGCAAGAGCCTTGTAGTTCCTAAATCACAGATGGATCGCCTGGCAAAACTCAATGCGGCGAATCGCAAAAAGAACGTTGCTGAGATACGCAGGGCTGAGATTGAAGAGAAGAGGGCGGCCAGGACTGCCACAGTCCAAAACCCGTTCATGCGGGTTAAAACAGTCGCTAAGACTAGACATAATCTGGATGGGGGTAAAAGGGAAGGGGAGGACTCTCAGAACGCTAGCGGAGACTCGCAAACCGACGCAGAGACGAAACCCAACCCCGCTGGCGTTGGTTTCCTTAGCTCTTCTGCGAAGGGAAGAGGGAGACTAGGCGCTAGTGTCGACGACGTTATTGCGAATTATGACTTTGGCATTGAGATAGATATCTAAGCAATCGGTGACGGAAAGTGAATATCTCTCCTTTATATTTTTCATTTCGGGTTTCTGCATGATGGGGTTTTTCTGGGTGAATTGGCTGTTTTTTTCGTTTCTTCATTGCTCAAATGTTATAAAATCGATTCAATCATGCAAGCCTATTAATTTTATCAATACACGGAGTCTTGGGTTTTTAGTCCCACTTTTTTATACATTTTCTTTAGCATATGACTGTCAACAATATATCAACATCTATCAAACCTGCTAACAAAATAAAAACAAATCCTCTTGTGCTCGTTATCTCGGTGGGGAACTTATTACGTTGGTGTATATCTTCATTATATTCTAACAGACAGGTGTCATAACAATATTTAGGAAAAACAAGACTCCGAAACCAGTTAAATTACTTCGCCCAGGAAATAAACACAGAGCCGGCTAAAGAGATAAAACGAAAGGAGATCTCCCACAAATCTAACTAGCTGGGAACGCAGTGCGAATGCTGTTAATTATTTCTTCTCGACTCGAATTCCCCCCGTATCGTCGTCATTGTCATCGTCGTCGTCATTGCCGTCGCCATCGTCGTTCGCTTCTTCCTCCTCGGCGCTATCCTCCCCATCGTCCCGTTCGTCTTCTGTCGCATCGCCCTCGCCCTCGCCCTCGCCTGATCCTGGGAGGGCATTCAATGCGGCAGCGATAGCCTCTGCTGTTGCCGGCCTTGCGAGTAGGACATTTGGATCCTCCACCGGATCCCACACCAGGAATCTCTCAAACGGCGTTTCATCCGATGATTCCGCTACGAAGTCATGCATCTGTATAGCGGATGTGTCTGGCTCCCAGTGGTCACAGCTGCGTGCGTACGCCTCCTGAGACAAGCCTGAGCATACATATCGGAGCCTACGGATCTCCGAAGACATTACCCTGGTGACGAACGATCTCCTGGGCCGAGTGATGTAGCGTATATGTGTGGCTCTGCGCATTGACTCTCTGCGTTCTATTGGGTGAGAGTGCGGGTTTGTTGGGGCCATTGGTTTGAATTTGAGGATTTGAAGTTGGTAGTTTGGAATTGAGGATTGAGCCTAAGAAGCTTTTGGGAAGGGAGGGAGGCAAGAAATCGGCAATGTCTGAGGAGGGTTATACTAGCAATTGGGGTCTCAAGAAGGATCAACTGCTGATGGTGTTTTGATCGCGTCCTGATCCTCTGGCTTTATACCATTTATATGGGGGGGGGGGGCAAACCCCAGTCGCTGATACGGCGGAGACAAAATATATCTAAGGCACCTTGCTGAGTGCCAATCACGCTGATGTGTGCCAATAGCCCTGGCGACACATGAATTGTCCCTCGGTCACCGCCAACGTCCATCTTTCCCCCATCCTCCGCCCCGGGTCCCCATAGGCTGGGGCCATGTCGGGAGAGGGGTACCTTGAAAGGAAAGGGAAGGGACAAAACGGGAAGCTCACAGTGGCCATGATAGGGCAACTGAACTTTTTTCATTTTTTTCATTCCATTCTTGCATTACGCATACATGTGCTCCACTCGTTCGTTCTCTGCTTCATTCATGGGCTGGATCCATACCGTTAGGAAAGGACAGCTTACATAGGGTGGCATCGCGGCCAAAGCGCGAAGAAAAGTCGCTCAACGTTCAATTATAGCAGCTATCTATCAGGAAAGGATGAAGTACCGTGTGACCTAGACCTAGCAAGAGAATGATGTAGGGGCAGGACATGGTAGCTGGGACTGACGATCGTCCAACCCGTCCTTCCTGAGGACGGGGCACGATGAAATGAGACTACTACTATGGTGTAGAATTTCCCTTTCCTGGAATTGCCTTGCATTTTTACCCTTGCTTTGTATTAGATTTACTCCCGCTACCGGCACTTCTTGGTATCTTCCGTATTCGGCCCTTGGCGGTTTCTGTTTTCTTTTTTCCTTTTCGCTTCCGCACGCTTTTCATTCCTTCCTCCTACCGTACTTGTGTTGTGGGATAGCACCGGTATACCAGAAATGTTATGTTAGTTGACGAGGAGGGGGGCCGTTCCAGAGACCCGCACCAAGGTGTAACCTGTAGGGGTTGGGAGAAGCAATATCATGACAAGGGGTGGCAGAGTACCGGTATGTACAGCACCAGAAAAAGGCATGGCAGCGTTACAAGGGGTGGGGATACTAAAAATCTTCTTGTTAATGATGTGCCGGTCTCTCCCAGCTGCTCGGGACACCAAAGCCAGTATGGTGGGACTGATTCCAGCGTTAGGGATGCGGGAACTATTGATTGCCGGGGTATTGAGCCAAGACGGGCTTTAGTTCCAAGTAGTCATGGCTTTGGCATGAGCTTATGTACGAGTACTCGAGCACAGATATCACTTCCACCGACCGACAGTGGTGCCTATCCGGGGCCCCCCTGCCCCGGACTTGTACTCGTCCCAGGCAAGAAGTACCCGGAAACAGGGGGGGTCAATTTTGTATGAGCGCTCAGATACTTGCAGGGGGTTTATCATACAAAAATCAAATCCCTGTTTCCGGGTACTTCTTGCCTGGGACGAGTACTCAGTATCATGGCGAAAAATAGTCGAGCGGGGCGGGGGGGCTGGTTGGTAGGAAGAGTGGGAAAAAAAAGAAAAGTAAAGTAAAGTAAAGTAAAACAACTGACTGACCCGGGAGCCTGGAATCGGATTTTTTAGTTCCCCATCCTCCCATGTATTGGCGGTCCTCGGCAAAAGACCGTCTTTGGAGGCTCGCGATGAGTTAAGTCAGTTGAGCCGGTTTGAATTGAATGGTTTATGATCAGAGCTACAATCTTTGCTAAGCGATGATAAAAAGACACCGGTAGGATACTCGAGTACTGTGCTGTACCTGTACTGTGTTCGGGTCGGGGGGGGGAGGGGGGGGGGTGGGAACGTTTGACACCATGGCCCCTTTCCTGAGAGGTCGCTCGTTGGTGCTCCATTGTGCTGGGATAGCGCTGAAATCGCATAATACCGGTATATCATATGAAGGAGGGGCCTTCCTCTGTAAGACGTAAAAAATCAAGGATTTATCAGGAAAAAAAAAAACTTCCCCCATGGGGCGTGGGGGTCACGGCCCATCAAGACTGCACAGTGCTGAGTATCGGCACCCGCACATTACTCTCCGGGAGCCCCAGAAGCCAAAGGAAAAACAATTTCCCCCGTCACTATGGGTTCATCGGTCACTCTACCGTACCCCCCCCTTTCCTCTTCCCCCCTCCTGGGCTCTACCGGTACTCGAGTAATCATGCACATACTCACAACTCGGGTGCTATACGCAAGCCCGAGGACAGCTCTCGATGCAGACACGTCTCGCTTCACCTCTTTCAAACCATCGATCCATCCGTCCGTTTTGCCCTGTGCATCTGCTTTTCCGGTACCTCGTGTTCTCGACTCGAACGTACCCCCCTTCATCCTACTGATTCTATTAACCAGTCCTCCTGCATTTGGTCCCACGTTTGTTTTTGTTTTTTTTCTTTTTTTGGAGAGAAAGAAGGGAGGGGATAAACAGCCCTGCACCGTCCGCGCTCGCTCTTCCGAGAATAGGGTCCGCAATCGGGAGAACCGCGGAGTAGACACCCCAAATCTGTGGTTTGGGACTGCTCAAACGGATGCCGGTATTGCTAGTATGCGGTGAGACATCCGTTAATCAAATAGCTACTATAGTACTCGAGTACGGTGCCTACCGAATTGTTCTAGGGGCATCGTTCAGGCACTCGAGCAATCCGTACCAGGTATTAATTCCTTTAGAAAAAGGGTGAAGGGCAAGATTATTTTTTTCTTTTTTTACACCTTAGCTTTCCCTATTGTGCTGGTATGCAGTGCTTTGATTCTTGGACAAACGCTTGAGATGCTGTAGGCTCATGCTTGTGGAGATTTGGGGCGTACTACCTCGTCCTCTACATGCAGACCCACTTCTCATCCAACTCATCGTTATTCTCGGTCCTAGCTCGTTCTTTGGAAAAAAAAAACCAGAGAACGAGAGCTCGAGGCGCAGGAGATATTATGCACACGTCCCAATTAGTATCATCAGTACGGTTGTGCTAAGAGATATGTTTCAGGGCTTATGTACAACGATTACACCCCTCTTCTATCTCTTTCCCCTTCTACGCGGCCACAATGCGCACAAGAACCTGGGGCGAGATTGATCCGCCCCCAAAGCACTGCAGCTACCGGTTCTTGGTGATGACTTCTAGCGATGGATGCATCTCGTATTTGGGCCGGAGCTTCCTTCCTTCCTGTGATGCGGGTATGATATGATAGGTGAGGGGCAATCACTGGAACCTGAACGTTGGAACAATAGCCTTCTGATGTGAGAATCTCACAGCGCCAAAATCGCATCCTGGTTTCTCTCAGGATCTGAATGAGGGGAAGAGCTCCCTGGGGGTTCACGTGACACATGTCTTTCTTTTTACTATGGTTTGATAATTTTGATTGTGATGCCACGTTTTCCGCCGTTCGCCCGCTCTCCTGAAATATCCTTGGAGGGTGTTCTGTACTTCCCGCAGCTGAACCACTATCCGTCCAATGGGACAGCAGTGCTGCAGAGAGCTAAGCTACTAGAACAATGGGTATGGTGGTCATTGTCAACTTTATCTCAGGTGCGGGACGGGCCTAAGTTCAACTTCCATCAATTGTTATCAGTGCACAGGACAGAGGATTGTGGGGCTTTCACTCTATGTGCTTTGGGTTCTCGTTGTATTCCTAGACAGATGCGGGGTCGAGCCATCTGGGTGGGTAATGATCAGGGATTTGTGGATTGCTCTAGCAGATGTGTCAAGGAACGATAGACATTGGTCAAACCTAGTCACGTACATACTTGCCTCGACCGCGCTACGCGAGAGAAACAAAGAGTTGGTCGTGGAGCTTCCCTGGTACACGATGGGGACAGCTTTGCTGTTGCTGGGATTTGGGATTTGGATTGTCAGCAAGACTCCAACAGACACCGAGCGTACAATCAACTGCACTGCGTCGTTACCCCAGCGAAGGCAGTGATAGTCGGCACTCCAATAGTTGGGGATGCGCAAAATTCTCTCGTCGGCCCCACTGTCATTAGCACCGCCCTCTGGGGATCACGAGGTTATGAGGTGATTCCTGCCAGAAGCCTTGGACGCAGGAAGCGATCGGGGGGGGGGGGGGGGGGTACGTTAAAATTTTTGCCGCTAGTATGATATATGGCACAAGCGTAGATGAGAGTCTGTTTTGGACGCTTGTGCCCGGGCGAAGAGCTGATGATGCATGCACCTGTTAGGGGCTGACCACTGGACTCAGGGAACGACTGCACCATCCAAAGCTCTAATCATGCCTGACATGCACACTGCCTCTTACCAGTTCACGCACTATACAGTGCTCTTAGGCCTGCTGCCTCTAACCACTGCTCACTTTATTAAGCTGGGTATCTGGTTTGTCCGCTTTAATAATCCCTAGTGAATCCAAGTCAGTCAGCCAGGACTGCATCACGAACTACTCTAAGCCCGCAGAGTAGTATCTCTCGTGTATGGTAGGCTAAGGCATAGCAGCCAATCATGCACCATATGGCAGTTGCCGGTAGGAACAGCCGCGCAGTACTCTATATTATCTGAAATTACTCTGCACATGTCTGATACGAGGCTGCCCACCACCCGCTCTCTTCAAGCGGGTGCCCAGTCACTGTATGGTTGGCTGGGCAATTAGATCTACAGTGTGCTTGTATTAGAACGGTAGCTCTCTATTACGGGTAGGCTGTCGAACAAATGTTGTGGTGGAGTAGGCCACGCCTACAGTACCTTCAGTGCGTGTGCTACAGACTGCAAGATGAAATTGAACTACAAGAGTAGTAGCGCGGTCCCACTATTCGGGTAGTTCCCTCCTACCCCTTGGCTCCCCTATTTTACCTTCCAACCTAACTCGCCCATTGGACGAGTGTATCTTGCCTGAACTGGGGAAACGGCTCCTATGAAGGCTGCCATTGGATGGGGTGGAAGAAAAATCTGCAAGGGGAAACGGAAACAAACTTTTATTACTGTACCCACAACAGAGCACAAGCCCACCACCATAACGGTGCTCTTTACAGTACGGATTTCTTAGCGCACTGGACGGCGGGTAGAGGTTAGTTGACTGCAGTACCGAGTACTCGTACAGTAGTGTTGCGGGTACTGTAACGGGTGCCACTTTAGCACCCCGTTTTCCAGGTCCTTCCCCGTAGCAGGTTTTGGGACGGAGCTGCCGCCCAATCGCAAAATTTGCCCAATTCTTCGGTCAATACCGTCTCCTGCGGAAGAGATAAAAGCGATGTCAGTTTCGCTTTTGGTGTTACCATACTAACCTAGGTTTTGAGGTTCTACGAGGGGGGGGGGAAAGAAAAAAGAGAAGGGAAAGGGGAGCGAAAGCGAGAGAGAGAAAGAAAGGAGCAGTTTGGTCGCTGCAGTGTGCCTGGGTGAAGAAGGGAGTTGGAATTATTAGGAGGGGTGGTATTGCTATTTCGGGGGAGGGGAAGGGGGAGGGAAAAAAAACCGTTCGAATGCCACAAAAGGGTGGGTGTGCGACCCTGTTGACGAGGGGCCTCAAAACTGGGAGAATCGAATGCCAAAAATTGATCCCTCCTCGCTCACATTAGAAGTATTTGGACACCTTGAAACAGGATCTTATAGCATGAGACCTGCCCTCCCGGTTCCTTCTTCCTTCACAAGGGCGGCAACAATTATCGGTCCTACGGCCCATAACCATTAAATAACTACTCGAGTATTCACCAGCTTCTTGCCGGACCCTATATATCAAGGCTAGGCCATCCGGTGTCCGGATACCGGTACTGGGAGAGCAGTTAGATGGTCGCGGGGAACTCCGAGAGGATAAAACCTATAAAATGTAGCCCGAAGATTGGCTAGAGAATTCAGCCGTGCAAAATCAAAATCTTGACGAGGGCGAAGCATGTAATATTGGGCCCACCAACCATGGGTTGATCGAAAGCTAATTGTTTACCTTACCAATAAACGGGCAGTTAATTTAGGCACCCTGGCATATAAATTCGATCATCAACAGTAAACATTTAGTTAGGGCGGTATTCCTATCAGCCACCTTTCGCACAAGCCCTTAAAGCCCCGTCAAAACTTATTGTTTATTAAATGCGCTTCTATTTAAGTATTCTCTGGCTTCTAGTCTGTCACTTTATGGCTTCATATCCTGAATAGGTGTTCTTGTTGAGGAGCCTTTGTCATTCAGAGTTGAGCGCTCCCCAGGAGCGGAAGTGGGCTGGTTCAAGGAGTTCTTCCACCCTATCGATAGATTTCGGCCGGTCGGCCCAGGGTAGGCTTTAGTTTGACAGGTTAGCGGAATTGCGAATACCAGTTAATGAGATCCAACACGCCCTGGGAGGGGGCTGATCTTGCGCGAGTACCCGTGCTGTGTCAGGAAAAGGCTAATCCTTCCCGGGCCCCTTTGTCTCTGAATCCGGAGACTGAGGGGCTAGCTGGTGGGGATAGTAGTGGATTTTCAGGAGATTTTTATGATACTAGCGCCCGAGGTTTTCTGATGCTTCGCAAACTCGGTGGTGGTTTGGTTGACTGGCGTACGGTACCGATACTGTAATTTGTGTTGTTGTTGTTTGGGTGAGTGGGGTTTTTCAAGATCTCACCCTTGATTGCTGGTGGGGAGGGGGGGGGGGTCAGGTACGTGTCGGAGCACCAGGCACTTACCGGCAGATTTTGCAAGGGTTTGAGTTGGGAGTGCGAGACTCGAGCGATGGTGTGGGCACTGGGATAATATGATTTTTATTATTACTCTTCTAACGTCCCAGCTACGCTGCCGGCAGCACTCTGTCCCTGGCCATCGGTTAGCATAGCAAATCTTTGGTATGATATGATAATCTGTCGTTAGTGCTTCCGTCGAGACCAAGATCTGCCGTTTTCGGTGAATTAAATACGGTAACTGGCTGCAGTGTCTTATCTGATCCCGATTTGTTTGATCTAGACAACAGAATCAGCTTCCCTTCCCGCCATCTCGTTGTCCTGCCCTGCCCTCGTGAGGCTTCCCTCACCCCACAAACTCACCACACAAACATCGTAGAAGCTTAATTCTACTCTCTGAGCAGCTCATCCCCCTCTCCTCTATTCCCTCGTTCTTGTTGTTCTCGTTTTTTCTTTTCCCTTTCCTATCCCACTCTACTCATTTCATTTCATTTTATCCCTGTTGTCTGGTTATCCCCTCGTCATGCCGGCTCCGAAAGGACCAACGCTCGTTACTATTCCCCCGGAGTTGTGCCGATATGTCCTCGAGTCCCTCTCATCGCGTGATGTGATTGCTCTGAGGCTGGTCTCTCGAGCTTTCCACAATTACTTCACCTCAGATGAAGTTTGCCATTACGCCCACAAGCTCTACTTTCCCCTGTCCTCAGAATGCAATAAAAAGCACCGGACTAGGCGGGATTTTGACGCTGCTTACTTCAGGTCCATGAACTGGAAGCAAGGGAACCCCTCGCATGTCGAGGTCATCGAAAAAGTAGCGCGTGCGTCTACCAGCTTGACCAACGGTTTCCTTGTGGATTCTAATCAGAATCTGTTGATATATCAACGGTATAATCTTCCATTTTGTGTTTGTTTGCTTGTTTTGTTTTTTCTTTCTTTCTTTTTTTCCCTCGTTTTCTTGCGACTTCGTCTGTGTAAGAGCGGCTCTGACGTGAGATTGTGTCCTAAAGCTCCCGTGGTGTTATTGTGCTCAAGGATCTGAGTCGCCCTGTTGATGATGCTGCCGCCGATACCATCATCACCCTCAGTGATGAGCTTGGGGAGTGTGTTATGAAACGCTCGGAGAGTATACTTCTTAGGGATGGTGAGAGTATTCGTATGTCGACAAATCGTGGGATATTGCTGGTGATCGGAGAGGCGCATGTCCATCCTCAGCCGCAAGAAGGCCGCAATCTTCAAGCCGTTGCTGGCGAAGGCTCCGGTTTCTTCTCCTCCTGGTTGAACTGGGCGTATGTCCCCGTTCCCCATAACTCTTTCGTTTCCCTGAGACTGAAGTCTGGTGTCTCAAGCTGGGGTACTTCCTCTTCACCTCCTCTGCCACCGAGAACTTTCCTTCAACATCCCCATAGCCTTTGTGCTGTTTTCTCTACCAGGCTCCAGGATCGTGGAAAGTTGCTTCATACATGGCTTGAACGTGATTCTTTCATCATAGAGACAGCTCTTAACGAATTCTATGCTATCGCTGAATTCGATCTTGTCGAGCAACGGCTGGAAGGATACATCTTCCCAAAGGCTGGCGGCAAGTCCTCGAGCAAGCTCAACAAGCGCTTCTCCTTCTCCTCAGCTATTTCTCAACAGACAGACGGTGCTGAGGCAGGACACCATTTCACGATTAGGAAGAAAGCGCTTTACCCCCAACCCAGTTCCTTTTCAATTGCCCCTGATACCCGTGGGAAGGTGTTCTACCTAGGCTTCCTACCCCCAAGCGCAGATCGTCGTCCCGTGGTTGAAGTACATGCAGTTCCACAGTTTAACCCTGTGGATGGCACCTGGAGTGATTGTTCTGTCATCAAACGAGTTGTTCTACGTAGCCTTGGATTGTTCCCTGGAACTACCAACGGCTTGACTAGATCGTCCTTCTGGGTCGACTTCGATGACGGAACCACTGTTAGAAATCTCAAGAGATCTAAAGTTGGGCCCCCTGGCAAGTTTGCCTGGCATCCTGACGAAGACGTCGTCAGAATACGAATGAAAGGTGATCTCAGTATACCTGGCATTACTGAAGAGGGTGAATCAGTCAACATGGTAACTTGGATTGTCACTGCTCGCCCATCCCCAATTCAGCCCTCCACAATCTCAGCTTGGCGTGGCGGGAGAGAGTGGGCAGTGGTTCCTGATAGCATTATTCATGGTAGCAATGCTAGTCCCTACGCCAACCAGAATGGCGAGATTGACTATGAAGACGTTTATCCAACTCCCACATACTATATAAGACACCGCGACTTGCACAAGTTCCTTAGCCAGCTGGAGCCTCTCCCCCTTGGCGTTGAACTTGACACGCTCGAAGGAGCGAACGAATCTGGAAACTATCCTCCTTACCTCTGGGTCAAGAACCAGGAAAGAATAAACAAGAGGGTCTACGCGCTCTTCAGCAAGATGTCCCCTGGGATGCTCGCGTCGGGCCCCGAAGTTGACGCGAGTGAGGGGTACGGGAAGATGTTTGTCGAGGACCCGTCGAAGCATATCGCCTACCCTTCTGTCCCTGGGGTGAATGATGGGGATTTCAGGCCCCCAGGAATGCTGATGAAGACCAAGTACAAAGTTGAGCTTGAAGTCGGACGGAAGATCGCTGTTCGTGATGTTCAGCCTGTAAAGCAGGTGCCGAAGAAAGGGAAATCTAGATTTCTAGGAAGGGTCAGAGATGATCAGGTTTACACCTCTACTGATGATAGCTTGGCCCCGTCCGAGGGGGGCGTTGTTGAGCTACCGGTTCCAGGGTTTAACGAGGCACCCCGTGACAGAGTTCTAACACGCATGGATAAAATGAACAAGAAATTCTGGGTGTATGGGAAGGAGCCAGAGCTTCGGCGTAAGGGGGAGGTCTTGGAGGAGCCAATTGGTGATCGGATTGTAATCGTGAGGTTTGACTAGATCAGATTTCTTACTGAGATTTTGCCTGAGAGATTATACCTAACATTTTTCCTAATTTGCTTCCTTTGGGGACTGTCCTTTTACCTCATTTCATGGTTTGTTCGAGACTCTCTTTGTACTTTGATGATGTAGCGATATCAAGTCTATTCTAAGGGTCTATTAAGCCTGTTTCCGTTAATCATTTCCTTTTTTTTAAATTTTTTACAACGAGGCCTGTTGCGAAACGGCCCGTGATGGATCTCGGAGAGAGAGATCGGACATGAGTATTCATTCATAGGTGATTTTTCTGTTGTGTTTAGCCAACTTTGCTGCTGAAGTTCTCGCGCTTTCCTCACCGTATTCCGAATTTCCTGCGCGACTAAATCTGGGCTGTCTCTACACATGAAATGAGCAAACCCCTCTTCCCCATTAAGAGACGGCTTGACCAACAAACCATTACACCGACCCAAAGCACCCTCCACATAGCGCAAATAGCATTCCCTATCGATAGTACTCCCTATCAATACCCAATATGCCCACTCCCCCAACATAGGTTTGGGCTCATATCACCCCGGCCCCTGCTCTCTCCTCCCTATCAAGTGTAGGCGTATTAGGGCGTGGCAGCGGAAATCCAGCATTTCCACGACTCCACCCCTCGGCATTTCTCACATCGGGGTGGGGCTTGCAAACCACGATCCCCCGCGCGCAGCAGCGCCTCCACGGGGTCATACGCGGAGAACGAAGACACGACACGCAAGCCCAGGATCGGGGGTCGAGCCCCGGCACTGGGGAAGAGTCTTACTACGCTCCTACGGCGCCACGAAGCCACCAATACCATACTCTGCCTTGCCATGCCCTCCCCCCCCTCCTCCTTCTTTCTTGCAGGAGGTGGGGGGGAAAGGGTGCTTTGAGGAGAAATGAGAGGTCACCGGCTACAGTATCGACGCTAATTACTCCGCCTCTCCCGCTCAATGGGAGATTCCCCCGAAGGGAACGCCGAAGCGGTCATACTGTAGGTTATAGTCGGAGTAAACGGGACATATGTGTGCATTTGACGCCCAGTCTCGGATATTATCGGGAGGGCGTTTGGGTAAATATGGCCGTGGCTGGCTGGCTGGAGCGGGATTGGCATGGTATGGGCAGGGGATGGGGAGACTGCGCGAGCTATCATGCATAGGCTTTCGCTGTTCTCTGTTTTTTTTTTGTTTTTTGTCATTTTTCTCTCCATCGGATGTTTCTCATCTGCGATGCAGACTACGCCATGGTGAAGCAAAAGGGAGATGTCCTCCGAGTTCATCATCGGCGGGAGAGCGGCGAGTAGGGCGAAGAGGGAAACGCTTTGATGATTACGAAGCTAATTATTACTTACGGTATGATGGCAGACTACTTGAGACCCTCCTGGACGGCACATCCCGCACAATTCCCCAAATACCCACGATAGTGCGGAGAGTTTGGAGGGGGGGGGGGGGGGGTGAAAGTGCAAACGCTCCCAAAATGGATTCTAAGCGGGAAGAAGAAGAAAAAAGAATGAATGGACGTCACCAAGTGTCGGAGAGCTTCTCGAAAAGCATAGGTACCAACGGCCAATTAAAAAATTCGCCGCAGGCAGAGGTAGGTGCTGACCCGCCGCCTTCCCACTTCTTCTTGCAAGACTCGCAAGACTCTTACGCCATATTAGACTTACGGGCACGAGTACAGTACCAGTGGGAATCAGTGTCAGTCCAGGATAGGTTTGGCCTTACGGGTTACCTCTAACAGGATTGTTTAAAGAAGAAAAAAACGGGTCGAGTGAATGAGATGCCACAGGTTCAGCTGGTCGCGCACCCCTTGCCGGGGACCCGTCATGGTACGGTACGGCAAACCCCCAGGGGAGCTCTTCTTGTCAAAGCTCGGAGATTAGTCTACAAAAGCCATCACATGCTTCCCGTTCTCTGGTAGGGGAGGTTGGTGGTCCCCGTTGTCGGGTCCACTCTGATTGGCTGGAGTGCGCCGCTCCCCCGCCCCAACCCAAACCTAACCTCCATGTTGGTGATTACTTGTGTGTGGGCTTTGCTCTGGGAAATTATGATGCTTACTATGATGCTTACTTGCGGTGGTGATCGCGAGATCACGGATCATATGCATGCTCGAGTGTTGTGCTCGCACTCGGCTCGTACATCACCGCACGTACTTGTACCGTTGAAGTTGCACTCGCAGCCCTGTCACCGTCAGTACCGTATCGTAGCTGATTCTTCTGCATCATCGCATGGTACTGTATGGTTGTGGTTGCAATTGCCAGGGCGGTTCCGGATTTGGCTACGTCTGTCCAAGGCCGCTTTTTAACTAAGCCGAACCATTCCACCGGTAACGGCATCATACTTCCTTTTTTTTGTTGAGTGATTTGAGTACATGTAATAGTGAAAATGGGGCTCTGTGGTTGTAATAATAGAGATGCGAGTCCGTCAATGGGGAGGGGGAAAAAAGTAATTAAAGGAAAAGAAAAGAGAAGAAAAAGAAATGTGATGTGATGTGATGTGATGAGATGGGATGTGATGTGATGCGGTGACAATGGTAATGATAATATGACATGAGTACCGGTACGGTATGATGATGTGGTCGTGGAGTAGGGTTGCCCTGTTATCTACTATTTGGAGTACCGGTGCTGTATCGTACTAGTACTAGTATTGTACCGTAGTGCACTCGAATGCCGCGCAGTACTCCCCAAACCGGCGAGTTATTGAAAATGCCTGTGCCGCCCTTGTCAGATGTTTTTCGGGACAGTTATAAATTGGTAAGAAAGCTTTCTAATGCGATACAGTCATCACCGTAGTCGCGACGAAACTGGGGTCATGACGAACAGGGATTAACGACAAGTAATTTTCTACAACCCTAACCTTGACGATTTCTTTTTTGCCCACCAAATACCCCTGTTCGTCACCACCCCAATTTCGTCGCGACTACGGTGGAGACTGTACTCACTCGGCCGCGTGAGTACTTCAGACCACGACCACACTTACCCTGACATCACCGGGGAATCTCGGCACTATGATGCAAGTAAGGTTGTCGTTCAAATATTTACTTAGTCATCCACATCCACATCCGCTTCTACAAGTGTACCTGGCAGGGGTAGTATGACAACGGCATTATCAACGTACCAGATATCAGACCGGCATCATACCAGCGTTTGTAGTCAATTGGTCTCGGGGGGGGGGTAAGGTTTGTAACACCATTACCAGATCCCACCCAATTCAAGATGAGAATATTTATCTTATCATACTTATTTTCATTTCTTCCGCGATGGGCCGCAATGGCGTTTTTGGAAAATATCGTGCTATGTGGTATTTGCGGCCTGCCGAAGAGGTAGGTCCTCACCAGCAGGCAAGATGTGGGGCCGCTGCTGCGGCAGGGCGGGGCAGGGCAGGGCAGGGCAAGGTTAGGTATGTAGAGCTATCGCACAATCAATCACGGAAATCCGATAGGCAAAATGGGATTTCCACTATACGTATGATACGATACGTATTTTTCCAACCGACCGACCGACCGACCGACCAACTAACTGAACGATCCGACCCTTCAGTGGTAGATGGGTTGATAGGGTTATATTCGCCGGTAGTCAAAAAGTGGTCTATACCCAATACGCAATCGATTGTGGTCATTAGTGTAATATCTAATCCACGCTGCGTCGGCATTGTCTGAGGTGTGAATTCCTAGAGTGGTACAATCATGCTCGGTCACTCGGGGTAGCTGGGTGAGGATTTTGGTGATTGCAGCGCTTGGTGGGGGGAATGCGCGCATTCTTGGGCTGTAGTGGTATGTGTATGTGCAGTTGGGGGGATGCTGGGGCTGGGAAAGGTTTTCTTCTGGTTGTTTTTCCCTCCTGCTGGTATTTTCCTCAGGCCAGTTGTTCATTCTGGTTCTGGGCTTTCCTTTACTTTCTGCATGCTGGAAGTCGTGGACTCTTTCACTGCTTAATGCAAACTCCATGTATCTACTTGAGCCGCTCAGCCCATCTGCGTAAAAACCCTCATCGCCGATCATTACCTCTGCATCGATTACCTCCAACAGCGGATATCTGCAGCGATGGAGATAACCAATTGCCAAATCTCTTACAAAACTACATCAAAAATCAGGCAACCGCGGACATGTACTGTAATCCTGCTAAAGCCTAACGTACAATAATCCAGCCCATCACTTCACCGTTTCTCCAATAGGACACGCACGGTGACGACCCATGGGCATGATGTCGGATCCGGCAGCGAAATGCAGAGGATTCGCATAAATAGAAAGGGTCCACACCCCCCCCCCTCTCCAAACCACTCTATCGTAAGGACCCTCCAACCAACCACCGCTGCCTCCACCACCGCCACCCCTTCCACATCATCCCGCTCACAAGATTTAAAAAAAAACTATATATATAAAAAAACAAATCTCGCAGATTGTTATTATTCCCGGTACTCGTAATTTCCTGAGGTTGGAAAAACGACTGCTATTGCATATGGGCAAACCCTTGAGGCTCCGGACAATTCTTTGCCCATATGCAATAGCAGTCGTTTTTACAAACGTCAGGGAATTACGAGTAACTAGACTGCTTCCATTCCTTCCCCCAGTAGACCGGGTGAGCGTTCAGCGAGGCTTGGCATAGCTTGGCACCAAATTTCTGTACCCATCGGACCAATCTGCTAACAAATCCAGCTAAGCCTGGCTGGGGTGCCGCCTCGCTGAACTCCCACCTGGACTATCCTTCTCGAGATCCGCTCCCCCCACCTCCAAGCAGCCACGCAAGTTGCTCATCACTGGCCTCATAGGTTGACACGTCCCTCGGCTCCCGCTGCCCTCCGCTTGGAAGACAGCTTTATTGAAGCGGTGCAGGTATTATACAAGTAGTAATCAACATTGTCGCTGCGGTATTATAACTCATTTGCATTGACAATCCGCCAGGTCTCGAAAGCACAAATCGGAAAATTGATTTTTATGCTAACGGCGGTTGTTGGCGGTTTACCGGTGGCTTCCTTTTTTCGTATACTGTATGTGCGTAGGGTTTGGTGCCGTGATATGCATAATAGAGAATAGAACACACTAAAGAAATGTGCTATACCGTAAAACCCGAAATAATTGGGCATGGCGCCAGGACGTCCAGAATTTCCCCTTTGGATTAGAGGGAGAAAACACACCGAGCAGATTCTCTTTCAGCCCTCACTTGAGACAACAGACCTCACTAGGAGAGGCAACCCCAACGTCTTAGCGTAATGCCCAATTATTTCGGTTTTTACGGTATGCGACTTTCTGTGCAAACTGCCGTTTGAAACAAAAACAAAAAGAATAGTCTTTGTCAGCCATAATTGTGTGTATCATGCGCAGCACCTCGTTGGTTGGATAGTTGTGGCGGCACAAGGTGTTGGACATTCCGCCAACGGGAAGCAACCGCACGGCCACAACGGACATTTTTTGCTCGTCCCGTTACCGGAGCTTTTCAACCGGTAGTGTGATACCGTAACACCTCGACAAGTCCACCATCGGACCTCAACATAATTCACTGTCTGAACAGCGGGGCAGGTTGGGGAAATTACGAATACCAATCAATGAGATCCAATAGGCTCATAATATTAAAATAGGATAGCGCGTCTCGGATTGCGAAGGGCAGGGGCCCGATGGCCGATGGTGGGGTTATCGAAAGTTTAAGTTACGTTACTTTCCGCGAGTCCTGGTATTATGAGGCTCTGTTTATCCCATTTCCCCCATCACAATTGGGGGCTAGGTTGGCGGCTGTTTCTCTACCGTACTCGAGTAGTCTGCCTATCGTCATACCCAGATGGTTGGACCCCTCTCGTCGCATTGGCATAGGTATGACATTTCGACCCCCTTGAATCCATGGTCATTCTAAACTTTAGAATAGCCCTACCCAGGTTAGTGTTGGTTGGGCTGCCTGCCCTTACCACAACCAATCGAAGAATCTGATGATAATAATAATAATAATAATAATAATAAAAAGAAATAAGAATAAGGAAGGAAGGAAAAACCAGAAGTGGGGGAGTTACACACTTCCTCTCCACCGTTTCTGGTAACTACTACTCGAGTACAGTACGGTCGGTGCTCGGCCTGTCCATAAGAATCTGAATGCAGAACCCTTGTCCGAGTACGGGTCGGCGGGGATACGGTAGTTTTCTGCACAAAGTTACGATCGCTGTGCTCCGGCCTACCGACCCCCCCCCCCCGCAGCCTACCGGTACCAGGTCGAGTGGGAATGAATAACAGTAATAAAAAAACAAAAATTAAAAATTAAAAATTAAAAAAACTCTGATACACTCGTGTCAAAGGCACACAGTGCCGCCGGCTGAGAGGGTGGCCTTAGAAAGTTTGTTTTTCCTTCCCCACCCCGTGCAAGTTTGTGTAACTGGCGGTCAGCACTCGTGCGAGGCTGTATGGGGCCGTGGGTTGTATCACGGTGCCTGCCGGTGGTACCAAACTGGTACTGCAACATTCACATGCAGCCCGGGGTATCCAGCAAGCCCGGCGACTCTCCGCCGCTTTCTCTCTTATCTCTTACGACACCGGTAGGCGGAATGCCTTGATTTTGGAGAACTCGGCGATCACGGTTCCTCCTGCTCATATAATATTTTTAGAAATTAAAATCGTGGAGCGGTGTAGTGGCTAGCTAGCTAGCTAGATAAGAACTTTTTAAAATTTTCTCCTTGGAGGTTGTTTGACTGGAAAAATTAATTGGGGCCCGTTATCATTTTCCGGCGCAGTGTGTAGGGTGGTATCGCGGATCGGAACTCTCTGTTACTGGGGACCCAGATTTTGGTGCGCCGCTGGCGGGTTCGCCTGGAAATTCTAACCTTCCTTCTATTGCTCGGTGGAGGCTTGGAGCGAGCTTTCTTTTTTTTTCCTTTTCTTTGATAAATGTATGGTATTAAGGAAGAGGCAGATGCCTTATCCATCAGTGAAATGGAGGGCCCTCTCACGGCCAGGGCTCTCAAGGTACTGGCATGTACAAGTACCGCTGTCACTGCTAATCAACCTAGAAGCACACTGAGCTTTGAGCTCTTGCATTGCAACCCGGCTTGTGCACCGGTGCGGGTTGGACTAATCACAAGAAGTTATCACAACTTAATTCAACTGAGGGCAACATGCAGACACGGGGACACTCACTCTGCGGTAAAGTACTTGGACAGACAGAAAGCATATCACCGAGTTATATCATATCTACCTGTCACTAATTGCCAATTTCATTAATTAAGAGCGGCTGCGGGGAAATGCTCATGGGTACAAAGAGGAGGAGACAGGAACCCCCTCGATTGACCAGTGACATACCGGTATTCTCCACACGTCCGAATATGTTCCTGAAGCCCTGAGACACGAGTTCGACACCATCCCCGCCGAATTTGGAAGGACTACCGGTAGGACGGATTGAGAGATTCGTTTTTGGCTTTTTCTAGCGAAGAGAGAGAGAGAGAGAGGAAGGGGGGAGGGGGTGAAAGCACTCCTTTGGAACAATCGCAAGGGTGGGGTGACACTTTAGGCAATAGAGCATAAAACGCAGGCAGAAATTCCTGGGATGCCAGATTGGCTATCATACCATACCCGCACTAACCCTATCTAAGCTAGGGAGTATGCTTCCAGTCTGTTTATTCGATTTCAAGATTTTTCGTTCGTTACAGCGAGGTTTTGGAAGAAATTCTTGATAGCTATCGCGAGGACCGTTTGTATGTATGAGAGCAGGGCTGTAATTTCCAAGAGGGTTTATTTGCAATGGCGAGGATTCCTGTACCATGCCCGCCTGTTTTTTTTTTGTTGAGTCCGTGGACGTATTCGTGATCAATATAGGAAGATGCCGGCGGACACCTTAATGCATGGCGTAGAAAACCTAAATAACAAAAGAAACTTCAAACCCCCTAAGTGAAACAAATAAGTGATAATTATGATAAATATAATCATATCCCTACTTCGGAAGCCCCTTCAATTCCGTAAATAAAACAATCAAGACCCCAATAGAGGGGCTTGGCCGACCGTGCTATCAGCGTTCTTTACTAAATTTGAGTTAGTTTCCAAGAAGATAATATTATGATGGTAGAGGTGGCGCGGGTTTATCCAACCTGTGCATGTCTTGGAATCTACTTCTACTAACTTGTATTAGTTGTTTACTTATAGGTGCGCACAACTAAATAACACTGTTTAACACATTGTGCATCTCCTATGAAACTTAAACAACTTGTGCTAGCGGCGTTACCACGGTGAGCGGGCGTATTACCTTCTAGCAACAGCACAGCTACCATTTAGCACAGTGCGGCTAAACCCCTCTAATGCAGATCCTCTGGTAAAAAGAAAAACTACCAACTCAACAGGAAAGTTTATCGTACAGTATGTTCCCAGCTTCCTTCCCACCTCATTCCATTTCCAAAGGGCCAACTCAACCCCTAACAGTTGACAGTCCCGGGCCCTCCCCTCCCTCTGGCTAGCAAAAGATGGATAATTGGTTACAATATGCTAAGGCATCTGAGGGGCTGGCTGCCCTACACTGGTTACAAGTAGCGTCCCAGTCCTGGTTTGACTAATTCTTCTGCGTATTCTCGTGCCGTGCCCGAAAGCAGAAGTTCACGAAACATATGGCAAAAATGGGATCACATCTAACCTCCCAATACAAACCCAAGGGCCCTGTTTCTTTTAGGTATCATGCTTCTTGTCTACTGCGAGCACAAGGTCTGTTCTAGATGTATATTTTCGGCAGGGCATTCCGGTACAATACGAAGGCCGTGGTTGAAATCGTGGTACGGCAGATGGCCAGAACCAACCCCGGGCGTAAGTATCGAGTTTAGGAATAGCCGAAACTTGACCTGGTGTTTATCCGCAGTCTGCTGGCATACTAAGATAAGAGTCGGGCGCTCAGTGACCGCAGATACTGTACGCATCACACTGTACGGGTGTGGGACCAGAGAGCCCCCCCCACGTTGACCAATCCATACTTTCGGATAACCCGACAATCATGAGGGTTACCGTCCTTCTTTCCTTTGCATCCTACCAATCCCGTTCCCAGCCATGCGATTCCCCCACTCCCCTACCCAAAAATGGATCTATTTTCCCGTAGCATAGCATGGTAGGATTTACGACTCTGGTGCTGAAAAATCCATTATGTTATGATTTTGTTATTCTAACAAATGTGAACTGAGGTCTGTACGCATTGCGTCCCAATCCGCCACACTCCTCCCGAGCCTTATAAGGTCAGAACGGAAATCGGGAGATTCTAGGTCCGAGTAAAGCACCAGGAGAAGATTAAGGGATAGAGATAGACGAACTTGCGCAAGTATCCCACAACGTGTCTCAGGCTTGTGTCATAACCTAGAAGACAACCAACCTGCTAGTGCCTTCCTCTTTTTTTTCTACAAACGGTTATACATACAAGGACTGCTCGAGCTGTTTCACAGAAAATGTTAGCAATAGGGTACGTGCAGTAACAGACACAAAGGTGAAGGTGTTGTATAAGCTTGTACTTGCAAAATATCGGGCTGCTTCAAGTTCCACGATCGGGTGAGACTTCAGTCCTTATGGAATGGTCGTTGTAAATCAGGGCGGGCCTAGGAATCTCAGGAGCTGGGCTCACTGTGGTAGCGGCGGCTGCCGACGTAACATTTGGGAGACTGGTGCCGAGAGCATTCTGTAGAGGATTGAAAGGCTAAAAGTGTATATGTGAATACGTGTAGGGAGGACGAGGAGGGGTGGGCATACTCTGGCAAGGGGCGAGGTTGAGAGGGTGGACACCCAACGGTCCCAACCACGAAGTCGTGAGCATCGTAAGAGAGACACCACTGCGACAAGTAAAGTAAGGCCAGCTATAATGATCCCCCATCTCTCTCCAGGGGGTATGTCTTCGTTATCGTGCTCTTGATTTTCGGAGCTATCGCGTTTATCCAACTGGGACAGCATGGCCTGGATGAATTCTCTCGTAGGGGGCATGACGGCTCAGTACAGCAAGCACAGCAGAGCAGATCTGCAGACAATAAATGGATAGATCGTGGATCCGTTGTTCTCCTCTGGAAAGCTTCCTCGAGCATAGTAGGAGCAAATGGGATTTTGTAGAATTTATGAAAGTAACGATAAAGCTGTCTGTTTCCGTCAGAGCCAAAGAAAGCGTGGCAGTACAGTTAGTCACTAACGGAAGCCCTCCCGCAGACCTGGATGAGGGAACTGGGGTCTGCATAGTGTGAAGTACCCGCTCGACACTCTTCCTCAGAGACCCTTTTTGCACCCACAGGAGCCATTTTCACCTCCCTCTCTGGCGGGACAATGCCAAAATTTGGCAGTACATAGCAGTTATCCAGCCGATAGAAATATTTAGGGTGTTTTCAAGAGGGCAACGGTGGGAATTGTCTATTTTTCGTTAAATTCGGGGTTTACGGAGCTATTGATGAAGGGCCTAGTTGAAAAGGTTGTTTACCACCAAAGCGCTCTCTCCCTCTCTGGCTTTTGCCTTTCCTGGTTATTCCTTATTTGGTTCTAGTGTAACGTTGCCGGTTGGTTGTCTCTGGAAGCCAAGCCTGAATCACCCCTACCGGTATCGTCCATCTCGCCTTGCACAACATGGAGATCAAGGCACGACCCTACGATCAATAGGTCCTAGTATCAGAACACAGAGATTAGAGTGATGTATAACTAATTATCCGTGCCTACTGAATTGGTACTCGGATATATGGATGCTTCCTGCTGTTACCTGTGGAGCGAGGGATGTCTGGTCACCAGCAGCTGGACAATGGCAAATAAAGTTCCTTAGCAGACATACCCGAAAGGGATTGACTTGTGGTCACACTCTACTTCAAGTTGGCAGGTTAATATCATTCCTATGCCAGGATGAGTGTCCCCCGGCTCTGCTATGGTCCTTCGCGGCGGGCTCCGGGCAACCTAAAACCTCCTCTTGCGGCCAAAACGAATCAGATTTTTAAATTGGGAATAGCTTCCTCTCAAGAGAGTAATGCTGTTTCTTCTTGTGCTTGCGCTTCTACTCGCACGCCAAGATTTGGTTCGCCCATTTATACGGGCGGGTGTGGGCCTGCTCTTTTCTGCCAAAGGAGTGGTGTACCAGTAGTGTGCAGCAGATGAGAGGGTCTAACTCTCTCTACAGCACTGTAGCTTATGCAGCGAACCAGATGCCTATGATATGAAACTGTCTAAACATGTAGCAAGGCGGTTCAACACCCAGGAATTCAATCCATAATACCTCATGGAAGGAGCCTGTCTATGTCGCGTAGAGCAGACACCTGCCCCAGGCAAGGTGTATCCTAAAATACGAGTCGTAGGTTTGTGATGCGCAGAGATTTCTTGCTATATACTTTGCGAATCCCTGTTTACGGATAGCTCTTTCTGGGACAGGTATTATTGCATTACATGTTTGCGCGTGGATGGCCTCTGACCAGCTGTCAGTCTACCTGCAGGTTGTATGACAGAAGAAGAAAACAATAATGTAACTCCAGTCTAGTGATATGATCGTGGTGAACTGCCAGCTGTGTATTAGGACACTAATTCCCCAAACAGTTAGACCTCCTGCTAGTTGTGCACGCTGATGGCACACCAGTCTTTGGCGGAGAGGAAGCAGCTTGCACTCGACCTACAAATGAGAAACCAACTCTTCGTGCAGAGGCACGGATGCAGCTGTCTAGATAACAAATTCGAGCTAATCCACGATTTTTTGTCTTCACCTAAGGCCGTAGGGGAAGCTGCAATCGTGAGTTGGCACTGAAGCTGCTGCGTACCATTATTAAACATTCCTTTACAGCATGATTCCAGTCATTGATCCTTAACCCATTAGTAAAACAAAAATAGAGAAGCTATTAGAGGTTCACAAAGGTGTCTCTTACAAAACCACAAGAGGAAATATTCTTGACTGCTTTTTTCCAGAATGCCAATAATCCACATGCCTGGGTTCACCAGGAACTTCCGGTGGAGGGCAGGTTTTTGTTGGCCAGCACTATCCACTCAAACCTTTGAGACATTCCAGCCTAATTCGAAACGTTAGCTGCGTACATATTTGAGTACTGGTAATCGTGGTAGGGAAAACTTAGCGGCCCTGAAGAGTTGAAGTGCTTAGAGTACCCCAAAACGATCCTGCTCAGTATTGTCATGGTTTACTCCCGGTTATTAAATAGGATGGCATTCAACATTCTAAACTAGACCGGGACATCTCAGTGGCCGGCATGACAGACAATCATGCTTGTGTAGCACCAATCATGCCATGTCACGGTAAGATCTCTGACCGTGTTAGTATTGCCGTTTGTAGAGCTCTTGACCTGACCCGATTGTCTGTAAACGCGCTTATCGAAATAAAAAGGCAAAAAGGGAGGAACAACCGGCAAGAAGCAGCTGCACATATGATTGAATTATTTTCTGTAGCTCTGCAGCGCATGGTCCAACTAGTCGTCAGCTTGGGTGGTTCTTTTTATTTTTTCTATCCATCCCCGAAAAAGGCCTTGTGGGTGCTACCTGACGCCGCCTCCTGCCTCATCGCTTCTTTAAGGTTGGAGGCGGGGTAATCCACAATTATCTATTCCGGAACTTACCGGTAGATCCCCTTAAGAGGGGAGGTCTGGAAATATAGCAGTGTTAGTTCCTGGAGTTAGTGATTGCGAAGTATGGTATATCATTTGTTCTAAGGCATGGTAGTCCCACAGGGCCCTTACTCGAGTACAGCCCCCAGTACTAGTACAGGTGTCATTAGGTGAAGTGTTCTACGGCACCATTCGCTCACCAGCTTATTCTCTAGCCCCCACTTCCGATGCTTGCATATACAATACTTGTATTATTATTGACTTGTATTTTTTTTTCTTTTTCTTTGCCCCATCCCACGTTTTCCTGTTGGCTTTTTCTTTTTCTTTCTTTTCCTCGGGTTTCCCTTGATCACTGCGCAACACGAGCAATCCTCCTCCCGCGCCACAGAGATCGATCAACAGTGCCCGGAGGGAGGAGCAAGTTTGTTTGTTTCTCTTTTGTTTTGCTTTTTTCCATCCGCGTCCGTTCGTTCTTCCCTTGCCCCAGAACCATAACTACGTTTCCGAAAGCGCCTTGCCCTGAACTATAGGTCAAAGATGCCGCCTATCCTGCGGGCTGAGGCCCCTGGCGCCTATGACAGCAGAAGAATCGGGATGCTAAATCTGGTGCCTCCTCCGCCTGCCTGTCTGTCCCTCGGTCCGTCTGGCGGTCCGTCCCTAAAAAAGTCTATCTAGGAAGATACATCAGGGAGGAAAAGAGGCAGGAAAGAGAAAAGGAAAAAAAAATCAGCTCGTCCTCACCCTTGCCCTTGCTTGCGCCTTCAAGCACACTCCTTTGGATATTTTCTTCTCTAACCAATTGAGTGCGGAAAGGGGACCATTCCCCTGGGGCTCGAAGCCCATATGGGGGTCTGTCCGGGGCACCGTTAGCGTAGGGCAACAATTCTGGGGAGTGTTTATTGCCGGTTTCTCACTCTTTTCTTTTTTCTACAGGCTTTTTCCCTTTCTTTCCTTTTTTTTCATCAGGAGGCGAACGAGCGAACGAGCCTAGTCAGATAGAAAACCAAACCCGGACAATGCTTTGGCCCAGCGATAGAATGATATGGAAACCGCGGTGGCTTTAGTGACGCAGGCTCACGCCCCCGTGACTCAAATTAATAGAGTACGGTAATTAGGAGTGGGCTATCGGGACTTATAGCCGGGGAAGGGGGGAGGTGGGTGGATTTTCAGGTAGTAGCTTACCCCCCGGGAAATTGGGGGGATCGGAGTCTTTGATGAGTGCTCTTGTGGTGAAATGTGAACTTTGAAATGGGGAGGAGTCTGGGAATTGCGGCCGTGCAGTTTTGCAAGACAGTTCCAGGGGAAGATGGGGTGAATACGCTGCTGAGGGCTCTGTAAAGATGCCTTTGCAATCCTCCAACCTATTATATCGCGGCCATATTCAAATTGAAGGGCATCGTATTGGCTTCAAGGAACTTTAGTATGTTCTTCGTTCGCCCTCCGTACGACAACCCAGAGAGCTAGGCTCCGTCGCGAAGCCCTATTATCAACCATAGCCCCATGATCATCACGAAAACAATTCTCGAGGGAAGGATCCCATTGCTCTCTATGGCCTCTCCAGTTGTATTAACAGCCCATGTCTCTAACACCGCTTAGACATCCTATCTCTACTTCTCCATCCCTACGGCGTTTGGCCCTCAGGCCCCTCCAGCACTCGAGCTGGAACACTCCACCCATTATTTCCTCAGACCCCGAGTATATATCAGAAGGCTCATCATGCCAACACAAGGAAATCCCCTACGTGCTCTATTCCTTTGCATCACCCGAGAGATGCCCCAAAATCAAAATCTTCTTGAGCGAAATCTCTAACATTCATACACGCTCACTCGTGCGTGTCTTGGCAAACCCCCAGGAATCACCGCGACAATAACGGCAACTACACAAGCGAAAGCTATGGGTGAAATAACATATTTGAGGTGAGATAAAGTGACCGTGGGATACACGTTAAGCGTTTCATTAACCCTCATTCCCTTTAAAACAAACACTTGCACGCCTCGGTACCGCCCCTATCCAAGTACCCGTTCCCTTCCAAAGCCACATTTATCTCACCCGTCATGTCCAGGGGATAAGCTGTGCCTTTTGGTAACAGGACCGTGTGTAATTTCGAAAGCTAATTACTATACCTGCTTTTAGAGAGAGCCACCAGTATATGAATCGAATTGTGGTTTGGTGAAATGTGCGCAGGTTTTCACATGTTATCCCAAACAAAGAATGGTACCCCAAGACCTCCTAGAGTGCTAGTGTTCACAATACCCCCAAAAGCCCACCCAGAAACCTCCTTACCTTTGTACGGCCTAAGAGTCCTAGCTAGCGGTAAAAAGATAATTTTATGGATGGGGGACGTCTTGCTTTGCAGGCTCTGCTCAACTGCATAAGCGCCGTGCGGAGTCCAATGTTTCCCCCTCAAAGTTTCCCTATTTGTGGTTCCTGTCGAGTGATACTCTATGCCCATGAATGCTGTCTTGGCACACCGGAAGAGCCTCACAGCGTTTACCAAATACCGGTACCTGCAAGCACACCAAAACAAAAAAAAAGTACTGGTAGGGCAATCCAGAACGGAGCAACAATTCCTTCCCCTTTCCCAAGCGGAGTATACAACCTAGAAGGAGTTCGCTATCATCGGTTTTCAACGCTCGATGCGACAATGCTTCTTGGTCCGTAGGCTTCTCTTGCCCTTCGAGCGGGCATCTCCCATAACCTCACCATCATGGCAGGCACCGCTACGGTTATCGAGATACTCGCCCGCTCACTTACCACTGCCGCAGAGGTTTTTCTCAGGGTCCGCTAGGACTTGCTTCGGGAGGATTTCTCCAGAGCTGGAGAAAAGAATTAATGATATTCCATTGGAGAGGTTTAGGAATTTTTGCATCGTGGCGCATGTGGTGGGTTTTCTACTTGTTTGCTCGTTCGCTTGCTTGTTTTGTTTAGCCGGTTAGTGGGTGCAGCCAGAGCTGATTGAGGTGCTTCAATTCCATAGGATCATGGGAAGAGCACTTGTATGCTAACTCAATACCCGGAATTTGAGAGGGAGATTCTTTTTTGGGGGGAGGCATGTAGGGGGACGAATCGTTGCTAATGTTTCTTCGAGTGAGATAGTGAGTGATAGACTTCTGGAGCTTACGGGGACTATCGCTCCTGGCGGGAACAAACAGATTTTGGACAAACTTGATGTAGAACGGGAACGGGGGATAACCGTTAAAGCGCAGACATGCAGCATGATTTATAATTATAAGGTTTGCGTCGATTATCTTCATTATCGAACTATTGCTTATGGTGGAGTAGGGAGAGGATTATCTCCTCCATCTTGTAGATACTCCCGGACATGTTGATTTCCGAGCAGAAGTATCTCGAAGTTACGCTTCATGTGGAGGAGCAATTCTCCTAGTTGACGCATCGCAGGGTGTCCAAGGTACCTGCGTCTAACTCCATATCCCCACAACCTAGACTCTAACAGCGGAGTCCACAGCACAGACAGTTGCCAATTTCTACCTCGCCTTCGCTCAGGGTCTACATCTCATCCCCGTAATCAACAAGATCGACTTATCAACAGCAGATCCCGAGATGGCTCTCGACCAGATGAAATCCAGTTTCGAACTCGATCCTAAAGGTGCGGTTTTAGTTTCTGCTAAAACAGGCCTGAATGTTGAGTTAATATTACCTGCTGTCGTCGAGAAAATACCAGCGTAAGAGCCCCCTTTCCTTCTTTCCGGTGAATGGTCCCTTCGAGTGTGAGAAAACGGACTAGATTTCTTACTATTCAACAGTCCTGTAGGTTCTCATAGGGCTCCGTTAAAAATTCTCCTAGTCGACTCCTGGTACGACATGTACAAAGGTGTCATCCTGCTAGTCCGGGTCTTTGAGGGCACGCTCCGGTCCGGGGATACCGTCGTCTCCTTCGCTACGGGAAAGAAATACATCGTTGGAGAACTAGGCATCATGCATCCCCTCGAGAAAGCGACTTGTTCCCTACGTGCGGGTCAAGTCGGATACGCATACTTTAATCCGGGAATGAAGAAGAGCTCCGAGGCAAAGGTCGGGGATACATTTACGCATGTCGGTATGGAGAATGTTGTTCAGCCGTACCCAGGATTCGAAGAACCGAAACCTATGGTTTTTGTTGGAGCATTTCCAGTAGATCAGTCAGAGTTTAATCGGCTAGATGATAGCATCAATCAGTTAGTTATCAACGACAGGAGTGTTACGCTCCATAAAGAGTCTTCAGAAGCTCTTGGGCAGGGGTGGAGGTTGGGGTTTTTGGGTTCGCGTCATTTGCTCTTACTATCACTCGGATTTCGTTTTGGTGCTGACTGATGAACTGAAGGTACGCTGCACTGCTCAGTGTTCGAGGATCGCTTGAGGCAGGAGCATGATACCTCAATCATCATCACTGCCCCAACAGTGCCATACATGATCAGATATAAGGATGGCACCGAAGTCATCATCCGAAATCCGCACGAATTTCCCAATCCCGACATGGAATACAACAAAATCGAAGCCTTCTACGAGCCATTAGTTCTTGCCACCGTCACCCTCCCAAACGAATATCTTGGGAAAGTTATTGAACTCTGCGAGGTACATACCTAGATACATCCTCCCATCCCTAGTACTTTTCAGAGATGCTAAAAACGGAACCAGTCAAACCGCGGCACACAAGTCTCCATCGAATTCTGGACAGCTAGCCAAGTCATCTTAAAGTACAGAATCCCACTCGCTCAGCTAGTCTCGGACTTTTTCGGAAAACTCAAAGGCATAACGAAAGGCTACGCATCACTAGACTACGAAGACGCCGGGTACGAGAAAAGTGATGTGGTGAAACTACAATTGCTTGTGAACAGAGAACCCGTGGACGCGATTTCCCAGGTCCTGCACAGAAGCCAGTGTCAGAGGATTGGTAAACAGTGGGTTTCGAAATTCAAGGAGTATGTGGATCGGCAACTTTTCGAGGTGGTCATACAAGCGGCAGTGGGGAAGATGATTGTTGCGAGGGAGACGGTAAAGCCCGTTAGGAAGGATGGTGGAGTTTTCGAATCCTCGTTGCTTTGGGGGCCTTTCCACTGATTGATTGCATAGTTACCGCAAAGCTCTACGGCGGCGACAGAACCCGGAGAATGAAACTCCTAGAGAAGCAGAAGGAGGGAAGGAAGAAGCTGAAAGGCAAGTCCTCGCATCCGCATGCAAGCAATATGAAATACTAACTCATCATGATCAGCCATCGGTCAAGTCACAATCGACCAGAAAGCTTTCCACGGCTTCTTACAGAAGAACTGATAGATACCTCACAAAACGCCGAATAGATTACATTTCATTTGGAATAATTATTCTGCTGTAAATAAGAAATGCATACATAAGTGTTGAGATGCGCATCTCTGTATGGTATAACGAAAGCCACGCTTGGTAGCGGAGGCTGTATCTAGAAATATTCCCCCATGTTGGATTGTCACCGTTCAGGCTACGACTTTCCGCCCAACGATCTAGAATATTCTAGGCGTTGATAGGTATTGGCCATTTGATTGTGCCATATTATGGAGACATGGGGCCACTACGGACCACATAGCTTGTTTCTCGGACAACCTCGGGTGATATATCGTGAGCACGCACATCACCCGTATAACTCAATCGGCATATGTTCACTCTTATGATATGATCGTGGGAAAAGGAGTTAGTCCTACGGCTAGCATTCATAGACGGAGTTTTAGCTATATATCTCTTGCACCACGCTCTACCACCTCTCTCTCCCATTACGGTTATAAAATACGTTCCGCATATACCTCTTCCTAACACCCCAAACTGAACTCATGAAGTAACAAATACTGTATCGTGGCACGAACCTTAATAATAATATTATTATACATATTGTCCTCAACGAACCCTAGCTCCAAACTTGAAGCCATCCACGATGGCCCATCCCATAGGGAAAACAGAATAAACTCGTTCTCGGGGTGGACCTGTCCAAAGGAGTACTCACACATTATCACTCGTAGTTTGTGCCAGTAGGTATTTACAACGTGAAGCACATTTTTAGTCCTTTGGTCTCTCGCATGAAGAGATATAGTAGGTGCTCGTTATATGGAATGTGCACTAGCCTTTGCTCAGGTTGTTATTATTTTTTCCCTCACCCTCTTGAGTCTTGTTCGAGAACTGATCGGAGCCCTCGGTCTTGGGCTGACTTACCCGTGATATCCGACCGGGTGGTGCTCTTTAGGAAGGCTATTCGTGAGGAGTTTGTGAGCACGCTAGGTGCCGCCGACTCAGTCAGTCAGCCAGTCGGGGGGCCGGTGTTAATATATCATTCTCTTCACACCGACTCATCCAACTCGGGCTCGTGACGAGTCCCTGTTGGAGGCCAGTTCCCCTTCTTCTTCTTTTCTCCTGCTTGTGCTATGGGAAACAGGTTAGTTAGGGATCTTGGGATAGGCAGCTGTGCAGTGCAGCCGGAAAGGGGGCATACTTCAAGGCAATATGAGGGCACGGGTAAGGGGTTGGTTCGTGCGGGAATCGTTTTTCCTGACATCTTGGTATTGTCTATGTCCCCGACGCGTGGTGGGAATATCATTATTGTGCGTTAAAGACGTAATGGGACCCACTTCCTCCTTCCTGCCTTCGGGGGAGTAATCCACCCGCGAGCATCCCCGGCGGTCTGGCGTAAAGTCGGCTGAATAGGGAGATATGTGGTATGATCCAACCCCCCACTATACTTTACAATCCGAGTAGATATGGAGCAAGAGACCCACCCCCACACAAAAGCTCCATATATCATATCATACCACGGCAGGTAAATAGAGCCCGTAGCAACGACCTGCAACGACCTCCAAATTTCGAAAAACAAAAACACCATCCTCACCAACCAGTTCTCATAGACCATCTCCCAAAAGACCGATTCACCGCTAGAGCTTAAATGGGATGCTGGGTGGGAGTTCTACTCCTCCTCCTCCTCCTCCTCCTCCCCCAGGTCAGGAAGGAAGGGGAGGAGCACACCCATCACAGTAGATAATCAAAGCCCCTTTTTCCCAATAGTGTTCAGGGCTCAGTTCCTTTATTCGAATGATAATAACTATACATCCTACATATGTGCAGTACTTGCTTGCAAGGCAAATATAGCTATAAAAAAATCAAAACGCGAGTGATCTCTTATGACAAAATATAGGCTTGCTGATAATAAAGTGGAAGTATTATAGCTAGGCAACGCCCCCAATACACAGCATCCATCCAACATATTTTCAACGAAATTACGCGGTGATGTGTGGAAAGGAGTTTCAAGGGTTATTTAATACTACAAAATTGGAAAGGAAGTATTTGTACTATGCCAATTATTTCCCTCCCTTTACCTGGTAACCTCCCGAGATCGCATGGGAACTCCTATACAGCAAGAGCTTGGGCGAGCTGAAGCCGTTGAACAGTTCTTGAATCTCTACTGGTGGGAGCTGTGGATGATGCCGTCCCCTTCTCTCTCCCTCGAGAAAGAGAAAGAGGTAAAGACAAATGTTTCATTATTAATTCTAGATCCTTTCTCTCCGCCCCTTCCTCTCCTACCCACAACACGCCCTTGAGCCCATGGCAAAGAGTCGGATTTGTCCGGGGTTCGAGAGTCCCTTAAAATCCCGCCAGTTTCCTATTGGACGGGATTTCTTATTAACTCCCCTACCCTATGGCGGGGGTCCCTCAATGGCAGGTGAGTCCCGCTGAGGAAGAATTGAATGTACGGGCGTAGGAGCTAATTAGTCAACCCCGCAGGCTAGTTTTTCGAGTATTACTGTGGGAGCAAGTAATCTACCCCACCGGCAGATCTACGGTGATGGAGGGAAAGGAAGGAAGGGAGTTCCGCTAGAGGTTGCAGTTGTGGTAATTATCTTTTGTCATCAAGTGTTGATGGTGTTGCGATAGTAGTGGAAGATGCGCCCTCAAAGGAAGAGAAACTATAGATGTTAATCACCGTGTGCTAAGGATAAGAATTCCTCTATTCGAAGGAATGATCGGGACGGAAGTGTCAGTGATGAGGTTTTAAAGGGGGGGTTCGGTGGTGAGAGAAGCAAGACACGGTTTAGAAAGGGTCACTGGTCACGGATGGAAGGCCTAAGGCCGGCATGCACCATACATTGGTAATGCATAACAAAGGGGTGCTGCGCTGTGGGCGGCCTATGGGGATCTCGTTCAGGGTGGCATGTTGGACTTCGAAATTGGGCGTCAAGAGATATAGGGTGTAGTAGTGCGGTAGGCGGGGTCGTTCATAGAGTCCATGGCAGAGGTAGCTACTCCATAATCACCCGCTCTGCACTTGCTGCTTGGACTAATGGACTGGCTAACCCCATGATAGGTCCATTTCTTGCCAAGGTTCTCTAATATTAGTACTGAAAAAAGAGGGAGGTAAAGCACTATAACTCCCAAATTCGCATTGTGCCCGAGCCCATTTCACATCAATCTTTCAACGACACCCTCACTCCTGTGCGTTGATCACTTCCAGGATGTACATACCCGGCCTGAGCATCCGCCATCCCCGTCATATATGCTCTCTGCCCATCGGCATTACCGATACTATCGTGCACCGTACTTAAGCCCTGCTTGGTCCCTTTGACCCAGACTCATTGTGAAGTGGGATGAATAGGCGGCCAAGCTACCGGCAGCATCCCCTCCCTTGACTTCACCATCGTGTGCTATTTGGAGCGTTGTGCCGGAGAAGTAAATGCCTTCAAGTTCCTCACCAGACTCCCCGGAGGCCACAAAAATCCAAACCCCTTCTGCAGCCTGTGGCCTATGTCACACTCTCCCTCCCAACAACCGCCGATCCGCGATCCTTCCTTGGTAATAGCTTGTACAGTTAAAAGCTGAGAAATTCTGTATAAAACGAAGAGGCAACAACCGGGACAACCTCCAAGCTCGGTTCGAGCCTCATCTAGTACACATAACCTATTAGCATTTTAAGCAACCCAGGGCATTAGGAGGCCAACATACCCAAGAATATATATGGCAGAGGCATGAGTGGATCGCTCTCAATGAACCTCTTCAGACAATCCTAGTCGTAGAGCGGCATATATCTGGATGGGTATCGGGCGTCCGGCGGGTCTCAAAACACATTGCGCCTATGTAACGTCAGAAAAGAAGAGATAAAAAACAAAATACCTAGGAACAATAAAGACATTCGAATATATCCAGGCTGGCTAGTAACTAGGAGTAGACTTTTCCAGGATCAGAGGTATACTTCCGAGTTCACCATTCGTCGAATCATCTGGTATGAAGGAGGACTGACGGTCCGGATGTGAGCTTCGAAAAGTTCCCCCATGTGCAGTAGGGGTGATTATATACCAGCGCACTACAGCTCGGGCCACCCCGCACCGGCCTCGAGGATTTCGAGGCACCCAGGTTATATTTCCCCAGGAGGGGAGCCGAGCCGAGCCGAGCCCAAGGTTAACCCCGCCCTCATCTAGTTCGCATTTGCATCAGAGGCTCAAGAATCCCAAGGCAGGCACGAGCCGGCTCGACTTGCGAGGGGAGTGGCCCGTGGCATACACCAGCTAGCAGTTTGCTGGTGTGGTCACTAGCCACTCACGGCAAGTTGTGTTCAGATACTGAGGCATTCAAAGTTGATTTTTCGTCATACGTCGAAGCCCCATAATATATTTTTTACTACTATGTAGCCCGTAGTCGCAACGACTAACTCTCCCTCCCACACCTCGCACATTCTTGAGCCGAGTGATATTTGTGATTCTCACAAAACATCACTCGTTATAGTGCAAACGTGAATCCGGCACGCACAGCCTGCATCCCTCCATCCCAGGCAGGGCACTATACAGCACCCGCCGACCGTACATTCCTAAATCGCAATTAAGCCCCGAGGCCCCTATCCGACATCCTGCTCGCTGCACCGCCACCATAAAAATCCTAGGATCGCTCCCTGCTGGACATTTAAAAATCTCGGCCCCTATGATAGCCGCCAGGGCCGTGAAAGCCATGTAGTCAAAGACCCATTACAGCCCACCGCATATTTCATAACCCTTCGAGAAACATTTAGGTCTACCGGTACAGCTACTGATTGGCTGAGCAATACCAATACCATTCAGAGTCTTACGGTACCCCACCTCGAGGTGAACCGCCGTCGTACCAAAGCGAGGGTACCAAACCTGTTGATCACTTTCTTTTCCAGTACTTCCCTCCCCTCCAAGATGCCAGTGCGTGTCGGGTCCTTCCCCATTGGATTGAGCTGGTCCAGGACAGTGCTCGAGTAATCCCGTTTTGTGCTTCGCTGCCCCTTTTCCCCTGGGGGCTGCAGTGAAACTGAAACAAGATATGATTCGCTGACGCGAGTGGAATTTTCCGACCGTTTGCTAGCCTGCCTGCATCACCCCTGGATGAGGCATCGGGGCAGATTACCGATATGGCAGCCAGTGAATGTTTGTCCCTTTTTTTTCGCCCTTTGTTTGTATTTCGTTTATTTGGATCGATTTTACTGTCGGGCGGGTCGTTCGTTCTTTACACGGCCGTGGTGCTGCACCCGTTGTTGTTATAAAGCTGCTCGGTCGGCCTGACCCGGTTCGGGAGTTGGGGTTGAACAGTCCAATGAGACGAATGTGCTTGTAGGAAAGAGCTAGGTGAGTCAGTCGGAAATCCTGAAATTTGACAGAGAGGGTAATTTGTACTACGATTGGTAAGTGTAACCAGAAATTGAAATTGAGGATGGTAAGAGGATTTTTACAGCAGTGGACTCACCCCTGATGTTCTCCTTTTCCCTTGCCTTCTTCTGCTTCTTCTGCTCCCTCTGTAATGGCTTGATTCCTTTAGAAATGCTGCGGTTTTGTCTGAGCTACTGCAAAATGCAATGTTGGAGCTCTCAGTCTCGGCCTTCGCTGTGGCATGTAGCCGAGGTAGTTGCAACACTACCGGTATGGCAGCCTGACAAGCTCTCCAGGATTGAACAACCCCTCCGAAGGAAGACTCAATCCACGGGAAGGAAATATCCCCCATGAAATCGTCAGTCAAAACCTATGGGGAAGCCCGCTCCCGAAGGCTTAATATCATAAAATGGAGTGAGTAGAAATTTAAAGTTTGTACAACAGGGTGAACACCTTTGAGTTGAGAATCTGAGTAAGCACAATCCGTTCCAAAATTTCAGCCCCACCATATGCCGTATCAAGGTCTCACCGCCCCTCCACCAGCCCGAGAGATACACTCGCAGGTGAGAAAAAGGAAAGAAAGAAACATTATAATTTATTCTGGACCCTGTGGTTCGGATGATTCCGAGAAGAGGAGGTGGCGGAAACCGCCAGAGGAAGAGGTCTGGAAAGGACTGTGGGGGGAGAGGTAAAAAGCATCCCGCAATTCTGACGTCGAATATACACAGCCCTACCATGTGCATATCTATCCCTCATACCGTATAATCTGGCGAAAGTCGGATTGACGCCACTGAGGATTTTCTTGAACCTGTCCAACACCGTGGTCTATATGTTTAAACTGTGGCGAATTCGCCTTCTTCGCGCCCTCCTGTTGGCACGGTTGCCTTAGTTTCTCTTTAGCTCCAGTCCGACTTTTGCCAGATTATACGGTATGTATACTAGTATTACAAGACGCCTCCTCCGCTCTTGGTGGCCGCTTACAGCGCCATGCAGTGGCTGGCCTCTACTCCAGGCCCCAAAAACACTATTTCCCAGTTTAAAAGCCTAGTGTAAGATTCGCTTAGATAAAGTATTGGCCTGGGGGGTCTCGAAGGCAACCTTAGATCTGCAGCTATCTTTGTTTCCTCTTAAAATTATATGTATCATACTGCACAGTATATTTTAGTCTTTAGGCTTCGTTTTTCAGCTGGATGGATTACTTGTTGACACTAAGCATGGGCGGCTGAAGGCTGCACCAAACATTCGATAGCCAGGACTGGCCTCCGTGTGTGCTTGTAAGACCAGTGGCTCCAGGGAAACAAAGTTTCCAGGCTCCAGAAGTTTCATTTAGAAGGCCAGAAACACAAGCACCTTATAATCGTAATTTGGCATATCGACGGATCGATAAGCATCTGTGCTGCACAGTACTTGACGATACCTCTACAGGAGCCAATGCAACACTCAGCCCTACAAGTCTTCTACTACCGTATTCCAGTATTTATATCTCCCTACTACAGTTTGTAGGGTCCGGTAGGAAGTGATGGAACAATTATTCAAGGTTAACTAGCCAAATATACCTCTGTCTATTCCAATTACCAGCAATAGGTTCCAACCCTTGTACTAACACTACCGGATGGAGAATTTCGCCCCCCCGGTGTGACAAGACCTTTGTGCCTGGCCTCATCATGGCTTAGAGGGATTGGGTACCGTATCAGCATTGTGCTTACACATAGTGCGCTCCATCGTGGAGGAATAGGAGCCGTTGAATAGTATGATCCAACCGGTAATACCTCCGCACATTAGGCATACAATACATATCGGTCGAGTATGGCTTGGCAAGAGGGTAAAAATCGCTTTATTGGGTTAAACTGAAAAAATTGGCCGATCCGCTAGCGTACCGGTAATAGCATTGGAGAAGGATTAGCTTCAAGATACGGCAGGGTATAGCGGTACGGGCAGTCAAGCGTTGAGGAAGGAGGTAAAAGTGGATAGGGTTTGAAAATGTCTGATGGAGGACGTGGAGTCAAAAGAGGAGTGCAGATGTTTAGCTGGAGTTCTTGCTGTTCGTGCAGTGGACGGGTATTATGTGTGGAGAGGTGCAAAATTTAGATCCGCCATCTTGTCTATCGATAAGGATTACAGGCACCTCCGCAGTTAATAGAGCCAATCACCATAGATATCCATCGTGCAGTGTTCGTTGTCAATAATACCAAGAGGTTGTCAGCTCTAAATAACAAGCACGAAACTTCGAGCGGGGGGAGTCTTTAGAAAGGGTTATCGAGCTGTACAAAACTGGAGGATCAAGTACGGTAAGCTATATTCCCCAACGATGAATAACAGACTTTGGGATATCTGCGACTTTCAAAGGCGGTATGGACAAGGGAATGAATGGGATAAGAGTTACTGAGTGATGTCCATCACAGAACGTTCAAGCGACAAACTCTGCCCAGGTAGGTTGATTGTGCAAAGTGGCTCACTGTAGCTGAAGTGATCTGGCTACCCACGATCTCAGACAGCCGGACTGCAAGAACTTCTTGCCTCTTCCTTGGCATCCTATATCAGGTTAGAGTAGCTAAGGCTGAGTGTGCCACACTGCATTCTACCGGGACAGTGCAATACACCGTACCGGTAACTCTCTTGACAAGGCTTCGCCCAACCTTCTTTTTTTTCCTTCTTCTAACTTAGGATCCAGCTGACAGTATCATCCGAGCGGCGACTGACCTTCGATTTCTCGACGATTTAGAAGTGCAAATCGTGTTTTGCGGAGTTTGATAGTTTTCTGCCATGTAATGTTTCCCTTTTCCATTCTTCCTAAAACTCTCACCGTGGCGGTACAAGTACGGGAGTCTATCGTCAGAGCGGTAAGCTTTCTCGATTAACGCCTGAGGACCAGAGATGCACTTGCAAGGATAGGTGGCCAGCTCGACGAGTCGGTAAAAATCAAAGCTCACCACCGCTTCACTCGACCTCAGAGGGTGGTGCGGCTGAGGCGAAGAGAATAAGCACCAAAAAGAAAAAAGAAAAGAAAAGAAAAACATCAGTAGATGCGAGATGCAGAGAAGTGGACCGTGTCATAACAACAACAGCAATTCGTTCGTTTTGGTCAGCAGCTGTAGAGAAATTGTGGCGCACCCTGCACGGATCCTTGGCAACGGACAGGTGACTTGAAGATTTTGGGATGTCCTCTCGGAATACTCGTAGATTTGGAACTAGAAGGAATAGGTAAAATGTGTTGGAATACAGTTAGATCAGGGAAGGGATTATCATCATTTGCCTTCGCTTGTTTGAAGGTGCGTGCGCAAAAGCTTACCCAGGGGGCCTAACGCAGCTGCGAGCGAGCATTGCCCGATATAGTAAGCAGGTTGAGGGTGGAAGCGGGGGTTCACTGCCACACGTGCAAGGATTCCAATGAACCCTTGTTTGTAGCCACAGCACTTTTGGAAGGACCGCAGGGCGAGAGTCCAGAGGGGCAGTATGATAGGGAAAGGAGTAAGCCAGTCCAACGAGACGCTGCCCACCCCCTGCGATGCGTGGAAAGAGCAAAATATGCACGAGTAGAGCCCGAAAAGATTTAGTCGGGATTAGGGGGAAGGGAAAGAAAAAAAAAAGGGTGTTGGCGAATCCTCCATTCTCACGTTTCAGAGGAGAAAAAGAAGCCCTTGCGCGCACCGCTTTTAACTCGTAGGCCTCCTCCTTTTCAGACCTCTCCTTCTTTTCTTCTTCCCTTTCTCCCTTTGCTCTGTCCCCCATCCCCGCTCTACCAAACCCCCATTTCATCTCTCATATTGCTAGCCTCCTGAACGAAAAGAGAGAGAGAGAGAGAGAGAGAAAGAGAGACATCTCTTTCTGTTCCATTCCTCGCTTGGCCATAATTAAAGGACCCTCCACCCCCTGAATTCCCGTGCCCCTCCAACCTCCTCTTGAGGGTAAAATCTCATTAGCCCAGAGAGCTTCAACGGATCCCACGTGAGGTAAAACAGCTTTATTTCTCCTTACAGATCTTGTGCAGCGGGAATCTACACAATGTCATATCAAGGCGGGAATCCCCAACCCGGGCATGGTGATGACCATACCCATCAATACCCTCCCTCCACATACCATATGCCCCCTCCAAGAGACTACGACTCCGACGACGACCAAGAGCGAGTCCCCCTTAACACCCAACAACAAACAGGTGGTGGACCTTTCCAAGCACCATTCGACGATCCGATGAGCCGCTCAACCACCCCTGGTGGTTCTCAACGCCCCAACACTGGCTATTCTCTTTCCGAGAGCTACGCTGGGCCTCCAGGAGCTGCTACATACGATGCTGGACCGGGTTATCCTACCGGAGGCGACCCGGGTCAATTCGGTGCTGCCCGCGCGGCCAGCCCTTACTCCAGATCTGATAGTTCTTCTACTGAAGCCTGGCGGCAAAGACAAGCTCCCTCTGGCATGAGGCGTTATGCTACAAGAAAGATCAAACTTCAACAGGGTCAAGTTTTGGCTATTGACTATCCGGTGCCATCTGCAATTCAAAATGCAATCCAATCCAAGTATCGGGCACCCGATGTCGAGGGTGGCAGTGAGGAGTTTACTCATATGAGATGTAAGTGACAGTCCCATAAAAGGGGTATTTATTATCATAAACAATTTGGTCAATGCTAAATTATCATGTCAGACACTGCCGCAACTTGTGACCCTGACGATTTTACTCTCCGAAATGGATACAACCTGAGACCGGCTATGTACAACCGACATACCGAGTTGCTCATTGCCATCACCTACTACAACGAGGACAAACAGTTGACTGCTCGTACACTTCATGGTGTCATGCAAAACGTTCGTGACATCGTAAACCTTAAAAAATCAGAGTTTTGGAACAAAGGTGGACCTGCCTGGCAGAAGATTGTCGTTTGTCTCGTCTTCGATGGTATCGACCCTTGTGACAAAGACACACTCGATGTCCTCGCAACCGTCGGTATCTTCCAGGATGGTGTCATGAAGAGGGATGTTGACGGCAAAGAGACCACTGCACATATTGTATGAAACCCCCCCTCACGTTTGCGAAAGAAAAAGAGAGAAAAACTAACCATCCTGCAGTTCGAGTATACCACACAATTATCCGTAACAGCCTCACAACAGCTGATTCGTCCTCGTGATGATGATCCATCATGTCTCCCACCCGTGCAGATGATGTTCTGCCTAAAGCAGAAGAACTCCAAGAAAATCAATTCTCACAGATGGCTGTTCAATGCCTTTGGCCGTCTATTAAACCCCGAGGTTTGCATATTGTTGGATGCTGGTACCAAGCCTGGTGCAAAGAGTATTTTGGCTCTGTGGGAGGCTTTCTACAACGATAAGGATTTGGGCGGCGCTTGTGGTGAAATCCACGCTATGTTGGGTAAGGGAGGAAAGAACTTGCTGAATCCGCTCGTGGCTACCCAAAATTTCGAGTACAAGATCTCGAACATTCTTGACAAACCTTTGGAAGCTGCTTTTGGATACGTCTCTGTGTTGGTAAGTTTTATCCCATGGGTTCTGGAGGCCAACACAAATTCTGACTTGCAATTAGCCTGGTGCCTTCTCGGCCTACCGTTTCCGTGCCATTATGGGTCGTCCCTTGGAACAATATTTCCATGGTGATCACACTCTATCTGCTCGCCTTGGAAAGAAGGGTATTGAGGGAATGAACATTTTCAAGAAGAACATGTTCTTGGCCGAGGATCGTATTTTGTGTTTCGAGTTGGTTGCCAAAGCTGGATCCAAATGGCATTTGACCTACGTCAAGACCTCGAAGGCCGAAACTGATGTGCCGGAAGGTGCACCTGAGTTTATCTCCCAGCGTCGTCGTTGGTTGAACGGTTCTTTCGCTGCCAGTATTTACTCCTTGATGCATTTCGGGAGAATGTACTCCAGTAGTCACAGCATCATCCGAATGTTCTTCTTCCATGTCCAGCTTGCTTACAACGTCTTCTCTGTCATCATGTCATGGTTCGGTTTGGGTAAATATTCCCGAAGCCCCAATTGAAAAGTCAATGCTAACGATTGCTAGCCAATTTCTGGCTTACTACTACCGTCATTATGGACCTCGTTGGTGACCCAAGCCAGGCAGAACGTGATAACGGCAGAAAACCATGGCCCTTCGGTGAAGGAACTCGCATCTTCAACACTATTCTGAAATATCTTTACCTCGGCTTCCTCTTGCTTCAATTCATCTTGGCCTTGGGTAACAGACCAAAAGGGTATGCTGCACTTTTACCGCCTATCTCTATCAGATACTAACCGGGTTTATAGTTCACGTTACACTTATCTTGTCTCCTTCGTTGTTTTCGGCTTGATCCAGTTCTACATTATCATCCTCTCCTTCTACCTCGTCATCGCGGCATTCTCGAACTCGGATGGTTGGGACGAACTCAAGTCTGATAGCGTAAGCGGCTTTATCAAGAACTTCTTCACTGCCAACTCTGGTGTCATTATCATCGCTCTCGCGGCAACCTTCGGTCTCTACTTTGTGGCTTCCATCATCTATCTTGATCCTTGGCATATGATTCACAGTTTCCCCCAATACTTGCTCACCGTGTCTTCATACATCAACATCCTCAACGTTTACGCTTTCAGCAATTGGCACGATGTTTCCTGGGGTACCAAGGGTTCCGATAAGGCTGATGTACTGCCATCCGCAAAGACGCAAGTCGCTGAGGATGGTAAAGCAAAGGTCATTGACGAACCAGATAAGCCGCAAGCGGATATTGATCAAGCTTTCGAAACAACTGTTAAGCGTGCTCTAACACCCTTTGTTCCTGTGATTGAAGATGAGAAGAAGACACTCGACGATTCGTACAAGTCTTTCAGAACCAAGCTTGTCAGTTCTTGGATTTTCATGAATGCCGGTCTTGCTGTCATTATCACCTCGGACAATTTTGATTCCTTTGGATTCTCGGTAAATATCCTACTCTATGATGATGCTTGAGAAAGCGTACTTACTAATGATTGCCATAGAAACAAAACGCTGCTGCCACCAGAACTGCCAACTACTTCAAGGGTTTGCTGTGGGCTACCGCTGCGTTGAGTTTTGTTAGATTCATCGGATGTTGTTACTTCCTCGGAAGAGCATCCATTCTCTGCTGCTTTGCAAGACGTTAAAGAGGTCGGGCCGCGGGTACGGACATGGTGGATTTGGCTGGATGAAAAAGATATGTGCGGTGGATTTATAGTGCATATTTCTTGGGGGAATCGAATAGGATAGTTGGCATTTTGTACATTGAGGGGTCGATGATATCCAAAGGGTGCACGGAAGCGGAGGGGGTGATCATCCTATAGCTTTTCATGATTTCAACGTTTTTTTTTTCCTTATAAAGGTTTCATCATTTATTTTTCTCTATTCACCCCGAACTTGACGGATGGATTCTCTCTATTTCTATCTCGGTTTTGTACTTGTTAATCCTAATGCGACCCCCATGCGCACTGGATAACTTTGAAAGAGGTTCTTGTAATGATGGTTCCGGGCATATCTACCAGTTCCTTGTGCATTTATTTTTCTCTTTACTTGACCTCAACAGTGGGTGATGGCTGCAAGTTTTATTTTTACTGCGTCAGAAAAGGCGGGAGCAAGGGAAAAAAAGACATTACTTGTCTGAATCATCACTTATCAGCATTGACACCACCCGTATCGCAGTAGAACATGACACAAAGGTAACGGGGGCTGAACTTGTTTACTGTTTATCTTTCACAACACGATACAAGTCAATATTTACATTCCAGGGGCACATCCAAAAATATACTCGAGTATATCGCGCTTTTTTTTCTGTTTTTTGTTTTTTTTCCCAGCAGGATACTGCTAGTAGAAGCTCACAACATGAACCAAAAGTTAGCCTACACCGGCACCCAATCACAATCATTTCCCGCTCAGCGGAAACATTTCCTGACGAGCACATTACCAGCACCACATCAAGATTCGAGACCTGAGACCTAGTTTTAGAGTCCGTGTAGGGTCCCCCGAGACCGGAAAAAAATGTTTACTGGAAATACACTTCATAATCCCAACCTGCTGCAACTGCACTACCGGACTGGTTCGTAAAAAAGTGAATTCTAGGCGCTCAAGGTCACGTCATTTCCTCCTGCAAGGGATTTCTGTGGCGGAAAAGTGTAAAATTTGTTTGTTTATTTTTTAAAAACAAAACCAAACAAATCCTCAAAGAAGTGTGAGGAGGTAGGGGAGTTGCTGTTGTGCAGTATCATACAAAATATTGGGGAGGATGGAATTTGGGTGGGGACTAAGGATTCCTTTTCTCATCGAGGTTGTCATCATTCTGGGACAAGAGCGACTTATTTGAAAGGGCGAATCTTTCTCTCAAGCCTTTTTCGGGGCGTATTTCTTGTGGTGTTTGTGGTTGGGTAGCCGGTAGTATTATACCGTACGAGGCTGGTTGGCAAAATGGTGAGTGGGATGGTATGTGGATGATAACTCGAATCATGCTATGATGCCGGTGGCACTTCAAGATTTCCATTCAGGGCACTCTGGAGCTGTGATTAAGAAAATTAGTCTCATGGTATATATAATTCCTTCAGATATCTCCCCAAGTGCTCACGGTTCATTAGCCACTTTAGCACAGTACCATAATATGCAATATCGCACCAAGACCACTCACTATATAATATAATACCAATCATATATCTCCTGATATGTCCTCGTCAAGTTTTGACGCAGGGTTGAAAAGCAAAATCTGGGGAATTGCTCCACATATCATACCATATAAGTGAAAACAAATAAAGAATTGCAAGATTAGCATAATTTTCGTGTCGTTTTTAACCCTATCGCGATAAACTTTATTGCTATCCTAAGTGCCTGATAGGAAGGGGAGGGCGTGAGCCGAATTTTCCACAGGAACACCACGCAAGTGATTCCAGCCCCCCACCCACCAATGATACGAATGCACAATCTAGTGAGAATTCGCGATGGGGGTTAACAAAGTGAACTCGGTTTCAAAGCCACCGCGTCGAGTGAAGCCCAAGGACTAACTCAGGTGGTGGTGGTGGCGTGAGTGCCTAGCGAAGGGGGAGGCAAGAGAGGGAGGCAAGAGTACTCATAGTATTCTCCTCGAAGACGGTACCTGCCGTAATCTGACGAATCCCCCCCCTCAGACACAGGCGAGTGAGCCTTCAGGGGAACCAACTTGACGACAATCCATGTCTCGCTTTATCAATCATTACGATGTATAATAGTATAGGGTACGTACTCTTCACGGCACCATGCTTCTTCCCCCCTATTTTCCTGACCGTCTGTTGCAACCAATCAGAACACACGGTTTCGCCACCCTCAACACCACGCTTTTATCGTGAGAATTTTCGTTGACGGTCGCATTTGGCGGGTTTTGCCTTCGGGCGGTCGGAGCTTTTTTGGCCCTCGGGCAATTTTTCTTTAGTGGCTCGCCGGGCTTTTATTACCGGTGAATTTATTGTTTTTTTTTGGTGGCTCGCCTGGCCTTTTGCTACAGGTGAATTTTTTCACGATGGGTGACTCTGTTGCCCCCCCTCATTGTTCCCCTTCCCCTGCTCCGGGCACCCAGATTGTCCCGGGCAGGATGCCCACTTCTGACGGCCGTGGTCTTATCCCGGCTGTAAAGCTTTCTTACGCTGCGCCAGGTGGGGCCTACCAAGGCCTCCACTTTGAGCATATTTCGGGATGTCACAATGAATCCCTTTTCTTTACTTCTGAGGTTCGAGCTATTGTTTCTCACCTCGACCTCCGCTCCTTCGACTCTGTCGAGA
>Ga0307513_10000397_pt1 | contig 63026 bp, 34 predicted proteins | sample 15_EM_MG_FD_202174 | JGI IMG/M metagenome (GOLD analysis project Ga0307513, IMG submission 202174) | Populus trichocarpa ectomycorrhiza microbial communities from riparian zone in the Pacific Northwest, United States - 15_EM | ecosystem: Host-associated > Plants > Roots > Unclassified | place...
AAAAGTCTTAAAAACTTGCATGATTATAACTCTAACTGGTGATTTTTTTTTTATTTTTTATATTTGTATAAATGTAGAAGCATTGGCATGTAAATATCAGCTTCCTCCACCGGAGATAAAAGACATTGTTGATGCTCCGCCTCTCCCTGCGTTGTCATTATCACCGCAAAAGGATAAAATACTTTTTCTCAAGCGGAGATCATTACCTCCACTTGCAGAACTAGCAAGACCAGAGGAGAAGCTGGCTGGTTTGCGTATTGATGGGAAATGTAATACTAAGAGCCGGATGTCATTCTACACTGGTATTGGCATTCATCAGTTAATGCCCGATGGTACACTAGGGCCTGAAAAGGAGGTACATGGATATCCAGATGGTGCTAAGATCAACTTTGTCACCTGGTCTCTTGATGGAAGGCATTTGGCCTTCAGCATCCGAGTTTTCGAGGAGGACAATAGCAGCAGTAAACTTAGAGTATGGGTTGCTAATATGGAAACAGGGCAAGCTCGACCTTTGTTTCAGTCACCAGATGTTTACCTAAATGCTGTTTTTGATAATTTCGTATGGGTGGATAACTCTTCTCTGTTGGTCTGCACCATTCCATCATCTCGTGGAGATCCACCAAAGAAACCATCGGTGCCCTCTGGTCCAAAGATTCAATCTAATGAGCAGAAAAATGTCGTTCAAGTTAGAACATTTCAGGACTTATTGAAGGATGAGTATGATGAAGACTTGTTTGACTACTACACGACCTCTCAAATTGTGCTGGCTTCTTTGGATGGGACAGCGAAGGAAGTTGGACCTCCAGCTGTATATACATCAATGGATCCATCCCCTGACCAAAATTACCTTTTAATTAGTTCTATTCACAGACCATACTCTTTTATTGTACCGCGTGGAAGATTTCCCAAAAAGGTAGAAGTATGGACAACTGATGGGAAATTTGTGAGGGAACTCTGTGATTTGCCTCTAGCCGAGGACATTCCCATTGCAACCAGCAGTGTGCGCAAGGGGAAGCGCGCCATCAATTGGAGAGCAGACAAGCCTTCAACACTCTACTGGTATATCAATGAAAATTCTATTTTTTCACTGTGCTTGTGTAGGAATCGGCAGGATTACATGATAGCTGCATGACGCTAGTTACTTAACAGTATAAATGAACACTTTTAGCATTATGTAGTGGCACGTGGAGCAGCTTGTCGTTGTTATTTTTATTCGTTTTTTTTCCCTTGACTCTTGTTGACGTTTTAGGGCAGAGACACAAGATGGAGGTGATGCAAAAGTTGAAGTTTCTCCAAGAGATATAGTTTATACACAGCCAGCTGAGCCATTGGAAGGTGAACAGCCAGAAATCTTGCACAAACTTGATCTTCGCTATGGGTATGATATGATCTGCATGTTGATTTCTTACTTTGCAAAACTAGTTTGCAACAGATTCTTAAATCGTGAATGCCTCGATAATTTTGAAACTTTTGGATCTTTCTTTTATATGTGTTTTGATAATGATACTCTCATACTCTGTAGAAAGAGCTTAATCTTGCAGACTTACTGACATTAAGAAATTCTATAACCAACCATAGGATTCTCAAAGATAGGTCTAACACTAGCCTGGACTAGCATTCACTTCTGTCAATATACGTGTTTTTTCATCTTGCGTCAAGCTCTAATTACATGCCCAAGGTCAACAAAAAGAGACATGCAGGAATGCATGTACATGTTCAGTTGCCTTCTCTCAAGCACATGTTTGATCCCTAAATTTCCAAATTTTTGTAATATCTGTTGAATACATGCATCGGTTGCGTAGGAGGGTTATTCAAAGACATGAGTGTGACATATATTAAAAATGGATAATAACAAATTGTTGAATCACCCTTTAGGTCGGTGTGGGTTATCTTGGAAGACATGCAACATATGCTAAGACTTTTTCACTAAAATCTCTTACTAAATGAGGTACTGCTTTCACATTTGTAATCTATGCTATATCATTATCAATAGCACATGATTTATCATTTAGGAAAGATTTAAAATTTATTATGACGTGTTGTAAGTTGTTATGTTTCCATGGGGAACTTTTCGGTGATGTTATTAAATTCAATCAATCCTAGTGAGTCAACATAGTGATACCATTGACTTGATCGTCAATGATCGCTGGACCAGTATGGTTTTAAAGCAAATCATGTCGGAGTTGATCTAATATGGCCTAGTCAACTTGGCAGTTACACCTGCCAAGTGGTCGACCTGGCAAAATCCTAGCTTCATATTTTTTTTTAAATATTTTAGAAATGACATCAATATAACATTTTTTTTACAAAAAAATTGAAACGATGACATTTAGGATAGATCAGGGTTAAACAAGGTTAATTCGCCGATTTCGTAACCTAGGTCATAACTCTACTTGGGTTTAATAACTTTGCTTTCTGGAATCCATATTTTATTTATTAAAAAATTATAATAATAGACATTTGCATGAAAAACAACAAATAAAATTGTTTAATAGAAATGTATTTTTTTATTTAATTAAGCATTATTTTTTCATGAATAAATTGAGGTTGTTCTTTAATTTTTTTTTTCTTTCCCCTTCCTTCACAGTGGGATTTATTGGTGTGATGATTCACTAGCACTAGTTTATGAATCATGGTACAAGACAAGGCGAACAAGAACCTGGGTGATATCTCCTGGTTCAAAAGATGCGAGTCCAAGAATACTATTTGATCGGTCATCAGAAGATGTGTACTCCGATCCTGGCTCTCCCATGTTGAGGAGGACTCCTGCTGGAACTTACGTGATTGCAAAGATAAAGAAGGAAAATGATGAAGGCACTTATGTTTTACTGAAGGGAAGTGGTGCTACGCCTGAAGGGAACATCCCCTTCCTTGATCTGTTTGACATGTGAGTATTTTGGAGAAGAACATTTCAACACATGTTCCTCACCTGGTCCCCAATTCTCATTGGTCTCATGATAATCCAAACCAGTTTCTTTCAGAAATACAGGCAGCAAAGAACGAATCTGGGAGAGTGACAAGGAAAGGTATTATGAAACTGTTGTTGCTCTTATGTTGGATTACGAAGAAGGGGATTTACTCCTTGATCGGTTGCAAATATTGACCTCCAAGGAGTCAAAGACAGAGAATAGGCAATATTTCATTCAGAAATGGCCAGAGAAGAAAGCATGTCAGATTACAAATTTTCCACACCCATACCCACAGTTGGCATCATTGCAGAAAGAGATGATCAGGTACCAGAGAAAAGATGGGGTTCAGCTCACTGCAACATTGTACCTGCCACCAGGCTATGATTCGTCAAAAGATGGCCCTCTTCCATGTCTGGTCTGGTCTTACCCTGGAGAATTTAAAAGTAAAGATGCTGCAGGACAAGTTCGTGGTTCTCCTAATAAATTTGCGGGCATAGGTTCAACATCAGCTCTTCTTTGGTTGGCTAGGAGGCATGAATTCTTCCCTCCATTTCCTGTTACCATTTGTTTTGTTGCTTATACTGTCTCCATTATCAGCTGATTTTTGCTTCACCTTTACCATTGCTTGTGTGCTTTGAACATGCTGGACCTTATTATAATATCTTCATATCTTGCAGGTTTGCTATTTTATCTGGACCAACAATCCCTATTATTGGTGAGGGTGACGAGGAGGCGAATGACAGGTAATTTGATATAAATCTTACTGAATTATGTTTTTATTGCTAGTTCATATGGATATGATTATGTGGGTTTTCTTCATGTACTCATCAAGTTATTGTCATGAATTGCTAATTATTCACATAACTCAAACTCTTTCAGTAAATGGTATACAAGTATGTTTTCATGAAATTGTGGTTACAACTAACAAGTGAAACAAATCATTTGTTATATGTTAATCCTGGTTCCATGGATATTAACATAAAGCAAATGGTTCATGAAAGAAGAGGAAAGCATTAGCATGATGCCTTTTCCCTTAACTCACAAGTTTCCGCAACATCCACAATATTGAACAAGGGGCTAACTCTTCAGTTGCTCTCTGTTATTTGGAGCATGTTTTTAGATTTCTTCTTAGGTAATAGGAAGTATCACTAAATGAACTATGCTGTAGAGTCCCTAAAATTTTTAATCTTAACTATATGTGTTGACTAGATATGTAGAGCAACTGGTTGCAAGTGTGGAGGCAGCTGTTGAGGAAGTTATCCAGCGCGGAGTAAATTTCTTCACTTGTCCTCGTATGACTATTATTTCCATAGCACCGGATGAGTCTGTGACAGTTGTTTTGGTGGTGCACATTTTAAGGTTGCTCATCCCAACAAAATTGCTGTTGGAGGACATTCCTATGGTGCATTCATGACTGCAAACCTCTTGGCACATGCCCCCCATCTTTTCTGTTGTGGAATTGCTCGCTCTGGAGCTTACAACAGAACACTTACACCTTTTGGCTTTCAGGTAACGGTATAGTGGAATAGAACCCCCCCTTTTTTTTTCCTCTATTACGTGCTGCTAATTGAACAACAACAGTGTTTCTCATGTTTTTCTTCCCTCGATCACTATTTTTGTCATAGTTTTGGATGATTTTTTTTTCCTTTCATCTTATTGATATAGCACGAGGACAGAACTCTTTGGGAGGCCACTACTACTTATGTTGAAATGAGTCCTTTCATGTCAGCAAATAAAATTAAAAAGCCAATACTGCTTATCCATGGAGAAGAAGACAATAATTCAGGAACGCTAAACATGCAGGTATTTATAAAAGAAAATTTAATGGTTCAAACCTACCGTTCCAATTACCTAAAAATAATCATACTATCTATCTGTAGAAATTATTCTTTTCTTTTTATTCTTTCCGGTTGATACAATATATTTAACTGTTGATTTCTCAGTTTAGTGGTTTGTTGCCAGCTTCAGTTTGTGTTCCCAACTTGTTTACTTGCTGCTTATCTTGCATTTTCACATGATGCAGTCAGATCGTTTCTTTAATGCTCTGAAAGGTCATGGTGCCCTTTGTCGGCTGGTCATTCTACCCTTTGAGAGCCATGGGTACGCTGCACGAGAGAGCATCATGCATGTTCTATGGGAAACTGATAGATGGCTTCAGAAACATTGTGTGCAGAACCCTACTGATGCAAGTGCAGAACTTGATGCCTGTAAGGACGAGGTGAGCAAAGGAGTTAGAGACTCTGATAACCAAGCAGTTGTTGCCAGTGGAGGAGGTGGGCCAGAGTTGGCAGACTTTGAGCATGAAGGGTTCTACTCTTTGCCGAGGTAATTGTTATGGTAATGTGTTCTACTCTGTTTAGTTACGCATCTGAACTCTCAAGCACACTACTATTGTCAATACATTGTTTTATTGAAACTATTGTGTTTTCGGTTGGATGTCGAAACTTGAAAGTATTGCTGTGCCCATCATTTGGTTTAGTTACGGTGATTGTTTTCTGACTTGTATTTATGCATTTCGTGTCTGAATGACCACTAGTTCGTTTTGTTCTGTCTCCCATGTTCTTGTGTGATCAATGTCTGTTTAGATTCAGTGGCCAGTGTTTGCCCGCCGGGAGTTGACATTGAGCAGCATCAACTGTCAATGCATGGATGCACGTCCCCTGAGTACAAAATATCATCCACGATTGAGTGTGTTGTTACATAACTTATAAAACCACCACCCTTTTAAATCAATGCTCATTTTCCTGTGCCTCTCTCTCATCGATTCAAAGTTTCAAACACATGTTGCTTTCTATGTTTACTTGAAGCAAACTTTGCTAAAATCCACAAGTGAATTGTGAATTAAAGAAGTCTTCAGTCAAGACAACGTTTTAAATAAATCAAGGCTGTATTTAACATGATCTGTGAAAATTAACTTCTGACTTTGAATCATAATTTAAAAATTGTTTTTCATAAACAACTTAAAAGATAAAAATGAGCTAGAGTGATGAACTATGGATGGTAAAAATGAATCAAAACTACTTCTTAGAAGAAGAAAAAAAGCACTATAAGTTAGAATACAAAAGTAAAAAATAAATTACTTTTAATTAAAGCAAAATTTTGATTCAATTTTATAACACATTAGTTTAAGTTGAAAATTATTTCTAACCAAGAATGTTTATAATTTTTTTTAATTGAAAGTTAAAAAAACAACTCAAATTTAGTTTATAAAAATTATAGCAAACATAACTTAAATATAGATATCTTGACGCTATCTAGTTCTTAAACTAGTTATTTGATCCGCATTCTGTCATGAGTTGTCATTTTTTTTAATAAAAAATATGGATATACATGTTATTTTGATATGTTTTTTCTACATAAAAAAATTCAAAGTTTAATTCAAAAACCGTATTTGATATCTCAAATTGAGACATTTACCTGTTTCTGTTTACTAGATTTATTTATTAAAATCAATGAAAGATAATAGAAATAAAAACACTTATGAAACTTGGTAAATATAATAAAAGAAAAAAAAATATTATTCAAGGCCAAACATATCAAAAAATTATTTCAAAATAAATATTTTTTTTATAAAATAAAAACCAAATCTTCAAAAATTACATACAAAATATTTTTTTATAAAGAAAACATTTATTCAAAAAAGGCCTGCAAAACTAGTGACCTAGACCATGAGACCATAATAAATAGATATAAAAGAAATTGAAGATAACCAAAAAACCAATCCTTTTTTTTTTAATATTGCAGAATGACAAAATCATAAAAGAAAATGAGAAAAAAAAAAAAAGAATCCCTAACAATATCAATTCTTAAAACTTGTGACCCGTGTCATTAGATCGGAAGCATGATAAATGAAAAAATTATGAAGTCCAATCTCCAACAAGTTAAACACTGAATGATGAAATAGAAAAAAAAATCAATCACACAAAAAGATGTAATTAAAAGAATGAGGGTGAAAATCAAAATAAAAATAAATTTGAAGGCATCGAAAAAATCTAAATTGGAGGGTTAAATTGAAAAGAAAAACACTTTAACAAAAGGAAAAAAAATCTAAAGAATGAGGGCTAAATTGAAAAAAATGAAACAACATAAACTTTGATTGAAAGATGAAATTCAAAACAACAAAACTTTAACAAAAGAGCCAAAGAAAAAAAATCAAGAATAAAAAGAATAAGGACTAAATTGAAAAAAATAATATATAAAAAATTGTAATTTCAGGACTAAATTGAAAATATAAAAACTTTTCTAAAAGGGTCAATGACAAAATAAACAATAAAAAACATAAGAATTGAAATTAAAAATAAAAAATAAAAGATGACAGATGTGCATTTTCTCTAAGAGAGAGAGAGGATGAAAAAGAAAAAGAAGAATAAGTTAAATGTACTACCTAATAAAATGGAAAAAGGGTTAGTGATTGGTACACTCCCTAATAGAGACAATATATATAAATTGAGTATATAAGAGGTTGTCGGTGATGATAAGGAGATATGAGATGAGGGTAGATTTTTTTTCCACTAAGATTAGATGATTTAGATATATTTTTAGGGATGGACTAATTAAGTGTCCATCGAGCTCAATTGGATTATTTCGCCAAAACAGTAACTTTATAGGGGTTAGAAAGAAAGAGGGTAGTGTTTAGGTTAGAAGGAAATGTCATGTCAAGTTGTACAATATTGGTGATGATTGTGAAGAAGTTATTGACGAAAGAATGTATGGCTTATTTCACCCATGCTTTAGAGATATAAAATAAAGGGATAGAGTTATCAGATATTCCTATAGCTAGGGAGTTTCCCAAGTGATTGCCAGGATTGCCACCTGAAAGAGAAGTCGAGGTCTTTTTAGACATAATATTTGGAACTGCTCTTATAGCTTAGTCGCCTTATATAATAACGCCTACAAAGTTGACAAAATTGAAGATTCAATTAGAATAATTGTTGGACAAGAGGCTTATCCAACCGAGTAACTTATCATAGGGTGCCCCAATGCTATTTGTAAAAAACAAAATGACACCTTTTGACTTTGTATTGATTATAGACAATTGAATAAGGTGACGATAAAAAACAAATACCCTCTTTCATGAATAAATGATTTATTCAACCAGCTAAAAGAGGCACATGTGTTTTCAAAGATTAACTCGAGAACATGATACTACCGGTTAAAGATTAAAGAGTTGGATATTCCAAAGATTGCTTTTAGAAGTCTTTATAGACATTACGAGTTTCTGGTAATGTCATTTGGGTGAATGAATGTTTCGGTGGTATTTGTAGATTTGATGAATAGAGTCATCTAGCAGTATTTGGACAAATTTATGGTAGTGTTCATAGACAATATATTGATCTATACGAACTCATATTTGGAGCATGAACAACATTTGATATGTATGTTACAGGCGCTAAGAGACCATTGGTTGCATGCTAAGTAAATGTGAGTTTTAGCTAAAAAATTGTCTTTTTTGGGCATATCATATCAGTTGATGGAATACATGTAGATCCAAGGAAGGTGGAAAGGGTATTGAAGTGGAAGAAACCTATAAATGTCACGAAGATTCATAGTTTTCTTAGGTTTGCTGGGTAACAAAGGAGGTTTATCAAAGGGTTTTCAACGATAACAACCCCTCTGACTTGATTAACCTGGAAAGTATTAAGGTGAGAATGGTTAGAAGAGTGTGAAGAAAGGATTTAGAAGAGGCTTACAACTACTCATGTATTGACATTTCCCTTCGAGTTAGAAGGCTTTATAGTATATAGTAATGCTTTAAAGAAGGGGTTAGGTTATGTGTTGATGCAACATGAAAAGGTGATAGTCTATGCTTCATGACAACTGAAAACTTATGAGATCAATTATCTTGTCCATGATCTATAGTTGGCAGCTGTGGTGTTTGATTTAAGAGTGTGAAGACACTACTTATATGGGTCGCAAGTCCAAATCTTCACGGATTATAAGAGTTTGAAGTATCTGATGTTGCAAAAAGAGTTAAATATGCGATTAAAATGATGGATAAAGTTGATTAAATATTACGATTATGTGATGGACTATCACCCGAGAAAGGCCAATGTTGCATAAATGCTCTTCGACGCAAGGAAAAGACATTAATTGGTGAACTGAATGCTTAGGATATAAGAGAAGTAATATAATTGAAGAAATTTGATGCATAGTTAAGAATTGAAATTAAAATGACAGGTCCAGTTGATAAGTTGGATAGATTGTATGTAAACAAAGTAGTCAGATTACATGGAGTACCTGTATCTATTGTATCTGATTGTGATCCTAGATTTACTTCCCGTATTTGGCCTAATATTTAGTATGCCTTGAGGACATAATTGAAATTAAGTACAACTTTTCATCCCTAGATAGATGAACAGTTTAAGAGGATTATACAGATTCTAAAAGATTTATTGATGGATGTGTGATGGAATTTAGAGGAAACTAGGAAGATCATTTACCTCTAGTGGAGTTCACTTATAATAATAGCAATCAAGCAATGATAGGGATGGCTCCGTATGAAGAAATGTATGGACAAAAATGTTGAACTCCCGTATGTTGGGAAGAGGTAAGGGATACAAAGTTAATGGGATTGGAATTGGTGCAAATCACCACTGAAAAGGTGAAGGTTATCAGAGAAAGAATGAAAGCAGCTCAAGTTAGACAAAAAAGTTATACTGATAACAAGAGAAGGTCTTTTGAATTTGAAGTAGCGAATCAAGTGTTTCTAAAGGTTGCGTCTTGAAAGAACATCATGTGATTTTTCATAAAAAAAAAAGAGCTAGCGCCGAGATACATATGACCTTTTAAAGTTATTCATAGAGTAGGCCTATTCACTTACAAACTAGCGTTGCCTTGTATTTGGAAAGAATACACAATGTGTTCCATGTATCATTACTTTGAAAAGCAGAAATAGACCTCACTCATATATTGTCACAAGTCTCCCTGAAAATTAAAGAGGACTTGACTTTGGAAGTGAGACCAGTAAAGATTCTAGACTGAGGTGAAAAAAACTTAGAAGTAAAAAGATTTCTATGATGAAAGTATACTATGGAGGAGCTCTCAAATTAAAGAAGAAACTTGAGAAAGAGAATAAAAAATGAGGAAAAAGCATCCCTAATTATTTTCGGATGCAGGTATGAGGTTTAATTTCGAGGATGAAATTTTCTGTTAGGAAAAGAAAATGCAAAACCTTGGTTAAAATATTATGATATTAGTAAAATGCTGTGAACTTAACCTAAAAGATCAAAAGAAACGAATAATAATGTATGAATATTAAATGACTGGAGATAAAGATTTATGAATTTAAATATTAAAGTATGATAAGACTTAAAAATAAACCGAAAAGGGATACCAATAAAACAAGAAAAATAAAATAAAAATATACTTGAACTAAAGAATAAGGGCAGGATTGTAATTATGAGTATAAAAAAATATAAATAGAAACTTGGCTTCCAAAAGAAGTCAAGTTGGTTGGCTACTGTGGGAGAAAGAGAGAAGAATTTAAGCGAATTCATGGGAAATATTTACTAAAGTACACCAAAGAGAGATATCCAAAAGGATTAAAAAAGGATTAAGAAGGGATTTAGTAAGGAAATTGAAGTAAAAACAAGGGTTATTTGGTTAAAGGAGGCCTATTTTGAAGAAGAAGAAGGGGAGGGAAATAAGTGAGTAGAAAACTTTTTTTTTTTGTTGTTCTTGTCTTCTTAATTTAGTGTGTTTAAGAAGTGAGGAACCTTGATTTGCTATGATTTTGAATTTCTAATGAAAATTTCATATGTTTTGCGTATGGAAATGTTGTGAAAATTGGGTTTGAATAGAAGAATGGTTGAATGAATATTGTTATGATACATTGAGTTTAGTAGAGATGAAAAAGAGGGTATATTGTTAATTGAATGAATCGAAGAAGAAAAACCTACTCTCTTCCTCAATGTGGGTTTCGGTCTAGGGGCGAGAAAGAGGAATTGAAATTGTCGGTATATTTGTTAAGCAAACCATGTGGAACTATATTAGTTAGATGCTAATTTGTAAGAAATTCATTTATAAAAAAATTTAATAAAAATAACAAAGTAAATATTTCATCTTTCAGGATTAAATATATTGATCTACATCTATTTCTTAATTTTTTCAATTACTCTTTTAGTTATTATTGATGGTTTTTTTTTATTTATATAGAAAGTTATCAATTTATTTAATTATATGTTTACATAAACTTTTTGATTTATATTTATGAATTTTTTTATGTAAAAAAAACATCAAAATAACATGCATACCTTTCATTAAAAAAAAAACATTACAACCCGCAATGGAGTAGCATGGATTAAATAGCTAGTGTGTGTGTTTAAAGTATATATATGTATATTAAATAATAAAATGATATTAAAATATGTATATATAATATATTATAAATATATATAAATATAATATATATATATATTTATAGTTATTTTTTTATATTGTTATATATATATATATATATATATATATATATATATATATATATATTATCCATGAGGTAAGATAACTATTTCAAAAATACTCACCCATTAAAATAAAGTCAGAATCTATCAACTTTAAATATCAACTTTAAATTAAATTATCATCCTTATTATGATCACATCATGCTTTTAGCCTGATTTGAGATAAGATAGGATATGTTAGCTGTATTTTGCTGAAATTTTAAAATTTCTATGTGAGATTACAATAATGTGAGATTAGGCATCATCCTGTATGAGATTAAAATTTCAATGTGAAGCTTTCTGAAATTCGCCTTTTTTCTTCACAAGTACAATGAAGTAAAGGGTTCTTTGGTATCGGCACACGATTCAAATTTATTTGGTGTTGTAATAATTATTTTTTAAAATTTATTTTTAATATTAGCACTTTCAAATAATCTAAATACATTAAAAAAAAATTAATTTGAAACAAAAAAAAATTCATTTTTTTCTTTTAAAAATGCTTTTAAAACACAAACAACTTATCATCCAATGTTTCTTCTAAAATTCATGATTAGGATAGAAATTGAATAAATAAAGATACAAAAACCCAATTGATAATGAATGATGAAACAATGGTGGTTTCAAGAAGTTACATAAAGAACGCACGATGAATGATTGAAAGAGGTTGTCATATAACAAATGATTTGGAGCAGATTTGCTCAACTTGAAATTGATTTATCATGAAAACAACCAACCATTCCTCATCGGAAAAAATAAATAAAATAAATAAATAAACTGAGAAATGATCCAACGAAACTGATCGTGTTGAATTCCATACCCACAAAATTAGCAACAGCAAACATCACCCTCTCCATTCAATTGGGCAAACGATAAACAAGTAGCGGACTCCAAATCCAGAAAACTAGTCCCAAAATCCTGGCCCCTATTGGGCACCATGTCTCATATCATAGGGCAAGCAAGAAATTAGAGCAACTTTTAACCTTCTAGTGACAGTAGAGAAGAAAGCAAAGCTATGTTCAGACTTGTTTTTAAATATGAAAACAAAAGACTTCGACGACAGCTTCAACGCTTAACCAGTAATGTTTTTGTATTCCAGCATAAAAGAAACGAAAAGAAAAGGAAAAACCTGCCCATCAAACTCATCAAGCTTCATTGCACTTCTGTTTCATGAACTAGCTGGTGCACAAATAGCACAGCCAAAAAGAAAAATTAATATCTGAAGTAACACAACGACAGAGTGAAAGACGTTAACATTCCAGCAAAAAAGGAAAGGAAAAAGAAAAACCTGCCCATCAAGCTTCATTGCATTTCTGTTTTCATGAGCTAGATGTGCACTCACCAACAAATAAAAAATGAAAAATACACTAATTTCAAGTAACAAAACCATAAGAGCATCACAACGATGGAGTGGAAGACATTAAACTTCATACATTTACGTGGAAAAATTATGTGCTGCACATCTTAGACAAGAAATTTATTCTTCAAAGTCAGAAGGCTAAGGACCAGCAACTTGAGATTCAGACATTTGGAACAAAAAAGAATGACAAAACAAAATATACTCTGACGATGTCCATAACACCATGGCAGAGGCATAGGACATGATTTATTCTTTCACAACAACACCGATCTCACCTTTTTCCAGCAAGTCATAAAATGATCTCACTTTCCTCTGCTCGTTCCAGTGATGCATTTTCCAAAGACTACCAGCAGCCAAGCCAAGTGCAATCCCAATACAAATCTCCTTGACAACACTTGGTCCTTTTAAGGTCACATGAGCAACCCTACCGCCGGCCATTTCACTTTTCTGGTAACCTGCAAGCAACATTTTCTTTATTTTTAGCACCCGCAAAAGAATTCAGGAAAAAATAGAAACATGTACAATTGCAAAAGGCCAAAAAAGAAAATCCCTCAATAGTTATATCTATACATTGACTAAAACGGCTCCATTGCCCTTCGCAAAAGAATAAGTATAATTGGCTGGCTACTCACTACCAAGACAAAATACGAACTCTGTCCTTTTAGGAATAAAAATACAAGAAAAAAAAAGGGATCAGAACAAGGCAAAGCAAAAATAAGTAATGCAGCCTGTAAACCAAATTACAAATTTAAACAGTTCATAACCCGATCATTCATTTGTCATTTAACCCATCATCAAACAGATTAGTATCAGAGATCGCCTTTGACACGATCTTGTTTAAGTTGCACAGAAAATCTTCAATTTGTTAAAAGTTCACCGCCCCGCCCCATTTTCATGTCAGCAAAACTTGACACGAGTGGACAGACAAATTTCAACTTGCACACAATAAAAAGAGATCGCGTGAAATTAGAAAAAAAGAAAAAGAAAAGATGGAACCCTATTTAAATTAAATGATACAGTAGTTAACAGAGAGGAAGAGCTCGTTCCAAGATAGTTATAGATCAAGCAAGAGCGAGGGAGGGAGAGGCTAGGGTTTGTTGACCTGAACTTAAATGAACAGCGCTGAGAAGCTGATCACGGAGGTTCCACAGAAACGAGAGCCTAATTATGTTTGTGAATCTTCTCTGACACCGAGGGCGTTTGTTTGACAGGCCAGGGAATCGTTTGGAGCTTTTTTTTTTTAATTAAACCCGGCCCGAGATTGACCTGGTTAATGAATCAGGTTTTTAATCACAAAAATCTCAGCTAAATTTGGATTAATCTAAAATATTTTTTTAAAAAATTAATTTTAATATTTTATATAAAAAAATTAAAAAATATTTCATATAAATATAAATATAAACTATATATATATATATATATATATATATATATATATATATTCCATAAAAAAACTAAAAAATAATCTATTTAAATGAATGCTATATATAACTATTTTTCATTAAAAAAATTAAAAATACACTGAATCGCTGCTGGTAATCAAGTTGTATCTGAAGTGTCTTAAAAAATTAAGACACTTCTTTTTAAGATTTGCCCGAACAACATCTTTAGCCTAAAAATATAGCTCACTGGAGTTAATGACCTACAGATACAACCTGAGGCTCCCTTCCTATATAATACTTCAAAAACTATTTTTTCTGAAGTTTCGATGGTTTATCTTCTTTATTTTTACATTTCAAAAGTATTTTTTAAAAAAATTAAATTTTTATTTATTTTATTCTTTGCTTTAAATTATTTTTTTTTTAGTGTTTTCAGATCATTTTGATGTGTTGATGTCAAAAATAATTTTTAAAAAATAAAAAAATATATTATTTTGATGCATTTTCGAGTGAAAAATAATTTGAAAAGTTACCGCAACCACACTCCCAACGTCCGCAAAACTTCACATGTTTTTAATCATAACAATTTGTTCTCTTTAACACCAGACTTTTCTTAGCTTTAATAGTTGAACGATTATAAATGTTTGTATATATGCTTTATAACTAATTAGTTGATTATACGTTTCATTAACTTTATTTATGTAAACATATTTATTTTTTAATAAAAGTTTTATTTATCTTTAATATTCATCAAATATTTGATTAATGAATCTAAAGTAAAGATAAAGTTATTGGGACAAAAATATTTTACAAAGAAAATTATAAAATTGTTATATATAGGATTCATATTTGATCAAAGCATTATTCCTAAATGTTTTTAGTCAATACTCTATTAAGACTGCACATTAATTAGATTCGTTGTGATTGATACATATTATGTTCTTACCTTTATTAAATGAAGCAATTGTTCTTATAAGCTAAGACATGAGAGATATCTAGAAATAATATGTAGATGTTTATCATATAACATGTCTACTGAATTGAACCACATAAGAATTCTATATGGAGAGATCACTTGTGTTTATGAAAAGGATCACATGACAATTTTGTAAGTGATCCTTAGACTTGAGATTACTAAGTTATCTTGTAGAAGAAATGTTATGCTTTAATCCTACAACACATTATCCTAATCAAGGGTAACAAACAGGTGAATATTGGGTATAACATGAATTATATAAAGGTATTTGAGTAATCTAGAGTGGATTCATCACCCTAGGTGAATTAGGAAATTTTTTCAATATGTTCTCAAATAGTATTGATTGTTGCGCAAGGTGCAATGAGATTTGAAAAGAGTTTTAAATCTTATTCAAAAAATTAATTACTATAGTGTTGAGAATAAACATGATTTGACAGAATAGACACATTTCATGCTATAATATTTAAATCAAGACATTGTTGATGAAATGATAATAATTACACTAAGAAACTAGTCATTGAAAGGTTATGTCAAACCAATTATGACTTTTCTAATATTTAGAAAATCATAACACATTGCTGGATGTTATACTTAATCTTTAATTATAAATCAATCGATGAATTGAAAATAAATTAATTTGTTTAATTTATTTAATTCTATTTTATTTAGGATTGTAATTATATTTGGACCAACTTGTTAGAGAACCTAATAGGTCACATACGTAAGAATCATTGGTCAATAATTATACTGGGATGATTAATCAAGTATGATTTAATTGTAAATAAATTTTAGAAATTGAGGACTAGAATGCGATTTTTACAGGGAACTACAATTCTAAACCTAAAAAATCAAGTAGAGACATGGTTAAATAAATTTATAAAATTATCCTAAAATAATTTATGCTTCTTATTTTCTATACAGTATAAGAATACACAAAACACCTAAACAATACAAAAGAAAATAATCAGTACTCAAAGGCATATCAATTTCTCTCTTCTAAAAAGGTTTAAGATATTTATCATTAATGGTTTGTGTGCATTGCCGTTAGATGCTGGATACTTGGATGACTTGCAGTTTGCGATAACCCAACCTTAAAGCAATTATTCATAGTCAAAATGAACATTTGATATTGATGTAATCTCCATACAAACCTTAAATAATTCTAGATCTATCTAACAAGATCCTTAGAACTCTAAAAAAAATTAAATTTATTATTTTTGTTATGTAAATGTATTTTGAGAAACCTAACAGTGGTATCTAAACCTTTGTTAAAAAATTAGAGTTGTTGATTCTATATTTTGATTGTTATTGACATTAATTGTGGATTAATTTTATGTGCAAAACAATTATTCCAAAAATTAATTTTTCTCTCCTAATTTCTTTCTTAAAAAAGGTATTGTTCCGGCTAGATATGGATGGATTTTTCAGATTTGGCCAGTACATAAAAATAAAGGTGTTCAGCGCTTCTATAAACATTGTTGGTGATGTAACGACAACCATTATTGTTGCTACTATGATAGCCTTTGATATAGGCAGTCCCCTTGCTGGCAACAACTATTGATGTTTAGGAAGAAGATAGAGACAAAATTATAATTTTACCCCATAGCTAAATGTTAGGTTTTGGGGAAAATTGATGAATTTGCCCCTACACCCTATAACTTATTACAATAGGGTTTTTAGGGTGTAATTTATGAATTTAATCCTGCAATTTATTATTTATTACAATATGGTATATGTGATAGAATTATGATTCTGCCCCTCCATAAATAAAATATTGATTTTATATTTTAAAACTAAAACCTAAATTAAATTAATTATATAATTAATTTTCCTAATAGGATTAGGATTGAATTAAATTCAATTTTATTTTTATTTTTTTAATATCATAATAGGATTAGGATTTAATTAAAAACAAATATTTAAGAAAAATGATTTTTCTAAATGAAGAAAGTTTTGAAACCAAAAAGTTTTATGTAATAGATCCTAAAATAGTTTAGGTTGTTAATAAGAATTGTAATATGATTAAGTTTCTTATTGAATTTTAAAGATTATGTTTAAAGAAATATTTTATTAAATAAAATTTATTATGTTTTTAAAATTATTAAATTAGATTTGATTTAATATTTATAAGTGTTAAAAATATTGTTTTTAAAATTACATATAAAGTCAATAATTATAATTGAAGCATAAAATGTATTTCTTTATGCATATTAATGTATTATTATGCATGATTGATGATTATGAAAATTTAAAGATCAATGTGATTGTGTTTTTAATGGTTGAATGATTATAATATTAAATATGACATGCATGTCTTACATTTTCTCTATTTTTCTTTTAGGGATGTAAAATTCTTTTCTCATCTAATTCCTCTTAAATTTAACTCGAGGTTTATTATTCAATTATATAAATGTTATATAATTTAGATATGAAATATTATTTTGTAACCAGGACGAAGAAAGAACAAAGAAAAAGGCTACAACTGTGGTGCTGACAAAGAACTTATGAAGATTTGTTGCAGCTACCTAGGTTTTAACTACTTAATTCTTTGTTATGGCTTAGAGAGTTATCTTAGATCTGTCTATAATCATCTAATTAGAATGATATGTTAATGGTGTATGTTTATATATAATTTTTATGTATGATATATCATTAATGCCATGAAACGAGACTTAATTAAAATAATAAATTTCTCATTTATATATTAAGTATATGTTGAAAATATGATTTATTGCCTTTCGATTTTTTATGCATAAAACCAGACTTCTATTCATGGATATCTTGTTAACCTACTCAAGGTTATCATTAATCAAATATGTTTAATGCTATAAAATTAGGCATTACTTAACTAACTTAAATGATTTGAATGAGTTATGTATGATTATATAATATTAGAGGCAATAGTTAGGCGAAACATATATGATATGTTTAGACAAAGAATTGTCACCTAACTGATCTAAAAGTCACATAAAGATGTGATTGATAAGCTATATTATCTATTTAATTTAATTAATTTTGATTTGTTGAGTTACTTAAGGTTGTGAAAATTAAATGGGATCCTAGTCAACTAGGAGATCTAAGTGAGGATTCTTAAATTAATAGTAAGGGTTATTAAGTTGCAGGAAAATAGTGGGAAATCAAATTATGATTAAAGACCTTATCTAAATTTAGTTATAAATATTTATGCATGAAACTAATACTCGTTATCTTGACATGAATAAATTGATAGATTACCATGAGTAAAAATAAATATATTCATATGTAGCATATTTGATGCTAATAAATTGTCTGAACCAAACTTTCTTGATTGGTATCGAAATGTGAGATTGTTTTGAAACAAGAAACAAAGTTATATGTTCTTGAAAATCACATTCCATTTATCCTTGATGACAACACTTATGATAAAGTTAAGACTAAATATCAACATCATCTTAATGATGATTAGTAGGCTACATGTGTAATGTTAGTCAGCATGTCACTTGAACTTTAAACATAACTTAGGAATATGAAAGCCTATATAATAATTATGCATCTCAAAAAGTTGTTTGATGTGGCTAGTAGGACTTCAAGGTATGAGACCTTTAAGAAAGTGTTCTAATGTAAATTGATAGAGAGTTCCATGATAAACACTCATGTGTCGAGAATGATTGATAATTTTAGAAATTAGGCCAATTAGGCTTTGTCATAGACCATGAGTTAACAGTTGACTCCATCTTATAGTCTAAACATGAAATCTTATTTTGGGCATTAAGAAAGATAAAGGGTATTTATAATTATTATGGAAAAGAAAAACACTAAAGAAAGATTCTGCAAAGATTATCTTGCAATCGTGAAGGCTAAAAATCTTATTGAAGTTTTTACTTCATGTGTTTTTGTGATTGAATAAAGGTAAAATGGACCTATGAGTTGGTAAAGAAGCAAGGGTTGCTGCATTAACTTTACCAAGTAGGTTGATACTAGAACTTGATCATTTATATTTTGTTATAGCACTTTCTAGAAATATAGTATCCATTTTTGAATGGATTTAAATTTATTATTAAGATCAAATGTTGTTCTTTCTATAATAATAATGTTTATTATGGATCTGTTATTTTTACAAATGTTTTGTATATACACGATCTTAAAATATCCATGTTCAATATAAATTGCAATAACAAATTAGATAATCAATATCCAAATTATTTATGGCATTGTAAACTATGTCATATCAATGAAACAAGAATCATTGAGTTATTTAGAGAAAAGTATTTAATCCTTTTGATTATAAACTATATAAAACTTGTTTATTGGGTAAAATGACCAAAACACCATTTACTCAAAAACTAAAAGATCTAATGAATTATTAGGTCCAATATTTACAAATATATATAAACCAAGAACGATTCTTGCCAAAGATAGATATACATGTTTCATCATTGATGACCATATTGGATATAATCATGTGTATTTGATGAAAGTCTAAATAATTTAAAAGGTTCAAATAATTCATAAATGAAGTTGAAATATAAATTGAAAAGAATATTAAGATACTTTAATCGAATTGAGGTGGTGAATACTTCAGCTAAGATTTTTCAGATTATCTAAAAGAGAATAGGATTCTCTTCCAATAGAGTTTTTAAAAGGAAAAAATGTACATTATTGGATATGGTGCAGTCCATGAATCCTTCAAACTTAAGGTTCACAATCTCTTTATTCTCAATATTTTTAACATATATATTTTCATATCAAGAGTATTTAAGCACTACCATCTATCACCTACCAACCATTTAGGCTTTTCATATCAAACTACTAGACATCTTAACTAAGAAAAATGGATTAGATTGTTTGAGCTAAGAGATAAACTGATTATCCAATACATAAACCTTATTCCTAAGCTACTTAGATATTTTGGGACCTCATCACCCTTTTATCATCAAGTGATGCCTATTTTGAGTTGTTCGAAAATGTAGATTACTAGTCACTAGGATTCAAAACACGACTAACACACATGTGTTTTGACTCTTTTTGTGGACCTTCTAACCTAAAATAAAAGACCAAATACATTTCTCAAACTCTTATTTATAACTGTATAGTAGCTTAGTAATTGGAAGAGAATTTTATTCATTAGTAGATAACCCGTAACAATATATCAATCATGGTCAAATCTTTTAAAAGCAAAATAATATAGCAGTTTCCTGTAATAAATCACTTGTGTAGTGTTTGGGATTGTAGTTAGACCATAATTTTGAAAATTTCTGAATTCTTTTATCTTTAAATTATTTTTATGTGTTTTTTGATAGTTTTGATGTGTTTATGTCAAAAATAATTTTTTAAAAAAATAAAAAAAATATTATTTTGATACTTTTCCGAGCAAAAAACACTTTGAAAATCAACATTTACCACAATCTCATACACGCTATAATCAAGTTCTTGATCTTATATCATTTCTAGTTCTATTGATCATCAACCAAACAAGTATATTGGTGTTCAATATGAAGTTACTACCCTAAGATAAACAAGTTTGCATAGAATTCTAAAGTACCAACAAGACCATTCATCCACTTATCTTTATGAAAATGAACCAAGTTGCCATTGCCTCTAATCCAAATAAAGGCACACATCACAAACTGTCTTCCATAATAGCAAGGTGTTAAATGAGGCCCTGCACTACATTGCGGGTTCATATTATTTTTTCTATAAAATGTTTAGGTGCTGCAATCACTTTTTTTATTTATAAAATCCAATAACCAAGGTAATAGTCCTAACCAACCATATAATTTGGTTTTATTTGAATAAGATGAAAAAAAAAACAACAATAGCAAATAGAAAAAAATTAAAGTGACTACAATAACCAAGAAAAAAAATCATAACCACAAAGAATATAGAAGGAAGGAATATGATAAAAAAAAAAAAGAAGATAAAAAACTGGTGTGTGTCAACCTAAGCTAACATTGCAGACATGTAATTTAGAGATTAAAGGGCGAGTTGGTCTGGGTTAACCTGCCAAACTTCCTAGGTTATAAGGTCGAGATAACTTGATAGAAAAAATTTGAAGAAACCGCATGGCAATTTTTTTTTTAAAAAAAAACAATGTCGAACAACAAAACTGTAAAATAAAATAAAAGAAAATAAGATATATAAAAAAAAATGTTAAACCTTGTTAACTTTTCAAACTCGTGACCTGGGCCATCAGACCATAAGCATAATGCATGGAAAAACTGCAAAGCCCAATCTCTAATAAATGAAACGTTGAAGGATAAAATTGGATAAAAAAATAAATCACACAAAAAGACTTAAAAATAAAAAGTAGCAATTAAAAGACTGAGGGTTAAAATAAAAAAACAAATAAACTAGAGGAAAACAATAAATTTTCAATTTGAAGGTTAAATTGAAAAGAATAATAATCATAACAAAAGGATAAAAATAATCAAAAGAATCATGATGAAATTGTAAAAAATAATGAACCATAAATTTGAATTGAATGATTATATTAAAAACCAATAAAATTCTATAAAAGCGCTAAAGAAATCAAAAGAATAAGGATCAAAATGAAAAAAATAATATAGGATAAAAGAAGTGGAAAAAAAAGATGTCGACCCGCATTAACTTTCCTAACATGTGGTAAGGTAATGAGATAAGGATAACCCAACAAATCACTCTTTTAAAACCTGACCCGAACCAATAGTTTGAACCATGACCTGGGTGATTTAGGGCATAAGTCGGGTCGGTTTCCATAAAAATAGACAGAGAATTGACATGGTATGATCCTGTCAAAAAAATGAATTGTCCCGCAATCCAATTAGCAATAGAAAAACCTAGTCATGGTTTTCCTAACAAACACAGTAAGGTAATGAGATGGGGATAACCTAATAAATCACTCTTCTAAAACCTGGCCCGAACCAACAGTTTGAACTATGACCTGGGTGATTTAGGGCATAAGTCAGGTCGGTTTCCATAAAAATAGGCAGAGAATTGACATGGTATGATCCTATAAAAACAAATGGATTGTCCTGCAACCCAATTAGCCATGAGAAAACCTAGTCAAAACTCGTTAACCTTTTTATTTTCTTCTTTTTAACTTGTTTTTTTTTCAAAGTCATGTCATTTCTACATGTTTATAAAAAATAAATAAATTAGGATGACTCGAGTTAACTTGGATCAACCCACCTAATCCTTATATTTCTTAACTTTTATAGTTCACTATCATTGCTTTTCATCTCATAATCATGACTATTTTTCCATGTTGTTCTTTTAAATATTTGTATGGAAAATATGAGTTTTGATCGTTCTACCTTACATAATGAAGTGAGGTGGTCTCATATTGTGTTAAATGTTTTATTTACATTAACTATAAACATTATTATTCTCTCATTGGCTTAAACTGAGCCATTTTGAATAAATGGTTAAACAAGTTTTGTTTTCTTTCCTTCTTTGTTCTTTGCTCAAACTAAGATTCCTTCTTTATATTGTTTTTCTTCTTTAGCTCATGAACTCTTCTTCTTTGTTATGAGATGTAGTATGATATCCTTATTGGTTTATAAAAGTAGGAACTCGTATAAGGCTATTCCTACTTTGAATAAATGGTTATATGCTTTTTGATAGATCTTCTTTTAGGGTATCTTAGTGTACTTCCTTGAATGAATGCATGGGAAAGAGAGATGGAAATGCAACCAGTACATGTCTATAGGGTCTTCAATTGTTTGCAATGAATATGGTTGGGATGTGTTATTTTGGGCATTGATGACTTTTTCTTTTGGTCAAGCCTGTTTGGTTGATGGAAATGCAACCAGTACATGTCTATAGGGTCTTCAATTGTTTGCAATGAATATGGTTGGGATGTGTTATTTTGGGTATTGATGACTTTTTCTTTTGGTCAAGCCTGTTTGGTTATAAAGTATAGGCTTTTGATAACATAAAAGTAAATAGGTTGAGCTTTGGTATATGGGGTTTTGCCATCTATAATCTGTCTTGAATAAGTTCCGAGTTTGGTTTAACTTCTGGCTTATTAGACTAACTTGGGTCATGAAGATATAGGCTTTGTGCCTTTGGATTATGCATAATAATCTTGGGCTGATCTTGATTGCTTTGTGAGCTAATTTGATTTGTTTTTGAGCTGTGATGCTTATGGAATTCCAAGCTTACAACATTTTGCATGATAAAAAAAACTAAAAAAAAAGAATTTTACTTACGACCAAGTTCTTTCAAAAAAATATTGTTTTTGCATATATTAACAATATACAAAAAGAAACCTTTGTTTTGTTCTTCATAAAAAGAAATTTTGCATATTTTAGCTTTTTTTTATTTATCCTAGAGTTTTACAAAAGATGAAAAAACAAAAGTATTTTGCTTGCATACTTGGACTTTATAACAAGTTCATAAAGTTTATTAGAACTTGATATAAATTAAAAGACCTACTAGACTGACATACCCAAACTTTAAAAATGAAACTCGACCTTGATTTTTATCAAAATAAAATATCTTGATGCTTATTTCTATTGTTTTGAGTTAATGGACTCATAGTGAGCCGTTACTTGAAACACAAAAAAAAAAATTAGAACAGTTTTTCCAAATAAAATTTTTCAATTCAAATAAAAATTTCAAGAATAGACAAAATATATATTCATTGACGCAAGAGTTATGAATATTGACTTTAGTGATATTTACCAATGCTAAAATTGGGAATACATTTTGGATCACTAATGTTAGAGTTAGGAATATTAGCACTTGGATTAATAATAAATTTGAACCTTAATATTCACTAATGCTAGAGTCCGGAACATTAGACCTCTTGCATGTAGTATTTACCAATGCCAGATTTGAAAGTATTTCTTAGTTGAATATTCACTAGCGCCAGAGTCAGGAATATTATAGGCAAAAAATAAATAGTATAACACAATAGACCCTTTGCAATTTAGGACAAGACCAATAATACAACACCTTCGATATGCAGCTTTAAGGGTGATAATATCTTTCTTTTTGAGTAACCAGTCATTTACCATAAAATTTCTATTTATAAGTTTGAAATTTTTAGAGACCATAATATTAGGTGATGACTCTATAAATAAGATATTTTCCCTTAAAAAGACATGATGTCAGGTATGCGTTCTTTCCTTTCTTTTTTAAAGGTCATTGCAATGTTGGGTAGTGACATAAAAAAAAACCCTAGCCATCCAAACTCTCCCTCGAAAACCAACTTTTCCATGTAAATTCACATTGTCTTCCACTCATCTCCAGCAATGACAAAATCCACCCACTTCTTTGGTAACAAAGCAATAGCCCTACCACCACGTAACACCATTTTAACATCTCACTTTTCTTCCAAGCCTTTTTCCCGTCTCTAACCAAACCAACCACTTTGACAAAGCTCATTTTTTGGTTGATCACCTCATTTATCAATTTAGTCTTCCAACCATCAAACAACCCCTCACCTCATATCATGTTGATAGAGCCACTAAGAGTAACAACCAACCATAGTTAGGTAGATAAAATTGACAAAAAAGAGAAGTTGATATTCTCTTGACTCAATCTCCCCTCATAAGCATCGGTGTGCCTCATTGCTAGTATAGGAAGAAATAGGAAGAGGAGAGCACTTTATCTAGTTGGTCTTATGCACCAACTCTTATTGGAGCATGATTCTACGTGTTACCATAGTCTATTTAACAAAACAACATGTGTCTCTCATGCACCACCACTTTTCAACACACTTCTAATAGCTTTTGGATGATTTTTGTACCTTTTGAAGGTCGATCTTAAACCTCAAATGAATATTTATGTGTTTTGAATGGTTTGATGTATTGTTGATTGATATGAATTTTAATTTTTTAGGATCGTGGACTGTGACATTTTAGTGTAAGTTTGGTATATTTTGGCTTTATATGTATGGCGATTGTTGATTTATTATGTATATAATATTATTGTCCATAAAGTCAACCTAATATAAATAAACCATTCAGAATGTTGGCACATGAAAGACAAAATTCCTTGATTTGTGATTCGATTTCCCTATATTCGAAGTTATTTAAAAAAATATTATAATTTTTCTTATAGTTTTGTTTGATAATGATAATCTTTATTATTTATAAATCCAACTTAGGATAAATGAATCATTTGATTATTGTTCAAGGATGTTGACAAGCAAATAACAAAAACTATTATTAATATATGACTCCTCATTACTTGTATCTAAAAAGTTGGGTTTTATTTATTGATCTTTTAATTTAACATTAATATTAGATTGGCTTCATGCTACAGGAGAGTTGAAAGGTTGTATTTGAGCTTCATAACATTAACGAAGAAAATAAAGGATAAACCTATGTGTCATGGTGGTACAATATTTGTTGCACTGTACTTGAAACTTTTAGAGAGAGGTTAACTCTTGATGATGTTGTGGAGCTAGATGCAGTCGTGCTATTGATGAGCCCAGATCATCCAATAGACGACAAAGACATAGATAGATAGATGAGTTATATTGATATATTTTGGGATTTCAATTACTAGAATGATATATTAATTAAGTATTTAAAATTCATTTTGCATGTATATATGTTTTTTTTATTTGCATTCCTAGGGTTTCTTGTGATTATAAAATGTGAGAATTTGTTGAGTTTTGCTAATGTGGTTCTTTGCATGTTTTTTTAAGTGGGACAAAATTCTGGGTATGGTTCCTAAATAAATATTGCAGTTTTGAAATATAATTTTTAAATAAATATTATGTTTTTAAATTACAAAATCAATTAAATATCATAGTTTAGAATCCCGATACCTGAAAATATGCTATTTTATAAAGACTTTTTGTCTTTGTGTTAATTTGTCGTAACTTTTTATTTTGTATGGTAATGGCAGAATTTGTCCCATCGAAAATAGGTTGGATGGTCCCTCGAATTAAACTACAGGGAAAGTCGTTCGTCATACTTCATAAATCCAAATCACTTGCATGTGACAACTTTGTTCATTATGAAAACGGATGACAATTATTTTTTGATTATTCCCACAATGTTTCACGTAATTGTCCTGTCCAGCTGTGCCTCCCCACCGTCGTCGTCCTTGCATTTTTCTGGTTACAGATGGTGTCTTGTAAGATGACTAATCCACCCCCTCCAATGGGTTCTACTTCTGTCGCTTGCATCTCTTGCAAATCAAGCAAAGCCAACTCATCCAATAACAGTGAAGTTGTTTAAGTTGTTATTGCGTTCAAAACACTATTCTTTAAAAAAAAATAATTTTTTTATATTATTTTGATATACTAATTTTAAAAATAAAAAAATATTATTTTAATATTTTTTAAATAAAAAATATTTTAAAAAATAACTGCTATAATACCTTACAGATAAACAGGGACAACACAGTTAAAAAGGATATGTAAAATAAAATATTCTTGCTTATTAATTCAGTTGTTCTCCTAAAAGAACTGGAAAAGGGGAATAAATTAGGGAAAAACTTCGATATCAAACATGATGCCTTAGTTTTTCTTTTCTTGACGAGAGTTTAAAGGCTAGTCTGTTCATGATGATTGAGATTTGTAAACACCTGAAACACTAAGAATTAATTAACGGGTGGATTAGCCATTGGATTTTTGTCTTTTTTCTAATTTCTAGACCTTTTGGATTTAAAAAGAAAAAGGAAGGAAAGAGAGTTCAAGTTTCAAATTAACAGGTTTTTTTTTTTTCTTGGTAAATATTCTCTCCACACTTTCATATTACTTGAAGAAACAGAAATACCCCCAGAAGACAGCATATGGCAGCCTTCTCTGTCAATGTCCCCCTCTCCCCTTCAAACTCCCTTCCACATCAAAAAACCAATTTTCTACAAAGACTTTCGAAACTCTTTTGAAGTAGACCTTCATTTCTTAACGCACAACAGAGAGACTAATTTTCAGAAATGGACAGGCAGAGAAGTTTCTCCTTCAAATCCACAAGATCCTTGGTATTTTCTTTCACAATCTCTTCTTTATTCTTTCTCGTATTTTTTACCATCTGGGTGTCCAAATCTACCCCTTCAATTCTCCAAGAAACAAACTTTGAGCTCAACAAAACCTCCCTTGTAGCGAGTTTAAAACCACTTAGTGTACAGCCCTTCAGTGACTTGACTATAAATTCCTCATCATCTGACCTGAAAAGTTCAATTTTTGTAGATACCCATTTTAGAGAACCTGAAAATATTTCTGGATTTGCTAGCATTTCAGTTATTAAAAGAAAGGGCAACGAATCTGAAACTAGTGAGAAAGACAGAGATGGTGTAAATGGTACTTTTAGCACGGTACAAGAGAGTGCGCTGGTACCAGAAACTGCGAGTGTTGAAGAGAAGAAGAGTAGATCAATTTCAACGCAGAGAATTGAAGTTCGGACTAGTGAGAATATTGCAGAAGAGACTAGAGGAGCTGCTTCACAGGAAAAAAATGAAGCTCCAAACAAGGAGGGGATTCGAAAGAAGAAAAAAGGACCAATTTCAGTGGCAAATATTAAGACTTCGAGGAATGAAAGAAACAAAGAAAAGAGCATGAGAGAGTGTGATGTTACAAAAGGGAGGTGGATCTATGATGAGAACTATCCTCTCTACACAAATAGTTCATGTCCTTTCATAGACGAGGGCTTTGATTGTGTTGGCAATGGGAGATTGGATAAAGATTACATGAAATGGAGATGGCAACCTCAAGACTGCAACATCTCAAGGTACATCAATTTACATCAAACAGTCTTTCTCTTTCCTTTTATTTTGAAAAAGTAGGGGCTTTATGATTTAATTGAAAGGGCAATGGTGGAAAAGACAGAAGCACACAATGTTGAAAATTCTTTTCGTTTTGAAACGGGGTGTTGTTCCATTCCACAGATTCAATGCGACAAAAATGCTGGATTTGATTAGAGGGAAGAGGCTAGTTTTTGTCGGCGATTCAATTAACAGGAACCAATGGGAATCCATGCTGTGCATGCTAATGGGAGCTGTTAAAGATCCTAAGAAGGTGTATGAGACCCATGGAAGGAGAATCACCAAGGAGAAAGGGAATTATAGCTTCAAATTTGTGGTAAGATCAAATTTTGCGATACTAACAAGTTATTCTGTTGGACTTGTTGCTGATTTTTGAGATTGGTTTTGCAGGACTATAAATGTACAGTTGAATACTATGTGTCACATTTCTTGGTTCATGAGAGTAAAGCAAGGATAGGGTCCAGGAGAGTGCAGACATTACGAATCGATGCCATTGATCATGGTTCATCAAGATGGAGAGGAGCTGACATTTTGATTTTTAACACTGCACATTGGTGGTCTCACTTCAAAACAAAAGCTGGGTCGGTATATTCTTGACCTACTCAACGTCAGAACCTAGGCTAGTGCATAGTTTTTATGGGAATTCTGATTTTTCAAACAAAAAATTGCTACTGCTGGAAGTTTTATTAGGATCTGGTTTCATTAAGAAAGCATGGAATATATTGGATGTGGCAAACTAACAACATTATTACCAGCATGCAGGGTGTCTCTAAAATAGAGCAATATAACTTTGGAAAAGACCATCTGTAGTTTTAATATCTTTGCTTCCTTGTATCTATATCAGGTCGTTTGTAACTTCTGCTGACCTTGTAACAGGATCAACTACTACCAGGAAGGTAACCAAGTTCATCCCCAGCTTGATGTTTCTATAGCTTTCAGAAGAGCTCTAATGACCTGGGCATCATGGGTTGATAGGCACATTAATCCGAGAAAGACTCGTGTTTTCTTTCGAAGCTCGGCGCCTTCTCATTTCAGGTATGTTCAGTGCTGTCATGTTCAATGCCTTGACTTCCACGTATCAAATTGTTGAGTGGCTTATGATGCATTATACAGGGGCGGACAATGGAATTCAGGTGGGCAGTGTATGGGTGCTACTCAACCCCTTAATGAAACTTCAAGTACGGGCTATTCTGAGAAGAATTCCATTGTTGAAGAGACCATCAAGCACATGAAAACTCCTGTAACTTTCTTGAATATAACTGGCTTCTCGGGCTTTAGGACAGATGGTCATCCATCTATATATGGAAAAAGACCTGGTAAGCGCTATGCATCGAGCATCCAAGATTGCAGCCATTGGTGTCTTCCAGGTGTTCCAGATACATGGAACGAGTTTTTGTCCTCTCACTTGCTATCTAAAATAGGCTCTAAACAAGGGGATACGTTTCAGTAGAAGTGATTTGTACTTTTCAGCTTGTACATTCTTTTCATTCCTCGTAATCTTTCAGGCAGGCATGTGGGGATTTTTTTTTAAAATTTAATTTTTGGGGGGGAGAGGTGTTTTTCTTGAGATTCAGACGAATGGAAACTGGAAGAAATTCATCACTACGAACCAGATAGAGTCCTCTGCAGATTCTGAAACGCTAGTTTTCCAACCACAAGCATGACGTCTTTACACATATACTAACACTGTGGTTACACTGATAGCGTTCAAGGAGGATGTGGATCTGATGAGACGCAAACCCACCCCAGCTAATAATGCACATGGATGCTTCAAAGCTCAAGGTCAAACAATTGCCTACCAGCCTCGAAGGAAAAAAAACAAAGTAGTAGAAGAAAAATGCCTTATTAGTTATGATAATAACAATTTTACATGAAACAACAGCATATTTCATCGGGTACTGTTGGCTTCTACAGGAAACTGCAAGATCAGTTTCAAACTCAATATCAATAACAATGTTTGACCTTATTGCTATCCTGTCTTTTTGAAGGAGTCAAATTCACAGGAAGCGCACTTGTGCGTGCATCTTTGTACAAATAAATGATGGCATGACCTGGTATAGGCAACTTATGTTCATTCTATGAGTAAGAGACTGTTCAAATACACTTAGGAATTACAGAAACATGCTCCATAATATCAAGCCATGCCAATAATCATCCATCAATGTGATTGGTGTTTCTTTGCTCTACCTTGGGAGATTGTGGAATCATCTCTTTTGGAACCCTCGGGTTTACGAGCCCACGCGGGTGCCTGGTCTGGCCCATAGCGATAATCATAGAATAGCTCCTCACAAGCTTCTATATGCTCCTTTGCAAAGATGCCCACTCGATGATCTCCTGCTACCAGCATTACCTGAATGATCCAACATGATATCTAAGTCCATGTCGAGAATGAAAAATTAACATGGTAATCACTGAAACTTGAATACCTTAGCATAGCAATTAGGATTTGATGAATGGTTTGCAAATTTCAGCTTATCTCCCTTTCGGTAAGCATCAAGGACAAACTGGGAAAAAAAAAATGAAGAAGAAGAAGAAGCAAGCCACATTAACCGGCGAGGAAGATAGCCACAAAAACAGACTCAGTAAATCACTCTGAAGAGGATAGAATGCGACATTAATCAACGAAGATGACAGTAAGAAAATAGATTCTGTGAATTGCATTGAACTTCAGAAAATGTAAACCAATTTAGTTCTGCAAATCAGATACCATCACTCTACTGCTCAATTGTCAAAGGAGCAGCCATTTGAACATGAGGTGAATTTGGTCTCAAAGGATAGCATTATTATTATGTTCTTACACACGGGATTATCTATTTTGTAACCAGTAACTATCACTTGCCTGATCATTCAAGTCAAAAAGGAATGATGAGTTAGCACGATCATAGATTTTCCCACGCTTATCCGCTTCTCGATGAGAGATCAATTCACCAGTATATTCTCCAAGATAATCATTTTTGTTGACGGGGTTCTGAAACCACATCATCAAATTCAATGCACAGAACAAGTCACGAGTAATGGAGAGCATGACAACAGAAGCAGGCAGTAAGTAATACCTTTAAAAAGGCTCCCCATCCAGCAACATCAGACTTTGCCAAGAGGATCTGAAGAATGATATTATATATTTAGTGTGGAAGACAAAAAATTTCTTTCAGAATGTATCTATAATATTAGTATGATAACAGTTGTTTTTCTGAATCACTCACTCTCTGCTGCTGCCTTAAAAGAAGCCTCATGTTTCCACATTGTCCATCTCCTCGTTTTGGAGGCTCTCCTAATGAGCCATCTCCGCAACTGCATAAAAACAAAAATGTTACACAAAATGCAGAAGAATGAAAGAAAGAGAAGGTCAAAGAGATTGAAAAATTCAGTAACCCTGGCCATCAATAGATCCCAGAATTTATTAACTCAAACCGGAGATCAAATTGCAAAAGAAACATGGATTGAATAGTTCAGTAATCAGATTCATGGGACTGAAAGAGACACTTTAATTCAGAACAGACAGGTTCCCATGACTGAATAAATCAATCAAACAACTTCATGCTTTACTTTTCTTTCTTTCTTTCTTCTTCTTCTTCTTCTTCTTTTTTGATATGAAAATCCCTGAACTATCACTAGTATTCTTTAAGTCACCAGATTGCTCCGAAACTGGAGCCTTTGAAACATGGAACTGGACTGATACAAAGATCAAATGTTTGTCTGCCTGGCTCCAGTTTGGATAGAAAACACTAAAGTCCAAAAATTCCAACTTCTCACAACTAGATAAAATGAGATCAATTTCTGAGACAACTAATATTCAGTTGTGAACCATCTTTTTCTACAGTAAACAACCAACTAATAACTTGAGACGAAGCCTATGAGCCTAATATTCCATTATCTCAGGGGCACATTTGTCAAATGATTCAATTAGTTTCAGAACAGCTGCTTAGACCACCATGTAAATGTTCCTATAGTTTGATAGGCATGTGGTGGTCAAGTAAAAAAAAAAACAAAACAGAGAGAGAAAGAAAAGCATTTCATCCAACTTTGTTCTGGAGCTAACATCTACTTCAATCTGCCGCCCCTATTGGATAATAAGGTCTTGTAGTATAGTGTGTGCGCATAAACTGTCACTGTTACGAAATTTGGAGGATGCAGGATACAAAGATTGAGTTAATGCCAAAAGGTGATGTACAGGTATGGCGAACTTGACAATACAATGCCATGGTGCTTACAGAAACACACACATATAAGAATGGAAATGCAATAGAGGTATGAATCTTTGCATAAAAAACAATGATTATCAAGTATAAGCATATAAAATACTTTACCTAACCCAGCAATTCCTACAAACATCTGGGTCACATTCACGACCAGCAGCAAAGCACGGGCATTGTCGACTTCTGCATTGGCTCTTTGCACAGTGGCATCCTCTGAAGCGATTTTTGCAACTTTTCGAGCACCTGAAGAATTTTAAGCCGAGTGGTAAGAAGCTTGATCCTGATTCAAATACTACTCATAAAGATGCTGTATAGTACAAATGCAAAAGAGACTATTTTCTACATTCTATATATGTTGCATTAACTTCTGTAATCAGTAGTCACCTTATGGAAAGATACATCAACATACCCGCAATATTTCTCACAGCAAGTTCCGTTATGCAGACAAGGGCACTGCTTTCCACACATTGACTGGCATCCACAAGGTGTAAACTGCTTACATGACTGATTTTTTCCATCAGCAATTCTTTTCCAAAATGATGGATGACCAGCAGACTTCCAAGAATATTTTAGTTTCCGTGCCCTTCCCCTCCTACGAAGTAAACGGGACCTTGTTGGCATATCTTGCTCCTACAGAAAACAAAAGGTATGGAAGAGATGGCTTTATAATGTAGAAACAACTTGTGGGATGAAAAGGCAGAACCCTACAGGAAAAGAAAATGGATATTGGTAGACCCCTATGGAATCAGAAAGAACAGAGGGAGGGAGAGAAGCAGTTAACTATAACAACATATTTAAAAGCAACTGCTGAATACAGTTGGAAATCAATATTCGAATTCTCACAAATATACGAACATGATTCTCTTCCACCCTTCTTTTGTCAAGGGCAGCTATCTTTTCCTGAAAAATCATTGGCATATGCCAAATCTATGGAGTACAATCACCAAGAAAGACAGCAAACTGAGATGAGTTGAGGCAGATGGTTTCCTTACAAAGCAAACTTAAGAATATGGTAGTATAATCCTTCCTGAAATATCATAAATCATAATGCATACCACATAATCCGTATCACTCTTCCCACTGTCTTCTAGAAATGATCTTGGGGCAACAGATCTATGAGGCATCATAGCTCCACTTTCACGCATGTAATTGGACACCTCTATACAAGTCTTTAAGCCTGAAAGTAAGTTCCTTGCAATAAGACAACTGCAAAGCACAAATCATACTTTGAGCACAACGTGAAAAATAAAGACATAAAAGTTTTGTTTGGCACAAAAGATAAGTGAAGTTACATTTGGATTTATCAAAACCAGTAAGTTAATTAGAAGAGGGATAAAAATTTCTGCTCTTTTGAAACCAACATAATTACATTATGTAACACTTGGTTAATAACAGGAATTTATAGGGTACATCCAGATTCCTAATAACTGAACATGGATTGCAAGCTTGCACTCCTGTATATCTAACAGTTTTCAAACAAACATTTGACACCTACCAATGATAAAGGTATCTCAAGACATGTATTATTGGCATCTGCATGCAAGTGTGAAATGTTATTTAAATAGGTAAACCCCATACCTGTTTTTCCCAAATATCTCCACTCCCTTCAGATATAGTTCTTTCTCAATGGGTTTCCACTCAGATTTTCTTAAAACCCCTTCCGCTGCTCTGTCTACTGAGGATGACTGTTTTGGTCTGGGCACTCCAAAGACATCCTTTGCCCCATGCCCAACGTTCTCCTCAGTACCAGAACAAACAGTTTCAAAGGAATCATTGGTCGTCTTTTTTATGGTCATCTTAAGTTCAATTTTATCACTTGCTTTTTTAGCAGTGGAACCATGATCAGGAAATACACCTTCAGCAGCTTCATTTACTACATCCAAATGCAATAATCTTTTCTTTTTCTTACTAAAATCCTGCATATCATCAGGAGCCTGTGATGAGCCATCTGGTGCTATATCTGTATGCTGTGGTGCTTTGCGCTTTCGCATGTATTCTTGGTTATGTATCACCATAGCAGACATATCCAGATTCGGAGCTTCGGAAGCAGGTTCCAAGTTACAAAAAGCTTCCGTGATACTTTCTTCATCTATCATGAAGTCTACACCACTTGGCCCTTCAGCATCTGAGGCTGCTGCAGTCTTTTTTTCCTCTGTTGAGGTTGCAGTTTTTGTCCTATTAACAGAACCTCCTGGCAAGTCTTTGACAACTCTTAGCTGAAAGGCATTTACATTAATATCAGACTCACAATTTTCAATGCAGAATGTAAGAACTCTAGATGAAAAATTATAACAGCATATGCAACAGAAAAGATACATTAGAAGTCATTGGTAACCATTTGATCTGGCAAGTCCCTCGGGATTGAATGAATACGTGTAATGGCAGTAGTAAATAAGAGTGTCCACATGAACAAAAAATACACACACATTCTAAGAATAATAATTACCTAAAAATTTGGAGTAACAGTGTAACTTTGAGTAACTTGTTTATGTGAGCAGTACAGACAGCACAATTAGTTACCAGCTTCAAATATGTAAGAAAAACTGTCTCGTAATTAAGGAATAAAAAATTAAAAGGAGCACAAAGGATCATATACCACAGAAAGTTAACCTCTCCTGTAGCCTGTTATCTGCAGTTTATAGTTATTTTTGGTACATATATGACCTCATCTGGCCTAATGTTCTTAACATTTCAAGTTCCAATTGGTTAAAAATTGATCTTGTTGACCAGAAAAGCATCCCACTGTTTATGCTGAAAGTTTAAAATACATCAAATAAAAATTGAAGAGAATTTTCAACCAGATAAAAGAACACACCCGAAGACTACATTGATCGCTGCAAGGTTTCCGATCATCTTCATATTCAGACCAATATGACTGCTTTTCACTCTGCCAAGCAAAGCCTCCTATTAGATATAAGAACACCTTACATTAAAAAATATATACTTTATACACACACAGAGCACTCATATATAATGAAGGTTTCTACTCACAGGATTAATCAAAGTTTGCGAACAGCCATGGAGGCGGCAGTCAAATAGCTGTTCAAGATGAAAAAATCAAGGTTGAAGCAATCAAGGATTAATTCAGAAAAATTTCATCTCATGATTAGGCCAGAAATGAGTACCAAGCAACGGCGACAGAATAGGTTATCAAAAGAATCTAAAGCAGCGCTAAGGCTCTTTTCCATAGATATGCCCCTCCCAGTTCCTGAATCACTAGTATCTTTGACACTTTGGTCACCACTATATTTCTCCTCAAGAGTCCTACATCGCTCCTGCAATATCAAACTCAGTAAGTAGATTAAGCCACAGGAAACCATTTTCACCAAACACATAGTAATAGAAGCAACTAATGATGAAATCAGTTCAAAACTCAAAGCAGTTAATATAAATTCCTTTGTACTACCTGGATTTCTGTGGTGCCAACTCCAATAAACTGGCTAACAACATTCAGCACTTCCTCAGCTAATCCATGTTCCCGAGAGACCATCCTGCCAAATTTGACAGACACATTGTGAAGTACTTGGGACTGGTGGAAAATAATTGGTCATGAATTACAATCAGGGGTGTCATTAAGACCAAACAGATAGCATATTTTAACGTCTGCTGCTTCTGATTTAAGCACCAAAAGCGACAATTTTGATAAAAACAAGGACTTTAGAGTATGAATAACTACAATTGGTACATCCTAGAAGACCAAGAACGACAATAAGAACCGAATCTAATGAGAGTCTTACAGCTTTCAAACTGATCTGCGCTGTTTTTAATTTTGATCTTAATATCAGTTCTTGACATATACTCTTTTGTGAAAGTTAATTAAATTTTGTTCAACAGCGTAGCTTTTGCTTAGGTTGCTAGTTTAACAAAAAAAAAAAAAATGGTAGAGAGCAACACGGTTCATTATTAAGAATGCAATCATGCCATCCTAAAATTTAACAGGAAATTGCATTAAAAATATGTACCAAAATAAAATCAATCAGCTTACCACAAAATGCGATCTTCACCATCGCAAAATTCATGTTTTTCTTCCTCTGGTTCATTGTCTTCTTCACTGTCACTACAAATCAGAGCTTCACTGCCATGTTGATCATAGTATATGCGTCTCCTGCCAACCACTGACTGGTCTTCTGCCATCCTCTGATTCCTGTGCTGCATAATTGCATACTTGAAATATAACACAAAAACAAAATCTCCATATATGAAACAATACGAGGGAGCCAACAAAAATCATCAAATGTTTTGCATTAATTTCCCAACATATGGCAGGTTAAATTTCTCCAGTATCAAAAATGAATTATTGATATCCTCAAAGAGCACCCAACAGGTAAATACAACAGCACATGTTTGCTTGCTCATTTATTTAGCACCGGGTAAAAAATGTGAAAGATGAGCAAGTACTATCTGACATACTTGTCCAAAAATATCCACGTCGTATACGGAGGTATCTTCTCTACGAACGGGAGCTTGGTACCCGTAGTGGCTGCAACTTCATGACCATTGATAACATCTTTATCACCCGATCCTTGAGCAAATCCACCATACTTACAAAGAGGAGTTCCAATTCTCAAAGATATCATTTTAGAAACTCCATTCTGCCCCATAAATGTTCTCGAAGTTGCTAATCTTAGCTGAGAAACATCGGCTTCAAGTTTCCTTCTGTTTTTCTCAACTTTATCCTATACAAAAAAGAAAATAATCAAACATGAATTGCTTTCTTGTATATAATTATTGACCAAGCCATGAATAAACGAACGGCGATCAGATCACTAGCGACCCTTGAATACGGTCAAACTTCAGACTTACTTTTATCGAAACAACCCTTTCCGCTTGAATTTGTCTTTTAAGCTGATTCATCTTGGACGTCAGGTTTCCAACACCGTTATTTGACGGTTCTCCATCTGATTTCTGCCGATAACAACAATAATAATAAGAAAAGGTAGAAATCGAATTTATAATCAATGGAGAAAATACCTTAAGCATAATAGCAAGCGATTATGCATAGTTCCATGGTGTTATCAATTAAATAATGGAAAATGAATTTATTATCAGCAGCTAAACACCTCATACATTCAATAGATTGAAAAATCTTAAGAGATTAAATGTATCAGAACTGATTTTCATTGTTTTTCCCATGCGATAAGAGTGAATCATCGTAATTATGTTAATCCAGGCCAATCAATAATTATCTATCTTATACAAGGATCAAGACCTGAATTCAGAGGTCTAGAGAGAGGAAACTAACTCTGAATTTAGAGGCAGAGTCGCTTGATCTTGACATCGCTCCACTGCTCTGCGACTCTCCACGGTGAAAGCGAGTGGCAAGCAGAGGGAACGAAGGGAGAAAAAGAAGAAGAAAAAAACATGATTCGGATACGAGATTGACACGTGGTATGTGGTACGTGGTAATGGCGTGGCCTACTCTGTATGAATCTTGTTCATCGATGAGATGCCAAGCATCCATGAAAGCCCAATGGGCTAGGTTCGTTTGATAGCATTTAGAGTGTGTTTGGAAATGATATAAATCATATTTTTTAAAATTTTAAATTTTTTTTTTTAAATAAAATTTTTTTATAGTTTTATATTGTTTTGATGTACTGATATTAAAAATAATTTTTAAAAAATAAAAAAAATTATTTTAATATATTTTTAAAATTCATTAAACTACTACTATTATTACAACCCCAAACAACAGATATTTCCAAAACACACCAGATAGTATAATCAGCCTTTCAGCCAATCAAAAGATTCGAGGTATCATTTTCAATGAAATGGAAACCCACCCTTGTCGCTCTATTTATATTGATATTTTATTTCTTGTATTTGGTACCTTCACATTTTGTTTTAAAAGGAAAATTCAATTTTACCATTTCCTTGAAAGCCACGTGACACTCACTTGAAAATTATTATAGAAACCACTCAAATATGTGGGGTTTTTACTCTATCATCCCAAAACCGCTCTGTCTTTTATTTACACAAAACAAAAGGCCAGAAATAAGAGGTATTATGGTTTTTTTTGTTTTTGTTTTTTTATAGAGATACGCAAGTCTTTTTCAAATTCATTGGGGGCATGGATGTTTTTTTTGTCTTTCTATAGAACAATGAAATTTCCAAAGTAATCTTATAGGGAAAAAAAAGGTTTTATGTTCAAGGGTTTTATAGTAATTTTCTTTTTCTTTTTTGCATAATAAAATAACAAAAACACCCTCATAAAAAAAAAAATTAACATTGTCTTGCGTGGGTATTTTATTCTTTCTATCATGGTTTCTTTGTTATATCTAGAGCAATAATAAAAGGCATTTCTGTATTTTATATATAAAAGTTTGTTGGCACGTGCTGAAGGGTTTATATCGCCTATATTTTTTGAGCGACATGTGTTGCGGTGTTCATTGTTGGAGTACCGCCTTCCGCAATGGTGTTAAAAGCGTCGTGAAGTCCTCTTCCAAAGTATACGGCGTGTGTAGGCAGTGGATGGTCAGTTCGTCATCGGTGATTGTTTCTGTTTTTTATTTTCTCTCTCCTCCACCAAAAAATATACCTTGGTCCTCTTTTTTATATATTTAAATTTCAATCTTTATTTTTTTTATTTTTACTTTTTTCTTAGATTTTTTATGAAATTTTTTATTGTTTTAAATTTAGTCATTCAATTATAATTTCTCATATATTATTTCTTTCAATTCGATCATTATTCTTTTGGTTTCTAATTTTTTGTTTTTATCCCTTTTGTTAAAGTTTTATTGGCTTCCAATTTCATCTTTTAATCAAAGTTTATGGTATATATATTTTTTTAATTTGATCCTCATTCTCTTAATTGTTTTTTCTCTTTTGTTAAAGTTATTATTCTTTTCAATTTAACCCTCCAATCAAAAAAATTTGGTTGTCTTCTAGTTTATTTTTTGTTTTTATTTTCAATCTCGTTTTTTTAATTGTGATTTTTTTTAGATCTTTTTGTGTAATTGATTTTTTCCCTGGTTTAATCCTTTAGTGTTTGATTTGCTGGGAATTGGGCTTTGTAGTTTTTCTATTCATGGTGCTTCTGATCTAATGACCCGAGTTACGAGTTTAAAAAGTAAGCGCGGGTTAACATCATTTTTTATTTATTTTCTTTTCTGATTTAATCGTTTGACATTAGCTTTTTTTTTTTGGATTGGGCTTATAACCCCAGTCATTTGTTTTTCATATTTTTTTCTGCTTTTGATTTCTTTTATTGATGTCTTTTTTTAATGTGTTTTCTTTTTAAAATAAAATTTTAATTTATTTTTCAATTAAATTTCATTATCTATGATTTTTTTTTATTTGAACTTATTTAATAGATATTTTTTCTTAGTTATTTTGTTTTTGTTTAATTTTTTAGAATATTAACCCAAGTCATTTGTTTTCATATTTTTTTTTCTGCTTTTGATTTTTTATTGATGCCTTTTTTAATGTCTTTTCTTTTTAAAGTAAAATTTTAATTTATGTTTCAATTAAATTTCATTCTCATGATTTTTTATTTTGCTTATTTGAACTTTTTTAATAGATATTTTTTTTGACTTATTTTGTATGTGTTTAATTTTTGAAAATATTATTCTGATTCATCTATAAATAATTTTTCATGTTTTGTTTATATTCAATTTATTTTTTTAAATAAAAAATAATTATTTTTTTGATGATATTTCTAATGTGTGCAACTTTGCATAATAATTTTTTCAGTTTTTGTTTTATCCAATCAATTTCATGTATGTGTATGTTTTTATTATCATTTGATTGAATATAAGTTTTATTTTGATAAAAACAATTTGGTAAACACAACTGAGTAAATGTTTCATGTTGCGAGATCAAATATCTTGATCTACATCTGTCTCATGATTGTTTTAGGTTATTTTTAGTTATCATTAATGGTTTTTTTTCATTTATTTACATTGATGGCTCTTGATTTATTTAAGCATGTGCTTGCATGATTTTTTTTTTATATTTATATATTTTTTTTATGTCAGAAAACACGTTAGTAAATCCTATATATCCAATGTTTTTATTGAAAAAAAATATCCAACCACGATAAGTGAGTGACTAGTAATATATTATTTGGAATAGCTCACAAAAATGGGAAATAAATTACCTGCTGTGCTTTTATTTTTTTTCAATATTTAAGAGTAATTTAAGATTGTTTTGTAGATCACTCAAGACTAAGTTTTCATTTTAAAAAATTTTAAAATGCAATTTCATGTTGACTTAGTGTATCTAACAAAAAAGTAAATTCTTTTAGATATTAGCTTTAAGATAAGAAGTAAAAAAAAACATTAACCTCATTTATGTCTTGACTTATTTTTGAAATTAAATTACCAACATTATTTTTCCTTCTTTTTTTAATTAGCTATAGGAGTTTTTTTTTTTTTTTTCTTATCTATGTTTGGCTCCTGCTTATTTAGATTTTGACTTGAAGAAAAATAATTAAGAGCATTAAATTGGCGTTTAGTTAGAGACATTTCGACTCCTTTGTCTATCGTGAATTTAGCTTTAGACTTGAAAGCAAAATAATTAAAAGCATTAAACTAGGTTTTAGTTGGATACGTTTTGATTCCTTTAATTAACTTACTAAAAATGGTTAGAAGCATACTTACAATCAATTTGGATATTTCAAGCTCATGTTATTTAAATTTAGAATTTAATTAGATAGGTGACTCGTGTTATGTCGTAAAATAATCTAATTTTTTTAGCATAAAAAAATTCTAAAAAGATACTAGTGTTTTTTAAAAAACAAAAACAAAAATGAAATTCAGGTGATTGATTGGACTTTAATAAGCTTGAGTCATTTAAATAATTTGAACAAAAAAAAAAATACAATGACAATGAATAAATGTTTTTAAAAAATCAACAACAAAAAAAGGTTCAAAAAACCCTATCTAAGCCCATTCGGGTTAACATGCCAAATCTATAACCTGGTCATGATACTGAGGTAACCCCGTCAAAAGCAAACTTGATAAAAATATGAAGCTCAACGACTAAACAATCAGATGCTGAAGGGCAAAATAGAATAAAAATATTTTTTAAAAAATGCAAAAAAAAAAGAATAAGAAGATTTGTGTCAACCTGTGTTAACTCGCTAACCCACGACCATGGACATAAGATTGAGATAACTCCATAGAAAGAAAAGTGAAAAAAAAAACACGAAGACTAATTCCCAATAAATCAAATGATGAAGGATGAAATTGAAAAAAAAAATAATTTTAAAAAAAGACCTAAAAAAGACCAAAGTCAACCCTTGTTAACCCTCAAAACTCATGATCCTGGTCATAAGTCTGGGACTAATATCGTAGATGACAAACCCTAAAAAAATAAAGCAAAATTCTCAATCAATAGAATGTCGAATGATGAAATTGAAAAAAAATATAGTTAAAAAGGATTTTAAAAAAAGAAACAAATAGCAATAAAAAGAACAAGGATCAAATTTAACATAAAAATAAATGAAAATTAAATATTGAGAGATGAAATTGAAAATAAAATTCAATTAGAAAAAAGGCTAAAAAACAAACAACAATTAAAAAAATAAGGACCAAATTTAATTGAGAAATTAAATAAGATCAAATAATGAGGGATAAAATTAAAGAAAAAAAATAAATAAGAAAAAGATAAAAACAAATAAAACAAATAGTAATCTAAAGAATGAGGACCAAATTGAATATAAAAACAAATTACCGAAACCCTTATATTTTGGTAAGGAGGAAAAAGAGAAAAGAAATAGAAGAAGAAAAAAAAGGTTTAATAGAACCTACTTTGCCATACACATTTGCCTGACCACCGTGAAGATCATGTCGGGACACTTCCTACACTACTGCAAAACAATGGTGTTTAACCATTGGACGATGCTGCATACGCTGTTCGAAGGGCGTATATAGTGTCCACGCGCTGACGTGTAAGCCATCTTTATATCTAATATTATTTATTTTAATTAAATTACCAAATCACCCCTAACTCGACTTAATTATAACAAACAAACCAAACTGAAAAAACAAGAACATCCCTGAGACCTAGCTTTATATTTTTCTTATTTAAGTGTAATTAAATCATTTAATTGTTCTAAAAAACAAAAAGACTAAAAAGTCTCTAAACCCTAGTTAATATTTTTTGCTTTTAAAAGTATTTAAGTTATCTTTTTGTACTAAAAATAAAAAGACCAATTTATCCGAATCAATCTAATAATAACCAATAAATCATGTGAAAAATACCTTACTACCCTCACTAGTGAGGCTATTGATTTTTTGTAGAGAAAAATAAAATTAAAATATCATTAAACTATCTTTTAAGTTTTATTAATTCAGATTTGAATCACTAAATGTTTAAACCTGACCTAAATATATTAGGTTAAAACAAGTTCAAGTTACGAGTTCAGTTATTTTTCTGACAAAAGAAAAAACTCAATTATTATTTTAAATTAAAAGAAAAAATATCCTAACTATTATGTAGTTTACTTAATTTTACACCTTGTATTTATTAATTTAAAAATTACAGAATTTAATAAATTCATAATTTTTTACGTGATAAAAAAAAAATCCAAGTATTTACAAATTTGATATTATATTTCAATGTCTGAAGAACCCTGGTACATCGAGTTAAGGAAGAAGCCATTATAAAAAATTCAAGCACTCGCGCATCATTAAGAACAATCAACATTAGGGCTCCAATTATGCATTCAGATTGCAAGTTCCATTCTGGTCCCTTTCCATTATTCCTTGCAAGACCCCTCCCTGTGGTTATCTGTTGGCCATAAGATTCTGCCCGTAACAAGAAGAGCAAGAACCTCAGGAACAAAAACCTCATATCGAACCACAAAACAAGCAGTAAGTCTTCAATTTTTAAACAAAAGAAGAGATTTTGAATTGTGGGTTTTTCACTTCATGATCTCAAGTTTGTCTGTATTTTTGTCTCGGGTCATTTGGGATGTCATGCTCAAAACCACGAGTAGCAGGGCCGAGTCCTCTTCATTCCATATCACTGCTTCCAGATGCTTCAATGCCATTGAATTCGCCAACATTTGGATTAGCTGGCAGTGGACGTGATCAAGTATCTGTTGGAAATACATAGCAGAAATAGAATAAAATGAATAAAGAGTTTGAGTTTTATGGAATACTTGGTACAGCTGCAGCAGCTCAATACCATAGACTTCTCTTATTATAATTATTTTTTTGTTCTCATTACATGACAGAATGTGAAGAACATTATATAGGATTGATAAACAATCTTGACGGAGGAAATCAAGGAACTCCATGACTTCCAAGATTAAACTAAAAAAAAAGAGAAAACAAAGAGACCTTTGACTCATAAAAACAATTACTCAAGACACTGAAAATCACAAATTACATCTTAACACTCCCTCTTAATTTATAATCTTCAAGAACCTCCTGAACTGCTAGAACTTATCTGCAGACATAGCCTTGGTAAGCACATCTACGTACAGGCTGATCACTGGAGTTGATGAGATCCAGATTTATCTCTTTCTTATTTACATTTCACGAATAAACTGATGACGCAATTCAATGTGTTTTGATCTTGCATGGAAGACAGGATTATTAGTCATAGCTATAACTGATATATTATCACACAGAATGATATTAGGATCGGAAACTTTCTGTTGCAAATGTATTTAGCCTCAGCGGATAATAATGCAACAGAACTTTGCTTCCTTGAACTCCTTGAAATCACATTTGATCCTATACAAAATACATATCCTAATGTGCTTTTCCTTCCATCATAGTTTCCAGCCTAATCACTGTTTGTAAAACCAATCAACTTGTTGTCTTCTTGTTTCTTATATTTAATCCCATAATCTTTGTTTCCCTTATCATGCTATCATGTTAATTTCCTTAAGCAGATTTGCAACATACTTTAATTTCTTGAGAAATAAAAATCTCCTCCGATGATTGTTTCACTTGAATACCAAGGACACATCTTAAATCTGTCATCTCATACTCTTTCATAATTGACTTCTTAAATTCTACAACCATCTCTGCGTCAAGACCTGCATATATTATCAGATCATCAACCATCATAAAATCTCCTCTTTTTTTCTTCGCATAAAATGATGGTTTAAATTGACATATTTCAAAACTATTTTGATGAAAATAAAAATCAATCTTGCTATTCCATGCTCTTAGTGCTTTCTTTAAACCGTAAAGAACCTTATAAAGTCTATAAACTTTGTTTTCTTTTCCTTCTGATGGTTTCCATTCTAGCAACAGGTGCAAATATTTACGTGAAATCTACTTCATTCTTGAAAAGGTTTATGGTGTTGTTTAGTTTGTTTTTCTAATATAATATATATTGGGTAATTTTAATTATTTTGATCCATTTGATTTCTTATTTGAAAGTTATATTGTAAGATGGGATAAGATGAGGGTTCGACATGACACATTTAGTGTTTTTTTTTTTTTTTTATAATTTAGAAATAATATTATTAAGATCATTAAGAGTTCACTTCTTGTTATACATACTATTATTAAAAGGTTACTTCGACGTGAAAACAAATTTATCTTAAAATATAATTACAATTGATTACTTTTCCTCGCTAAAAGGTGCAATCCTCATGAGCTAAAGGATTCTACACTCTGGGAATTGGGGATTTGCAACTGTTTAATGGCATACTTTCGTTTTGGTTTCCAATCTCTCTGTCAATGACACAGAACAGTAAGGAATTCTTAAAAGGAAGCCAACATTTTCCCTTAGATATGGGGGCAGAGAGAAACCTTGTGATGAGATTTTAGGAAATAGAAACCATTTTATTCAGTTCGAATAATACACTTGAAATTAATAATCTTCAATCTAAGAGTGCAAGTAGCTACTACAAAAGCAGTTTCAGAAGTTATTATTTGCCAACGGCCTCCATAGTCTCTCTGTAGAAAACTTCCAAGCTGAAAGGGAATGCAATGGTGTTCCTTTCCACCCAACAATCAGGCACTTGCCATTCTTTTCAAGAGTACATGAACTGCCACAAGGAAATTGCTTTGGAATCAAGCCAGCTTGGTACAAGGATGACTCACTAAATCCTACTTCCACCATTCTAAATCTTGAGAAAAATGCCCTCCATACGTCCATCTTCACACTTCTAGCAATCCTGTCTGTGCCCTCCATTGTCACAATATTTTCTATCCCATTAGAGAAGGTTGCTTCAGTTATCGTTCTGTGCTCAGTGTTCTGTTTCAGGCAGGTCTCAAGGCAATCGAAATATGCACCATAAAAGAACAGTGCTTCAATGAAACGATTCACGAATGTTGGTGAGTTATGATTCGCCTCAACTTCGCCGACGATCATTATTGAAGGATTAAGATTTTTAATCACTCTCATCAAATTTTCCAAGCAAGCTGGCCTTGAGAGCATGGTCCTGAGTATCATGTTAGCGACAACAACCATGGCTTCATCAGCTGCAGTTTCAAATAGCTCCTCTTTGATTTCAGACATGCACGATACCTGTATTGGCTTGAAAGTGAATGGGAAGTTCATGGACCTAGCAAAGATTTCTAACCTCTTACCAGTCTCCTCTATCTTTTGTATGCCTCTCAAGCCAACGGCAGTTATCTTAAGATGGTCTAGCCGGCGTTGACGATCCGCAAGAGCTTGCATCAAGGCTGTCCATTGAACTCCACTCCTGATTTCGAGGTCAATCAAATGGATCTTTCTTGCAGATCCAACATTTTCAATTATTGCTTGGATCGCCGTGAGTTGCATTACCTGACTAATAGGAACATTCTGGTGCATGCTAAGGTGAGCTAGGTGTGTACTTAACCCGTGAAGAGTTTCACAGTTCGGTTTTCCCTTCATTTCCTCTGGAATGAATCTTCCTGTTGCCTTATGAATCCTCCCTTGAAGAGCTTCTGCAAAGTAGTACACAACTCTCTGCAGTGGATTGGATCTCTCGGATGCAACCCATTCACAACGGCTGAGCAATCTGCTAGCACGATCAAATTGTTGGTAGCCTACCTTCTCTGCCGTGGCTAAAAGAAGGTGAGTGAGTTCTACATCCCTTGTTTCTTCCTCGGATAGGCCTGAGAGTGCATAACCAAAAGGGTGCATGAGCATGGAGAAATCATCATATCTTTGATCAGAGAATTGTATGAACCTTGATCCAGCTACTCTTATGATCTCCTCAGTTGACAGTTTCTTTCGAGTACTGAACCAAGTTTCATCGCTAGCACCGCCAAGCTGGCTGCATTCAATTTCTTTCCTACTTCCATACTTGCGTAGGAGTTGTAGAGATGATGACAGAGCAGGTGTGTATAGCGTTTCTTTACTATTTTTGGCAATACTCTCAAGCCTTTTGATTTCCTGCATTGGTTGTGCTGGTGCTGGGAAACAAGAACCAAGGAAATCATCTAACGTCAAATAACTCGATTTGGGTGGCGATTGTTGCTGTTGGGGCTGCTGCTGATCTCTAAAGAAATTAAGCCCCTTATTCTCTGTGTTATCTTGATAAGCACCATATTCAGGACATAAAGGATAAACCTGTCCCAAGTCTTCCATTGAAAACAAACGGCTTTTCTCTCCTTTGATCATTAATTCCTCTTTCTCATAACCTTCAATATGACTATACCCACGTTGGACTCCACTGAGTCAAATGAGGCATTTGCCATCTCAGAGTAGAGTTGCTAATCGACAAACTCGCACTCAAGTGAGACAATATGCTTATCTAATCTAATGAAAGCATAAACAATATGGTTATGCTTCGAAAGCTTATTTCATTACATATATTAATCATCGTAAAATCCGACGAATCTAATGGTAAGGACTGTGACATTGATGATGATATTGTGAAAAAAACAGCACGGCCTGCTTATATTAAAACACAGCTTTGAGTGGGAATAAGATGGTATATTTTGAGATATCGTTATTGCTAAATCTAATGTAAAGAGCCAAGCGGATGACAATGGTGAATTGTATCAAGTCAGTCGATCCAAATATCCTAAGAAGCTCAGCCATGCAAGAGTAGACAATAATTGAACGAATTAAACAAAGAAGAGTTGAATTTCTTCATGGGGAAAAATTCAGAATAGAATAATCACAGCTTTATAAGACAAATGAAAGAGTTATCAGTGAAGTACAAAAAGCTGCAATAAGAAATTAATTTCCGGCCAATATGTCAAATGGGGCTGGGGTAACCTTGCCAGCTGCCAGGCTGAAAATAATAAATGGTAATTCATCCATAAATATGCATCTAGACAAATAAATCCGGGTAGCTAGATATATGCTTCCATTAATGTCTACGATGAAATTACCTTGTATCAGAGACGTTTGCAGTGGGTAGGATGGATTAAATTGTTGGTAGAAATATCTCGTGTGGTTTTCCAAACAGTATGAGAATTTTTTGAAAATCTTGGGAGGCCTAGTTATAAATTCCAAGTCTAATATGAAAGGATGCCTAAACTCAAGGACTAAAATGAAGTCGATTTTGTAAATCGATTAATCAGTTCCACCAAGTTTTCTATCGGTGTTTATTTTCCGGTATAAAGAACTTATAGTTTCACCAACATCTCGAAGTCGGTATAGGAAACAGGTCGTGGTTGAAGTGTCGATTAATCTTGCATGTTGAAGTGTTGCAAGATTTTCTTCAAATAATTCTTTTTGTGAAAGCCAAATCTTGCTTTTACTTTTGTTTCTATAAGTTTGCATCCCTAAAATATTGTTTTTGTTAGTCCTACGTTCTTCATATCAAACTCCCTAGCTAACCGTACCTTTAATTTTTGGACTCAATCTTTGTTGAGGTCTACTACCAACATGCCATCCATATACAACAACAAAATGATAAAATCATCATCTTCTTCAAATCTTTTGTAATTTGTACAATAGTCTAAACAGAGTCTGTTATACCCAAGGCTAATTACAAAGGCATCAAATCTCTTTTACCAACACCTAAATGTTTGTTCGAGACCATATAAAGATTTGTTTAGCCTATAAATCAAGTTCTCCTTGACTATTTCAGCAAAACCTTCTAGTTAAAACATATAAATTTCTTCTTCAAGTTCTCCATAAAGAAATACAGTTTTTACATCTACCTACTCTAAATAAAGATCAAATATAATTAAATCATTATTAACTTAACCAATAACATGTTGACATACTATCTAATCTTTGATGATATTGTACCCATTATCTTGAAAGAAGAAAATAGGCGCAAGAACAAAGGAGACAAAATTAACAATTCACACCACATATAGGGATTATTGACGTCAAGAGGAAGATTAATGGAGTGTGGCTCCAATGGGAGCTAAAGGCAAGGAAGATATAAATAAAGAAGTAAAAAGACTGTGAAATGCTACAACTGTGGTAGAAAGAGGCACTATAAAAAGGGACTACTGGTATACAAAGGTATAAAAAATAACCCCGATGTAACATCCCCTTATACTTAGGTATAAATTCCATGTAATAAATCTGGAATCAGTGTAAATTTCAGCAGAGAATCTACCAAAATTCAAGCAGAGTCTCCCCTATATTGAGAGATCCAAAGTTATCGACTGAACCTATTATACTTTAATAAATAGTCAATTCACATTCCAATCGTTATCCAATATTTTTGAACTCATCCCATCACACCAATCATATTTTGTATCACTCATTTCATCTCAAGAACCCTAATTCAAATATTGCTAATTTTACATTAAATCATTAAACACTTTTTCAAATCGATATGAAAAGGTTTTGAACACCTTACCTAGTTGCTAAACGTATTTCAAAAGTCGATCCGTCAAGATTTTTTCCAAGCTTCTCTCTTTTCCTCTTCTCTATTTACTTTTTCAAGAGGAAACGGGTTATAATAGAGACAATAGTCAAAACGGTCTAACCATTTTATGTAAATCGTTCTAGCCATTTCTCAAAATGACTAGATCATTTTTGTTACTAGAAAAAAATATGTCTTTTCGGCCAAAAGCTATTCTTCTTTTATCTTCTCATATCATTTTCTTTTTTTTTTCTTATTTCATTGCATTACAACTCGTGTCTTTATTATATTATTATTTTTAATTTATCATGAGGTTTACACCTAATTCATCAAAACCTCAGGGACGTGTTGCCAACACTTTAGATGATAAAGAAGTTTTATATAGTAAAATAGTGACAGTCTCTGAAGATAGAATAAAGCTCACTAAGATTTGGTTAATGGATTCAGGAGCAACAAGGAACATGACTCCTTGTTGAGAGTGGTTTCATACATATGAATCCATCTCTAGAGGTTCGATGTTTATAGGTAATGATCATGCCTTAAAGATTGTTAGCATTGGCACCATCAGAACTGAAGATGTACGATGGCTCAATTCATATTGTTTTAGAAGTATGACTTGCGAAAGGCTTAAAGAAGAATATTTTGTCTATGAGATAATTTGATAGTCCTGGTTGCAAGACTCGTATAGACAATGACATCATGAAAATTATCAAAGGGGTGTTAGTGGTATTAAAGGCAAGAAAAATAGCTACAAACTTGTTTTTGTTAATGGGAAAAACATATCGGGAGGTAGAGATATCAATTGCATCGGCCATTTCTACAAAAGAAAAGATATTGATGTGGCATTAAAAACTAGGTCACATGACATAAGAAGTTATTCCCTGGGTTTGGAGAGGTTTCTTTACCTTTTGTAAGCATTGTATTACAAGTAAATAACACAAGTTGACGTTTGACATATCAACAACTAAGAGCAAATACATCTTTGACTCGATTTATTCTGATGTTTGTCAAACACAAATTATATCCATGAGATAAGCCAATTACTTTGTATCATTCATAGATGATTTCTTCAGGAGATGTTAAGTGTATCTAATCAAAAGTAAAGCAAATGTGCTCTCAATTTTTAAATCCTTTAAAGTGTTAAAGGACAGAAAATGAAAGAGAATATACTAGCGATGAATTTGATAACTTTTGTTAACCATAAGATATCAAAAGGCAATTCATAACAGCAAACACTCCATAACAAAATGAAGCTCTACACAAGAATAAAACTTAAGATCTTGTTCTTATACCATAAGGAATGAAGGTCATCAACACAAAATAGATTTACAAGATAAAACGTGATAACAATAATTAAATGGTGTGTTATCATACAAGATTGGTGGTGAAATGATGTGCTACAAAAAAAGGAATATAGTTCTCTAGTAATGAAAGAACAATTAAAAATCTCTCTATTAACAAGAATAAACACCTCGCACTATCATAAATACCTCACAACTTTCTTTTGGAATTTCTCTTCTTCACTCTTGTATTTAGTGTATCGAAAGACATGGGATGTAGCCTAATTATGCCATTTCAATAAATGGTGCACCAAAAGTTGTCAATTATTGGGCAACTTTCGGTGCTAACCATTAGAATGGGATGGTAGTAAATGAAAGGTAGGCTACACATTCAAGACATCCCTTCCTAATTTTTATCAAATCAATATTTAATTTGATTTAACTAAAACAATTCAGAGTCAGGATCTGTTCAACTCACCGATTTAACAACTACACTTGCTTTACAAAGGCTATTCAAATGTTTTTAATGCGTGGCTGCGTTTTTGAACTTCTGTCATTAGTGTTGAAATATTGCTTCCAGCCTTGTTTTAAATTCGAAAGGCAGAGAAAAGAAATTTATCAAATGCATGGAGGTAAGTATGTCTATCCATACATCTTCTGTGTATGACAAAAGCTAGAAAGGCAGTTGTGATTAGATCATACAAACACCTCCTAAACCATGTCTTTTATTACACTCTTTGAATTATTTTTCTTTTTCTCAAAGCAACTCCTAAACTCGCATGTTTTCCTAAAAAACATCAAAAAGATTAAAGAGAATTCCTGGATTCATTTCCTGGTGATATTTCTTTCGTAACTTTGATGAAGGTTGAGGTGGGGATAAATGACATGCCTTTCTGCTAGCTGAGTTTTAGGTGCTGGCTGCAAGGCCTCCTCTACTCTGGGGTCTGGCTTTCTAGGTTGGAGGTGATTGCAGAGATTCAACTACAACAATTGGTGCTGGTTTTGGGGGTTTAGTTTTTGAAGTTGCTGAAGTCTGCGAGGTCCCTTGTTATGACTATCCACAAATAATGAGATCATCCAGGAAGCTGATGAGTTAATTGGCATCACTGCTTCGGGATCCAGAGAACAGAGAAACAACTTGTCCTGTCGATCTCTTTTCATGAAACTTAAGGGTTAAACTCTGCCAAACTCCAAACACGGTATCTAAATGTCGATCTAAGAGGAGGGAGAAGGTAAGAGGGCTGAATCTTATAGCCTCTCCCTTCCATTTTTCTCTTCTATTTTTTGGTATAGCACGGAGGGCAGTCATAAATCAAGCAGTCGCAGCAGGAATATACAAAGGAAGGAACGACTGATCTGACAAAAAATAACAGAGCGAGAAAATTCCAAAGCACTAGCTTTCAAAAGTAACCCACAAAATTCCTGGATATTGTAGAAGGTTTCAATATATCTTTACTTGGCAAGCTTCTGTTCCCTGTTCATCGGCCTCCAAAATCCGTAAACAGATCCCATATTCAACACTTTATTTACACAAATCTTCCATGTATAGCTGCAGGACAACATTTATGATTGGTTACTAATGGAAAAGTTCATATCCGATGAATTTGGTAGCGTTGTGAATTCACCATTAATTCTTAGATGCGTTGGAGACCAGCTTCTGACATCTTGTTCCAATATTCAGCATCTGTCGTACACTTCTTGAAGAAATCTGCTATCCTATTTCTAGACTCATCTCCATTGTTGGGATAACTGTGGGATCCTGAGACCCCATCAACAATAGTTTCTGCTGGGCCACCTTGATTGGTGGCTAGGCTAGGTAATCCACAATTCATTGCCTCAATGACTACAAGGCCAAAAGCCTCAATAGAGTGCAGCTTGAACAAAAAATGCCTTTGTATATATCTGCAATGCAGCGGTATCCACTCTTCAATCTATATACAGACTAAATAAAAGCAAATTGCATTGATCATCAATGCCACCGCCGCCACGTGCCATCATTAATTCGAAACCCATAAAAACATGCATTTCTCAACCCTTTTTTTTTTTAAAAAAAAAAAACTTATTGAATACAAAAGAACATGTACAGATGAGATATGATAGGTATAATGTATATATAACCAAAAAAAAAAGTTCTTGAATCATTATCAATTTAAATTAAAATATATCACTTAAAATATATAAAAAAATTAAAAGATTTTAGATGTTTGTAATTATAATTGTCAATAAAAATTATATTCTATCACTTATTATAATTATCAATATTACTTTACAAGATAATTTAATCAATATTTATCATATCATTTTTCTACGTTTACAGATTGAAATATTCAGAATTGGTCTAAAATCACAACTAGAATATTGCATAATATTGTTGGATTATTTTGTCGGTATTTAAAAACTGATTTTATCGAAAAATAATTTACTGATGGAATCATGGACGGTAAGTGATTATCGAAAAACTTATCATCAGTGATTTTTATTATGTCGGTCATTTCATCGATAATATAATCATCGATAAATTTAAAAACGAAAACAGCTCACTAAACAAAAAAAATTTATCAGCATCATTTTGTCGGTCAATGACAAATCACCAACAAAATGAATCAGTGGTCATTCCATCTATGATTGAATTTATATTACGGATGAAATTAACCCATCGGTGAATCACATATTGTCAGTAAGAATTCCTGTAATTTTTTTTCCAACTCTCTGAAACTTTTCGATGGGCTTAGTCTGTTAGTAATTCTATTTGAAATTGTCAGTGGTAAAATCATTTAAGTTTTTCCCAACTCTTTGGAACTTTCCAATTGACTTAATCTGTCGGTATTTTATATGATTTTAAAAAAATAAACAAAACATAAAAAATTAAAAGAAATTAAACTAACATAAAACTAAATTTTTATTATTAATTTAAAAATATTATTGAATACAATTTATCTAGAGGATAAAAGATAAAGGAGGAGGCAGAGGTGGATTTTTGTTAGGACTAGGTGGGCAACAAGGTAGACAACATGAACCATCGAGGCTTGACAACAGCTCCTCATACAATCACCTAAGTTCAATACTCTCGGACGTAAGTTGGTCTGTCTCAACACCAAGCCGAATCGTCTAAGTTTCAACTTGTTCTTATACAATCGCCTAGACAACCAAAAATTGAGAGCTTGAACTTGATTGTGAGGAACCAACGATCGATACACGACGACCCGTCCACATATCCTCGGCTGTAGTGTTTGAAATACCATAAACCTGATTTTTACTGGGTCCATTAGACAATCCAGCCTCCAACCACAAATCTAATCGAGTTTTGGATAGGTTGAATGATCATCCTCATATCTCTCCTGCAATCAAATGTTATATGTTTCATTAAAAAAAAAACAATAACTTAAGAAAAATGATTATTGAAATTCAACTTACCACGAACTTCTGGGCTCGGCTATCCACAAGTTATTGCACCCCTTTTCGACGTTCCTCATTTCACTTATGAGTTTCAAAAAAAAGCTTCATCAGTCTTGGATCACGTCCAAGAACCGTAGCCTGCAAAAGGAAGCTATTGCCAGTTAAACTTTTTTCATATAAAACAATGAATTTTTATATAAAAAAAATGTATGTAATAAAACATAATCTTACCATCTACTTTGCATGTGAAATGAACAAAATGGATTCGCTGGTGTGCGTGGTAATTCAACCATGAATCTCCTTGTTTCGGTTCTCTGCACCAGACTGAGACTGCTGCACAAAATGCTCATACTTCACGTGCTTGATACAAGTTTCTCACATCACCTTCGAGACATATAGAGGTCTGAAATCCCTCAACACAACCACGTCTTCCTAACTTTAAAGACCTATTTCTTTTGCATATTTCTTTGATTTGTTTTGCGCTTCATACCATAAATCACACAACTTATATGGTAAAACTAAATTATCAGTTAAGATAACAAAAAATAAAATTTGAACATTTAAAAAAAATAGGAAATTTTGAATTCAATCTTACCTAATGACATTGTGATTCCCCCACACCCTTCTAACAACAGCGTTGTCAACTTGCTCCAAGTAAAATTTGTCATTGCATGTCTTTTTTATAAAATAATTAATTCATTAAAATTAAAAAATTGACCAAATTAAAATAATAATAATTTTTTATGTATATACTAACCTTGAACTTTTTGAACCATGCATCAATTATATGATTCTATTCAGGATTATTAGAAACATGACTTTACTAAAACAAAAGCATTTCCATCTACAATTTCATCGTGGATGTTATCATGCGAGCAGCCTCCACATTTGTATACCTGAAATTCTATTCATTCATTAAAATTAATTGTTAAAAAATTATCCATTGTTGTTTATTTCTTAATCCTGGAGGAAAGTAAAACAAACTTACATGTTGTGATTGGGCTTCTACTAAGCAATGTATTTCGCAATATATACATGCTGCTCGAAATGGACACCCCTTCTGTGAGGTGGCATCTCATTTGATGAGTCTACATCTAGAGAGGGTGTTTGTGCCTCAAGTGTCTAGCTATGGTCGGCACCTAGCAAATTATGGTCATCAAAGGCGTTGTTAGAAGAACCAATAATGCTCCCTTCCATATTACTCACTAATGACCTTCTCTTCATCATTTAAACAAATTAAAGTATAAAAACGGAAATAATATTTTTAATATTTTATATTTTAAAAAAACTCGGCAACACCTTCTATATAGAGGAGACTACCTAAAATTTTATTACCTGCAAAATCAACCATTCAAACAACCCAACAAACATTTATATCCCTCATAAAAGGTTCACCAAGCTTTATGCAAATTAGCCATAATAAAGATACAATGAAAAGAACATGATCCAAAGTAGAAAGCAAGACAACATGAATAAATATCCAATATTTTCACATTATTCTTTCTTACAAAACAACCGAAACCTTAACACCAATTCAACTCAATATACTAAATTCTCATTAACAATTCTAAAATTTGCACAACACCATAACCCAAACAAATCTTTCTCACTAACATAATTAAAACAATAATATTAACATAGTTGAGCAAATTAACATCACATAAACCAAGGTAAATCTATCAAACATAATTGGTAATTTTGTTTTTAAGTCTTAGTGGCATGTTTCTATAATTATTTTTCAACTCTCTGGAACTTTTCGAGAAACTTAATTCGTCGGTTATTCTGTCTAAAAGTCTTGGTGGCAAACTATTACAATTTTTATTCCATTGATGATTCCATATGTAATAATTAGTGGCATGGTCCTATTTTTTTTCAATACTCTACAACTTTCAGATGGACTTAGTCTGTTGGTAACTCTATTGGTATTTTACAAACCATCGGTAATCATATCGGTGTAAAACAATTTTTTTTCTAGTGTTTTTGTATTCCCTATCTATCCAACCTACAAATATAGTAAAATCACATTACAATAACACCATTTTTATTCAATAATATAATAATAAAATCACAATAATAAATATTCTAATAGTGTTAACAATAGTTCAATATAAAAGGAACAAAAAAAATAACATTAAAGTCAATTTCATTACACAGTGATGTTTTACAAATTAATTAGAATTATCATCTTCTTCTTTAATTTCTTCAATTTCATCATTGTCGTGTCCATCATAATCTTCTTCTTTGAATTGATGCTCATCAATATCATCTTCATCGACTTCTATATATATCCACTGATTTTTAATAATCATTTAAGTCATCAACATCAACAAAAATATTCTTAGCTACACATAAACTTGAATTTTCTTCTAAGTCAATAGACCAAGCAACTCAATATACATCAATTAACTCATCAATTTGAAAGAATTCATCTCTCGCGGTTGCTTCATCGTTACCATCCTAAACAACTTAGACATGACCTCTATATTTAGTTTTCATTGTGGATAATCAATCAACCTTAGAATGATTCTTTCTAAATGAAGAAGTGTAGATGTAATAAACTTTTGGCATTACTTGGTGAAAATAAAGACATCCTTGATATTGTGAAGTCTAGCTTTTTTATTAATTTCGACCAAAACATGATGGAGATCTACTCTGATTCCTCTATTAGTGGTATCAAACCAATATTATTTGAATAAAAAGACTTTATTATGCTTTCTATGATATTATAGTTCAATCATTTTTTCTAACTTCTCATAATAATCAATTTCAAACTCATTAGAAGTTGATCTTTTAACACAAACTTTATTATTATATGTCTTTCTACCCTGATCATACTCTTCAGTATGAAAGATATATTCATTGATGAAATACTCATTATAGCACTTGATATTTATTTTAGGACCCAAACATAGTAAATTCAAACTACCACTAGCATTTCCTTTCAATTGATAAACCTAGTACATGAATACAAACATTAACAGTTAAAAAGAAATGTGTAATGAAATTAAGTATTACGAGAGATAAGAATTATTAAGTAGTGCTTACATGTGTACTGAACCAGATGGAAAATTATTCATCTTGTAATTGAAAAATTTAAGATCCAGTCATAAGTGAATTTTGAGATGGTAAAAATTAACGATGTTGCCTGTGAGAAATTTCTCAATCTATTAGTTTGTAAGATTATAAGAGAAAAATTATTTAAAAATAACAATTTAATATTATACTTACTGAATAAAAGGTCTTAATTCATCGCAGTTAAATAATACATAATTATATGCATGTCTAAATTTGATTTCTGTCAAGTATTTCCCCTCACTGTATTGTTTTATAAAGGTTATTTAGGATGGGAAAATATTGAGAAATTCTCACTCGAAGGCACTTCCTTACCGTCATCATGTCTTAGTTAGCAGTTGATTTTTGTTCTCAAATGAGGCTAAAAATAATACAAGATAAATATTGAGATCTCTTCAAAAATTTAAGTCTCGCATATTGAAGCCTCAACATGCGTCTTGTTTTTAACTTTTTTCTTGAGATTGAACATCCACATGGAATTAAATGAATGTTTTAAATTAAAAAAAAACAAGACAATAGAAATGTAATTAGAATGCATGTGTAATCCCTAACCTCTCGAATGGATACATCTATCTGTACTGGATATGGTCTCTAACTTTTGCCTTAAACATTAAATGTATAGGTAGATGCTTCATTGAGTTAAAGAAAGATAGAGGGGTTATCATCTCAAATTTGCTGATTGTCTGGACTATATTAGTTTCAAGCTTTTTAATATGTCGAGTATGCAACTTGTTATAACATATATATAAAAAAAAAGTGATTGGTCTTCGTAGGTCCATCTCATATTCTTTTCAACAATAAATCTTAGTAAGCAAATGGAATAAGTGTTTGCATAAATACATAGCAATCATGACTCTTTATCCATACAACTTGTTATCCTTCAAATCCATCCATTTAGATATGTTTGAAGCATATCCATCAGAAAAACACAAACTCTTAAGCTATTGGTAGACAAGTAATTGTGCATTCTTGTCCAAGACGAAGCTAACTTTGGACTTTGTGACCTGTGAACTAAAATAAACCAATTCTATATTTTTATGATGGCAAAACAAAGGTATATCCATCCTAGCCTTCATATTGTCCTTTGCTTTCCCTTTCACGTCCATCATCGTGTTAAAAATATTTTTTAAATATGTTCTTTTCAATATGCATGACATTCAAATTATGACAGAGGTGATTAGTTTTCCAAGAAAAAGCTCTAAAAAAAAAATTCTTCGCTTAACCCAGTTATAAGTCACACAAAAACAAAGAAACTTCTACTTACTAGAATGAAAACCAAACACAATGCTTTGTACTATAAGACCACGTTATAAAAAATTTCAGTGGACGGTACTGGTGATGCAACATCATTTTCAACTCTATCTATAAAGAAGTTTTTTTTGTACTTGTTATCAATTGGCAAGAACCTCCAGTGACAATAAAAAAAAAAGATGTTTTACCATTATTTATTAAGGTGAAGGCCCTTTTATTTTCCATACAATATGGGCATGCTAATTTTACATGTGTGCTTCAATAAAAAAATCATCTTATATACAGGAAAATCATTGATAGTCCACATCGAAACTACTTTTATCTAAAAAAATTGTTTTCTTGAGACATCATACATTAAAGTTTCAGAGAACCACAACTACTTCAACTCATAAATCAACAATCAAAGACAAATACATATATTCCTACCTGGACTATTAGGATCGTGTATAACCATAGATAAGAACATGAACTTCAGCCTCATACACATTCCCAATGGCAAATTTTAAATCATCAGTATCACCAGCCAATAAGAATATGGTGCAGCAAATAACCAGAATGGATTGAATCCATTTGTATATAACCAAACATGTATGTTCCATGGTTCCATTCAAAATTACGGACACACCCTATTAAACTGCTTCCAGGTTTCATAATCGAAAAGGTGCATCATGACTCATCAACCACATCATGTAAATGATTCCAGATCATGTGCTTAGAAATCTTTGGAGACATGAATAACTTTTGTAGTCTAAGAGTGATTATGAAGTATCTCAGTTTTCTATTTGCAACAAGAGTCATTCCCCAGCCAGTTCTGGGTTATATCGAGCATGCCCACAGGTTTTGCACTCGGTCAAATATATATTTTCTATGTAGTACAACATGTATAAGTTTGGACACATGTTAATTTTCTAGTAACCTAGCCCAAAGGGATTCATCATGGATTTATTAGTATAGAAGTTCTCTTTTAACCTATTCCCTTCATGTAAAATGCTTCTCGTCTATTTGACGATTATGTTCTAATCTGCATCGCTCAGCCCATGATCTAACTTGATGGTGAACACCTATGCAACGACTGATAATTTACTGTGATTTATGCATTCATCTTATAATGCGTCTGCATTTAGTTCTTCTTTTATGATTAAACATTCACCTGCATCACCCTAATTCATTTCCATTGTATCTATAAGCATACTCTTATAATAATTACTATATCATGTACACTTCATACACGTTGCTAGAACTAAAAGGTGACCCAACCATCATTTTTATTATGGTCTTCTAAGGAACATATGGTTTTCTGTGTGCAAACCAATACAAGGATTTCTCCATGAATCCTTTTTGTAGAATATGCATCTTAACAATATCTGGATCAAGAAATTTTTATTTTTACACATCTTACATTGACATCTAATACTGCCTCTACTAATATTTTTTGGATTGCATAGTGTGTATTTAATAAAACCTTCAATCTCATTACAATAACTCATCATACACAACTCTTCGGGTGAAACTCGATACATCCAAGAATGATCATCCATTACTTATATGAATCATATATAGAATATTGATGACAACATGTCTTAATTAATAATGTGAACTAAACAAATTATTGGTACCCAACTCTTTAGCTATCACTGGTTTAACTTAAACTTATTCAATCTATTTTAATAATATCCTTAAATCATTATTAATTTTCTATAAAAAAATCAAATTCCTCCAAATTTACTGAAATTTTCAACTTAACAATAAAATTGAAAAAATGTGAAACATACCCATTAAATAAGCTATTATTTATTTCATTATAAAACTCCTAAGTTACAAAATCAAACTCAATTTCATCAAATGACAAACAAATATAATTTTTCAAAATCTCAAACAAACCTTAATATGTATAAATCATACATTCATACAACAAATTTCTATAGAAAAAACTATAAAATAAGTAAACACACAAATAAACTACATATACTATATCAAAATGCCAAAAAATTAACATTTTAAAAATGGATTACAAAAAAAAAAGATAGTTTTGCTTACTTGATATGTTGAATCTTCAAAAAATATTGAACCAGAATAGAGATATCGACAGATTGAGTGTTGGTGTGGCCAGATTTGTGATGATGAGATATTGATTTGTGACAAAATAAGAGGGGTGTTATGTGTTATTTTCTATAGTTTTAAAAAGGAAGAAAAAAAAAAGAAATGGGAAATGGGGAAAGAGGGTCATCTATCAGGTTATGACTTAGATATTATTGACGGGTATTAGCAAGGGATATATTTCCTCAATAATTCCATCTGAAATATTAACACATCATTTTTTCTTTTTTCTCTCAATCTTTCATTTACAACTGTAATTCCTTCAGTAGTCACTGATGAAAAAATTCTATTGGTGAATACCGAAGGAAATAACGAGGTAATATTCTGTCCATAAATGTCACTGTAATTTACCAATAATATTTTTTCTATCGGTATTTCAATTTGTATTTGACAATTTCTAATAGTGAATTTTCTATAATCCATTCGATTAAGATAATAATATGGACAACGATTGGATTAAGAACATAGTGGTTGCTTTGTTAATTGTCAAGTCTGTAGTGTTTGCTTTCTCTCTCTCTCTCTCTCTCTCTCTCTCTCTCTCTCTCTATATATATATATATATATATATATATATATATATATATATATATATAAAAGCAAACCCAAATTTCTTTTTGTTTCCTCTCTTGCACCATTTTTTCCCCATCAATCATGCAATTAATATCGTTGTGTTTTGAATCCATCACTCAATTTCTCAATATGGAGACCATATCTTTGTCATCCTAACATAAAAATTAGTGGTATAACTAAATTGATTTCATAACCCAAATCATTAATATGATTGGAGATGTTTGTTTTATGATGATTTTTCATTAATCATCAACAATCTTAGAATATAAGAGTACCATTTTATAAGGATTTATTATTAGATAATTATATAAATCATATCTTGGGGTCTCACCTAATAACTTAAGCTATTGGGTTGAGATGGTTCTTTGACATGGTATCAAAGTCTTGTTGACCAAGCGATCACGAGTTCAAATCACACTACCCCATTTTATTTAAAAATTAAGCACAAGGTAATATGGTATTATGCATGTTTCAAGCTCAAATAACTTTCATTTGAGGGGGTGTATTAAAAAGTAATATAAATCATATCTTGAAATCTCGCTTAACAACTTAAATTTTTAGGTTGAGATGGTTCTTTGACATAGTATCAGAGTTTTGTTGATCAAACAGTCACGAGTTCAAATCTCACCACCCCTTTTTATTTGATAAAAAATAAGTACAAGTTAGTATGAATATATGCATGTTTCAAGCGTAAATGATTTTTACTTGAAGGGGTGTATGTTAGAGAATTATATAAATCATATTTTAGGGTCTTACCTAATAACTTAAGCTATTGGGTTGAATTAGTTTTTTTGACAGTTATAGAGTGATTATGAAAGCTTAAAAAAAAAAGAATGATAAACAATCTCTAGAAAAAGAGAGTTGAAACTTAAAATGATTATGCTAAGTATAGTAACGTTGAAGAATTTAATGAGTTCAAAGGAAAAGGAGAAAAGGGAGAAAATCAAGTTATAAATACAACTTAAAAGGATTTGGAATTGGTACTAAATTTCTTAATTTCAGAATAGCAGAATGACTCACATTATAATTATAATTATAAATACAACTAAAACATGTGTAGTCAGTAGTTTCAGTAAATCAAGTTAATTATTTTCAAAATAAAAAGGAGAAAAATTATTGGGTTAGGAATGCGAGCTTCCTTCAAGCCCACTCTTTTTAAATGGTCAATTTTAATTTTTAATTTTTAATTTTTTTATAGTTTAATTTTTTTTCAATTTAATTATTTAGTATAAGGTTTTTATTGAATTTAATCATTCAATGTTGAGGATTGGGAGTTTATTAAATTAACTAAATTAATTCAATCCAGTAAAGTTTAAAATCCAAGTTGTGGGTTTGTCAAGTTGATTAAATATTTATCAAAAAATCAAGTCAAATTTTTTCAAGTTTAAACTATTATAATGATCAGTTTAATAATAAAACTGAAAAATTTCTAACAATTTAAATATTATTTTATTTTATTTAAAAAAATTTAGGTTCAACCTCGTGTGAAATTGCAAGCAAGAAACTAGTATACATCTAAAGCGTTATACAACAAGGAACTGAACAGAATACTTGAAAATGAAACCTTAACAAACACATCATCAGATTTAACCTCTTGGACGTGGAACCTAAAAATACCTCACCCAATTCCAAGGTGACTTTTATTGTATGTCAAAAGTTCTCGAGCGCATACTTTCCTCTTAATTCCAAATAATCAAATGTTTAGGCGCTTCCATTTGATTCCAAACGGATATTAAGGAGGTCGATGCTCATATCACATTATTTCTTAATATTCATATAGAGCTGATATGGTTTATATAAAAATTAAGATGTGGCAGCGGTTGCTTTTACGAGTGTTTTTCACCTTGAAATGTATTAAAATAATATTTTTTTTATTTTTAAAAAATTATTTTTGATATTAACACATCAAAATAATATGAAAATACCGAAAAAATATTAATTTAAAATAAAAAATAAAAAATATTTTTTTAAAAAAAAATATTTTTAGAATACAAAAACAAATAAATCGATGCATTTTATATTGGCTGATTGATTTTCAATTTTCAATTTTCAATTTTCTATTTTCTATGCATCCAATGGACTAGTCGCTAGCCAGGCTAAAAGATTCAGAACGGAGAAAGGAAGGAAAAGGTTCTTAAAACAAGTGGCCAATTAGGTGGCTCTATTATTCAGGTTTCGCCACCATGACTTTCCAGCAAGCTACCTTCGCCCCCAGCAAAGAGGTAAAAACCCATATGAAAAGGTCATAAACCAAGCATTTTTTTACGTAATCAATTGGATAACTCCAAATGGGTTGACTAATTTTACAGCTTTCTTTTCCCACAAATTTACAGTTACGAAAATGAAGATTCCTACGTACAATTCTCGGTACAATATTAAAGGAATGCGACATATTAAAGAGCAATTGCTCAGAATGAAGAACGAGAATACTATATATTAAGAAGCAAAAAAGAAAAAGAAAAAAGAGGATGAGCATCGGCGTGGAAGAGAAAAGGTCAAGTTCAGACCTTGTCAAATTCATCCTCACAGGTCTCCGTAGAATTCCGTCGTACCCTCTTACAGAGCAGAATCGCCCCAATCCAGATAAGACTCTTGACAACTCTTACCATTCCGATCGTCACTGTCAGGTAATACAGCCACCAACCAACCAAGTCAGCCACTCCTAAATCCATCGACAGCTCTATCTTTGCCTCTGCTACGAAAACCAGAGACTCAACTTCATCCCTTATACTCAACCACCACAAAG